>SXGT01362174.1_pt1 | contig 25650 bp, 16 predicted proteins | sample 3176221 | NCBI WGS metagenome assembly SXGT01 (sample SAMN11356862, study PRJNA531348) | freshwater metagenome | isolation source: freshwater sample F1-120 | place: China: Fuxian Lake, Yuxi | collected 2017-12-25
CAAGCTCTACGGCCCCACCGGCGTCGGCGTGCTCTACATGCGCTCTTCCTGGCAAGATCGCCTGCCGCCGTGGCGTGGCGGGGGCGACATGATCAAGACGGTGTCCTTCGACGGAACCGTCTTCGCGGACCCGCCGGCCAAGTTCGAGGCCGGCACGCCGCCCATCGCGGAGGTCATCGGACTCGGCGCGGCCATCGACTTCGTCCGTGCCGTCGGGCTGGAGGCCATCGCGGCGCACGAGCACGCGATCCTGGACTACGCGCTACAGCAGCTCGTGCTCGTCCCCGGAGTCCGGCTGATCGGGACGCCCACGCAGCGCGCGGGCGCCATCTCGTTTGTCATGCGCGGCATTCATCCGCACGACGTCGGCACCATCTTGGACACCGAGGGCGTCGCCGTCCGCGCAGGACATCACTGCGCCGAGCCGGCGATGCGTCGGTTTGGGGTCCCAGCGACTGCCCGCGCCTCCGTCGCCTGCACCACCACGCGTGGCGAGATCGACACGCTCGTGCGCGGGCTCGAGAAGGTCTGGGCGCTGCTGGGAGACGACGCCGCATGAGCGACCTTCGTGAGCTGTACCAGCAGGTCATCGTCGACCACGCGCGCCGGCCCCGCAACCGGGGCAGGCCAGACACGTTCACGCACGAGGGCCACGGACACAACCCGCTCTGCGGAGACAAGCTCGTCCTCTGGCTCGCGCTGGGACCCGACGGCCGCATCGCCGCGGCGCGCTTCGAGGGTGAGGGGTGCGCCATCTCGACGTCGTCGGCCTCTTTGCTGACGGAGGCGGTCACTGGCATGAGCCAACCGGAGGCGGAGGCGCTCTTTCAGGCCGTCCACGCGCTGGTCACCACAGGCGAGGTCCCGGACGGCGGGCCCGATCTCGGCAAGCTCGAGGTCTTTGCCGGCGTTCACGAGTTTCCCGCGCGCGTGAAGTGCGCCTCGCTCGCTTGGCACACCATGCACGCGGCGTTGGCAGGCCAGGGCGTCGCGCAGACCGAATGAAGGGAAGGTCGCCATGAGTCACTGGAACAACGAGCTCATCGCCCTGACGCGCGACTGCGAGGTCGTCGAGATCCCCAGCGGATTCCTGGGCGTTCTCCCGACGGGCGCACAGGTCCGCATCACCCAGAGCCTCGGTGGCGCGTACACGGTCATCACCGATGGCGGTGCCATGGTCCGCATCGCCGCCAAGGACGCCGACGCGCTCGGGATGCAGGACGTCACGGCCGCCGCGCCCGTGGTCGACGAGGGCCCTGTCGATGCCCCCGCCATCGAGGCGCGCGTATGGGAGCAGCTGCGGATGGTCTATGACCCCGAGATCCCGGTCAATGTCGTCGAGCTTGGGCTCGTCTACGAGTGCCTCGTCGGCGAAGCGCCTGGAAACGACGGCTTCAGCGTCACGGCCAAGATGACGCTCACGGCACCCGGCTGCGGCATGGGGCCAGTGCTCGTGCGCGAGGCCGAGGAGCGCATCAAGTCGGTGAAGGGCGTCGTCGACGCGCGCGTGGATCTGGTCCTCGAGCCGCCGTGGGACCCGAGCCGCATGAGCGAGGCCGCGCGGCTCGAGCTTGGTTTCTTTTAGGCGCCAGCGCGCTCGTTCGCCGGCGCGCTACTTCGGCACGACCGTAAATGGCTCCGTGACCAGCGTGTAGCTCTCGGTCGCCGTGCGCTTGCCGGTGATACGCAGCTGGAACGTCCCGCCGGTCAGCGCCGGTGTCGTCGTGGCCGCGCCGCGTCGTGTCGGGAAGGTCGCCGTCCACGTGAACGTCCGCGCGACGGGGCCGAGCGTCGTCTCGTAGGTGGGCTCGACGGCGAGGGACAGCGCGACCTCGTAGCCGTCGGTGCCGACCACGCTGCCGTTCTTGCGAAGCAGCGGTTCCGCTGGGGTACCGGCCTTCTCTACCGTCACGACCGGCGCCAAGAGCCACGGATCGCCGCCGTGGAACGCGACTGTGACGACCTCGCCGTCCTTGACCGTCGCGGCAGGCTGTGTGGCGATGGCGGCAGGCACAGCACTCGCCTCCACCGGAAAATCGGTGAGGGTGTAGACCGGGGCCTTCATCGGCGGGACCATGGGCCACCCGAGTGCGCCGTGCGTGCCCTGAATGAACGCAGCCCCAAACGCGATGGCCTTCTCGGTCAGGTAGGGCCCCTGCTTTGGACCCCAGAGGCTCCCGCTCGCCTCGTAGCCGCCCCAGTACCAGTCGTCTTCCGGCAAATCGTAGCCGATGTAGTCCTGCGCGTAGCCGAGCAGCATGACCGAGGCCGCATCGGCGCCCGTGGCCTTGACCACGCCCGACAACACGTCCTGCCCGAGCTGAGTCACCGGCTCCCCTGGCAGGGTCACGACTGTGAGACTGCCCAGCTGGAATGCGCCCACGATGGTCGACCCCGGCGCTGGACTGTCCTCGGTGAACGGGATGCACGCGCTCGAGATGACGGTCGGATCCGGCTTGCCCGGCGCACCGAAGCACGCCTCCTTGAGGCCCGCGCCGCAGTAGACGGCGCCGTAGTCGAACGGGAAGGTCTCTCCGGTGTAGCCGAGCGCCGTCCGGTCGAGCGCGATCCGCGTCAGCGCGCTGCGCACGAGCATCGTGTCGGTCGTGGTGATGCTCGAGAGGGCCTTCTCGACGAGATCGGCCGCGATGTTCCCCGCGGCCTCGATGCCGTTCATGTCGTGCGGAACGCCGTACTCGTCGTCGACGTGGCCGCTCTTGGGGCTCATGTCGCCAGACCACGAGTTGAACAGGATGGCCGTCACCGGGTTGGCGAACCGCTCCTCGAGCTTCTGCTCGATCCCGCCGTGGATGTCGCGGGTCAGCAGGTGCGCGCTGGCGCCGACGACCGTGCCATGAACTGCGTACATGCCGACGATCGCCCTGGGAACGCCCTTGGCGTCGTCGAAGCGCAGCACGGGGAAGCGGCCGTCCATCAGGTCGGGGTTCTGGCAGCGGCGGTCCCCATGGAGCGCGTCTGTGGTCAACACGGCGTGCCCAAAGCGTGCCGGCGCGCGATCGGCGAGCGCAGCCACGACGGCCTCCGCCATGGCCTCGATCATGCGCTCGAAGAACTCGGGGAAGAACGTGTCGAGGAGCGCTGCCCAGATGTCGTTTTGCACGAGCCGACCCGGCCCCGAGTGGGTGTGCGTCGCGGCGATCACCAGGCTCTGGTCGAGGTCGCGTCCCGTCTTCTTCAGCAGCCGCTCGACGAGCGCGGTGCGCGCCTGCTGCGTGATGCCGACGAGGTCGACGCGCATGAGGATCACGTCGCGATCGCCTTGCGAGACGGCGACGACGCGAATCGACGGGTGCGTGTAGATGCCGCGCGTCGCCGGGTACTTGCCGGTGAAGCGGCTCTTGGGCGCGTCGCCTCCGCCGACCTGACCAAAGCCCGCCGTCCCGATGCCGAGCGGCACCGGCAGAAGCGCGCGGGCAACGCCAACCTGGAAGGGGCCTGGCTGGGGCGGCGGTGGCCCGGCGTCCGGCACGTCCGGCACGTCGGGACCGAGGTCCGGCGGTGCGACGACCACGTCGACTACCGGGGCGAGCTCCACGCCCACATCCAAGGCAACGTCCACAGCCGCGGGCACGTCGGCGACCACTGCGCCCTCGAGGTCGCCCTGCGTTTCCGGGTCCGAGGCTGCGCAGCCCAAACCGACGCCGAACACCAGCACCGCCATCGTCACGCGCATGAGGACCTCCAAGCGCACGACGCTAGTCGCGCAGGAGCCCCACCGTCAAGCCTCGCCGTTGCTCCACGCGCCCAGACCGGCTAGCCTTCGCGCGAACCAGCTCACGCTTGGGGGATTCATGCTTCGTCGCGCCACCTCCTGCCTCGTGCTCGCCGTGCTCGGCACGCTTGCCGCTTGCGCCCAGACCGTCGGCGACATCGACCGCACCCAGCCGAACCGTCTGCGCAAGTCCGTGCTCTCCGGCGAATGGTACCTGGCCCGAACGGTCATTGACACGCCGTATACCGTCGAGTGGACCCACCCTGGTGACTCCGCCGAGCTCGAGCGCGTGCGCTTCGAGATTCAGAAGGACGTCCTCGTCGCGCGCCGGGTCTATGACCGTGTCGAGGGCACGGATCGGGCGACCACGATGGCGGGGCAGGGCTACGTCGGGGCGCCTGTGGCCGCGTTCCCGATCGTGTCGCACTTCGACGTCACGCGCGAATACAACGTGGCCACCGGCGAGCAGACCAACGTCCTCGCGGAGAACACGACCGATCGCCCGTGGCACGAGCGTGAGTTCATCCGCGTCGACTGGTCGAAGAACCTGCTCCCGAGCCTGGCCTTCTTCGTCGACTGGGAGGGCTCCGAGCACGTCGTCGAGACGCCGCTGGCGATTGCGCCCGAGGGCCCCGACGATGCGAACCACTTCCGCCTCGGCATCAAAGGCGACGCGGGCTCCTGGACCGACCTGACGGACGACCGCGCCATCGCCGAGCAGCGGACCGCCGACTACCTGGAGACCACGCTGCTCGTCGCGACGAAGCCGGAGACCATCTCCGTCGAGGACTGGTTCGGCTCCATCCTGCAAGACCCCGCGTGCTGGTACTACGCCAGCAAGGACTGCGAGCATCAGAGCATCACGGTGCGGTTCTCAATGATGAAGGTCGTCGAGAACGACGGCTACGTCCCGCTCCCGTATCCCGACGTGGAGGAGGCCCGCGACGCCGAGACCGGGAAGCCGCTCTACGTGAAGTACGACGACAAGGGGAGCCTCACGCCCGCCAAGGACGCGACCGACGGGACCGCGGTGCGGTTCCCCATGTTCGACAAGTTCGGCTATTTTCGCGTCGAGCGTCACGGCTATCACTCGACCTGGGGCGAGACCGAGTCGAATCGCCTGTACCTCATCAACCGCTACAACCTCGTCGACGCGTCGGGGAACCCCAAGCCCATCGTCTACTACCTGTCGGCGGACTTCCCCGAGTGGCTCGTCCCGACGGCGCAGGGCATCTTCACGGCCTGGAACGCACCGTTCGTGGACGCCGTCAAGGCGCTCGGCAAGACGCCTCCCGAGCGCATGCTGGAGCTGCGCGCCAACACGGGCCAGCGCATCGGCGACATGCGGTACTCGTTCCTGTACGACGTAAGAAAGGCCAACCAGGCCCGACTGCTGGGCTACGGGCCCTCCAACACGGACCCACTGACCGGCCAGATCCTCTCGGCGTCGGCGTACGTCTACGGCGCCCAGTGCGAGGTCTACGCCAATGGCGGTCGGCAGATCGTCGATCTGCTTACGGGCAAACTCACACCGGAGGAGCTGGGGCTCGGCGAGGACGTCAAGCTGGCGCTGCATCAGGCCAAGAAGAAGCTCGGTGCGCAGACTGGCGGTCTCGCGGCCACGGGTGCGGTCACCTTCAGCCACGACCCGCACCCCGAGCCGCCGCTCACGCGCGAGCTCTTGGCCAAGTTCGTCGAGGAGCGGGTCAACACCCCGGAGCAGAAGGCCTTCAAGAAGCTCGGCAAGAAGGGGCTGCGTCGCGGAGCGGGCACGTTCGAGTCGCGGCTTGCGGCCATTCGCGGCACGACCTTCGAAGACCGCCTCATCAACGACGAGGTGAAGCTCCTCGAGGGCCGTCGCGTCGTCCATCCGGGCGAGTCGGTGCCCGAAGCGCTCAAGCCGTTGCTCTCTCCGGCGAGCCGGGTCGGACGCGGCAACCGCGAGGCGGAGCGGCGCCGTCGCCTGCGCCTGGCCCACCGCGTCAAAGACGCCGCCGAGTTTGCCGACGACGCCGTCGCCGGTCTGGCGCTCGAGCTCGCTGCCTCGGGCAAGACCTCGGCCGAGATCCTCAAGGTCATCGAGGCGGCCGTCTGGAAGTCGACCGCCGAGCATGAGCTTGGTCACACGTTCGGTCTGCGGCACAACTTCGGCGGCAGCTACGACGCGCTCAACTTCCCCAAGAAGTTCTGGGAGCTCAAGGGCGCCACGCCCGAATTCCCGCCGTCACCGCCGACACAGGCCCAGCTGACCGGCCGCATGCACGAGTACCGCTACAGCTCCATCATGGAGTACGCCGGCCGCTTCAACGCCGACATCCAGGGCATCGGGCTCTACGACCGCGCCGCCATCCTGTTCGGCTACGCGCAGGCGGTCGAGGTCTTCAACGCGGCGCCCAAGGACCCGCTTGCCACCGCCTTCGCCGACGTCTTCGACCTCGAGCTCCCGCTCCAGCAGTGGCGGCACTATACGTCGCTCCCGAACGCGCTCGGTGGCATCGACGCGATGTACGACCGCAAGGTCGTGCCCTACCAGGCCGTGAAGGAGCAGCTCCTCGGCAAGGCGCCGTACACGCAGTGGGAGGTGCCCTATCGCTTCTGCTCCGACGAGTACGACGGCGCGACCTTCTGGTGCTCGACCTACGACGCCGGGATGGATCCCTACGAGATCGTGGCCGATGCGGCCCAGCGCTACGAGTCCTACTACTTCTTCGACGCCTTCAAGCGCGACCGCGCGGGCTGGGACGGCTCCGACTACGACGGTCGACTCTACGACCGCTACTTTCGGCACTTCCTGACGCAGTATCAGCATTGGGTGTTCTTCGGCTACGACGAGGCGGAGCAGTGGGAGGGGTGGCGCGAGTCGGCGTCGGACCTCGGGATCGAGGACGTCCAGTGGGAGCTCGCACGTGACGGAGGCGCACCGTTTACCGCGGCCTCCCGCAGGGGACTCCAGGCGTTGGTCGGCATCCTGGCCACCCCGCAGCCGGGCAGCTACGTCTACGACGCGGAGCTCGACGTCTACTTCCGCTCGGGCTACCTCTACCCGAATTGCGGTCCCGGGCAGTCCGAGAAGGCCGACCCCGACCTCGAGTGCACCGATCTGAACGTCTCGGTCGGCACGGGCCGCTACAACTACACGAGCTTCGATCGTGACAGTGGCTACTACTTCTACGAGCGGCCCAAGTGGGTCGGTGCCTTCAGTGACAAGGTCCTGGCCCTCGAGATGCTCGCCGACCCGACCGTCAACTTGCTGGGTGTCGCGACCGGCGAGGACGTCCAGGCCTACGCTATCGGCTATTGGCTGCGCTTCCCGGACGTGCTCACCCGCGTCACGGGCGGCATCATCGCGGATCGTGTCAAGCAATTTGCCGGCACCACCAAGGACGGCGTCTATGCCCCTGCCGACCCGTTCACCACCGTGGCGGCCGACGCGACCGCGGTCGACCCCGACACGTGGAGCACGGTCCAGTACTACGCCATGTGGTTTGGCATGGCCGGGTTCAACCTGGGCTTCGACAACACGTTCAACGACACGATGCACGTGTGGGTCAAGGGCGAGGGTGACGGCCAGGATCTCCCGGACGCCAAGGACCCGCGGGTCGCAAAGTACGTCGACGAATCAACACAGCGTACGTATTTCGCCGTCAAGTCCCTGGATGCTGCGCGCTTCAGCCCGGCCTACGAGATGGTCTCCCGGGCCGCCAGCCTGGCCGAGCGCATCGCCAACCCTGGAGCGGACGACGATCCCGAGTACCTGCGCTTCTTGCTGAAAGACCAGCTCGAGGTCATCGACCTCGCCCGAGGCATGTACAACCTCTATGGAAAGATGACGTTCTAGCGCGTTGCGTTAGTCTCCGGCGTCATGGTAGCTTCCCACGCTGACGTCGACGGGCGAAGGACTCACCGCGCCGACGAGGGGGATTTCATGTTGCGATTCTCAAGACTTGGCGCACTCGCCCTGCCGATCCTCGGCGTGGCCGTGATGGCCTGCGGCGACTCCAATACGGTCGCTGGCGGGCAAGGTCAGGGCGATGATCAAACGCCGCAAGGCGACACCAAGCCCGGCGACGCGCAAGGGCAGGTCGACGGCAAGGTCCCGCCCAAGGGTGCGAGAGCCGGTGTCGCGGCGCTCGTCAGCGGCGGTACCGTCGCCAAGAGCAGCAAGTATCAGATGGTGTTCTCGGTTGGCGCTGGCCCCGCGACACCCAAGTCCGAATCGACTCAGAAGACGTTACGGGCCGGCATCCAGGGCGCGGCCGGAGGTGCACAGTGATGCGGGACTCTCGTTTGCTCAAGGCCATGCGCGCGCTCTCGGTCGCCGCCACGCTCGTTGCGGCCACCGCCAGCGCGAACGTCCCTGGGACGTTCACCTTCCAAGGTCGGCTCTTCGACGCCAACCTCAACCCGCAGAGCGCGACCCTCAAGGTCACCCTGCGCATCTATGAGAGCGCCGTTGGCGGTACCGCGCTGTGGAGCGAGACCATCGACGTCCCGTTCAGCGATGGCTACTTCGCCGTCGAGGCCGGGCGCAGCGTCCCGTTCACGGCCGGGGTCTTCGACGGCAACGCGCGGCACATCGGCGTGTCCGTGGGTGAGGACGAGGAGCTCAAGCCCCGCGCGCCCATCACGAGCGTGCCCTACGCGATGATGGCGGGCGACGTCAACGGGGACATCCACCCCAAGACCGTCTCCATCGCTGGCCATGGCACCGTCATCAACGAGAACGGCCAGTGGGTCGGTGATCCGACCGGCCTGCAGGGGCCGGAAGGTCCCAAGGGCCCCACGGGCGCCGTCGGTCCGGCCGGCTCGCCGGGTCCCAAGGGCGACAAGGGCGACACCGGTCCGCAGGGCGCCAAGGGCGAGGACGGCAACACCGGGCTCAAGGGGCCGCAGGGCGACAAGGGCGACAAGGGCGACACGGGGCCGCAGGGCAGCGCGGGTCCGCAAGGGGCTGGGTTCCTCTGGCGCGGTACCTACTCTCCTGGGACCTCCTACGGAAAGAACGACGTTGTCTGGTGGGATGGCTCCGCCTGGATCGCGACCGCCGACAACGACGGCGCCAAGGAGCCGTCGGCCTCGGCGTCGATCTGGGGGCTCATGTCGTCGCAGGGCGACACCGGCGCGACGGGTCCCACCGGTCCCACCGGCCCCGAGGGTCAAAAGGGTGCTCAGGGCGACACGGGCCCCTCCGGCCCGCCGGGCGCCAAGGGTGACAAGGGCGACAAGGGCGACAAGGGCGACAAGGGCGACGTCGGCCCCACGGGTCCGTCGGGCATCCCGGGTCCGTCGGGCCCCACGGGTCCCGCGGGCGATGGGTTCCGGTATCGCGGGACGTACGCTGGCTCGGGCACGTACCTGAAGGGCGACGTCGTGACGCACCTGTCCTCGGCCTGGGTCGCGCTCACCAACACTCAGGGGCTCATCGCTCCGAGCGGCGATAACACGAACTGGGCCTTCTTCGGTGGCAAGGGCGACACGGGTCCTGCCGGTCCCACTGGATCGCAGGGCGTCGCTGGCCCCACGGGTCCCACCGGCCCGCCCGGCGCCGTCGGTGCCACCGGTCCCTCCGGCCCGCCGGGTCCCAAGGGTGACACGGGGCCCATTGGCCCCCTGGGCCCCACCGGCCCGACCGGAGCCAAGGGCGACGGCATTCGATTCCGAGGCACCTTCGAGCTTGGGACGGCCTACGCGCTTGGTGACATCGTCTATCACCTCGGTAGCGCCTACATCACCATTAAGGCGAACGGGGGGCTCGACCTGCCGAACGATGACATTACCAACTGGGACCTCCTCGTCGCCCGCGGCGAGACAGGGATTCCGGGCGCCACGGGACCCTCGGGTCCGGCGGGCGAGCCCGGCCCGAGCGGTTCGCAGGGACCCCAGGGTGAGCCTGGAGCCATGGGTCCCACCGGCCCGACAGGTCCCGTTGGCCCAACCGGTCCTACGGGCCCGAGTGGAGCGGAGGGTCCCATCGGTCCCACGGGACCGTCCGGGGTGCCTGGCGAGCCTGGTCCGATCGGACCGACCGGTGCAACGGGTCCCATCGGCCCCACCGGCGCCACCGGTCTTCAAGGCCCTGTTGGCGCCACCGGCCCCACCGGTCCACAGGGTCCGACCGGCCCTATCGGCGCCACCGGTCCACAGGGCCCGACGGGAGCCGTCGGTCCGACCGGTCCTTTGGGTCCCACGGGCCCCGGCTTCAGGTTCAAGGGCCCCATCGTCCCAGGCGCAGGCTACGTTCCAGGCGACGTCGCCTCAGTGGACGGCTTCTTGTGGCTCAACATCCTCGCGGTGCCGTCGATCGCGGTTCCGCCCGAGGACGACCCCACGCATTGGACGCTGTTCCTGTCGGATGGCAAGCCGGGCCTCGGCTTCACCTGGCGTGACGAGTGGTTGCCGCAGACCTCGTATGGCCCCAACAACATCGTGCAGTACGAGGGCTCCACCTACATCTGTGCCACCAATTGCAGCGCCAGCAACGATCCCCCGCCGACCTCGGGCTCCGGCTTCCAGCTCTACACGGCGGCGGGAGCTGCGGGCAAGGATGGCGTCGGTCTGATCTGGCGCGGTGACTTCGATAGCAGCGCGCCGAGCTATCCCAAGAACTCCGTCGTGTTCCACGGTGGCTCGTCCTGGATCGCTGTGAACGACGTCTCTGGGGAGTCCGGCCTCACGTCTCCGGACCTGGATCCGGTGAACTGGGACCTCGTTGCGCAGGGTACCTCGGGAGGTAATGGCAACGGCGGGTCGTCGGGGAACGTCACCTCGATCACGTCGACCTCTGTGTTGGGCGGAGGGGTGACGATTTCGCAGGGTGCCTACACCTTCATCGGGACCCCCGTGCTTGTCTCGGGTACCCAAGCGCCTATCCCGACAGTGGCGACGCACTCTGGGTATTTTGTCGTTGTGCTCAGCTCTGATGGTGGGGAGATCCCCCCTGCGGGCTTTACGGTAGAGTTCAACATGTGTGTGGGTTCGATCGTCACGCCTGGCCCGGTTTTGCTCGTTGCGAACGTCGGCGTCATCTCGGCCGACTTCAACAACAACCCCTCTCTCGGCTCCGTGAACTACTCGATCAACGCTGCGATCGAGGGGTTGGGTGGTGGTGGTGACTCCTTCTATGGGCCATGCGCCCGTCTGGCACCAGAGTTTGGTTCCAACCAATTGCCATCGGATGTCGTAATGCTCGTTGTCCTTCAGGTGGGCAGCGGATGGAACATGTCGGTCAACGCGCCGCTGGTCCAGGGCGGCAGCGGAGGCGGCGGTATCCCCTGATGTCTTGGGCTCATCCCCTGTACAGAGCGTAGCCAAGGCACGGGTATGAATCACCCCCGTGCGTGAAGTTGTCCACTCCCGTCGCCATTCTCATCGCAGGCGCACTGATTGCCGCCGCACACTTCTTCGCAGTCTCCCGGTCGCAACCCGCGGCGCCACGGCCGGAACCTCCGCCGGCCGCTGCACCCCAGGGCCCGTCACCTCCGGCCGCTCCGTCTCCAACGACTGTACGCCTCAGGACACAGGCTGAGATAGACGCCCACGCAGACCGAATAGCAAAGTCACGTGAGGCGTTGCTCGCCGCTGCCCGGCCCACCAGCGCGCCGTCATCCGTGCGACAACTGCCCCATGTCGAGCGCCTCCGCGCCGACGTCTTGTCCCATCGCGAGCTCCTCCGAGCCGCCTGCTGGAGCGCCCGGAAGCCTCCACCGGAGCTTACGAGCGTCTCGGTCCTGGTGGAGCTGAAGCTGCGCGCGGATGCGACCGTTGCCAGTCGGCAGATCATGTTGAGGGACCCGCGCCTTGGCCTCAAGCTCCCCGGACTCGAGCTGTGCATTCAGGGCACGCTGCCGCCTCCGAAGCTCGCGCCGCCGGGTTTCCCCGTCGAGACGGTCGTCGAGCTCACGTTGCCGTAGCCCGCGATGTACGAATTCGGAATGTGACTTGCGCGGTCTACTTGGTATCGGACCCCGGGAAGCCGAGCAGGCATGGCGTCCCCGAATTGAAGAACACGCGCACCGAGCCGTCGCCCGACGAAGCCAGCGCGAGATCCCGCGTCCCGTTGCCGTCGAAGTCGGCCGCGACCACCGAGATGGCGCCGAGCGCCTTTTCGGTCAGCAGCAGGGGCGCGGCAAAGCCAAAGCTCTGGAAGCCCAGGTTGCGCGACCACACGAGTCGGTTGTCGCCGCTCGTCGCGACCACCAGGTCCTTGAACCCGTCGCCATCGAGGTCCGGCGCGATGACGGCCATGGCGCGCTTGGCGGTTGTAGTCAATGTCTGCTTCGCCCCAAACTCCGCCTGGCCAAGCCCGAGGTGGTAGGCGACCGTGTTCGTCCCGAACGCCGCCCACGCGATGTCTTGAATACCATCCAGGTTCAGGTCGCCAAAGGTCGCGCTGTGGGCTCCGACGTGTGAGGTCGCGAGCTTGTGCTCGATCCAACTGGAGGCTCCGCGCCCGACGTTCTCGTACCATGCCACCACTCCCGAGCCCGAGAACGTGGCCAAGACCTCCAGCCCTTGGGCGCCATTGATCTCCATCAGCGCGAGCGAGCGCGGCTGGAGTCGGCCAGCGACGATGGTCGTCGCCGTGGCGTCAAAGCTCCCGTTGCCGAGACCGGCCACCCAGCTCACGCGGTTGGTGAGCAGTGAGCCAAAAACGACGTCGACGATTCCGTCGCCATTGACGTCCCCTGCAACCACCGGCTGGGGCCCACCGGCCGACGTAGCGATGACGTTCGGCGTCGGGTTGAACTCGCCGCCGCCCAGGTTCTTGAACCACACGACGCGATTGCCGGAGTACAGGGACGCCAGCACGTCCTGATTTCCGTCGCCGTCCAGGTCCGCCACGAACACGCCCGACGGACCCATTCCTCCGCTCCAGATCGGCGTCCCGCCGTCGAAGCCGCTCGCGTTGCTACGGAACAGCGTGATCCGGCCGTCGAGGTTCGAGGCGACGACAAGGTCTCGCCTACCACTCGACGAGAAGGCGCCGGCGGCAACCGAGCGCGCGCCTTTCGCCGTGGAGGTGAGCAATGTCGGCGGGCCAAAGACCGCCTTCGGAGTCTGTCCGCTGCCGCACTGGCAGACATAGCCCTCCTCCGCGATCGGGAACTCGACGCACGTGGCGCCTGCGACGCAGACCGACGCCGCCGTGCCGATGCACTGGCCATTTTGACAGGTGTCGTTCGCGGTGCACCCCGCGAAGTCGTTGCAGGGGGCTCCGTCCGGTGCCTGAGCAGACTCGCATTGTCCGGTGCTCGGGTTGCACTGCGGAGGCAGCTGACACGGTCCGCTGTTAGAGGTCGAGCATGTGATTGGCGCTTGTCCCTGACACACGCCACCCCCGCAGCTCCCGGGCGTGAGACAGAGCCCCTCGGTGCACGGAGCCTGGTCGGCGGCGAAGCCGTTCTCGGGACAGGACCCAGACGCGTCGCAGAGCTCGGCCACGTCACACGAGCCCTTCGCTTGGCGACAGACCTGTGTCGTCGGTGCGCGCTTGCAGTCGACCGTGCAGCAAACGTTGGGTTCACCATTCAAGGGGCCGTGGTCGCACTCCTCGTTGCCGCCGAGCGTCCCATCACCGCAGACCGCCGGGGGCTCCGAGTCGCATGTGCCCGCGTCCGACAGGGTCGCGCCACTGGGGCAGGTCGCGCACGCATTGGGCCCCGCGCCGGAGCAGGTCGCGCAGCTGGCGTCACATGGCACGCAGCCGTTCTCCGTCGGATACGTCCCCGGAGCGCAGCAGGTGCTGAAGGGCACGGCCGGGGTCTGTTCGGGGTTCGTGCAGGTCAGACACGCGTTGGGCCCCTCACCGGAGCAGGTCGCGCAGCTTGCGTGACACGGCACACAGCCGTTGGCCGTGCCGGTGGTGCCCGCCGCGCAGCACGTGTTGAAGGGCGCCGCAGGTGACTGCCCGGGGTTCGTGCAGGTCAGACACGCGTTGGGGCCCGCACCCGAGCAGGTCGCGCAGCTGGCGTCGCACGGCACGCAGCCGTTGGGCGTGCCGTACGTGCCGGCCGCGCAGCAGGTGTTCAGCGGGATGGCCGGAGTCTGTCCGGGGTTCGCGCAGGTGAGGCACGCATTGGGGCCCGCGCCGGAGCAGGTCGCGCAGCTGGCATCGCACGGCAGGCAGCCTTCGGGCGTGCCATAGGCGCCCGAGGCGCAGCAGGTGTTGAACTGCGGATGCGGGTCTTGGCCCGACGTGCTGCACGTCAGACAGGCCGTGGGTCCTTGACCCGAGCAGGTCGCGCAGCTGGCATCGCACGACGCGCAGCCGTTGGCCGTGCCGGTGGTGCCCGCCGCGCAGCACGTGTTGAAGGGCGCCGCAGGTGACTGCCCGGGGGTCGCGCAGGTCAGACACGCGTTGGGGCCCGCACCCGAACAGCTGCCGCAGCTCGCGTCGCACGGGAGGCAACCGGTGGGCGAACCGTACTGTCCGGACCCACAGCAGGTCTTGAACTGCGGATGCGGATCTTGTCCCGACGCGCTGCACGTCAGACAGGCGTTGGGTCCTTCAGCCGAACAGGTCGCGCAGCTCGGGTCGCAGGGCACGCAGCCCCCCTGCTGGGAGGCGATCGAGCCGGCTGGACAGCCGATCGTGACCCGCGGAGCCGCCAGGAACTGGATGGACCCGAAGCCTGGATTGCCGGTCGTGCTGACCTCGCCCACGGCCTCGTCGGAGCGAAAGCCCTGGAGCGACTCCATGGTGGCGACGAGCGAGAACGACTGACCCGAGGCGAGACCGAGCAACGGCAAGGGGACATTCAGGACGTAGAAGCGCGTCTGCGGAGTGCCACCCGACGGAGCGACCGCCGTGAGGAAGTTGAGAGGGGCGCTATCGACGAGCCCGTAGAGATAGCCTCCGTCCTGCGGGCGGAAGAAGACGCCGAAGTCCGCCGCAAAAGGCGCGGGAGGTGACTGCGGGAAGAGGACGTCAGAGCGTGGAAGTTCTGCGTTCGTGGTCTGGCCCGCGACGCAACGCCTTCCCGTGTCTTGGGAGTCGAGGAGGGAAGTCGTCGACGGAAAGCCGCTGCCTGCCACAGTGTCGAAGTAGAAGACCAGCGGGTCGTTCATGTCCGCCGCGGTCGTGATCTCGATCGTCAATGACAGCCCATCGGAGACGAGACGCAGCTTGCCCGGCCCGATCTGTCCGCCGAAGCCGGTCCGTTGATTGCCCGGAAGCGTCACGTCGAGCAACGGCACGACCGCCGTCATGGGCTTCGCACTGGCCGGCCCCGCCAACAATGCAATGCTCAACATCCCCAGAAACGCTTGACGCATGCTCTACTCCTGCGATCACACGAGGTGCGTGACTCGACCGGCGCGTAGTTTGCGCGAAACACAGGCGCGTCACAACCCGATTCATGCCTCGGGAGTCCGCAATCGACCGTTGCCTGTCTAACGCGACGCGCCTAGCATGCGCGGCTGCAGTACGGCGGTTCGGTAGCCGGACCGTGGCGGAGGTGACGTGGTGCGAAGTGAAATCGGTCGAAGGCGGGCCGCTGTCCGGGCGGGTTCCGTGCGGCCAGGCGTCCTTCTCGTGGTCTTGACCTGTCATGGCATGGCGTGTGCGACGGCGAAGGACTCCGTGGCGCCCCCGGATACCGGCAGTGAGACCCTGTTCGTGCCCGTGGGCGACGTCACCGCCGACCTTGGCCCCGCGGACAGCAGTCCCGAGGCCGTCGGAGCCGCCGACCTCGCGCCCGCTTCCGACCTCGCGCCCCCGCTCCCAGATGCGCCGTCGCCCTCCGACGTGGGCCTGCTCGACGTCGCTGTGCCCGATCTAGGGCCTCCGACGCCGGACGTTCCGCCGACGTTCAAGGACAGCTACCCCATCACGGCCGCGCACCCCGAGGGCGGCATCTACGATCCGACGACGCACGCCTTCTACGTCGGGAGCCTCGGCAACGGCTCCGTCAACCGCATCGAGGTCGGCTCGGGGAAGGAGACGCCCGTGTTCCTCGAGACCGCGCCGGGCACCTGGTGGACGCTCGGCATGGACCTCGACGACGAGCGGCGCCGCCTGTGGGTCTGCGCGATGGACGATCGCTCGCCCAAGCCGCGCGCCGGGATCGCTTGGGTGCTCGATCTCAACACGCATCAGCGCATCGCGACCCACCCGCTGGAGAGCGCAGCGAAGGACGCGACGTGCACCGACGTCGCCCTCCTGAAGGACGGCCGGGCCTTCGTGGTCGACCGCGAGGCGCCCAACCTGTATCAAGTCGATCTCGTCACCGGCCCCACGCTCTTTGCCACGCATCCCTACCTCAAGGGAGACGTCGTCGGTCAAAATGCCGCGGTGGTGCTCCCCGACGAGTCGGCGCTGCTCACCATCACCTATCTGGCGCCGAGCCTCGTCCGGGTGGATCTGGCCGACAAGTCCGTCACCCGCGTGGTCATCGATGGGCCGTTCTTGGACACCTCGCTGCTCGCCGGCGCCGACGGGATGGTCTACGCAAACGACAGCGTGTACGTGGTATTTACCAGCAAGCTCGTGCGGGTCACTCCGCTCGACAAGTCGTGGTCGCAGGCCTCCTCCAAGGAGGTCGACTTGCCCACCGGCATGACGGACGCCGTACGCACGCCCGAAGGGCTGTACCTGCTGAACGGGCAAGCGATTCAGTTTGCGCTCAAGGCCAAGACGGACCCCTTCGCGCTCGTGCGGTTCACGGGCGATCTGTGAGCGGGATCTGCGGGCGGCTCGGGCGCCCCGACCCCGAGGCGCTGCGTCGGGTCGAGGCGATGCTCGCGGCGGCGACCTATCGCGGCGACGCGAGCGCCACGTGGGCTGGCGAGGTCGCGACGCTCGGCTGGCGCGGCTGGGCAGGGCGCACCCGCGCGGGCTCCGGGATCGCCGTGACGCCCACGGGCAAGCACGTCGCCCTTGCCGGGCGCCTCACGCCACCGATGGACGAGCCCGCTGTCGCGCTCGCCGCCCTCGTCAGCGCCCGCGATCTCGGCCGGCTCGATGGCGCGTTCAGCGCAGCCATCGTCGCGCCTGGCGGGCGGACGCTCACGCTGATTCGCGACCCGTTCGGCATCCGGCCCTTGTATGTTGCGGAGCACGCGGGCGCCCTCTGGTTTGCGAGCGAGCTCAAGCAGCTCGTGGCCCTCACCGATCTGTCGCTGGAGCTCGACGATAGCGCGCTGCACCACTACCTCACATTCTCGTTCGTGCCGGGCGAGGCGACGCCGCTGCGCGCGATCCGACGGCTGCTCCCCGGGCACCTACTGACGGCGACGTGGGACGGAGACCGCGTCGTGGTCGAGTCCCCCGTCCGGTACGCCGCCGTCGAAGAGGCCATCGAGCCGCTCGAGCAAGCGGAGGCGTCGCGGCGGGTGTGGCGTGGTCTGCGGGACGCAGTCGGCGCGCGTCTGTTCGGCGAGGCCGAGGTCGGGCTCTACCTCTCGGGAGGCATCGACTCCTCCGCCGTCGGCGCGGCGCTTCGGGCCCACGACGTGCCCACCCGTGCCTTCACGCTCGACTTCGGCGACGACAGCGTCGAGCGCGAGGAGGCGCTCGCCGTCGCGACGCACCTCGACATGCCGATGACGCGGGTCCCGGTGCGCGACGCCGACATCGAGGCCGATCTCGACCGCCTCATCTGGCTGCTCGACCTCCCATTCGGCGATCCGGTCACCGGCCCCCACTTTCGCCTGGGCCTCGCCGCACGCGCCGCGGGGCTGTCGTCGGTCTTCAACGGCGAGGGCGGAGATCAGCTGCTCGGAGGCTGGACCTCGAAGCCCATGGTCGCCGCCGCCGTCTACGGCCTCGGCGCACCCGACGACGGCAACGCCGCGACGCCCGAGGAGCAGTACCTCAAGAGCTTCCACCGTTTCTATGGCCTGGAGTCGGAGCTCTACACTCCGGACTTCGCCACGCGCGTCGGCGGTCCCGGCCAGCGTCGGTCCAAGCTCGCGCCGTATCTCGGCGAGGGCGCAGCCTCGAGCTTTCTCCACCGCGTCCGATTGACCGACCTCTGGCTCAAGGGCACCCAGAACCTGCTGCCGCGGGCCGAGCGCATGGCCGCCGCCAACGGCCTGGACGTCCGCGCCCCGCTCTTCGATCGGAGCTTCGTCGAGCTCGCCTTTCGTCTTCCGCCCGCGCTCAAGCTGCACGGCGCCTGCGAGAAGTACGTGCTCAAGCTCGCCATGCAGAAGCGCCTCCCCGAAGACATCGTCTGGCGCCGCAAGTTCGGGATGACGGTGCCGATCCTGCGCTGGCTCGACGGCGCGCTCCGGCCGCGGGTCGAGGAGTGGCTCGGCGACGCGTCCGTTCGTCGACGCGGCCTCTTCCGGACCGAGTTTGTGCGCACGCTGAGAGAGCACTCCGGCATCGCCGGCGAGACCCGCCGAAGGCGCTATGGGGAGCGCCTCTGGGCCCTGCTCATCTTGGAGGGGTGGCTTCGCCGCTTCGTGGACAACCGGGGTCGCGCTCCATGAAGTGCATCCACTGCAACACCGACAGTCCGTACAAGGAGCGCTCCAACCGGACGTGCCCGAGCTGCAAGCGCCGCTTCGCGTTCGAGCCCAAGGACGGCGACCCCTTCACGGACATGGCGGTCCAGTCGGCTATCACCCGCGTCAGCGCGAACGGTACGGTGCGTTTCTTGCCGCAGCACGTCTACCACGAGCTCGCCCGCGGCAAGGGAGCCAAGGGCTCGATGCGCCGGCGTGGCTTCGTCGTGCGCTGGCTCTTGCCCCTGTCCGGGCTGTTCGGCCTCGGCGGCATGGCGGCGGCGATTGCCAACGGCCTGGGCGCCTTCGTCAGCGTGCTCGCGCTCGTGCCGTTCGCCAGTTTCTATATCCACGCCCATCGGCGGCGACCCGGGCTCCGGTACACCGAGGCCGCGTTCGAGGATCATTGGAAGCGCTGGACCGGTACGCACGGCGCGCCGCGCGGCCTCATCGAGCCACCGAAGGCGCCGCCGCAGGTGACCAACGCGCTGAACGACGAGCTGGCCGAGTACTCCTTCGACCGGGCCGTCGTCTGCGACCGGCCCGAGACCGTCGACGTGCTCCTCGCCAACGACTTCCACTTCGAGAACAACTGCGCGGTGCTCACCATCGACGGCTACCCCCGCCACGCGTCGCCCACCATCCGGAAGATGCTGCGACAGAACCCCAAGATCCATGTGTTCGCGCTACACGACTGCAACCGCGCCGGGAGCCAGCTTGCGACGCGGCTGCGCACCGATCCGGCGTGGTTCAAGGACTTCGGCACGGTGGTCGACGTGGGGCTGAGCCCTCGGCACGTGGACCGGATGCCCTACGCGTGGTCTCCGGCACACGTGAGCGGCCTTTCTCCTGCGATGGAGGTGAGCGACGTCCGCTGGCTCGAGTCGTGGGAGGTCTCGCTGTTCGCCGTGCGTCCGGAGCAGCTCGTCAAGCGGCTCTATCGCGCGATCCTCGCGGCCTCGGCGCCCAAGAAGCCCGACGACGCCGTCGAGGCGGAGTCCGACGTGGGCGACCTCGTCGAGCTCGCGCTTGGCGAGGACAGCGACGCCAGCGATGGTGGGGATGACGGCTTTGGTTGAGCCCCGACCCATCCTTGGCGGGCTGTGGCGCTTCGGAGAGACGCTCGCGCCGTGCGGTGATGTCGATGGCGGCCCAGTGACCGCCCAGGTCGAGCACGCGCGCGGCGCGTTTGCGCTCACTTGGACCGACCCCGACGGGCGGCTCGTCCTGGCGCGCGATCCCATCGGTCACCGCTCGCTCTATTGGAGCCGGCTCGCCAACGGCCAAGTCGCGTGGTCCACGCGGCTGGCGAACGTCGCCCGGCACCTGCCGACGCGGAACCTCGCGCTGAACGCGCTGGCCGCCTATCTCGCGTGTTCGTACGTGCCCGGCTCGAGCACGCTGCTTGCCGAGGTGCGCGCCGTCCCCGCCGGCGCCCTGCTCCGGTTTGGAGCGTCCGGCCCCCCCGAGGTCGAGCGCTTCTGGTCGCTGCCCCGGGCACCCGAGAGCTTCGACTCCGAGGGCGCGCTGCTGCACCGGCTCCGCGACTCGCTCCAGGCCACCGTCGCGCGCGTCACACCGCCCGAGCGCACGGCGGCCTTCCTGTCGGGCGGCATCGACTCGAGCCTCGTCGTCGCGCTCGCGCGCCAGCAGGTGACGGTCGACGCGCTCTCGATCCACTTCGGCCCCGAGCATCGCGACGAGCTGCCCTGGTCTCGCGCGGTCTGCGAGCACACCGGCGCGCGGCATCACGCCGTACACATCGGTCCCGACGACGTCCGCCGCGAGCTCGACGCGACCGTCGCCGCGCTCAGCGAGCCCAACGGGGATCCGCTCACGGTGCCGAACCGCGTGCTATTTCGCACGGCCGCCGAGATGGGCCACACGGTCGTGCTCAACGGTGAAGGCGGGGATCCCTGCTTCGGCGGACCGAAGAACGCGCCCATGCTCCTCGCCGAGGTGTATGGCCCCGATCACCGCAGCGAGGGACTGGCGCATGCCTATGTGCGCGCCCACCAACGGCTGGCCGACGATCTGGACCTCGCGCTCGAGCCCGCCGTTGCCGCCGCCATCCCCGCCGACGCCGTCACCGCGAAGGTCACGCCCTGGCTCGACGATGTGCGCTGGCCCGCGCTCCTCGACCGGCTCATGGCCATCAACGTCGCGTGGAAGGGTGCCGGCCACATTCTCCCGAAGGTGGAGCATCTCGGCGGCCTCAGCGGCGTGAGCGCGCGGTCTCCGTTGTTTGACGTCGGCGTCGTGGAGCTCGCGTTCCAGATCCCGGGCGAGCTCAAGCGCAAGGGGGCCATCGAGAAGTACCTGCTCAAGGAGGCCGTGCGGCCCTGGCTGCCGAGCGCCGTCGTCGACCGCCCGAAGTCCGGGATGATGGTCCCCGTCGAGGCGTGGTTCGACGGCCCGCTCCGTGCCTTTGCTCGCGAGCGCCTGCTGGAGGGCCTTGCGCCACGGCGGCTGTTTCGACGCAGCTGGCTCGAGGCGCTCGTCGATCGCCGCCTCGGCGGACTGCGGCCACGTCGCGGAGTCAAGCTGTGGCTGCTGCTCACGCTCGAGGCCTGGCTCCGGGCACATCTGCCAGACGGTCCGCTCGCATGAACACGCTCGAGCTGCTGCCCATCGCCGCGCGCCTCGATCGCTGGCTCGACGCGCACACCCGAGTCCGAACCTGGTCGGGCACGGCGTGCACGCTGCCGGCGGGCCTGAGCTGGACGGGCCTCGTGCTGGAGCGCGGGACGGTCCGCCTGGGAGAAGACGTCTACCCCGTGCGCGCCGGCATGGTCTTCGTCGCGCCCGACGGCGCCGAGCTGAGCGGCGGCGCAGGGCTCGCCATCGGCGTCGTGGGCTTTCGCGGATGGCCATTGGTGGCGGGGCCCATCGAGCGCCTGGGCCGGCTCCGTTACATCGACGGCTGCACCGACACGGTCCTGGTGAGTCCACCCCGCCGTGGCGATCCCTGCCTCAACCACCTGCACCTGCCGGCCGGGACGCGCCAGACCGCGCACTGGCACCCGAGCCTGCGCGCCGGCGTCGTCGCGCGAGGCTCCGGCCGCTGCGTCACGGGCGAGGGCACGACCGCGCTCACCACCGGCCTCGGCTGGTGGATCCCCCCGGGCGTCGTGCACGCGTTTCACACCGACGCCGACGCCTTGGACGTGCTCGCCTGGCACCCCGAGACCGACACGGGACCGACCGATCACGATCACCCCATGGTCAACCGCACGATGCTCGGCCGTCCGCCCGAGCCGGAGACCCCATGACCGCTCCCAGCTTGCCCCCGGGCCATCGCGTGCTCGTCTCTGAACTCGGCGAGAGCCCGACCGACGCCATCGACCATCACCTCACGCTCATCCCCATGCCCGCGCCCGATCCGGCCACGCTCGGACCCAAGGACGTGCTCATCGCGGTCAAGAGCGCCTCGGTCGGCTGGGTGGACCTGCTGATGACCAGCGGCCAGTACCAGCACCTCGCCAAGACACCGTATACGCCCGGCCTCGAGTACGCGGGGGTCGTCGCGTGGCAGGGGCCCGAGGTCGCGCACGTCGCCGTAGGTGAGCCGGTCTACGTCGATGGCTTCCTCGCCGGGCCGCGCTCGCTCGGCGCCTATCAGGCCTACGGCGGCTTTGCGACCTACGCCGTCGCCCCCGCCGAGGCCGTGCGGCGCTTGCCGCCCCAGCTCTCCTTCGACCAGGCCTGCAATCTGCTCGGCAACTACGAGACCGCCATTCACTGCCTGCTCACGTGCGGCAAGCTTCAGGCCGGAGAGACGGTGCTCATCAACGGCGCCTCGGGTTCGACGGGCCTCGCGGCCGTCCACGTCGCCAAGCTCGTGGGCGCGACCGTGCTGGCCACGGGTCGGTCCGATGACAAGCTCGCCGTGGTCCAAGCCCAGGGGGCCGACCATGTGCTCAACTGCCGCACCGAGGACGGGTCACCCGGCGTGCGCCGCTTTCGCGAGGACGTCAAGGCGCTCACCGGCGGGCGGGGCGTTGACGTGGTCTACGACGGGGTCGGCGGCGACATCTCGGTCGAGAGTCTCCGCTGCCTGCGCTTTGGCGGCCGTTTTCTCATCGTCGGCTGGGCCGCCACACCCGACGTCGCGCGCGGCAAGGGTCAGCGCGGCGCGCCCAACGTGAACGTGCTGCCCACCAACATCATCATGATGAAGGGCCTCACCGTGCAGGGCTGCCCGACGGTCATCTCGACGCTCAACGACCCGTCGCTTCGCCCACCGCGGCTCGAGCGCCTGCTCGCGTGGGTCGACTCCGGCGCGCTGCGCCCGCATGTCTCGCACGTGTTTCCCCTGACGGAGTTCCAAGAGGCGATGCGCGCGAAGTGGCGTGGTGACGTCATCGGGGGCTGCGTCGTGCGTCCCTGACACCCGCTACATGGGGCGACCCGACCCACACGGCCGCCCCGGAGTGACCCGCGACAGAGGTCCATCGAGCGCACGACCGCGTTCGGCTGACGGCACATCCTTTGCGTCACGTGTGCGTGGCACCTCCGCCGCGGTTCGCTCCGGGGCGGCCGGCGTGCCAAGGAGGCCGTATGGACCCCATCCAGACGTCTCGTGTGGCCGCGCTGGCTGCCGTCGCGCTCGTCGCCACCTCCCTCGCGAACGTTGGCTGCGCCAATAGCGGCGGGTCGCTAGATCCGACGCTCGTCAGCCTGCGTCAGCTCGAGTCCGTGGCTGTCGCGCTCGAGGCCGACGCAGCCAAGGGCGGCCCAAAGCTCGCTACCCTGAGCGCGGCGCTCCGAGCCCGGCTCACTCCAGCGCAGGCCAGCGCTCTGGCCGCGAATGTGGTCGGCCTCCTCGAGGCGACGAGCGCGCACACCGCGTGGCAGCCCACGCCGGCGTTCTATGCCGCACTCGATACGCTGCGCGACCTGCCGTTCGTGTCGGAGTTCCCTGCCCCGCCGGAGCCAAAGACGACCGCGACCAAGACGAGCGCGCTCGCCGAGTCGGTGACCGAGTGGCCCGATGAGCTCTTGGCCACGCGCACCGGCGCGCTCGCGCTCGGCAACGCCAAGCCGCGGTGTGGACAGTCGTGTGAGGCCCAAGCCACGGTCTACGCCGCCATCGACGCGAGCCTCACCAAGCTGACGAAGTGGCACGCCGACCTCGTCGCAGGCGGCATCGACTGCGCCCAGGACACCGCGAAGCTCGGGAAGTGCGCGATGGCCAACACGTGCACGTGGGACGATCTCGTGCTGCTGGCCGGCGGCTGCGGCGCCACGACCGGCGAGCTCCTGCTGCTCGCGGGCGTCCCCGAGCTCAAAGGCGCCGCCGCGCTCATCAAGCTCGCCGCCAGCGTATGGTCGATGGGCTCCATCGCGCCTGCCGCGCTCTCGTGGATCCAGGACTGCCGCGCGTTCCAGGCCGCGAGCTGCAATGTCACGCTGTGCCCCACCGGGCAGAAGCTGTGCTTCGCCACCAACGGCTCGGCCAGCGTGTGCTGCCCCACGGCGGGCTCGTGCCTCGGCTGTGCCACCTGTCACCAGAGCTGCGGCGCCGCCGGGTGCTGCGTGCTGGGCCAGCGCTGCGACGGCACCACCTGCACGACCTGCGCGACCGGCTGCGGCCCAAGCTGCTGCACCGCCGGCGAGCAGTGCTCCAACGCCGCGACCGGCCTGTGCGTGGACTGTCCCACCCCGTGCGGCCTCGACTGCTGCGCCGCGGGTGAGTCCTGCGCGACCGCGAACGCCACCTGCTGCCCGACCGCGCGCCTGTGCGGCGCGACGTGCTGCGCCGAAGGTCAGTCGTGCGATGCAAAGACCGGCACGTGCAAGGCGCCCACCACCTGCGACAACGCGCCCGCCGTGAACTGCGTCGAGGTATGCCACACCGCCGTCCAGTCCGCCTTGGCGCAGTGCGCGGCCAAAGGCGGCACGTGGGACAAGGTGCCCACCTCCGCCGATTGTGTCGGCCCGTGCTTGTGCCTCGCGGCGTCGGTGCCGAGCCTCGGCGCCTGTTTCATGAACCCCGCTTGCCCCGGCTGCGCGTCGCTCGAGAGCGCCGTGAAGCAGTGCGGCCAGATGGTCGCCGTGTGCAAGTACAAGGTCGGCGGCGGGTGAGGTCGGGTCGGCTTGAACCGGAGTCCAGGCCTCGCTACGCTCTTGCCATGGCCGTCACGCAAGCCGATCGGGATTACATGCGTCGCATCGGCGCTCAGAAGGCGCTCTCTCACGCCGAAGCTGCCGCTGACCACATGGACTGCGATATCGCAGCGCGCCTCGCACGGAGCTGGGAGCTGTCTTCCGGGGCCCGTGAGCGTGCGTCTTCGAGGGCCTTCGACGACGAGACCCCAGACGCGTCCTATGCGCTCGCACGCGCTCGCGGCCTGGTCCTGCGGTGAGCGCCAGGTCACTCGACATGCTTGGTGCGCTGCTCGACGCGTCCGGCATCGCGTGGGCGCTCATCGGCGGACACGCGGTCAACGCCTGGCTCGAACCCCGCGCCACCGCGGACATCGACGTGACCATCGCCGCGGACGTCGCCGCCGAATGGGAGCTCCGCCGCCTCCCCGAAGCCGAAGGGCTCACCGCGACACCGGTCACCGGAGCGACCCTGCCGTCGGGACCCGACTTCGTCCGGTTCGTGTCCGCCGACGGCCAGGTCGTCCTCGAGCTACAGGCCGCGAAGACGGAGCTCCGACAGAGCCTCCTGCGGCGCGCAGTGCGTCACGGCGCCGTCTCGGTTGCCACGCCCGAAGATCTGCTCGTATTGAAGCTGATTGCGTTTCGCGCCAAGGATCGGGCCGACATCGCCGGGCTCGTGGCACTTCCTGCAATCGACTGGGACTACGTCGTGGCCCAAGCCGGCGCGTGGGGCGTCACCGAGCGGCTGGACCGCGCGCGGTCGGCTTTCGGCGGCTGAGCCGGAACGCTGTCATCTCCGAAGGGTGCGGCCTCCGGCACATTCCAAGCCGGCTGGGGTGAAAGCGCCCAGAGGCTCTCTCTCAGGAACGCAGGAAGGTATGAAGGCAGGAGGCAGGAACGGGTCCCCTGACCTCGACGAGGTCACCGGCCACCGCACTTGAGCCGCCGCTCCGCTTTGAGTCCTTCCGTGGCGCACCGTCGCGGTCGAGTCCGAGGCTGTCACCGACCACACCAGCCGCGATTGGCGTGCGTGGAGCGCGTGCCGTCAACCGGTCCTCTTCCGGGCTTCCTCAGTTCCTGGGTTCCTGAGAGAGCTTCTTGACTTGCCCGCTGGAAGCAGGCCACGCGCGGGTGGGGGGGGCTGGCCTAAACGCGTCGCGCTTCAATGGGGCCGTGACGTTGTCATCACGGAAGGGGATCGCGGCGTCCAGCGCCCGGCCGGCGTGGTCGACGACGCTTCAATGGGGCCGTGACGTTGTCATCACGGAAGGGGCCAGGGGCGACGCTCACACAGGCCGACCACGCGCAGCTTCAATGGGGCCGTGACGTTGTCATCACGGAAGGGACGCTCCGCG
>SXGT01375024.1_pt1 | contig 25648 bp, 21 predicted proteins | sample 3176221 | NCBI WGS metagenome assembly SXGT01 (sample SAMN11356862, study PRJNA531348) | freshwater metagenome | isolation source: freshwater sample F1-120 | place: China: Fuxian Lake, Yuxi | collected 2017-12-25
ACGCATCTTCCGCGAGAAGGCCTCCGGTGGACGCTGGGACCGCCCCGAACTACACCGGCTCCTGGACCAGCTTCGCAAGAGCGATGTGCTCGTGGTCTGGAAACTCGACCGGCTGTCTCGCTCCCTCCGCGACGTGCTCACCATCATGGAGCGGCTCGGTGAAGCCAAGGCGGGTTTCCGCAGCCTGACCGAAGCGATCGACACGACGACGCCGGCAGGACGGATGATGATGCAGATGGTGGGGGCTTTCGCCGATTATGCGGAGTGCGCGATTATGCGGAGCCGCAGCGCCGAAGTGGCGATGTGGCCTGCATTTCAGTGATGTGGGACTCCGCATAAAAACGCGAGGTTCAGCGCCCGGCGATTCGAATGCGCTATCCATTGCCGCTGGTGTCTTCAGTCTCATTGAAAGCGAGACTGAAGTATGTTGGAAACACATTTCAGTTCACCTATAACTCGGCAGCGACTCCGAACCGGCGCCGCCGCTGAACACATTGACGCCTTTGCCGACTGGCTTCACTTCAATGGCTATAAGCCGACCTCTATCGATAACGGTCTGACCTCGCTGGCCGCTTGGACAGATTGGATGTTGACCGCCGGGTTCGGTGCACACGACCTCCTGTCGGGTTTCGAAGCATGTAAGTTGGCAGTCAGCAAAGAGCATCGGGTTCGTTACAGCCGCGGACCCAATCAGCAATCGATCACGGCCGCCTCGTTGTTCATTCGGTTTCTCCGACTGGGCGGCGAGCTTCCGCAGCCCGTAGCCGGGCCATCCGCCACTGAACAATGGCCTGTCCTGGGAGAATTCCGTTCGTGGATGCGCGCACATCGCGGACTGACGGAGGCGACGCTCGACGTCTATCAGGGAATCCTTGTAGGACTCCTTGATGCTCTTGGCGGTGACGCAGGCGCCTATTCCGCCGAAGCTTTGCGTACCTTCGTCCTCAATCGGGCGCGTCCTCACGGGATCGAACGTGCCAAGAGCATCGTCGTCGCAGTCCGCTCCTTCATCCGCTTCCTCGGCGTGATTGGCCGATGCCCTGCGGGAATGGAACATGCCATTCCCGGTTTCGCCTCATGGCGGCTCTCATCAGTCCCCCGGTTCCTCCCCGCGGAAGATGTCGAGCGGGTGATCGACTCCTGCACTGGCTACGCCTTCGAGCTGCGAGATAGAGCGGTGCTTCTACTTTTAGCCCGGCTTGCGTTGCGCGCCAGCGAGGTCGCTCATCTGAAATTCTTCGATATCGATTGGCGCAACGGTGAAATCAGCGTCTGCGGCAAGGGTCGCCGCCAGGAATCGCTTCCACTACCGCAGGAGGTTGGCAACGCGATACTGCTCTATGTGAATAAGGGTAGGCCAGCGTTGCAGACGCCCGAGGTGTTCACTACGGTTCTCGCTCCGTTTCATCCGCTCACTCGGGCGGCTGTTACCCACATCGTGCGCGCTGCGTTGCGCCGGGCCGGGATCAAAGCGCCCATCAACGGTGCACACGTCCTGCGGCATTCCGCCGCCACATCCATGCTCCGTGAAGGTGCATCCTTGGCCGGCGTCGGTGCAGTGCTTCGACATCGCGATCCCATGACGACAGCACACTACGCCAAGGTGGACTTTGGCCTCCTGTCGGAGATCGCCCAACCATGGCCGGAGGCATCCTCATGCTAATGACGTTAGTTGAACGCTACATTTCGCTTCGGCAGACACTCGGCTACAAGCTTCGCGATCTATCGCACAGCCTGCGCGCGTTCGCCACGTTCGCGGCTGGCAGAAGCGATACACATGTCCGGGCTTCAACGGCGGTGGACTGGGCGACAGAGGCTCCTTCCCCGGATGCCCGATACGTTCGGTTACGAAATGTCGTTCATCTGGCTCGCTTCCTGCGCGCCGAGGATCCGGCCCACGAGATACCATCCAATCCGTTTTTCGCGGCCAAGCGCCGGCGGCTGCCTTATATCTATCGGCCGGAGGAGATTGTGCAGATCGTTGAAGCGGCCAGTCGTCTTCGCGAGTCGTACCCACTTCGACGCCAAGTCTACGGGACGTTGCTCGCGCTGATTGCCTCGACAGGGCTCCGCATCTCGGAGGCTCTCGATCTCCGGCTGTATGACGTGCTGCCCGATGGCGTCCTGCAGATCCGGCGCACAAAGTTCGGGAAGAGCCGCCTCGTCCCCATGCACCCCACGGCGGTGAATGCGCTTGACGGATACCTCGAACAGCGCCGCCGTCTGGCCGTAACGGACGATCACGTGTTCTTGTCCGCCGGAAACAGGCGGATCTCCTCCAGCATGGTGGAATACACCTTCCGCCGGATTCGTCGGCTTGCCGGGATTGCCCCTGCCCGGACACGCCCACCGCGCATTCATGACCTGAGACACACCTTCGCAACACGGGCACTGGAGCAGTGCTCGACCAAGCGTGAAGCAGTCGGGCGTCACTTCGTCGCCCTGTCGACATACATGGGTCACACAGACATCGCCCATACCTACTGGTACCTGGAGGCAACGCCGGAACTGATGACCGGCATCGCCGCCGCAGCCGAAGCTCTGTTCGCGGGGGAGGGCATATGACCCCTATCGCCCCGCTGATAACCAGCTTCCTGCGCGAACACATGCCGATTGAGCAGGGTTGCAGCCCCCACACGTGCGAGACCTACGCTCATGCCTTTAAGCTCTTGTTCGTTTTTGCCAGCCAGCGGCTCGGGATCAAGCCCTCCCAGATCTGCATCGAGCAGATCGACGCAGCGCTGATTCTCGACTTTCTCGCTCACATCGAGGGACAACGCGGCAACTGTGCGGCTACGCGCAACGGACGACTTGCCGCAGTCAAAGCCTTCATCCGGTATGTCGAATTCCGCGTACCCTCCGCACTTGAACAGGCGCGGCAGATCCATGCCATCCCGAGCAAACGCCATGACCAAGCGCTGGTGCGGCATCTCACCATTGACGAGGTTCGTGCCATCCTCAATGCGCCAGCTACTACAACCCGTCCCGGAATCCGCGACCGCGCCATGCTGCATCTCTGCTTCGCGGGAGGACTGCGAGTCTCCGAACTCGTGGGGCTCCAGATGGCGAATGTGTCCCTCGAACGAACACCAAGCATTCGTGTTCTCGGCAAGGGCCGAAGGGAACGATGCCTTCCGCTCTGGAAGGAAACCGCGGCCGATCTCCGTGCCTGGATGGCGGTTCGAGGCGCGCCGCCCGTGCCCGAGTTGTTCGTGAACGCCGAGGGGGCTGCCATGACGCGGGCAGGGTTTGAATACATCCTCGACAAACACGTCTGCTCCGCAAGGAAGAGTTGCCCAACTTTAAGTGGCCGTTCAGTGTCGCCCCACCAACTTCGACATAGCTGCGCCCTTACGATGCTCCAAGCGACTCGGGACATCCGCAAGGTGGCGTTGTGGCTCGGTCACGCAGATATCCGCACGACCGAAATCTACCTGCGGGTGGATCCATCGGAGAAGTTGGAGGCTGTGGAGGCGGTAGTGCCACTCGGCTTGCGCCGCGGCCAATTTAAGGCACCCGACGCGCTGATTGCTTCATTATTCGAGCCGGGATAATGCGGAGTCCAAAGTCACTGATATGCAGGCCACGCCGCCGTTTCCGCAGCGTGGCTCCGCATAATCGCGCACTCCGCATAATCAGCGTATTGCGGAGAACCGCAATACGCCGAGTTCGAAAGGACAATGCTCAAGGAGCGGACCAAGCCCGGCGTTCCCTTTGCACATGCAGTTTCGACAGCAAGCCGGGCAGGAGATGGAGCGCTTCATCAACGAGCACATCGACCGGCGCAAGTCCTTCGCCTGCGAGACAACCCTTCGGGAGGTCACATTCGATCAATCAAGCCCGCCGAGCCCATCTGAATGGGTTCCGCGTGGAAATGCTCTTCATCGCCGGGGGCGATGACCAGTAGCATATTGAATGGGTGGGCGAGCGGGGGATTCGTGGCGGCCATGTCGCGTCCGATGCCGCCCTCCGGGATATCTACCGGCGCGGCATGGTCATATTGCGCCGCGCGTTTGAAGAGTGAGAGGTCATCCGTGGCCCGAGCGGGGGCTGCCCCAGTGGTTCGAAGACGCCGTGCGGGTGTACCGCGCCACGTCCAGACCAGACATGTGGAGTCGCAACCGGATTCACCGTTGCAAGTCACCTTCGCACAAGGAATCGATGAGCGATGCGACGGCTGGCGGACGTTGGCCGTCTCGATATTCGTAAATCAGCAGGGGCTAGAGCCCCAGTTTGGAGGCGGGATTGTCGCGGAATAGCGAGCCGTCGCGAATGTAGCGGCGGACCATCGCCATCGACTTGTGCCCGGTCTGCCGCATGATCGCAAGCTCGCTCGCGCCGTTCAAGTAGGCTTGGGTGGCGAGTCCGGAGCGCAGACTGTGGCCCGCGTATTGGCTGGGGTCGAGGCCGGCCGCGGCCGCCGAGCGCTTGACGATGGCGCCGATCGAGTCGCGGTGAAGCCGCTTGGCGGCGGCGCGCCCACGGCGGTCCACCGCGCGGAACAGCGGTCCGGCGGCGACCGGCGCGCGCGACATCCAGTCGCGAACCGCGGTGACGGGGCACGTTTCGCCGGAGCCCGCCGGAATGGCGGTCTTGCGCCCGCGCCCGAGCGGATCGGTTTTCGAGAATCGAATCTCGATAATCAAACCCTCGGCGGTGAACGCCAGATCGGCGGCATCGAGCGCGGCGAGTTCCGACCGGCGAAACCCGCCCGCGAAACCGAGTAGCAGAATCGCGCGGTCCCGCGCGCCGGCAAGCGTCGGCGGCAGACACGCCACGATGCGGCGAATGTCGTCCGTAAGCAGCGGCGTCTTGACGCTCGGAGCCGTTCCTTTGACACGGCGAATGCCGTTCATCGTTTCGCCGACGGCCGCGTGACCCAGCTTGGCGGGCGACTCGAATCCGGCGGCTCCATGCGCCTTGCCGATGGCGGCCAGCCGCCGCGCCAGCGTCGATGGCCGGTGCGTGCCGGCGAGATCGGCAAGGTACATCGCGACCGTCTCCGGCGCGGCGGGCAGCGGGGAGATCCCGGCCGTTTCGCACCAGGCGGCGAAGTGGCGCCAGTCCGATCGATAGGCTCGTATCGTTTGCGGCGACTTGGCGGCGGCGATGAAATCCCGCGCGCGGCCGGCGGCTCGCTCGAGAGCGGGTCTCGCCGGCGCCGTGGGCAGCTTCATCGCGTCAATCTCCGGAGTGCTTGGACTGCGTGTAGTGCTGCCGCAGAAGGTCCTTGCCGTAGTCGTTGCCGTTCGGCGCGCGGACCACGACGTGAATGTGCTCGCGGTTCGGAGCGGTGGGATCCTTGGCGAGATGCCGCAGGCCGGCCGGACGTTGATGATCGAATTCGATCAGTATCACCGGGCTGTGGATGCGATAGTAGAACACGCCCGCGCCATCCGTCTTTCCGATCCAGGCGAAGTGCGTCCTGTCGAGGTGCTTGCGGACCTCCTCCATCTTGACGCGCGCGTGGCCGTCGTCCATGTTCGAAACGAAGAGACCGATCAGCTTCACCAATCGCTCGCGCGCGGCCTGGGGCATGTCCTTGGCGGCGGCGCCCGAGTAGTCGAGCGTGACGTTGTCCTTGAACGCCTCGCCTACGTTGTTGTTGGCCGTCTTGGAGACCGAGAGCACCGCCTTGTCGCGGAGACCGGCTTCGAGAGCCATCAGCATGTCGTGTCCCTGCTTCTGCTCCTCCTGGAGAATCGCGGTCCCTTTGTGCCGGCCGCCAGTGGCGATCACCGGCTCCGATCCCACGAACAGCGGCGTCATCACCACCTGATCGCCGAGCACGAAGTAGTTGACGATCGCGTGGTGGCCGTCGAGCTGCCATCCCCACGGCTTCCTGGCGGACGGCTCCCCCATGATCGTGATGTGATAAAGCCACTCGCCGTACTGAACGAAGTCGTTGCCATTCAGTTCGCCGAGCGTCTCGTTCAGGCGCATGATGTCCCGCGTGAGCTTCATGCCTTTCACGCTGAGCGACGCCCGCATGAGCGCGAAAGCGGCTTCGCGCTGCTTCTCGTCGAGATCCTTGAAGCTGACGCCCTGCCGGAGGTGGAAGTGCTGGTTCATCCACTTCCGCCATTCGGGATCGTCCACCGGGAATACCGTCTTGGATCGTTGTTCCGGCGTGAGCGCCGCCAGGAACGCTGTAGCGGCCTTGTGGACTTTGTCCGTGGGAACGCCACTGGCGCGCACCGGGAACAGGCCCGGCTCGATGCCGGAACTGGCCGCGATGCCTCTGTAGGGCTCGGCGAGTCCGGTCTTCTCCGCGCGATCCGACATGTCGCGGAAGCGCGCCAGCAGATCGCCGGGCGAGCGCTGAGCGACGGCCAGCAGACAGCAGAACAAGGCGGCGAGGCCGAATCTGATTTTCACGATGTCTTCGAGTATACCGCCGGGCGCCGCGCTAAGATCGAGTCACGATGCCGGGCAAGATCGTGATCCCTGGAGGGGCCGGATTCATTGGCCGCGGATTGGCGCGGCAACTCCGCTCCCGCGGCTTCGAAGTGACCATCCCGTCGCGCCGGGCCGCACCGGACGCCATCGCGTGGGACGGTGAGCGCCAGGGCCCATGGTCCCGCGAACTCGACGGCGCTCTTGCCGTGATCAACCTGGCGGGACGCTCCGTCAACTGCCGCTACGGCGAAGCCAACAGGCGCGAGATCTACGCCTCGCGCCTGAAATCCACGCGCGCCGTTGGCGAGGCGATCGCCGCGTGCCGCGTACCGCCCCGCGTATGGCTCAACTCGAGCTCCGCCACCATCTACCGTCACGCGCTGGACCGGCCGATGGACGAGGCCACTGGCGAAACCGGAAAAGGCTTCTCCGTCGATGTGTGCAAGCAGTGGGAACGCACGTTCTTCGAGGCTCCCGTTTCGTGCCGCCGCGTGGCGCTGCGAACCGCAATGGTCTTCGGCAACGGCGCTGGAGGCGTCTACAACGCTTTCCGGTGGCTCGCGCGGCTCGGATGGGCGGGCCGGCTCGGTGGTGGACGCCAGTACGTCAGTTGGATTCACGAGGACGATCTCCGCCGCGCGATCGAGTGGCTGATCGAGCGAGAGGATCTCGACGGCGTGGTCAACGTGGCCGCGCCGAATCCCCTGCCCGCCGCCGAGTTCCTGGAATCGTTGCGGCGATCGATCGGCCAGCCCATCGGTCTCCCCTCCACGCGGTGGATGCTCGAGGTGGGCGCATTCGTCCTCCGAACCGAAACCGAGCTACTCGTGAAGAGCCGGCGAGTCGTGCCCGGGCGGCTGCTCGAGTCGGGCTTCCGCTTCCAGTATTCGGAATGGCCTGAAGCCGCGCGAGCCCTCGCCGCGGTAGGATAACTTGGTTATGACATCTCGAAGAAGCCTCCTGCAAGCCGGCCTCGCCGCCGGATTCCCCCTGATCGTCAAGGCGCAAACGCTCGGGCGCGCCGGGGGAGTGGCCGCGTCGGACCGGGTGACGCTTGCCACCATCGGCTGCGGCAATATGGGAACCGGCCACCTGACCAACTTCCTCAAATTGCCCGCCGCGAAGGTGCTCGCCGTTTGCGACGTGTTCGACGAACATCTGACCAAGGCCAAGGATCGCGTCGACCAGCGCTACGGCAACAAGGACTGTGCTACGTACCGCGCGTTCGAGGAGGTGCTGGCGCGCCGCGACATCGACGCGGTCACGATGGCGGTTCCCGATCACTGGCACGGCATCGTGGCCGTGAGCGCGTTGCGCGCGGGCAAGGACGTTTACGGCGAAAAGCCGCTCGCCCACAATCTCCGCGAGGGACTGGCGATCGTCAATCACGTGGCGAAGTACAACCGCATCTGGCAGACGGGAAGCTGGCAGCGGTCGCGCGAGAACTTCCACCGCGCGTGCGAACTGGTGCGAAACGGCCGCGTGGGCAAGGTGACGCGCGTCGAAGTGGGCTTGCCCGGCGGTCCGTTCGGATACGGCAAGCTGGCCGATAAGACGCCGTTCGTCGATCCGCCCGCCGGCTTCCAATGGGACCGGTGGCTCGGGCCCGGTCCGGAGGCGCGCTACTCGGAGGCGCGGGCGCATTTCAATTGGCGATGGGCGCTCGATTACGGCGGCGGCCAGTTGATGGACTGGGTGGGCCACCATGTCGATATCGCGCATTGGGGCATGGGCTGGGACGAGACCGGTCCCTATCAGGTCGAGGGCGTGGGAGAGTATCCCGAAAGGCAAGCGCTGTGGAACTCGGCCAAGCGGTATCGCATCGAGGCGAAGTATCCCGGCGGTGTCGATGTCGTCATCGCGGGTGGGCATGACGATATCCGCGGCGGCACGCGGTGGAACGGCGATAAGGGCTGGATCTGGGTCAATCGCGGCGCTCTCGAGGCCGGACCGGCGAGCATTCTCGAGGAGAAGATCGGCGAGAACGAGATTCACCTGACCAAGTCGTCCGATCACTACGCGCAGTTCCTGGAGTGCGTGAAGTCGCGCAAGGAGACGATCACCCCGGCCCGGATCGCGCACCGGTCCGCCACGCCCGGCTGGCTCGGCCACATCGCGATGATCACCGGACGGCGGCTGCGCTGGGACGCCGAAAAGCAGGACATCCTCCACGATCCGTCCGCGCGCGAACTGCTCGGGCGCGAAATGCGAGCGCCGTGGCGGCTCTGAGAGCCGCTCTCTACATACTGGCGGCTCTTCTTCCATTGGCGCTGGCATGGCGCGTGGACGGTCCGCGACACGAATTGGCCGGTTACGCGGACGAGCCGGCTCACGCGGTCAACGCGCTGCTGGTGCGGGATTATCTGGCGTCGCATATCGGGCAGGATCCGAAGCGGTTCGCGCTCGACTACTACGAGCACTACCCGAAGGTCACCATCGGAATCTGGGGCCCGGTCGCGCCGGCGGTGTTCGGATCCTGGCTACTCGCGTTCGGCGCTTCGGCTGCCTCGCTGCTCGCCGCCGCTGGAGCGGTCGTGCTGGCGTTAGGCCTATTGATCCACCGCGGCTGCGCGGCTCAGGGAGTCTGGCCCGGCCTGTTCGGCGCGGCGATCTTCGGCGCTTCCGCCGTCACGGTCTGGAACGCTAACGCCGTGATGGCGGACGCGCTGGTGGGGCTGTGGTGCTGGCTCGCGCTGCTGTCGTTCGCGCGATGGGCGGAAGGCGGCGGCCGCCGTTGGGCGATCGGCTTCGGCCTGCTATCCGCCTGCGCGGTGCTCACCAAGGCGAACGGGGTGGTGGCGCTGGGCGTGCCATTCGGATTCGTGCTGGCGCGGCGCGACTGGCGGCGTACCCGCGACGTCTGGTTCTGGATTCCACTGGCGCTCGCGGCCGCGCTCGCCGGACCGTGGCAGTGGTACTCGGCGAAGCTGGTGGCGGAAGCCGTGGTCCTGCCGGAGCCCGGTTGGGATACGCTGTGGCAGAACTTCACCGACTACGTGAAGACGCTGCCGGACGCGGTCGGCTTCGCCGGAATCGCACTCGCGGGCGCTGGCGCCTGGCGCACGTTTCGAAACCCGGCTTCGCCGTTATCCTCGGCCGCGCTCGGACTTCTGCTGGCATCGGCCGCGTTCCACGTCGTGGCGCCGCATCAGTTCTCGCCGCGGTATCTGATGGCGTCGCTCGGCGCGTGGTCGGCGACGGCGGCGGTGGGAGCGGCGGGGGCGGGCCGCGCGTGGACGGCCGCGGCGATCGCGGCGATTCTACTCGGCGCCATCCGCTATCCCTACGAACCGAAGCCGTGGCTCGGGTTCGACCGCGTGGCCTTGGAGACGATGGCGAGACCCGGGACCGGGCCGATCCTGGTCTCCTCGGACGCGATGGGCGAAGGCGCGCTGATCTCCGGGATCGCCCTGCGCGACCGCCGGCCGGGGCGCACCATCCTGCGCGCGTCGAAGGTGTTGGCGAAAAGCAGTTGGGAGGGGCTGCGGCGCGATCTATTGTTCGAAGAGCCGGCCGATGCCATGCGGTACCTCGAGAGCCGCGGAACACGGCTGGCCGTGCTGCAGCCCACCGAGGACAGCCGCCTGGAGTGGGAACTGCTCCAACGCGTCATCGCCGAATATCCGGAACGCTGGCGTAAGCTGCGAACCTGGAGCCATCCCGCCCCGAAGGTCGAGCTGTGGGAACTGCGATGAGCTACTTGGGAAAATACTTCTCGAGGTGGGGAAAGATGTCCCGCACCAGACCGAGCCCGAGTTCTTCCGCCTCCCGCTCTTCCATGCCGTCGGCCGGCGTCACGATTTTCACGATCGCGGTATCGGACCGGTTGAGCCGGATGGCATCCACCACGGACCACGCCTGAGCGGCGTATTCGCTGGCCACCACGCGCTCCCGCGACTGGTACCAGTACAGCACCATGCTCCTCGCGCTGCCACGCTTGACCAGATAGCGGTTGATCTCGATGGGCTCGGCGCGTCCCGCCACTTGTACCAGCGCACGCCCCTGGTGGGCCGATTCCCACCCCGACCCGGGAAGGCAGTTCTGCGGAGAGTGCGGCCGTTGTCCCTGCCGCTGCGACTTGAAGTAGCCGATAAAAAGATGGACCTCCGGAGAGCCCGGCCTCTTGTACCCGCGCGACAACGTGTCGTCCGCCTTCAGGATTTCGAGGATCTTGTCCTCGAGCGGATATTCCTTGAACATCGTCCACGAGCCGGCGGTTTGCGGAAATTCCGCCAGCGGACGCGTCAGAGGCACTTGTTCCACGCCGCGCGCCTTGCCGTAGTAGAGCGCGGATTGAGCCAGCAGCAAACCGGTGACGATGCGGGCCGGCGTCCGCTTCAGGAACGAGAAGTCCGCCGTCACGTGAACAGTTCCTTGAACTTGTCGAGCAGGCCCTTGTCGCCGGGGTCGTTCTCTTCGGGCAGCATGTCGCGCAAATGTTCCATCGCGCGGCGTTGCTCGCGAGAGAGCTTGGTGGGCGTCCGCACCTGAACGTGGACCACCACGTCGCCCCGGCCGCCGCCGTTGAGGTTCGGCACGCCGAGCCGCGGCAGGCGGATCTCGGAGCCCGACTGGACGCCTTCCGGAATCTTGACCCGCTGCGGACCGTCGAAGGTCACCAGGTTCACCTCCGCTCCGAGCGCCGCCTGCGCGATGTTGACCGGCACCGCGCAATGGAGGTCGCCTTCGTGGCGTTGAAACACCGGGTGATCGTTGACGCGCAACACGACGTAGAGATCTCCGGGCCGCGCGCCGGACTTTCCCGGATGGCCCTCGGCCTGCAGTTTGAGACGCGTCCCCGAGTCGACGCCGGCGGGGACGGTGATCTTCAGCTTCCGCTCGCCCCGGCTGAATCCTTCACCCTTGCACTGGGTGCATGGACGGCGGATAATCTGCCCCTTGCCGTTGCATTGTCCGCAGGTGCGGCGCACCGAAAGGAACGCCTGTTGGTAGACCACTTCGCCGCGCCCGCGGCAGACCGGGCAAACGGTGAGTCCGTCGTTGGGTTCGGCGCCGTTCCCGCTGCATCGAACGCAGGGGTCGAGCCGGGGGATCTGCACGTCGATATTCGCGCCGCGCACCGCGTCCTCGAGCTCGATCGTGAGGTCGTAGCGGACGTCTTCGCCTCGCTGCGGCCCCCTGCGGCGCCCGCGAGCCCCGCCGAACAGGTCTCCGAAGCCGAAGAAGTCGCCGAGGATGTCGCTGAAATCGGCGAACACCGACGGATCGAAGCCGGGGCCGCCCGCCGCGCCCGCGCCCTGCAAGCCCTGATGCCCGAACCGGTCGTACGCCGCCCGCTTCTGCGGATCGGTCAGGACGCCATAAGCTTCGGCGGCTTCCTTGAACTTCTCTTCCGCTTCCTTGTCACCGGCGTTGCGATCCGGGTGAAACCGCAGAGCCAGCTTTCGATAGGCGGCTTTCAGCGCCGCGTCGTCTGCCGACCGCTCGACGCCGAGAACCTCGTAGTAGTCTCTCTGCGTCACGGTTTGACAGCCACCTTCACCATCGCGGGCCGCAATAGCCTGCCCTTGAAGTGATAGCCGGCCTGCAAGTCCTCGAGCACGGTCTGATCGTCCAGATCGTCCCGCTCCACCTTTTGGACCGCGTAGTGCACGTTGGGGTCGAAGGGTTTGTTGGCGCACTCGATTCGCTGCATGCCGAGCTTGGTGAGCGTCTCGATCATCCGCTGCAGGATCATCTGCATGCCCGTGGCATAGTCACGCAGGGCCTCCTGTCCGCTCGCGGCCTTGATGGCGCGTTCGAAATCGTCGGCTACCGGCAGCAGCGCGCGGCAGGTGTCGAACGCCGCGTACTCGCCCATTTCCACTTTTTCGCGTTCGGTGCGTTTGCGGAAGTTGTCGTAGTCGGCCTGGCGCCGCAGCAGCAGGTCGTGGAGTTCGGCTTTCTCGTAGGCGAGCCGCTCCACTTCCTTTTCGAGCCCACCGGCGTTGGCGTCCGTTTCCACAGTCCCGGCGGCGCCGGAGATATTACCGTCTTCCATGATGTTCCTTGTAACCGATCGATGGCGCGAACCTACGCGGGCAGGCTGGAGAAGGCCCGGCCGACGTGTAAGACGGCCGACATCACCTTCGCGTAGTCCATGCGCATCGGGCCCAACACCGCGAACTTGGCGGCCGTCCCACCCGGCATGGTGACGGTGAGGCCGATCAGCGACATCTCCCCCATTCCCGGCGGTTCCGAGCCCAATCCCACTTGCACGCGCACCAGGCCGGCCGCGCCCGGAGCCGATTCCAGGCAACGATCGAGCAGACGCAGCACCAACTTCTTCTCCTCGAGCGCCAGCAGCAGGTCTTTGAGCCTGTCGCGCGTCAGGTGCAAATCGAACCCGACGACATTCGCGGCGCCATCCAAATGCACTTCCGGCTCCACGCCCAGGTCGAGCAGTCCGCGATCGTAGAGGCTGTTCAGCCGCTGCAGGATCCGGTCATACGCCGCGTTGGCGCGGTCCAGCCGCCGCCGCAATTCCATCCGCGCGCCACCCAGGTTCCACCCGCCGAACTCGGCGTTGACGTAGTTGCGGACCGACGTGAGTTCCTGTTCGGTGACCGCCTCGTCCAGCGTCACCACCTGATTCCGCACCAGCCCGTCGTTGGTGACGATCACCATCAGGACGCGCCGGCCGCCGAGAGCGAGCAGTTCCACGTGCTCGAGGATCTGCCCCAGGCCGGGAATGGCGGTGGCGATGGCGAGCCCCTGCGTCATGCCGGTCAACAGGTGCGATGCCCTTTCCGCCCGCTCCTCCACGGTGGAAGCGTTCTCGAGCGACGTGCGAATGCGGTCGAGTTCCGCGCTCATCACGCGGTTGGACGGCAATTGGCTGACGAACGCGGTGAACGCTTTCTCCGTCGGCACCCGGCCGGCGGAAGTGTGCGGCTGGTGCAGGTAGCCATCGCTCGCCAGATCCGCCATCACGCCCCGGATGGTCGCCGGGCTGGCGTGGAACCGCCGGAGCCGCGAGATGTCGCCCGAGGCGACGGGCTCACCCGTTTCGATATAGCTTTTGACGATCGAGCAAAGGATCTGCTCGGTGCGCGCCGTCAAAGGACTCTCTCTTTTCATCCGGTACTTAGAATTATACCTATCCTCATTCTAGAAAATCGGAATACCCGGGGCAACCCCGGCCAGCCGCTACTCTTCTCCCGAGCCGCGTTCCTGAACGGAATCCGGCGCGTTCACGGTGGGGAGGAACCGCGCCAACTCCTGGCGGATCGTATGGTATTCGGGCCGCTTGGCCAGGTTTTCCCACTCCATCGGGTCGGCGTGGTGATCGTAGAGTTCCTCGCCGCCGTCCTGATATCGTGTGTAGCGCCAACGCTCGCTGCGCACCGAATGGTTGTTCCGGAAATAGGTGCAGACGGCCGGGCGGTCCCACGCCGCGCCCGGATTGGCCAACAGCGGGCGCAGGCTGGCGCCCTCCAGTTCGGGCCGCTTAGGCAATCCGCACAGGTCCACCAGGGTCGGATAAATGTCCATGGTGCTGACCGTTCGCCCGCAGCGCTGTCCCGGCTTGGTGACGCCCGGCGCCGTCATGGTGAAGACGTTCCGCGTGGACTCCTCCCACAGCGAGAACTTCCGCCAATGGAGCTTTTCGCCCAGATGCCAGCCATGGTCGCTCCACAGCAGTACCACCGGGTTCCGCTTCGACATCGGCGATTTTTCGAACCCCTCCATCAGCCGGCCGAGTTGCGCGTCCATGAAGGCGATCGACGCAAGGTAGCCCTGAACAGCCTGTTTCCACTGCTTGTTGTCGATGACGCTCTTGTGGTCGCCGCCCGCCTTGGCGAACTTGCGGCCTTGCGCCGGAACGTCGTCCAGGTCGTCGTCCTTCACCCGGGGCAGTTCGATCTTGCCCAGCGGGAACATGTCGAAGTACTTCGGCGGCACGTACCACGGCAGATGCGGCCGGAACAGCCCCGCGCCCAGGAACAACGGCTGGGTGCGCGGACGGTTCATCTCGCCGATGGCCCAGTCGACCACCTGATGATCGCCCATCCGTTCGCCCGGTACGTTCACCGGACCCCAATCGAAATGACCCGTTCCCGCGATGCCGTTCGCCGGCCTCTTCGGCAGCGGATCGTCCGGCTTGTTCTTGGTCTGGCTGGGAAAGTACTCGTTCCAACTGGCCGCGTCCGGATAGCCGCCGTGGTAGATCTTGCCGCCGCCCACCGCGCGATAGCCGCTCGCCATGAAATGCTGCGTCAGCGAAACCGCGTTCTTCAGCGCCGGCGACTTCCGCATCGGCTGCGAGTTGGTATAGATTCCCGAAGTCGACGGCCGGATGCCGGTCATCAGCGCCGCTCGCGACGGATTGCACAGCGGAGCCGCGCAGTGCGCGTTGGTGAACAACACGCCGCGCGAAGCAAGCCTGTCGAGGTTCGGCGTTCGTCCGTTCGGATGGCCGCCCAGGCAGCTCACCCAATCGTTCAGATCGTCCACCGCGATCATCAGGACGTCTGGCCGCTCGCGGCGATTCTGTGAGGTCAGCACGAAGGGCGCCGCCACTGTCGCGAGCGCCTGACGCCGGGTAGTCGTGGACATGTCCGATTACTGTACCGCAACCTTGACCGGTCTGCCAGACGTCCCATTCACCGACACCACCAGATCCTGGCTGCCGGCCGGCGTGCCGGCGTCCGGCACGATGTTGAGCTGGTAGACGCCCGCGAACCCGGGCGCCAGCCCCGCGAACTGGACGCTTGCCGGCAAACCGCCCACGGAAGCCGCCACTGTCCCTCGAACCGTCGCGAGCGGCTGCGCGGGGCTCGCCGAGCCAGTCGCGGGCGGGTTGTCCACCGCCCCGAGTCCGGTCGCGTAGAAGTAGACCGCCTCGCCGCGGCGCAGCGGATTCGCCCCCGTGACCAGCGTGTTGCCGGACGCGCGCACCACGATGCCAGCGCCTTCCGACTCGAAGATCCCCGGCTGAACCGCGGCAACGGCCACCGCGACGGCGGCGCTCGCGGATTCTCCCCGCGTGACCACAACCGGAGCGCTGCCCGCCGCTTCCCACGGAACCTGCACGTTCACCTGCTCGCGCCCGCCCACGTTGGCCACGGCGAGTATTGGCGCGGCGCGTCCGCCGATGCTCACGCGAACGCCGTCCAGGGTTGTGGGCAAAGGCAGCGACTGGGCCGCGGCGATCCCTGGGCCCGCGGTGATGTTCGACGCGAAGATCGACGCGAGGCTTCCGGCAACTAGGCCCGGTTCGCCGCTCGCGGCGTTCACCACCGATTCCGAAGTCAGCGCCGGCCGCGACGATCCTTCCACGCGATAGATGCCGCCGCCGGAATGATCGGCGAGGTGAAGGTCGCCGGCTTCGTCCTCGCCGAACGAGCTGACGTTGAAGCTCGAGTCGAGCAGGAGGCGGTTCTGCCAGCCGGAGCCCGCGCGGCGCAACGCCCAGATTCGTCCCGAAGCAAAGTCCGCGTACAGGTAGTCCCCGCGCAGTCCACCCGCGCCGGGACCTCGCGCGACGTACCCGCCAGTCACCGAGACATCGCCCTGCTGGCGAGTATATTCGTGGACCGGCGCGGTGAGGTCCGGAGTGGCGCAATCGCCGCTGAAGCAGCGGAGCCCTTCGTAGATCCGCCAGCCGTAGTTCTCGCCGCCGCGGCTGGACGCAGGCTGGAAGTCGACCTCTTCGGCGCGGTCCTGGCCCACGTCGCCCATCCACAGGTCACCCGTTTCGCGGTCGAACGAGAACCGCCACGGGTTGCGCAGGCCGAGCGCCCAGATCTCGGGCAGATACTGCCGGTCGCCCACGAATGGGTTGGACTCGGGCACGCGAAATCCATCGCCGCCCGATTCGACGTCGATGCGCAGAATCTTGCCCAGCCGCGACTGCTTGTTCTGCGCCAGATTTCGCGGATCGCCGCCCGAGCCGCCGTCGCCGAACGCGGCATACAGGAAGCCGTCGCGCCCGAATTGCAGGCATCCGCCGTTGTGATTCTGAAACGGCTGGGCCACCGTCAGAATGATCTGCTCGCTGGCTGGATCGGCGGCATCGTCGCTCGACAGCCGGTATCGCGCCACGGTCGATTCGGTGCAGCCCGGGTTGGTGTAGTTCACGTAGAAATGGCGCTTGCGAGCGAAATCGGGCGGGAAAGCCAACCCGAGCAAGCCGCACTCGCCGCTCATTCGCGTCTTGGACCGGATATCGAGGAACGGCGCGGCGGCCAGCGCTCCGTTCCGCCACGTTCGCACGATGCCATTCTGCTGCGCGAAGAACAGACGGCCGGAGCCGTCGCCCGCGTTCTGGATATCGATGGGGCTGGACAGTCCCGCCGCCACTCGCGTGAGCGCCAACTCCTGAGCGGATGCCGCGGCCGCGACGAGCAACGAGAGATGGAGTCGCATGGGATACTAGACTCATTTCATCATGATTCGATTCACTCTCCCGCTCTTCGCGATGACATTGCTGGCGGCGGAGAAGCCCGTGCCCGCGCCCGGCGTGCCGGTTTCCGCCGAGGATCGCGCCGAACTCGAGGCCGGTCTCGCCAAGCTCAAGTCGGGCATCGCGGCGCTCGAACGGAATCCCGCGTCCAAAGCGCTGGTGTCCGACGTGCGCATCTTCCACGACGCGGTTCGCTACGCGCTGGACTACGACGAGTTCCTCAAGCCGGAAGAGATTCAGCGCGGCGCCAACCTGCTGCGCAAGGGCCTGGAACGCGCGGCGGCTCTGACGCGCGGCGAAGCTCCCTGGACCTCCGAAACCGGACTGGTGGTGCGCGGCTACGTCTCCAAGATCGACGGCAGCACGCAGCCCTACGGGTTGGTGATTCCGCCCTCGTGGTCGCCGAACGCCCCCGGCCGCTGGCGCGTGGATGCCTGGTTCCACGGCCGTTCGGAGACGCTCACCGAAGTCAATTTCCTGTGGGACCGCATGAACAACCGCAGCCAGTTCACGCCGGACGATACCATCGTGCTGCATCTTTATGGGCGCTTCTGCAACGCGAACAAGTTCGCCGGCGAGGTGGACCTGTTCGAAGCGCTGGACGACGTGAAGAAGCGCTACAAGGTGGATAACGACCGCATCCTGGTCCGAGGCTTCAGCATGGGCGGAGCCGCGGCTTGGCAGTTCGGCGCGCATTTCGCCGGCCAGTGGGCGGCCGTGGCGCCAGGCGCCGGATTCGCCGAGACCGCGGAGTTCCTGAAGGTCTTCCAGAACGAATCGGTGAAGCCGGCGTGGTGGGAACAGAAACTGTGGCGCATGTACGACGCCACGATGTACGCGGCGAATCTGTTCAACGTGCCGGTGGTCGCCTACAGCGGCGAGAAGGACCGCCAGATACAGGCCGCCCAGGTGATGGAGCGCGAGATGGCCAAGGAAGGCATCGCGATGCGCCACATCATCGGACCCGGCATGGGACACCAATACCATCCCGATGCCAAGATCGAAATCGACCGGAGGCTGGACGCGATCGCCCGCCGCGGACGCGATCCTTATCCGGCGCACGTCAAGTTCACCACGTTCACGCTTCAGTACAACCGGATGAAGTGGGCGATCGTGGACGCACTGGGCAAACACTGGGAGCGGGCTCGCGTGGATGCGCGCATCAAGGACGATCGCAATGTCGCCATCGCGACATCAAATGTCGACGCGTTCTCGCTGCACTTCGGCGCGGGCGGATGCTTGCTGGACAACTCGGTGAAGCCGGTGGTGACGATCGACGCCATGCCGGTCACCGCGCCGCCGCCGCTTTCCGACCGGTCGTGGGACGTGTCCTTCCGCAAAGTAGGCGGACGCTGGACTCTGGCCGGCAAGGACGACGGCGCGGTCCGCAAGCGGCACGGATTGCAGGGCCCGGTGGACGACGCGTTCCTGGATCGATTCACCATCGTGAAGCCGACGGGCACGCCCGTGGCGCCCTCCACCGCGTCGTGGGTCAAGGAGGAGATGGAGCGCGCGATCCGTGAATGGCGGCGCCATTTCCGCGGCGTGCCCATCGTGAAGGACGACACGGGGATTTCGGATGCCGACATCGCTTCGTCGAACCTGATCCTGTGGGGCGATCCCGGCAGCAACCGGGTTCTGGGGCGCATCGCGGACAAGCTGCCCGTGAAGTGGGACCCGGCCGGCGTCAAGGTGGGATCGCGGAACTTCGGCAGCGGCCACGCGCCCATCCTGATTTATCCGAACCCGCTGAACCCCAGGAAATACGTGGTCCTCAACAGCGGCTTCACGTTCCGCGAATACGACTACCTGAACAACGCGCGCCAGATTTCGAAGCTGCCCGATTGGGCGGTGATCGACCTTTCGACGCCGCCGGATTCGCGCTGGCCCGGCAAAGTGGCGGACGCCGGCTTCTTCGGCGAGAGCTGGGAACTGTTGGCAAAGGAGTAACCATGATGGATCTGGGAGTTCTGACCCGCTATTCCACGCCCACCGTCGCCAACGCGATCGAGCTGTTCGAACTGCGTCCGCGCGACGAGGGCTTCCTGCGTCCGGGGCTGCTTTGCCTGCGTCCCGATGCCGTTCCGATGGCCGGATTCGCGGCCACGTGCCTGGTGTCCGGCAACAAGCCCGACACCTACGGGCGCCGCGATGTGTACGACTACTGGGAGCATCTCGAAAGCGTCCCCGGTCCACGGATTTCCGTGGTGCAAGATCTGGATCCGTACCCTGGCGCCGGATGCTTCTGGGGCGAGGTGAACGCGAGCATCCACCTGGCTCTCGGCTGCGTGGCGACGGTCACCGACGGCGCGGTGCGAGACTTACCGGAAATGCGGTCGGTGGGTTTCCAGGCGTTGTACCGGCACGTGGCGGTGTCGCACGGATATATCCATCCGGTGGCGTTCGGCAGCCCGGTGAATATCGGAGGAGTGGTGGTGCGGCCGGGCGATCTGCTCCAGGTGGATCAGCACGGAGCGCTGATCGTGCCGGTGGAGACGCTGCCGCAACTCGAGGCCGCGGTGCTCGAGATCGAGCGCCGGGAGCGTCCTGTGATCGACTACGCGAAGAGCGGCTCGGCGACGAGGGCGGGGTTGAAGGAGATGGTGGACAAGCACCTTCGCAACGCGCCGCCGTGGCGGCCCGGCTCGCGGGTCGACTAGCGGGCGAAAGCTCCAGGACCACCAGGACCCGTATCCCACGACCTGCGCGGACCCGCTGAGATAAGATGAGTCAGAAGCATCGGAGGAACATGAAGCGATTCGCGGGCTCCTGTGCCTGTGCTCTTGCGCTGTCCCGCTTGGCGTGCGGGGCGGCCTTTTCGATTCAAGAGATTGGCACACGCGCCACAGGCATGGGCGGCGCCTTCGTCGCCGTCGCCGACGACGGGTCGGCGCTTTTCTACAATCCGGCGGGAATCGCCTTCCAGGACGGGCTGCGGATGCAGATGGACACCGTGCTGGTGCACGGGAACTTCAAGTTCACACCGTCTTCCGTTCCTAATGGGACCATCGTTCCGGACGGCGGATACCAGGGGTTCATCAGCCCGAAGATCCTCGTCGTCCCCAACCTTTACATGTCGGTGCGCGTCAAGCCCAAGTGGACCGTGGGATTCGGCTCTTTCGCGCCATTCGGCCTAGGCGGCAACTGGACCAACTTCCGTGACAGCGATCCGCGCAACACCAAGTTCGTTGCCCGCTTCCACACCACGCGCCCGAAGATGGCGTCGATCTGGATGCAGCCGACCGTGGCGTATCGAGTCAACGACCGTCTGGCGGTCTCGTTCGGCGCGGCGCTGGTCCACACGCACGTGCTGCTCGAGCAGAGCATCCTGAACCCCCACGCGGAGGGCAGGACCTTCGGCGAAGCGCTGGCGCCGCGCCTGTTCCCCAACGCGCCGCTGGCGGCGGGCTCCGCGATTGTCGCCCGGCTGCTGCCCGAAGGCAGGTCGCGCTTCGCCGCCACCTCGAACAACGTGGGCGCCGTCATCGGGGTCCTGTACCGCGTCCCCGCTTGGAAGACGCGCTTCGGCGCCACCTACCGCACCGCCGTCACGCAGCACTTCCGCGGCAAGGCGTCGTTCGCGTTCGACCAGGAGTACGGACTCAAACCGGTGGCGGGTCCGGACGTGTTCGCCAAGTTTTTCCCGGAACAGAAGGCCACCGCTACGTTTCCGACCCCCGGGACCTACGCGATCGGCGTCGCCACCGAAGCGATCGGCAAGAACCTGATCTCCGCCGACCTCCAGATGCAGGACTACCGCCGCTTGCGATACGTGGTTCTCAATTTCGGCGCGGCCGGACCCGAAACCGCCACGCCCGCCGAGGCGCGGCTGGACTATGCGTTTCACAACGCCTGGGCCGTCCGCACTGGATGGGAGCGGCCGGTGAAGGATGGACTCACCGTGCGCGCCGGTTGGGCGTTCGACGGCACTCCGGTCCCGGAGAAGTCCGTGAGCCCTCTTTGGCCCGACAGCTCTCGAATGAACTTCAACGTGGGAGCGTCGAAGGCGATGAAGGGGCGCGAGATCTCCATCTATTATCAGTTCACCAAGTTCCTGCGCCGCACCACGAACGTCCCGGCTAACGCCAACCTGTTCACCAACGGCGACTGGAACAGCACCGCGCAGTTGGTGGGCATCGCGCTGCGGTTCCGCAAAGGCGGAAAGGAGTTGAGCTTCGAATGAGGACGCGACGATTCGCGATCGCCGCGCTTTGCGCATGGACGGCCGCGGCTGCGGACAAGTTGGACCCCACGCTCACCGTGGTTTTGGGCGGGGGAGCGGCGGCGGGATTCTCCGGATTCCGTCTTCTGGAGAACGAGCAGAATCAGGCGTGGCCCGCCGTGGCGGCCAAGCAGATGGGGACCTATATCTCCGTCCCCACCATGCGCGAGTCCCCGATGACCGGCGTGGTGAACGCATACCGCCCGCTCGCCGGCCTGCTCCCGGAAATCCCGCAGAGCGGCGAACGGGCGCTGCCGTTCCCCTTTTTCGCGATGAACCTCTCGGTGCCGTTCATGCGAACCGGCGACGCGCTGCGCATGCGTCCCACCCCTCGCAACGACGGACTGAATCTGCTCACCACGGTGGAGGGCGATATCAAGGCCACCCTGTTCAACGCGATCGTGGGAGGTCCGCTGCTGACCTTCCAGCCGCCGGTGCTGTTGACGGCCGCCGACTACGTAGTGGCGCTGAATCCCACGCTCCTGTTCGTCCAATTGGGCTTCGAGGACGTCTCCGAAGCCGCCGCCGGCGGCGATGCTTCGCGAATCACCGATCCGGGCTCGTTCGGCGGCGACTACCTGCTGCTGCTCAATAAGCTGCGAACCACCGATGCCACCATCGTTCTGATGACCGTGCCCGATCCAACGCTGACCGGCTACTTCTCCACTCTCGACGACGCGGCGCGGCGCTATGGCGGATCGGCCGAGGAGTTGCAAGCGCGCTTCGGACTTGCCGCCGGCGACCTACTGACGCTGGGCGGGATGGTGGAAGTGGCGGACTCCATGCGCGGCCGCCGCGGCAACACGCTCTCGCGCGGCTCGGTGCTGCCGGCTTCGATCGCCGCGAGCGTCCGGTCGGCGGTCAACTCCTACAACGAATCCATCCGGTCGCTCTCGGCGGCGAGAAAACTCGAGGTGTTCGATCTGGCGGACTTCGTGCGGCAGGTGAGAACCGCGGGTGTTCGCGCCGGCGCCGTCACGGTGACCGGCGAGTACGGTGGAGGCTTCTATTCCGAGGACGGCATTTATCCGTCCGCGGCGGGACAAGCCCTGACGGCCAACGCCGTTTTGCAATTCCTCAATTCCAAGTTCGGGACCGGTTTCCCGCTCGCGACGGTGGCCCAATGATTCCGCGCATTCTCCCGGTGATCCTGCTGGCAGCCGCGGCCCAGGCCGCCATCAACCTCCCCGCGTCGCGCCGCTTGGCCGGTCCGACCAACGACGAACGCGCCTCGTTCGGCGATGCCCTGGCCAACTGGGTGTTCGGCAGCAGTGAGGGCGTGACCAACATCCACGGCTGGATCGCGGTGGATTTCGATCCCCCCGTGGGCCGCGTCGCGCGGTTCCGAGTGCGGTGGTACACGCTGGGCGGCATCCCGACGCTGCCGTTCAACGACGGCTACTTCGTGCGGATGACGGGCGAGCAGACCGTTAACAGTTCCGTCCAGGCGAGCCAGGGCGATCTGAACCTGGACACCGGCGAAATCTCCAACCTCGAGGTCCACGCGCTGTTTCAGAACGTGCTCATTCAGAAGGCATCCAAGTACAACCGGCTGCCGCTCATCAGCACGGGCGACGGGTTCAGCGCGCTCTTCGTGGACTTTCCGCCGCTCGACTATCCGTTCGAACTCCCCATCGCCGCGCGCGACCGGCCCGCGCCATCGCTCAGCGCGAAGTTCATTCTCGACGGGGCGCAGCGCATCACCGGGCTGGAGATCCACGGCTTCACCTTCGTGCCCATCGCGGTGCTGCCGTCCATCGGCCTGATGCCGCCCTTCGCGTTCGCGCGGCAGGGAATCACCGTCGTGCCCGGGTTCGAGTGCTTCCCCGGGACCACGCCTCCCGAACTTTGCCGCAATGAACAACGCGTGCCGGACGGTCTCGCCACCGTGCCCACTACTTACCTGAGGCCGCAGCTTCATCTGGTGACCACCGAACTGCGCGAAGTCGACCCGGTCCAGCGGATCCCCAGCGCCTATCTCGAGCGGACAACGGGCGCGGCCGCCGCCGCGCTAGGCGGCAGACTGTACGTGGTGGGCGGAGGCGATGGAACCCGCGCCAGCACGACCGCCGCGTCGTTCGATCCGGCCCGCAACGAGTGGACGGGTTTGCCGCCGATGCCGCGGCCGCTCTCCGGTCATTGCGCGGCGGCCGCCAACGGCCGGGTCTGGGTGGCCGGTGGACGGCAGGGCGCGGCGCAGCCTCCCGTCGCCGAGGTCACGTCGTTCGACCCGGGCTCGCGCTCCTGGTCTCCAGCGCCTCCCCTGCCCACCGCGGTGACCGACGCCGCCTGCGCCGCGGTGGACAGCCGGCTCTTCGTGTTCGGCGGGGCTGCCCCTGGCGCCGCCGCGACGGATGCGGCCTGGGAGCTCGACGCTGCCGCGGGACGCTGGTCCCCGCTCCGCATGCCTACGCCGCTGGCAGGCGCGGCCGCGGCGGTTTCCGGCCGTGAGATCTGGATCGTGGGTGGCACGCCGGATGGCCGCGCCGCGTCAGACCGGGTGCTCGTGTTCAACACCGCCACGGGCGCCTGGCGCGAAGGACCGCCATCGGAGCGGCCCGTCCACGCGCCTACCGCCGCGTGGCTCGAAGGACGCCTCTACATCGCCGGCGGACGCCAGGCCCCCGGCGGCGCCCTCGATGCGGGCAACGTCATCTACAACAGCGAAACGATCCAGATGCTGAGCGGCAACACCTGGTATCCGTCGCTTTATCAGCCGGTGCTCGCTTCCCACGCGGCGGGAGCCGTGGTGGGCGACACCTGGTATCTGGTGGGCGGCGACGCCGCGCCCAACACTCCGGCGGCTCCCCTGGGCGTCGTGCAGGCCTTCCAAACCGCGCGCGGATGGGCGGTGAGCGACTCCTATCCCGTGTTCACCGCGCAGACCGTGCGGAACGCGGCCGGCCTTGGCGTCGGACCGGCGGAACTGGCGCCCGGATCCCTTGCCTCGATTCTCGGCCACAACCTGGCGGCCGGAAAGGCCGGAGCCCCCTCCGTCCGCAACGAGGGCCGCTTCCTCACCACGGACCTGCCGGACGAACTCGCCGGGGTGCGGGTTTCGATCGACGGGGTGCGCGCCGGCATCGCCTCGGTCTCGCCCGGGCGAATCGATTTCCAAGTTCCATTCGGACTCACGCCGGGCCGCCAGGTGGAAGTCCGCGTATCGCGCTCGGGTTCCGAGGCCCCGCCCGTGCTTGCCCGCCTTGCCGCGGCCGCGCCCGGCCTCTTCACGTACACCTACGGCGAAACCAGATCCATCGACTATCTGAACGAGGCCGCCGCCATCGTCCACAACGGCGACGGGAAACTGAACTACCCGGCCCAACCGGCGCGGCGCGGCGAGACCGTCACGATTCGAGCCACCGGGCTGGGAGAAGTCGAACCGCGCCCTGGCCCACTGCAACGCGGACCGCGTACGCCCTCCCCCGTGGTGACGCTCCCGGAAGTTCTGATCGATGGCAGGCTCGCGGCCGTGCGGTCGGCCGAGCTTGCGCCCGGCGAGGCCGGGATCTACAATGTTCGAGTCGTCGTGCCGCCGGATTCCCGAACCGGCGTCCGTGTTCTCCTGCGTTTGCGGTCGGGCGGAATTTTGTCCAATCCGGCGGTTTTCGTCATCGAGTGAGGCCATGAGTACTCTAATTCAGGATCGCGACTTCCCAGGCGTGTCCACCGCCATCTCCAGAGGGATCGACCGCGGCAGGGTCCTGCGGGACTGGTGGAACACATCCCCACGGGTGGAAATGCTCGAGCTTGCCGGCAGCCGGCCGGACTCGCGCATGCGCTGCTTCTTTTCGGAGGCTCGCATCGATGGCGCGATCACGCCGCTGTCGGGCTGCTTCCAGACCTCGACCTTCGCGCACCGCGCGGCCTCCGGCGCACCGGCCGTGGGTCTGGCGGAGTGGGTCGGGGCCAATTTCCTTCGGAGCGCGAGTTGGGCCGATGCGAAGGGGCGGCCCACCGGATTCCGCTACCGGCCGGCCGTGGTCTCCGATCTGGGCAAAGACTTCGAACCTCGCCGTGTCGACGAGAATCTGCCGCTGCGTCTGGACGAGATCGGCGCGAAATACGAGTGGGCGGTTGTCCGTCTCGACTTGCACGACTACATGAAGGCCATCCCGGGCATGGAGAACATCTACCACCTGATGGACGCTCTCAATCGCGAGGCCGGCTACATGGTGATCCACTCGGACTTCTTCGGAACGCCGCACCCGGCGCCGGACGGATGCGTGGAAGAGTACACCTTCGCCTATTCCGTTTCCCCCTGGACCGTGATGCCGACCCCGGCCGCCTACGGACCGGGCCGGTTCCATTCGGCGTTCAAGCAGTTCCGCTTCTTCCTGATGGACGACGGCTCGGTGTCGGTGGAGGTGCTGTTCCTGGTGGCGCCACAGTGCCGCAAGATGATGAACTTCCTCGGATTCGATCCGGTCTTCCACACCGTGGGCGCAATCGACGCGTTGACTTTCCGCGCGGGCAAATTAGTGAGAGCCTGTCCCAAGATCCGCAAAATCGGACCAACCTCGGGGCCCGGCCCGGGCGGCCGCCCCGAAAATGTGGAGGGCGACGATTTCCGTGCCTCGATCGGCGGCATCCAAGGCCGCTCCAAGGCCGCCTAGGGC
>SXGT01178569.1_pt1 | contig 25633 bp, 12 predicted proteins | sample 3176221 | NCBI WGS metagenome assembly SXGT01 (sample SAMN11356862, study PRJNA531348) | freshwater metagenome | isolation source: freshwater sample F1-120 | place: China: Fuxian Lake, Yuxi | collected 2017-12-25
CATCCGCGTAGAGGCGGTCGAGGGCGCCGTGGATGTCGCCCGCGGCGCAGTAGAGGGGGCGGCTGCTCATGGGAAGACTCGGACCGCGGAAGGCGGCGACCGAGGCGCTCTATCGCCGGTCGAAGCGGAGCGCCGACCGTAGACCGAAGGATGTGCGCTTGAACTCGCGGGATGACGGGTTGAACGCGCGATCCCGCCGGACTCGCGGCGGTCCATCAACCAGCGGTCCTGCGTTCATCGAACTGGACAGCGCGGTTAGAGGCCGTGATTGGTTCGAATGGAGAGATGGCTCCCCATGCTTGACTACATCAAATCGTTTTGCACCCACCCGGAGCCCGAGGTTCGCGTGCAGATGGAGCTTCAAAGCCTTCATTTCAGCCTCCCGCCGAAGCAGTACGTGCGCGAGGAACCGCGGACGGGCACCCCTCGCAGGAAGCGCAATACCAAGGCTATGAATCCCGAAGCGGCGCCGGCGGAGTGACGCGAGGGTTCGGACGACTTCAAGCGCGGGTGACCGGGCGATTCGGCAGGTTTGACCGTTCCGGGAAGCCTGCTTGAACACATGCGCTACGGCGCGCAATGCCGGCCGGTCATGATCGAGCGCCGGGGTAGCGAGTCGCCGCCCACGGCCCTCCAGGCTCCCATGTCCCTGGCGTCACCCCGCCCGCCAGCGCAGCGACGAGCGGCCGTACGAACGCCTCGAACAGGACCAGCGCGTGCACCAGCTCAGTCGGGACCGCGACCGCCTTCTCCCGATGCATGACCGCCCACCCCAGGGTCCACTTCCTCCCGCGGAGCCCGGCGAGGAGCTCCTCGAGAACGGTGACATCGGCGGCCGTCTCGCGGCGCGTGAACGTCGCGCGGAGCGAGGCCACGAGGGCGTCCCCTTCGAACCGTTCCTGCCGGGCGAGGACCACGACGTCGAGCAGATCCTTCAGGCGATGCTCGATCGCCGGGAACTTCGCGAGCAGCGTCTCGATCTTCTCGGCGAGGACCGGGCCCGTCTCGTAGGCGTAGATCTCGGCAGGAGGGTCGTCGTCGAGGAACGAGGCAAGCCGGCGTCGCTCCGCGGGCGGCTCGAGCGCATCGCCGAAGCCGATGTCGATCTGGATCGGCACCTCGGTGTCGCCGAGGTGCGCCCGCATGACGACGCGAACGCCGTCGTACCCCTCGGTGTCCCGGGTGGCGAGGGTGGCGCGGACCTGCTCGGGTTCGAAGCGGAGCCCGTCGTCCACCTGCACCAACGCGACGTCCCGGAAGCGGCGACGCATCTCCTCGGGATTCGGCGGTCCGTGACGACGGAGGAGGTCGATGTCGCGCGTGAACCGGTGGGGTGCGGTGACCAGGTTCGCGACGAGGACGCCGCCCTTCAGGAAGAACTCGCGCACGTGGGCCGAGCGCCCGAGCCGGTAGAGCAGGCGGTCCATCGTGTACGCGGTCAGCGCGTCGTTCCTGGACAGGCCGCGCTCGCGGGCCCGGTTCGAGACGCGCTGGGAGGCAGAACGAGCACGTGCATCCTTGTCCTTCATCGGACCATCATCCCCTGGAGGGTCTGCTCCACCTTCGACCAGGCCCCCAGCCTCCGGGCGAGGCGGGCGAAGGCGGGGACGTTGAAGCCGGGCGTGGAGACGCGTCGACGCAACGCGACGAGCGCGTGCTCGGCCGAGATGAGCTGGGGGTAGCGCCAGAGATCGAGGACGGTTCGATCGGGGCTCGTCACCCGCACCGTCACCCCGTGGGCGGTCGCGTGGAGGATCCCGTTCGCCGCGTCGTCGGCGGGGTGAAGCATCCAAGGGGCTACCTGGACCACATGGACTCCCGACGTCTGGCTTCGGGGGGGCGACGTGCCGTGGGGCACGAGCAGCCAGGTGCCGCGCTCGAACGCATCGGTGAGCTCATGGTAGACGGCCGCGGTGATGAGGCCGGCGACGGCGTCCGGATGTCGCAGCGTCCATGCCGCCGCCTCTGTGAGACGCTGACGCGGCCATCCCGGCCCGAGGTAGATCCCGGGCACGATGCGCTCGATGAGACCCGCACGCTCGGCCTGGGCGAGCGCGTAGGCGGGTACGTCGAGATCTCCGGCACGAAGGAACCGATCGCTCGACGCTGCGGCGACGCGGATGGCTTCGCGGGAAGATGGGTCGTGCATGCAAGAAGTGTTTAGCTCGTCTAGTTGACTATACAAGTTTTGCTCTCGACCTCAGGTCGTGCCGGGCCACTCCGCGACGATCTCGCACTCGTCATCTTGGAGGGTGAAGGCGACGAGGTTCCCTGATCGACCGACGGCGTTGAGCCCGATGCACCGCACGCCCGAGACCTCGGCGTCGACGCGCTGGTGATGGTGACCGAAGAAGCATGCCTTCGGTCGGGTCCGCGCGACGGCGTCCCCCAGCCCCGCGGCCTCGCTCACGTAGGGCTGGAGCGTGCCGCTCGGGAGGCGTCTCGCGAGCCGGGTGCCGGACGGGGCATCGTGGAGCAGGAGGAGATCGATGCGGCCATGCCTGCCGACGCGTTCGACCTGCTCGTGGGTGTAGTGGCGGCGGGCGCCGCCCTGGAGCTTCTTCGTCGGGAGCTCGTAGTCGGACGCGCCGTAGCACCCGCCGATCCCGGCGACGCGGACGCCGCCTGCGAGGAGCGTGGCTTCGCCGCTGCGGAGGTAACGGAGGCCCGGGAGCACCTCGTCGCCGCGGAGTGCGCCGAGGAACTCGAAGTCCTCATGGTTCCCCGCGATGAACAGGGTCGGGCGGGGCGCCGGCGTCCGCTCCGCGAACCAGCGCGGGAAGTCGCCGGGGCCGTCGTGGGCGCGCGTGGCGCGGTCCACGCGCTCGGGATCCGGCCAGATGCCGAAGTCGCCGACGTGCAGGACGTGGGCGAACCTCTCCCCCAGCGCCGCCTCGAAGGCGAGCACATCCGCGTAGAGGCGGTCGAGGGCGCCGTGGATGTCGCCCGCGGCGCAGTAGAGGGGGCGGCTGCTCATGGGAAGACTCGGACCGCGGATGGCGGCGACAGAGGCGCTCTATCGCCGGTCGACGCGGAGCGCCGACCCTTGACCGGAGGGTGTGCGCTTGAACTCGCGGGATGAAGGGTTGAACCCGCGATCCCGCCGGATTCGCGGGCCCTCGTCAACCAGGGGTGCCGCGCTGTCTGAACTGGACTGCGCTGGCTCAAGGCTGGGATTGGTTTGAGGGAAGAAATGGCTCCGCGTTGTCACCCGGTCACGAACGGCCGAGGGCAGGGACGGGCCCCTGGTCGCCCGCTTCGTCCGCCGCCACCCCACCAAGAATTCCCCTCCTTCCAAAGAGAAGAAGGAGAGGAGGAAGGAGGTCGGGGTACTGGGCAAGGCCCTGGAGATGCAGCGCCGACTCCGTGAGCCGGGGGTGGGCACCCGCGCTGGCCTCGCCCGGACCCTCGGCGTGAGCCGGTCGTACATCACTCAGAGCATGGCTGTTCTCGATGTTCCCGGTCGACTGATGGACACACTGCGCCGCGCCGAGGAGGCGGGGAGGCCGGTCACCGTGGGGGCGTGGAGGGTGGTGAAGGGGCTGCCGGAGGAGGAGGCGATCGGGAAGCTGCGGGAGATGGGGTATTCGTGAGCGGGAACGGGAACGGGGGAACGGGGCGCCGGAAAAGTCCCTGGCCAAGCGGGCGTGCGAAACTCGCGATCGTTATCTTCCGCAGGCTATGAGCCGACCGAGTCCCCCGCCCCCGTCCAGCCCTCGGGTCGCCCCGGCGGTACCGCTACGGCGGGTGTGCATGCGGGGGGACATGGGCTGGCTCAACGGGCGAGCGAGTTCTAAGTGCACCCGTCGGGCTCGGCGCAAGGCGCCGCTCGTGGGGCGTCGATGCCGGCCTCGCCGGATCCCGCCGCAATGACCGCCGGCGGCAACGACGAGTCGACTCTGTGGCAGGTCGTCCACGACTGCGTCGAAACGCTCGCGGTCGCGCACGCAGACCTTCGCGACGCCAGCGCTATCTACCGGGCATTGAAGGAAGAGGAAGGGTTGGCCTTTGACGCAGGCGACGACGACGCCCTTTCGCGAATCACGGCGGCGACCGGCGATGCGTTTGGCCGGCGACGGGCGGCACAGCTCCGAGTGGCGGAGGCGGCGAGGGTGTTGGAGGACCGCGCGGCCAGGCTCCAGACTTTGGTCTCCGAGCTGGACGAGAACCAAGGTCCGATGAACTGTCTCAATGAGGTCCGACAGTTGACCGTCTCTGCCCGCGGGAGCGCGGAGGCGACTATCGCGGACCGCCTCCGCACGGTCACCGGAGCTATCCGAGACCGCCTTCGATCGGCCCGTGCGGAGGAGCTTGGCTCGCTGGTCGACGACATCAGGTTGGCGATGATGGAACTCGAGGATTTCGGCGAGTCTACAACTGCAACCCAAGAATTTCTGCAAGGCGGCGTGTACCTCGATCTCGCGCGGGCTGAGGGCAGGCTGCGCCTGGAGCAGGAGCTCTCGATGTTGCAGGAGCGCATCCGAGATGCGGTTCAACGGGCGCGACTTTTCGACGCGGAGGAGGCGCGCGATGAGCTGCGGGCCGTGCTTGGACGCGACGGCGCTCCCGATCGCCAGGTCGTCGAACTTCTCAAGCGGGCGCTTCACGGGTGCGACACGGCAGACGCGTCGACCCTGTCGAAGGACACACTTCACAAGATCGCTCGCTCTCAGGGTAGGTTTCAAGAGCGGTTCACGTTGTGGTTGGCCGCATCTGAGTGCGCCGGTGGCGACGCCTCCGGCGTGGAGCGACTCTTTCAGGTGGTGGACTCGCTCCCTACTCCAGACGAGAGCGGCGAAGGTCTGGCAGAGGCCGCCGAACAGTTGCTCTTGGCTTCTGGCGCCGGCTCGGAGGACGCGGAGAGCTACTGGCCCGCCTTGGAGTCACTTCTCCGTACCGATGGCCAGTGGGCCGAGGCCATCTTCTCCGTGCTTTGGGGGAGGTCCCCGCCCGTTCCGGTCTTGGCGCGGTGGCTCCTCCGTTCAGACGGCGGGACGCGGGGGGACGGGGAGCGTCTACCATCGCTTTTCATGGGCACGCCCCTGTACGAGCGCGCTGCATTGGCGGCATGGGCCGACGCCCGGGGCCTGACGCGACCGGTTTCGGAGACACCGGAGGACCTGCTCATCGCCGACTGGGTTCGGACCCAGGCGCCGTTTCCTACCCTGAAGGGTATCCTTGCGGGCTGTCGCTCATCGGCGCAGTGGACCGGAATCCACGCCATCCTTCTGCACACAGTTGCGGCGCTCAACGAGGAGGACGACGAGGCCCTTCCGGAGCTTCCACGCCGCGTACCGGGGCTGGCACAGGTGATCGCGCTACTCGGCGCTTTCAAGTGGTACGGACGCAAGGGTGTAGCGGCGCTCTGGGACGGCGAGGACCCCCGGACCGCAGCAACACGAGCGATCAATGCACTTCATCGAGACCGCTCACCAGCTGGCGGGCCCGCGAAGATCATCTGGAGGGACCGCATCTTCCCCACGCTGAGCGGCCTGCGGCAGCGGGCCGCTCAATCCTCAACGCGCCGGGAAGCCCTCGCCGCATTAGCCGAGTTGGAGGCTGACGAAGTCATCGACGCTGCGCTTCGCGAAAAGGACATCGATGGCGTCAATCCTATTGCTCGGCGACGGTTGACCGAGTGGATCGACGTGTTCCGCACGAATGTGCCGGTCGAGGCAGGCGGCGCGCGGCCGGGAACTGGGGTGCTTGTGCTTGCGCAGCGAGACAGGCTTGTCAATCCCGAGCTCGAAGTCCTCGCCGGCGGGAACGCTCTTGCCCGAGCGACGGAGCAGTTGCTGCGCATCCTTCTGCGACACCCCGCCGACGTCCAAACTCCTGCGCCGGGAGTCCTATCCCCTGATGCCCGGGGCCAGTTGACGACGGCCATTCGAGCGGCGGGGACCGCACCGATACTCTCGTGGCGTCTGCAGGTGGCTTCGGAGGATTCCTGGGGCCTTGCCGCGGGCAGGGACGCGCTGGAGCGACTGGCCGGGCTAGCTGGGGCAGCCCGTGCAATGGAGGGGTATGTCCAGGCGCGACGCTTTTCCGACGCCGAGGCTTGCTTGGCGTTCGCAGCCGTTGAGGCGCGGGCTGAGCTTGCCACGACCCTAGCTGCCGCCTCCGAGTCGGCGCGCTCGGAGCTGAGGGGCGAGATTGAGGTCTTTCTTTCCGCGCCGCTGGGGGAGGCGCTGCGTGACTGGCCAGCGCACTCCGACTCGTCCCTCCGCGAGCGGCTCGCGCACCTGCGCGGTGAAGTGGACGCGCTGCTCGACGGCGTCGCGACGCGCTCGTTCTCGGTTCTCCAGCGCGAGACGGAACGTCTCGACCCGCTGGTCACGGCAGCATGCGAGGCCTGCAGATTGGTGTCAATCGCTGGCGTTCGGGAGGTCGAGCACTACTTGGTCGGGCGCTTGACGGAAGGACTCCGGAACGGGGTCTCCCCGGACAGCCGTCTCGCGGTGCGCGCCTTCGAGGCTGCTCTTCGACGGGACATTTCGACCGCCATGAGCTTCGTGCAGGCATCCGGCCTTGCGGTGGACGACCCTGGACGAGTCGCGCTTGAAGCGTCGTTGACTTCCGGGTCTTCCGAGCCCGTTGCGCTGCCAGCGGTCCGGCTGCGTCCGGTACCGGAGGTCGCGGCAGCGTCTCTCGGCTTCCGATTCAAGATGTCCTGGGAGCAGACAGCACCCTCCCTCCATGCCCCGCCATCGTCGTCGCCGGAAGGAGTGCATGGCATGACCCATGCTCGCCGGCTCGAAGTCCTGTTGGGCGAGGCGCGACGCCTTCACGGGGCGAGCGATCTCCAGTGGCGCAACTGGGCCGGACATTGGGCACTGGAGATGGCGTGGGCGTGCATCGGGGAGCGCGATTTCGCGCGGGCGGAGGAACACGCGCAGGATGCGGTGCGTCTTCTCGTGGGGGCGGCGACCGCAGGAGGCACGCTCACGTACCTCGACCAAGCGCTCACCGTGTGGATTGGCAGCCACCTTGAACGAAGCGGGGCAACGCTTGCGCGCGCTCATCTCCCGTGGCTGGAACTACGGCGCGATGCCGGCCCTAGCCTGATTCGGCAGCTGATTCACCGGTTCTTTGACAGCCGCGTCGTCGACAGCCTCGCTGCGCTGGTCACCGATGCCTCACGCTTCGGTGGACTCCTGCTCCCGCGGATGGTGGCGCAGCTTGATGACCGCGAACGCTATCTCCGCCCCGCACTGCTGCGCGAACTGTTGAACGCGAGCGTCTTGAGCGGCGATCGAATTGAGGCGGCGGTGGAGGTCCTCGGCCGCTGGCTCGCGGAGGCAGATCAGCGTGCCGCCAGGCGCGTTCTCGGACAACTCGCTCAGCTCTCGGATGAGGATTGGGCCGGCGGCGACGCGGAGGCGCGACATCTGGAGCCTCTCGCGACGATGAGCTTGCCGCCGGAGGTCCTAGCGTCCATTCGAGATGGCCTCGCCGCCCGGGCGCGCTCTCGTTCGGGTGCCGTTTCTCGGGATGCCCGGTATCACGTGAGGCTACTGACGACGCTGTTCTATCGATCAGCAATTCGTGACGTTGACGATGCAACAGGCCTCGTTGCCGAGGTGCGTTACGAAGGGGGACCTGAGAACCTGGGTAATCTGCAGTTGGAGCTGACCCTCGGTGACGCTACGCTGGCTGCCGCTGAGGGGACTCGCACCCAACGACTACCGGTGCTGCGCCGCGGCATCCCGTACGAGGTTCTCTTTCCGCTCACCCTGCGCCCGGGACAAGGCGGCGGCCCTGATCGGCCGATAATCAAGGTCACCCTCCTGCTGGTCGCTCTGGACGCGACGGGGAAAGTGACCCAACTACAGCGAACCATGGCAAACCTCAAGGTGGCCGGAGAGTACCCGTTCGGTGATCGGCGAACCCCCTATGTCACTGGAAAGCGAGTCAATAATCCGACCATGATTAAGGGCCGTGAGCGAGACGTGAGCAACATCCTGGACAAGCTCACCGGCGCAGAGCAGGACAACTTCGTCCTCATCTTCGGTTCACGGCGAATCGGGAAGTCCACGCTCTTGGAGAAGCTGCGCCTGGACGAGCGTGTGCGAGCCCTCTATGAGCCAGTTCACGTCGATCTGGAGGACCTCCTCAAGCCGGACGCGGACTCCGTATGCACGTTCCTGGATCGCGTCGCAAACCACATTGCGGCCAGCATGGAGTCCCCAGCGGCGCGGGCAGTGAAGCCCCCATCTCCGATCTCGACGACAGATCCGTACTCCGACTTCAAGGGGTACCTCGAGCGGGTTTCCAAGGCGCTGCCTTCTGGACGTCGCCTGCTTCTGCTTTTCGACGAGTTCCAGATGTTGTTCCACGAGATCAGGAGGGCGGAGCGTCGAGCCACGTACGGTCGTCCCGATGTGGATCTGCACGCGAACCTGATCCAGAGCCTCCGTCATTGGATCCAGTATCTGCCCGTCGGCTTCGTGGTGGCCGGTACTCGGGAGTTGAAGGGTGAGCTGCTCGGCCCGGCGCAGCGCTTGTTTCAGCTCGGCCTCTCAGTGGAGCTGTCTGCTCTCGACGAGGCATCCGCACGCGAACTCGTAACGGACCCGCCGAGGGATCTCTTCAGCGTGACCCCCTCGGCCGTCGAGGAGATCTGCGATGCGACGAATCGGCTGCCGAACCTGATCCAGATCGTGTGTCACCAGCTCTTCATCCGAGCCAGGAATCGCCAGCAGACCGTAGTTACCGTTGGCGACGTGCGGGACACGCTCGACGAGGTATCGGCTAGCGCTGAGCACTTTCAGTTCCTCCTTTCCCCCATCCAGGCATCGCCCCTTCGGCGCACGATCGTTCGCGCGCTAGCGGAGATAGCGGTCGATGACCGGCGCGGTACGGTGGAGGACATCGTGAATCACCTCCGTGTCCGAGGGCACCAACAGGCGGCTGATCCCGAAGTCGTGGCCCGAGAAGTCGAGATCCTCCGCGACTCGGACCTCGTGATCTGGTGGGCGAAGGAGCGCACGTTCCGCTTGCGGCCCCCGTTGCTCGCTCGGCACGTGCTCGTTCGGCCCGAGTATGCGTTGGAGCATGAGGCATGAGGCGCCTACGCGGAGTATTCGGCATGCGCGGCCCTTTGTCAGGAGAGAGCACGGCGTTCTTCGGCGTCGGGAGTCGGGTGGACAAGGTACTGGGCGGTGTTCTCGGGCAGTCGGCGACGAACTGCGTGGCTTTGGTGGGGCCCGCGCGGAGCGGGCGCTCCTCTCTTCTCCGCCGTATCGCCCATCCGCCGGACCTAGCCCGAAACGGTGCTCCCGGCGCCCTATCGGTTGAGGTGGGCATGCGCGCGTTCCGCCATCGACCGGAAGACGCATTGTCGGAGATGGTTGGGCAGCTGGCGGTGGCGATGGACGGCGCCGGTCTACCGACTTCGGCGTCGCTCGGCGCGGCGAGCTTGCGCACGGCTGTGACGACCGTGTTGGGATCTTTTGGTGGTCGGCTGCTGTTCGTGTTGGACGATTTCGAATGTGTGGCCTCAGAGTTGAGAAAGGCCGATCAGATGGAAATGCGCCAGGCGGTCTACAAGCAGGATCGGGTTGCCTACGTGCTCGGCTCCAGGATCCCGCTTTCTCACTGCACGGAGGAGTTCGGTGACGCCCTCAGCGAGATCGCTCCGCTGTTCTCGACGCACTACATCGAGCCGCTTACGGTCAAGGAGGTCGAACGAACCATCGTCAGTGCCTGCCCGACAGTTTCTGCAGAGGAAGCGGCCAGGATTGCGCACTACGTGTGCTCCCTGGTGGGTGGCTTCCCAGAGTGGGTGCAGCGCGCTTTGGCCGTGATCCCCGAGGTGGTCGAGGCGGAGGGAGGCGCCATCGGAGACCTGGACGGGCTGCGGAGCGACGTGATCGAGAGCGTCGTGCTCGACCTTGAAGACGACCTTCGGCGCAGCTTTTCGAGGCTTCCGACCTCGGCCAAGCGCTTGATCCTTGGGCTGTCCGAGTCACCGGTCGCGTTCGCGCCCTCGACTGCGGGGCACAATGAACTCCTCGCCTCCGGCTGGATCGCCAAGGTGAAGCACGGGGAGCCCGTACGGATCGCTGGAGAGGTACTTGGGACGTGGCTCTCTCGGCGTGGCGGTGACGAGCTTCACCAGCGACCTTCGGAGCCGATGGGACGCTACGAGCGGCTCGTCAGCGCAGTGGATGTCTTGAATGACCGGCACCGGCATGCGACGGGGAAGGGAGGTCCTAAGCTCATGCGGCCGGATGTCTTCACGATTCCGCGGCACATGCCCCATCTCCTGCGCAACGTCAGGAACCGTGGCGAGCTTGACTCGTTCTGTCATGCACTTGCACTGCTCCTGTACGACGGAACCGGAGGTGGAACCAGTGGAATGGGCGCAAAGCCCACCCTCCCTCAGTGGTGCTACGACGACAGTCGGTCGGTCGTGAGGCACGTCATGGACCTACGGCACGCGACAGCCCACCTCCCTCACGCCGACGTTGATGACGAGTCGAAGCGTCAGGACGCCCTCTCGCGGGTCTACGCATGCTACCTCGATGTCCCGAGTCCGGCGAACGAGCGGGACTTTCGAATGCTGGCCGACAACATCTTCGAGGCGGCGATCAAGTTCATCGAGAAGATCACGGGTTACGTCCCGTTCGCGGCCTCCCTGAGCCCGGATGCCGTTTTTGGGCCGCGCCCCGGTTGACGACGCACCCTACGGGAGGTTGATGCGGTCGAGTAGCGCGGCCGCCCTTCCGAGGTCGTTCCCTCCTACCTCGACGACCTTCCACCCGATCCCCCCTTCCCGCAGCCGCTTCCTGATCCCCCGATCCCGCCGCAGCCTGCTTCCCCGGTGAAAACCAGCCCCGTCCACGTAGATCAGCGTCTTCGTCCCGCGCACCGCGAAGTCGGCCACGCTCACGACCGGCCCGCCGACCTCGACGCTGACACCCACCTGCTTGTCCACGGCGATCCCGTGAGCCTCGAACAACCGAAGGAACTTCAGTTCCAGCGGTGAGCCGACCCCCGCCGCGTAGGCCTCCAGCCACGGGCCGGGGTCGTCGGAGTCGCCGCGTTGGAGCGGCAGGGCCTCCGGCGCCCCGGTCGCCAGCTGTTCCAGATCGGGCATCACAAGCGGCCACGAGAGCAGCGAATGCACGCGCTGGTTCTGGTAGGACTTCAGACAGCGGTAGCAGGCCGTTTCGCACCCGACGTGGTCTAGGTGTTCGATGGCGCGGGCCGCGACCAGGTGCAGCTCGCCGGCGGCGCGGTCGAGGAAACCGCTGCCGCCCACCGCGGCGTCGATGAAGGTCAGCGTGCCGATCCGATGCTCGCCGCGCTCGTCGGTGCGGGTGAACGCGGCCTCCAGCTCGAACTCGATCTCGGTGCCGTCGAGCATGTAGAGCAAGCGCAGACCGTTGCGGAGCGCGTACCCGAGCGACTGGCCCCACGCCCGATACGCATCTTCCCAGCTCCGCTTGGACTCGTCGGCCTTCTTGGAGTCAGCGTCAGCCTCGAAGTTCGGGAGCACCACCTCGATCCGCAGGGTCGTAGCCGGCGTTTTCGTGGTGATCGCGTGAGGGACAGGAGGTTGGCCGGCCTTCAGGCAACCGGTGCGGTGATGGTACGGGTCGTCCCCGCCCTGCGATGCGGCGGTCGCGGGCTTCGCGCGGCCCTTGGTGTCCTTCTTCGGGCGCGGGACCACCAGGGACTCGCCGCACGTGCCGCACAGGAAGAAGCCCCGCGACTTGTCGTGGAGCATGATCCCGGCCTTCTTGTCCTCGCCGCTCGGCTCCTTCCACTCGTTGACCCAGCGGATGTTCTCCTCCTTGCGGAGCGATGCCGTCCACCCCGTCGGCAGCAGCCAGCGAGCGACGACGCGGCCGTCGTGCTGGGGGTGACACTGCACCAGCGCCGCCGTCGCGAAGCGGTCCTCCTCCTCCAGGACCGGCGCGTCGTCCCGCTTGGCGAGGAAGCCCCCGTACTCGAAGCCGGGGTAGCCCTTGCCTCCGGCGTCGTCGGGATCCTCGGCCCCGCAGCGGGGGCAGCTCGTGGCGGTGTCCGGCGGGTACTTCAGGTCGCACTGCTTGCAGCGCGCGTACGTCCAGCTCGGGTCGTCGGTCTTCGGGTTCCACGGCGACGACATGTCCAGGCCGATGACCTTCCAGCGATGGCCTCTCGCGTGAGCCTTGGCCTCCGGCTGGTACTGGGAGAGCCCGAAGCGGCGCTCGACCGAGAGCGTCTCCTCCTCGTCGGCGTCGTTGAGGAGCCGGACGGTGCAGGGCTCTGCCGGGAACTCGTAGCCGGGCAGGATGCCGAACTCCGCGAAGCGCCGCATTGGGTGCCCGGACGAGCGATCATCGGCCGCATCGGCCTTGTCCCGGTCGCTCGGAAGCCCGAGGAGCCGACCGCGCAGGTCCATGAGCCCGCCGATGAAGCGCCCCCCCTTGTTCAGCTCCACGCGGCGGTTGATCTCATCGGTGAGGACCTGGACCTGGCGTCGCACGCGGTCGAACAGGTCGCGAATCCTCGCCGGCAGCTTCGCGAGCTCGGCGTGGAGCGCATCGGCAGAGTTCAGACCGAGAGGGCCGAGGATCGGCTCGCCCCACGCGGCGAGCGCCAACTGGACGGCGTAGTCGAACCGGGACTGGACAGCGGCGATGAGCTCCTCGACCTTCTCGGTGACGAGCTCACCCTTGAGCGTGATGTAGTCGCCCATCCTCCCCGAGAGCCCGGGTTCCGCGCCGCCGAACGCGATGCCGTTGAGGTGACGAACGACGACGTCACGGTTGCCGAGGCCGATGCCGGGGGACCGCACTTCGCCGGCGATCATCTCCTGCGGCTTGTCGAAGAAGTAGCCGTCGTGCGGGGTGTTGCGGGTGTACCCAAGTACGACACCTACGCGGGTGTTTCGCCCCGCTCGTCCGCCGCGCTGGGCGTAGTTGTCGGGTCGAGGAGGGACGTTCCGCATGACGACCGCATCGAGGCCGCCGATGTTGATGCCCATCTCCAGCGTGGGCGAGCAGGACAACACGTTCAACGGGGACGTCTCGGGCGGCGCCTTGAAGTCGCGCTCAAGCTCGGCTCGGCGCTTTCCCGCAACCTGCGCCGTGTGCTCGCTCGCCACCAGGGGAAGGAGGCGCGGGTTGAGCACACGTTGCGCGTACCGGTTCTGGGCCTGCTCGGCGGCCGGCCACGGTTCGAAGGTGCCGTGGCAGGCCGGGCACGGGGCCCCAGCCACAACCCAGGGCATACGCACATTGCAGACTGAGCAGCGAAAGCGATCTTGGGCCCGGAGGAGGGAAAGCTCGATGTTCTCCGCGTTCACCTGGAGGAGAAAGGTGTGTTTCCTCCAGCCGCCGAGCTTCACGGGGTGGATGAGTCGCGCTCCGCTCGCGAGGAACTTCAGCACCGCCAGGAGCAGATCGGGGGACGGGTCCACGGGGCTGCCCGACCGCTTCAGCAGGTGCTTGAACTTGCGCTCCAGGCTCGGTCCCAGGCCGCCGGTCTTCGGCTGCCGCCACGCGTTGTTCAGCGTGACGCCGGGGGCCACCGAGTGGCGATCACGCCAGGTCACGATCCCCGCGAGACCGTCCCCTCGTCCTGGTTCGCCCTCGTAGGCGTAGCCGTTCGGCGCCTTGGACTTTCGCTCCCAGTCCGCCGCCTTCAGCGCGGCGGGGTAGCCGGTGTTCGCTGGGTGACACGTCAATAGCGCGTGCGACACGGCCCCACGCCGCCGCATCTCGTCGAGGAGGCACCGGCACAGGTGCTCCACCTGCTTCAGCGTCAACCCGAGCGCGGCCGCCAGCGGGGCCCCGAATTTGGCGAGATTCACGTCGAGCCCGTGGTAGCGCACGCCCGCGAGGCCGAGGTTGAAGACAGTGGCCCGGTACCCCGCGCTCACGGCGAGATCGTCGAGGAGCGGCGCGGCTTCCCATGCTGCCGCCTTGGCTTGCACCTCGGCGTTCAGGAAGGACGCATCGGAGTAGCTCTGAGTCAGCGGGTTGTCGTTGTGCCGCACCCCCTCGTCGACCAGACGCGTGATGGTGGCGGCCAGGGTGAGCGGGCCGTCCTTCAGGACGCGCACGACACGTCGGCGCATCCGGTCGTAGCGCCCGGCGTAGGTGATGTACCGGGCCTGGTGAGCGGCGTCCTGGCGACTGTCGGCGAAGATGAGGAGTCGCTCCTTGCCGTCGTGCTTCTCCTTCCGCCGGTTCTCCTCGGCGAGCGCCTCGGTCAAGCCCTCGGCGAGCACGCGGACGGCCGCGGACGTGCCGAGCGCGACCGGCGTCAGGATGCTCCCCGCGCCGGCGTTCGCTCCGCACTCCAGGCAGCGCCCCCGCGCTGGCGCGAGGGTGGCCTTCACGCGGTACTCGTCCTCGAACGACGAGAAGGAGCAGGTGTCGGGGTCAAAGGAGCCGTGTTGCACCTGACGCCCGCGCATCTCGCCGCCCTTGGGCGCGTCCGGATCGGCGCCGGGCTCGTCCTCGTCTCCGCCATCGGCGTCCTCCTCCTCGGGCGAGGTGTCGTACAGCAGCCACTCTGCCTCGTTGGAACGGGATGGGTTGGGCCCCAAGGGCCCGGACTCAGGATCCTTGGGGTCGCCCTTGAAGCGCAAGACGTCCGCGCCGCAGCTACGGCAGAGGTAGAGCGGGGCCATCTGGCGCCCGCACTCGCACTTGGTCGCCTCGGCCGGGGAGAGCTTCCCGCACGTGGGATCGACGCAGCGGTGGAAGCTCCATCCGCCGCGGACGAACCGGTGGCCGCGCAGCCGGAGCTGCCCGGGCGTGCCGTCTGGTAGCGACGCGCCCAGCCAGAGCGCGGTTTCCACCTCGGCGCGGACGGCGTCCCGATCCGCCCCCGCGCGCTCGGGGAGCCGTGCGATCTCGTCTACGATCCCCGAGGCTGACATCGGCTTCTTGGCCAGCATCGCGTTCAGCGACCACAGGATCCCCGCCCGGCGGCCCGCCTCGTCGATGGGTGTGGCGGTTGAGAGACCGGCGAGCTGCGCGAGCGCCGAGCGCACGCCTTCGGAGTCAGTGGCGGGGGGCCGTGGCGCGGCGAGCGGTACCGTGGGCAACGCGGCCTCCGGCGGCGCCTGAAGCGCCTTGAGCTTCTCGCCGACGACCTTGATCGACGCCGGCTCCGCTCCCGTCAGCTTGCTGAAGAAGTCTTGGACGGCGACATCGCGAAGGTGCTCGATCTCGGCCTCGGTCTTCCCCGTCTCGTCCACGCTCTTGATCGTGGCCGAAGTCGCCACCGGCACGACCTTCGGGAACCGAACGGGGTCACTCCGGTCCTCTGCCCGCCAATCCTGCTCGGCGTGCGCAAGATGGGCGAGGAGGCGGCGGAAGAGCAAGGCGATGTTCGCGCCCAGCGCCCCTCGGTATGAGTGCACCTCGTCGAGCACGATGTACCGGCAGCGGTGGTTCGCGAACAGCGCGATGCGGTCGGCGGGGCGGACAAGCAGGTACTCCAGCATCACGTAGTTGGTCAGGAGGATGTGCGGAGGGTTCTCGCGGAGCTTCTTCCGGTCTTCTTCGCTCGTCTGCCGGTCGTACCGCGCGACCTTCAGGTGCGTGTGACCCGAGTCCTTGAGCAGCTTCGCAATTCGCTCCTCCTGGTCGTTGGCGAGCGCGTTCATCGGGTAGACGAGGATGGCGGTGAGACCGTTCTTCTTGAACTCCGTCGCGTCTTCGATGGCATTCTGGAGGACGGGGAGGAGGAAGCACTCCGTCTTGCCCGAGCCGGTGCCGGTCGTGACGACGAGGGGCGTCGCTGCGCGAGCGCGCAGGTGGTCGATCGCGACCGCCTGGTGGTGGAACGCCGAGTCCGACCTCGCCTCGGCGGCCATCACACGCGCGAGCTTGGCGTCGAGGCCCAGCTCGATCCACCGCTTCGAGGAGGCGAACGGGCGGTGGGCCTGGAAGAAGGGCTCCTGCGCGAGGAACAACGGCGAGTCGATGACCGCTTCGAGCGCCGCGCGGAGCTTCGGGTCGCGCGCCCGGAACTCGGTCCTCAGGTAGCTCCGGTACTCCTCGAGGACGTGGTCGACGACGGCGATGGGGTGCAGGGGCATCAGGGCTCCTCGGAGCGGAGCCGCGCAATGGAGGCCTCGCGGAAAGTGCATGAAAGGACCGTCTTTTCCGCACCCCGAACGGCGCGGCCCATTGCGCGCGGATTGCGCGCCCATTGCGCGGTCCGCGCAATCATGGTGACTCCTCGCCGGGCGCGTGCTCCGGCAGCCAGTATCGGCTTCCGACCCCCCGTCGTCCGCTGTGCACGATGGTCCCGTCAGCGACGAGGCGGGTCAGGACGCGGGTGAGCTGGTCCTTCCCGAGGGTCGTCCACCCGCGCAATTGGGCCGGGGCCAACCCGGCAGCGCCCGCGCGTCCCAGCTCCGCCACCAGCCGCTCCACGAACCCGACCTCTGGCGGCACGACATCGGCGCGCGGCCCCTCCTGCAAGCGGCGCATGGCCTCGGGACCGAGCGCGTACCGCTTTCCCCGGGCTCGCACGAGCCCCGCGACGCCGAGTGTCCGTAGCGTGTCGCCAGCCTCGGCGGGGGTGCATTGCAGCACGGGCGCTAGCTCCGCGAGCGTGAGCGGCCCGCACCGGTGAAGTTCGGACAGGGCGAGCAGGTCGATCACCCCGAGCGAGCGATCCTCGCCCCAAGGCCCGGCCACCAGGCGGGAGAAGGCCCGGTCCGCAGTCCCTGACGGCAGCGCGACCGTCACCGAGCCGGGGGTCGATCGGAAGCGGGGCGGGGCCTTCCCCGCCAGCAACATCGCGCGGAACATGCGCCGGATGCCGACGGCCGAGCGCTCCGCCACCCCGAGCTTCTGGAGGACCGCGGCGAGCAGCTCGTTGCGCCGACGCGGTTCGGCGCGCAACACGGTCTCGTCGGAGACGCCGCCGTACCAGCCGCCCGGACTCCCGACTTCCAGCCGGTCCTCGTAGATCCGGAGCGCGACAGCACCGCCACCGCCCGCGTAGTCGCGGTGCGCGAAAGCGTTGACCAGCGCCTCGCGCCAAGCCACGCGGGGGAAGCGCGGAATGTCGACGCGGAACAGGCCGGAGAGGACGCTCTCCACGGTGTTCACCGGCGCGACGAAGGCCTCGGCCAGCTCGAGGCAGTGAACCAGGCTGACGCGGTGGTCAAAGTTCGCGACGGGATCGAGCTCGTCGGCGCCGAAGCGGAGGAGCTTCAGCTCGTGGTACGGGACGTAGCGGCGGATGGCCTCAGGCGTGCCCACGAGCAGCACCCCGACCCGAGTGAGCGCGCGGTGGCCTCCCTCGTCGAGGAACAGCTCCAGCGCGGAGAGCAGCGCCTCGTCGGAGAGCTTAGCCAGCTCCTCCCGATGGTTCTCACGGAGCATGGCGCGCAGCCGTTCAAGCTCGACAAGCGAGACGAGATCGCGCCAGGGACCGGGGACGGGCTCGGCGAGCAGGTCCAGCGCGACGGCCTCCTCGCGCTTGATCCGCTCGATCTCCGACTCAGGCATTCCGACGAGGCTCTCGCCCACCCGCATGAGGTACTTCCCGTCGGCGGTGTGGAAGACGCTCCCGCGAGGTCGGGCAGGAATGTCCACGAGCAACACGACCTTGCCGCCGACTTCGACGGCACGGACGTCGATCCGCACGCGGGTCGAGTTGAGGACGGGCTGGCGGGCGCGAGTGACCAGGTCGACGGCGTCGGGCGAAAGGCCATGAACCTCGCGGGGCAGCTTGTCGGTAACGCCGAGGACGAGCACGCCGCCGCCAGAGTTGCCGATGCCGACTGCGTACTCGCCCAACTCCTTCACCCCCAGCGCGCCGCGCTTGAACTCGATGCGCTCAGACTCGTCGAGGCCGAGGAGGGGGAGGAGGTCGGTGGGCGTCATACCTTCGGGTTACCCCACAAACAGCGCGTTGAACGCGGTCTCGTCGAGGTGGAACAGCGCCAGCGCACGCGTACGAATCGCCGCTCCCCGCCTTTCGATCAACTGCGCGAACGCGCCGGGCTCGATGAGATCCCGTTCGATCAGCCGATCCGCGAGGTCCTGGTCCGTATACGGAGGCGCCTTGTCGCCCGGCTGGGCGAACCAGAGGTGAGGAGCCTTGTCGGTCTTGTTCCGGTTGTCGGTGCCCCGCAGAAAGTGGAAATTTGCGTAGTGGTTGATCAGGTTGTCGGCGACCTTCTGCTTCTCCAGAGTCGCCTTCGGGAAGATGTGATCCCGTTCCAGTTCGTCGGGGTTTCCGTCAAGAACCACCCCCCCTTGGGCGATGTTGAGCGCGAGATCAAGGTGGTAGCTCAGCAGCTGATGCACCGAGGTGACCCCGCGGTGGTCTCGGGCGAGTCGCGCGAGGCGCTCCAGCGGGAACGCTCCCTTCGCCCTGCAGTAGTCCCGTGCGAACGACCCCATCCGCGCCTCGGCGCCGCCGAACACGGTGCTCATCAGGGCGAGGTAGATTCCCGCGACCACGCGCCGCTCCTCTGCGGGCGAAGGGGTAGGGTTGTTGGCGAACCAGATCGCGAACGGCAAGAGCGCGTTCGTCGCGTTGCGGAAGAATCGCGGCGAGTGGATCTTGCACCCCATCTTGAGCACCACGGCGAGCTTGGCCCAACCCTTCTCGATGAGGGGGACGGCGGCCTGCAGCGCCGGTGCCATCGCCCGAATGTGATCTCGGTCGCGGACGAGCTTGTCGAACCGCGAATCCTCGTTGATCTGGAGAAGCGCAGTCTTCAGGATCATGTCCCGCGTCACGCCGACGGGAGAGTTCTGCGTCACCGCGTGCGAGATGCGCAACAGCTCGGGCTGCACGTCGTTCCACGAAAGGTCGAGTAGGCTCATGAGGAGGTCGGACTTCTGGAGGACGAGGCCACCGGAGTTCACGCGCACGAAGATCTCGAGGATCTCGTCGATGGGCGTCTTGGTCTGGCCGAACTCGTCGATGACGATCACCTGCAGCGGGCGCTCGGAGCGCACCTGCCAGCCGGCCCGGCCGAGCGTGCGGCTGAGGCGCTGCGCCCGGTCCGGCTGAAGCTTCAGCTCCTGGCTCATGCCCATCGCGCGCTCGGTGAGCTCGGCGGGATCGACGCGGATGACGTCCTGGAAGAGCACAAAGTGCCGGGCCGGGGACCCGTCCGCGGCGCGCTCGGCGTTGAGCTTGGCGGCCTCGGCGCCCCCGAGGAAGCGCAGGTCGTAGTACATCTCGCCCGGGTCCTTGTCCGCCGGGTCGCCGCTGAGCAGGTCGAGGTACAGCCGGCGCCCGTCGAGCGATCCGCGCAGCGCGATGTATAGACTCGTGAGGCGCTGCTGGCCGTCGAGCACGTACTTCAGGCGACGTCCCGCGCCCGCCTCGGGGAAGTTGACCAGCGGCTGCTCTCCGGAGACGGCGTCCTTGGTGAACGGGCGGTACCGCTGGGACTCGTCGGTTTCCCACACGAGCAGGGCGCCCAGCGGGAACTGCCGGAGGAGGCTGTCCATCAGCCGCAGGATGCGCTCCTCTTGCCAGACGAACGGGCGCTGCATCGCCGGCAGCACGAGCTCGTTGCCCGCGACCATCTCAACCAGCGACTTGATGTTCGGAGAACTCATGGACATGGGCTACTCGGGGTCGGTGGAGGACAGGGGGATCGTCGGCTTCGCCCGACCCGTGGGCACAATGCCGTTCGCGCGCATGTACGCCAGGGCCTTCGGTAGTCGAATGCGATCGTGCTTCGCCTTCTCGGGATGCCAGGCGAAGAACTCGGCGATGATGGCCTCGTCATCGGGGACGCGACCCTGTCGAAGGAGATCGTTCCAAGCGGCGAAGAGCGTCGAAACGATTTCGGAATACTCGATCGGCAGGCTCGCGACGAAGCCAGCGAGCTTGTCGATGTCTGCGGCGCGATCTGCGAACAGCGCTCGGGCGCGGACAAGGGTGGGATCGAACTCGGCGCCGAGGGTGAAGCGGACCTGTCCAAGCATGGGCTGGGCGTCGAACACCCTGTTCTTGCGGGCGTACTCGAAGGCGCGCTTGCGGTGGATGCTGTCGTCGGGACCGGCAACGCGACGCCGGGGCTCCCGATCCAGGCCGATTCCGAGATGAGCATCAGCGAGGTGGTTGAACTTCTCAACTTTCGTGGCGCCCATTTCGCGGAGCTTGTCCAGCGACCGCGCGCGGTCGAGGAGGAGGGTGAGGAGCAGCACGGTGCGTTCGGCAGCCGGCAGGTTCGACCACGGCGGCGCTGGCGGCTCGGCCGGCACCTGGGTCGCGGCGGGGACTGCAACGCCGAAGTCCATCACCGGCTTGGGGAGCGCCTCGTTGAGCGGGACGTCGTGGTACGGGTCGTGCTTCCGGACGAAGGCGTCGAGGCCAGTGGACTTCAGCTCGTCGAACGCGGCGAGACACAGCGCCGGGGCCTTCGGGTAGGACTTGTGCGAGAAGCTGCCGAGGACGTGCGCGTACTGCGCGCGGGTGAGGCCATAGGCGTCGGCGACGACGGCGTCGACGGCGGCGCGGACCGCCCAACGGGCGTCGTCGCCGGCGAGGACTGGCCAGGTGTGCTTCGGCGTGGGCCCGCGCCACTCATCGCCGACTTGTTCGGTCCACAGGGGGGCGAAGCCGGCGTGGTTGCAGGTGAGGCGGAGAGCAGAGTGGGCAAGAAGGCTGGCCGCCCCGGCGCTGAGCGTCGGGAACGGCAGCCTTCGCACCAGAAACATCGTCACATGTGCCTGGGCCGTCGCTCGCAAAGCGAAGTCAAATGAAAAACAATTGAAGACGGCGCAGAGCTGCAGCGACAGGTGCGCGGGGTGATCGGCCGCGCGGAGATCCGAAGCCACCGTGCGCGCACTCACCGTTGGTGGTGGCATGATCGCGGCGATTGCCGTCCGTTCATTGGTCCCGTTGGAGACCTCCCGGTAGCCAAAGCGAAAGTATTGAAAGAGCTTGAGCCACCGCGGCCGGTCCTCGAGCGCCTGCATCCTGACGAGGTAGCGGGGCGGCGTCGGCCACAGATCGTCGAACTGATGGAGTGTTTTCCCTTCATGCAACGGGAGTAGCCGTGCGGCTACGTGCGTGCTGCTTTCGCTCGGGACTCGTACGTCCGTGCCGTCCACCGGAACGAACGCGTTGCCGCCCAGCATGGGCAGCTCGGAGGTGCTCGGCTCCACGACGTTCGTGTCGAACCAGCTGCCGCAGGGCGTTCCCGCGCGAAACAGCCGTTCAAGAATCTCGACCTGGACCCGGCTGGTTGCCTCGATCATGGTCAAGTGCTCGCCACCCGTGGCCCGCACAAAACGAACGTCGAACGGGAGCGATTCGTTATCGGAAAACAGCCAATCGAGATCGGTCAGAAAGAACGCGCAGCGTGCGACCCAACCCGCCGCCGGAATCGCAGCCTGAGCCACCACTGCCGCGAACTTGAAGCGGCTATCAATCTCGAACAGCTTCCTGCGATTCTCGAAAGAGAAGCAGCAAACGAGTCGCATCCGCTCCATGTAGAGGTGGCGCACGCCCGCCGCGCCCGCATTGGCATGGAAGGCGCCCGGAACGACGACCCCGGTGCGCCCCAAGTGACCCAACACCTGGGCATTCCTTTCCATGAACACCCGGAACGAGTCCAGTTGCCGCCCCGCGAGGTCGCCGTCGATCGTCACTTTCTGGAATGCAAACAGACGGTCATTGGACCGCTTCGTCCGCTCGAATGCCTCCATCGCCTCGCGGAAAAGGCGAGCTGACTCGCTCGCGCCGAGCAGGCGTGCCTCGACGATTTCCCGCTCCCGTTGCGTGGGCGCTTCGAGGATGCCGAGGTCGAATCCCGCCAGGAACTCGGCCGACTTGAACTGGATGGCGTCCCATGGCGGATTCCCCACCACCGCATCAAACCCGCCCGTCCGCTCGACCCCACCGTCCCCGTGGAACACCTCGGGAAACGAAAGGTCGTAGACCACGCCGCCGCTACCAACCTCGATCATCCGGCGCAGCGCGCCGTCCTCCGGCAGCGCCCCCCGCTCCGCGACCGCCTTCATCGCGCGCAGGTACACCGCGTCCTCGCCCTCGTCCCCGAGCATCACGGCCCCGGCCCATGCCGCCGCGAGCGCGCGGAATGGGGCCAGCGCCTCGTCGAGCCGCGCCTTCGCCGTCGCCTTGCGCTCCAGGTCCGCCACGTCTTTCCCAACGCTGGCCGTCAGGTCGCGGACGCCAGCCAGCGCCCCCGCGAGCGCCGCACTCAGGCGCTCCCGACGCCCGCGCGTGAGCAGGTCGTCGCCGATGGGACCTCCCGCCTTCGGCCAGATGAAGAGGTGCTCCAGGAAGGGCCCGGTGAGCGAGTCGCCGCACACCAGCCGGTGGTCCATGAACGTGAGTGGCAGCCCCTCGGCGTAGCTCTCCAACCAGAGCGAGAGCTTCGCGAGCTCGACGGCGAGCCGGTTCTTGTCCACCCCGTAGAGACAGTGCACCGCCACCAGGCGGCGACACAGCCCCTCGGCCCGCCGCTGGGACAGGCCGCCCGACGTCCCCTCCGGCGCGCGACTCGGGAGCCAGTCGAGAAGTTCGTCGTTGGGATCAGGGAGGGCCTGGACCCGCGCCCGGAGCTCGGCTGCCAGAGCGGCGTTCCCGGCCTTCTCCGCGGTCGCGGCGCGCTCGTCGCACAGGCGGCACGCCTCGTAGAGCGCGTCGCCGAGGAACCGACACGCCTCGACGAGGAAATGCCCACTTCCCATCGCCGGATCGAGCACCTTCAGGTCGAGGATGCGGGCGGGCCGCGGGTCGCTCGGCGGGCTGCGGTCAGCGACCTGCGGACCCAGCGTCTCCTGCACGAGGAAGCGGACGAAGGGGTGCGGCGTGTAGTAGCTGCCCGAGGACTTGCGACCGAGGCCGGTGCGGAGGAAGAACTTCCCGGCCGGGATGTCCTCGACCCACGCCACCTTGGTCTTGCCCTTGCCCTTCTTGGGCCCGTCGTCCTCCTCTTCCTCGGGCTCGTCGTCCTCGGCATCTTCGCCAGCCGCGTTCGCGCGGTAGGGCGCGCCCAGTGCGGCGGGCACGACGACTTCGAGCTTGGCACGACGAAGGCGGCACATCGGCTCCGTCGAGATGCCGGGTTCCAGCTCCAGGAGCGCCTCATATACGCGACCAAGATCCTCGACGTCCAGCGAGCCGTAGTGCACGCGCTCACGCTCCGTCTTCTTCTCGCCCGGCGTCCAGAGCAGCGCGTCGAGGAGGCGAGCGACCGCGCCCTCCCCCCAGTGGAGCGCGTCGAGCGTCGGCGTCGTGCTCGCGCCGAACAGCGCGCCGCCGAGCGGGCTCACCTTCAACTCGACGGACTCCAGCCCGGCCGAGAACAGGCGGAACAGCGTCCGGAGGCTGTGTTCGAGGAAGCCGCCGGTGTCTACGCCCGAGAGCGCGGTGGTGACCGCGGGAGCGAGCGCGGTGTTCGGCGAGTAGCTGTTGCGCCAGAGCGAGGTGGTGGCGAACGAGAATGCGCGCGACGGGTCGGACGAGGACTCCATCTTCAACACGAACAGGAGCCGGTAGACGACGATCAGGCCCTCTTCCCAAAGGGTTTTCGCGAGGTCAGGGTCGCCGAGCTTGCCGACGTTTCCCGGTTCGTCGAGCACGCCCTGCACGAAGTCGCGGACGGCGTTGCGGGCCTGCTCGCGCAACTTGCGCGTGACCGTCGTCTGCGAGAGCCGCGCGGCCTCGACCAGCTCGGGGAGCGCGGCCACCCCCTTGGGTCGAGCGAGGGCGATGAGGAGCCGGAGCGAGTCGGGCACATTGCGAGCCCCGCGCCAGCCGTCCGCGCGCCCGAGCCCGATGGCGACGTGCGAGTCGGGGCGGGCCGGATCGCAGAGCAGCAGCCGGAGTTCGAGCCCATCGGTGAGCAATCCGGCGCGCTCGCCCTTGGCGAGGAGGACGCGCGCGGCCACACGGGAGGGGCTGAAGCGGTACGCCCGGCCGCGTTGGTTCGGCGCGTCGAGGTCGTTGCCCAGGTCGACGGACCAGGCTCGAAGCCCCGCGGCGCCGTCCGGCGTAGGCATCCACCACCCGCCGTCCTCGTCGCCCTCGCGGGTGCGGACCTTGTCCTCGCGCAGTGCCGGCTCGTAGCCGAGGAGGGGGGCCAGGGGGTCGAGGACGTGGTTCTTGACCCGGATGTCCTGCCCGACCTCTCCGAGCGCGCGCAGCTTGCTACGGTAGGTCGCCCACCGTTCTTGGAGCGCCTTCCCCTCGGCTCCGCGGTCGCTCGGGATCGGCGAGAGCTTGGCGAGGTGGCGCTCGATCTCGAACTTGACGAAGGGGTCGGGGAGCGCCGGCCCGAAGAAACGGCAATCCGATAGGTTCAGCGGCATCAGGCGCCCCGCGGAACGAGCATCAGGAGGCCGAGCGGGCTGATCACCTCGCCATCGAGCGGGCGGCGCCGTTGCAGGTCACGCACGCGGTCGCGGTAGAGCTTCAGGGCTGTCTCGGCCTCGCGACGTTGCGCTGCGGAGTTGGCGCCCTCCGTCGCGAACGCAGCGAGGCGCTGGTCGGCCGCGCGGAGCGTCTTCCACGCCGGGAGCACCGGCGCCGCCGCGAACAAGCCAGGGTGGGCGTGCTCAACAGGGCCGCAGAGCGCCTCGGTCCGCTGCTCCAGCCATGTGGCGAGCTCGCGTTCCTCACCTGCGAGCACCTCCGCCTGCTCCGCACGAAAGGCTCCAGCCAGCTCAGCAAAGACAGAGGATGCCCGGCTTCGCGAGGCGGGCTCCGTGTCGCCGGCCCATGATGCGAAGTCTCGCTCCCACACCCCCGCCGTTGCGACGGACGACTTCGCCAAGGCCTCCCACTCCTCGGGGTCGGCGACCACCCGCGTGCCCGTCGCAGTGGCGCGCACCGCGAGCACGCGCTCGAAGGCGCGGCCCAGCTCGTTGCGCACGGTCCCGAGGAAGGTCCACAGCACCGCGGGCGGGCCGTCCCAGGCGGCGGCGCTCACCCGGCGATCGAACCCAGTGGCCGCACCGAACTGCAGGTTCCGCACGCGGTCCAGCGCGCGGCGGACGAGCGGGTGGGCGCGCCCGAGGTACCCGATGGGGCCGTCGTCGTCCTGGGTCTTCGCGGGGTTCGTGGTCAGGCGCACCTGCGGGATCGCTGCGTCGTAGCCGGGGATGTCCGCGAGGCCGGGCGTCCAAGGACCGGGGAGGCGTAGGGTGACCACGTCGCCGCTCCTCGACCGTCCGCCCCCGGCGTCGGCCTCGACCGCGTCGGCCACGAAGTCGAGCAGCGCGACGGCGCTCTGCCGGTCGCCAGCGTCCTTCGCGCTGACCGCCTCTCGCACGAGCCGTTCGTCGGCGTTCAGTCCGGCCTCCCCGAGCCAGCTGAGGCCCTTCGTCGTCTTCTCGAAGCCCGCGATCGCCCGGTCTACCTCCGACATCAGCTCGCGGAAGGACTCCGACTCGGTGTCGTCCTCGCGCGGGGCCGCCGAGAGCTTGAACAGCGTGGGGTTCTCCTCGGCGAGTCCGGCGATCAGCTTCGCCTCCACCTCGTCGTCGACGAGCACGTTCCCGAGCGTGTCAGGGACGAAGGTGAGCCGCTTGCGCTGGTTCTCGATCTTCCGCACCAGGCGCATCAGCAGACGCTCCTCGAAGGTGCGCTGCAGGTCGAGGTAGGAGACCTCGGGCTGAAGCGTCTGCCCGGAGCGGTCGATGCGGCCGGTGCGCTGCTC
>SXGT01871215.1_pt1 | contig 25632 bp, 21 predicted proteins | sample 3176221 | NCBI WGS metagenome assembly SXGT01 (sample SAMN11356862, study PRJNA531348) | freshwater metagenome | isolation source: freshwater sample F1-120 | place: China: Fuxian Lake, Yuxi | collected 2017-12-25
AACGCCATCTTGGCCCTGCGCTGCTGCCACTTCAACCGCCGGCTGCGGTATCCCGAGTTTCGCCGCCAGCACTCGTCTGTTCGCGCGGGCGTCATCGGGTCAGGCTGCAAGACCATGATCGGTTCTCGCTGCAAGCAGACGGGCATGTTTTGAACCGTGCGCGGCGCCAACGCCATCTTGGTCCCGCACTGCTGCCAGTTCAATCCGCGGCGTGCGGTATCCCGAGTTTCGCCGCCAGCACCTCGTCTGTTCGCGCGGGCGTCATCGGGTCAGGCTGCAAGACCCTGATCGGTTCTCGCCGCAAGCAGACGGGCATGTTCTGAACCGTGCGCGGCGCCAACGCCATCTTGGCCCTGCACTGCTGCCAGTTCAACAGCCGCTTTGAAGGCTACCGGGAAGCCAGCCGTGATTGAGTCTCACTTTGATCTCCCAAACCCCGGGCTTTCGAGATACATGGATCGCGTGGCATGGCGCGCTATAATTTCGAGGATATGAACCGCCGGGAATTTCTGGACGCGAGGGATGCGAAGAATTTGCAAGGACCACGCAACCTGCCGGTTACAGGCCGGATCACCCATATTCCGGTAACTTCCGGAAGCCGGTGTACATCACTAGGCTATGAGCACAGATTGATTGCCGCGCTTGCCGATTTCCTGAAGGCGCTGACCGCGGAGCACCGTTTCATCCGGATTCCGAGGACACGCAAAAAGCGCAGTTCGTGTTCGAAGCGATTGGCCGCCGCGGGTGGCCGCACGATAGCCATTGAGTAGATGATCAAATGAGGAGAGAATCTTAATGTTCACGTGGATCTGTCAGCAGTGCGGCCGCGAATGCCAGCCATCCTGGACCGAATGTCCCGATTGCGTGAAGCGGGCAACTGCACCTCCACCGCAGGCGGCCGTGCCGCCGCCCCCACCCCCGCAACCTGCGCAATATCCGTTTGCCGCCCCGCAGGCAGCACCGCCGCCCCAGTATTCCTACGCCTTGCCCGCGCCGCGGCAGGCAATCCCTGCGTGGCTCATGACGATCGTATTTGCTCTCGCGTTCGGCGGTCTTGTAGGCGGTGTATACTTCGCCATCGAAAAGATGCGCGCGCCGAAGGACGGATCGGTCGCCGCGGCTCCCGAAGCGAAGGCCCCCGCGGCCGGGGCGGTGGCCAAAGGGCCGCATCCACTCTTGAAACACATCGAAATTGTGGGAATCCGCATCACGGAAGACGCGAAAAAGAAGACCCAGGTGCGTTTCGTCATCGTGAACCATTCCGGCGCCGAGATTACGGATCTTTCAGGAAGCGTCAACTTGATCGCGCGTACGGCGAAAGCGGGAGAGGCTCCGGTAGGCACGCTCGCGCTCAAGACGCCGTCTCTTGGCCCGTACGAATCGAAGGAAGTGACGGCCGCGCTCGATACGAATCTGAGGGCCTACGAGCTACCCGACTGGCAGAACGTCAGCGTGCAGGTGGAGATTACGTCTCCGCAAATGTGAGTCGGCATGAGCTTGACGCGGGAGTTCCCCCCGGCCTCGGACGCAGCGTCTTCGACGAGGGCAAACAGACCTACACGAACCTGAGTTTGTTTGCCGACGACCGGACGCTGCCCGAGGACCCAGTCGACAGCATCCAGGTCCGGCTGAGCGGGTTGGAACTGAGACGGCCGCGCCCGTTCGGCAACTGCTGGTTGGCGACGGGACGACTCCGTGCCCCTCTGTGCAAGTGCGGACTGCGGAACATCGGCTAAAAGCGCCATGCTATAGCGAAAGAGCTCGCGGATAGTTGCGTTTGCCCTTGTGGGCATCGCCGGTACCCGCTTCACCGCCAAGCGTAAAACGGCCATCGCCGTTCCGCGGGCCAGCGCTGGCGCGCGCTGAGGGTCAAGGCCGGGAACCGCCCGCGACCGGCTCCGCAAGCGCGGCGATCGCTTGCAGAACCTGAACGTCCCGCTGAGCCTCCACCTCGTCGCCCTTCTCCACACCCAGCGTCTGATTGAAAATCTCCGCTTTCAACCGGTTGCTGATAAAGTCTCGCTCCGTCGACCAGTCGGCCACGCCGGGCCGGATATTGCGCTGCGACAAATAGACCTGAAACTCGTCAAGCAGTGCTGGAGTAATTGCGAAATCCTCGCCCGGCGCCGGGTGGGTCTGCGCATAGGCCGTTGCGAACGAGGTGAACGATCCGCTCGCGTCAAGCACTACGCGCAGACGTGTAGGAGGTTGCGGAAAAGCCACACGGTCCGGGAGTATCCCGCCACCGCCCGTCACGGTGCGCCCTGCGCTCGTCTTGAACTCCAGCCGCTGGCTCGTGCCGGAGGTCGCGCCTGCAAGCGCGAATTGGGCCGAGTCGAGCGCCTTCTGGATGGAACGACCGCTTGGCGTATAGTAGAGCGCAGTCGTCAGTGCCAGGCCGGCATTGTCCGAAAGCGGGAAAACCGATTCCACCAGGCCCTTTCCGAAACTTGGTTCGCCTACTATCGCGGCGCGATCATGGTCCTGCAACGCGCCGGCCACAATCTCCGAGCAACTTGCGCTCTTGCCATTAATGAGCACCGAGACCGGAAATTCGTACGGCTGATTGCTGGCGGGCACCGACTCTTCCTTTTCCGTCACCGATCGCCCTCTCACCGTCAGCACCCTCAGACCCGGTTTGAGAAAAAGCGCCGCCGTCTGAAGCGCCGCGGGCACCACCCCGCCCGGGTTGTTCCGCAGATCGAGCACAAGGCCCTTCAAGCTGCGCCCGCCGAGTTTCTCGATCGCATGCTTCACCTCCGCGCCGGTTTTTTCGTCGAAGCTTGCGACGCGAAGATAGCCGATGCCGGGCTTGAGCAGGAAAGCCCGCTCGACAGACGGCGACTGCATCTCCTCAGGCGTCAGCACGAAATTCAGGACGCGTGCGTTTCCCGGTCTCCGCACGTCGAGCTGCGCCGGCTGCTGCCGCGATTGGCCGAGCAGAGCCACCAGTTGGTCGATGTCCAGGCGGTTGACGCTGTAGCCGTTGATGCCCAGAATCTCGTCGCCCGGCGCCATTCCGGAGCGCGCCGACGGCGTTCCCGGAAGTGTTTGAAGAATGATCACACGCCCGGGCAGAACGCTCACGACGCAGCCGAAGCCCTTGCGCGTCGAAGTCTGCATTTGCTTAAGCTGGTCGAATTGGCCGGGGTCGAAAAATACCGAATGAGGGTCCAGGCGGCGAAGGAGTCCCGGAATGGCGCCTTCGTAGAACGCTTTCTCCGGGGCTACCGGTTCGGCGCTCTCCCGCTCGATCAGCGCCCATGCTTCGGTGAAACGCCTCACCTGAATGCCGATTTCCTCCGCGGCAAAGGCCGCGGAGGCGAGGGCGAACAGGGCGGCTGTGAAGCGTCGGAACATTGTTTCTAACGGGTGAACTTCGTAGCTCTCTTCATGGCCTGCCGTTCCAGGGCGAGTTCGATCAGCCGGTCGACCAACTGGCCGAACGTTAACCCGCCGTACTCCCACATCTTAGGGAACATGCTGATCGACGTAAACCCGGGAATCGTATTGATCTCATTGATATACAGGTTGCCGCTGGCAGCCTCCAGCAGAAAATCGACGCGCGCCATGCCTTCGCATCCGGCGGCGCGGTATGCTTCGACGGCGCAGCGGCGCAACGCGTTCATCTTGTCCGGCGGGAGATTTGCGGGCATCTCGATCCGAGCCTCGTCCAGAAGGTACTTATCTTCGTAGTCGTAGAATTCGCGTGAAGGAAGCACCTCGCAGGCAAGCGAGGCCAACACGTCGTCATTGCCGAGGACGGAGCACTCAAACTCGCGCCCGATAATCGCCCGCTCCACAATGACCTTGCGGTCGAACTGCGCGGCGAGCTCGACGGCGGTCCTGAGTTCCGATGCGTCGCGAACCTTCGAAATGCCGACCGACGATCCGAGGTTCGCAGGCTTCACGAAGAGAGGATAGCCGAACTTCGTTGGGGCCTCGCTCGCGTCGAGGTTCGGACGCGTCAACACGACGCAATCGACGACGGGAAGACCCCGTTCCCGGAACAGCCGTTTTACGACGTCCTTGTCCATCGAGACGGACGAGGCGAGCACGCCAGGCCCCACGTAGGCCACGTCCGCAAGTTCCAGCAGGCCCTGCATGGTTCCGTCTTCGCCGTAAGTGCCGTGCAGGACGGGAAACACGACCTCGATCCCGCCGTTCGCACCGGGTTCGGGAAGGATACACGAAGGACTCCACTTGCCGTTCTTGTCGATGAAGTATTCCACGACGTCGTATCGCCCGCGGTCAAGGCTCTCCAGGATCGATCTCGCTGAACGAATGGAGATTTCGTGTTCGCCGCTGCGGCCGCCGTAAACAACGGCTACTTTCGTTCTCATGTTTCTTACGATTGTCCCACGCGCGGGCTCTCACAAGCGCCATTCCGGCTTCCCGCTAATAACTCCGGTGCTACAAGGGCCGACCGGCGAACAGCGAGGCACCGCCGGTCGAAGCTGCAGCCTGAGAACCGACTGCTTGCGGCGTCAGCCGCGCTTTACTCAGAACCGGTAGTTCAGCTCCAGGTAACCCAGATGTCCAACGCGCCCGCGCGGGTAGACGGCACGAATAGCCGCCTTCGCATCCGCATAACCGTAATAAAGAGTCGCCGCGAAATGAGCGTTTAGAGTGACATCGGCACTGAGGTCGTAAAGATTCGCCAGGCTGCGGGCGCCGCCACCCGCGCGCGCCTGATACCCGAAGGTCCAGGGCTGAAACGCGCCGCCGCCGATGTACCACAGATCGTTCCTGTTCGCGAGGCGAAGGAAATGCTGCTCGCTCTTCAATACCACCTGCTTGTGCGGCCGCAGCGTCAGCATCGTGAACCGATCCTCGTTGTTCATCATGTCGAAGAACGGGAAACGCGCGAACGGACGGGGCGTCGGCAGGATCTGAAAAAACGTGCCGTGTTTCCCATCCCCCGGGTCTTTGTCGCCGCTGCCAAAATAATAGCCGGCCCTTACCCAGGGCTTGAGGCTTTGCAGAATCTTCGGCTGGTATCCGGCTTCCACATTCACCATTCCCGCGCGATGACTGAGCGCTCCCCAACTGCCGGATTGAAGCGCGCCGATCCCGAGCACATCGAACGCGCCCACACTGGTTTGAGTGAGGTGTACAAAGTGGCCGCCATAGGTGCCGACACCGATATGCGCGCGATCCGCCGCGCGCGCGGCAGCCGGGCGGTTGTCCTGTTTGAGGACTTGCCGCCAGTCGTCGTAGTAGATAACGAATAAGCGCCATTCACCGGTATTATTCTTGTCCCGCTGCACCTGACCGGTCGCCGACGCGTAAAGAAACCCGGTCTTCATCCACCCCCAGCCATCCACCTGGACCACGCCGCGAGTCGGGAACGCGCCGACCAGAGTGTAGTTGATCTTTGGCTTGTTGTACACAAAGTGGGCACCGTCGAAGCTGCGCATCACGTGCGTGAAGGCGAATGGGCCTATCAGTCGCTGGTGGACGCGGTCCCGTTTGATCGTGCCGATAGACGGATCCTTCGCCGTAACTTCACTGCCGTCCTGAAACTCGAAACGGCCCAGACGCAGGCTGCTCGCCTTGCTGCCGGCCAGGTTCTTGAAGCGCACGAACGCCTGTTTGGGAAAGATCTGAGCGGCATTTTCATTACGGCCGTTTGCCACGTAGTAGGTCGCGCCGAACCCCAACTGGCCCTGCGCCCCGGCCGCCACGGCGTTCTTCGGCAGACCGAGCAGAACGGGCGACGCCAACTCGAACGTCCAGTCAAGCGCCTTTCCGGTTTGTGTGAGATTCAACCGCAGGTGGTTCCCCAGGAAGGAATAGTTCGGATTCCCGGTGTTCGGTGTGAACCAGCCCCAACTCTCCAGGCGGCTTCGGACGCTTCCACTCAGGACAAGATTTTCTCCCAGCTTGACCGGTTCCGGCGCCTGCCCCCAGAGTGGCAAGAATACTGCAAGCGATACCGCCAGAATAAGAATAGAGCGATGCATGCTTCCAGCGTAGGACCAGTCACGGAAACCTGGCTATAGTACTTTCCTATCAGAGTGTTACCTAATGAGAGCCGCTCAGACGCTATTTCATCAAGGCCACGCTGGTAACGGACCACGACAGGTTCTTCAGTTGATGAACCACACCGCCCTTGGCGTCGAATTCGACAATGCGCGATCCCATATAATCCGACACAATCAGACCGCCTTCCGGCGTCTGTGTAAACCCTGACGTCCAGGCCATGCGAGCCGTGCCGCCTCCCCCTGCGAATGTCGCGACCGTCTTGCCGCTCGCGTCAAGCCGCCGAACTTCACCCGGCGCGGCGAGGCCGATCAGCATGCCGCCATCGGAAAGCGGCTGGGCATACGCCGGCAGCCGCTTAGGGAACTCCAGCTTGCGAATGACGTCTCCAGCGGCGGTTAGCTCCAGGAGAAGCCCGGCGACTTGCACCGCGACCAGCGTCGTGCCGGCCGGAGTGCGTCTCGCCCGGCGCATGGCCATGCCCTTGTATTCAGGCTTCTCGACGCTCCATACAACCTTGCCCTCGGGCGATACCTCGAAAACTCGCGAAGCCGCGTCGTCCACCAGAAGAGTGTTCCCGTTCTCGAGCCGCTGCGCGCTGACCAGCGTCACCTTTTCAGTCTTGTACTGCCAAACCACTTTCTGGTCCGAATCGATCTCGGTTACCACACCCTTCGGGTCTTCTATGTAAAGCACGTTGCCACTCGCGAGCGCCGAAACCTCCGTCGCCCGATGATTCGGCCTGCGCCAAAGAATTCGCCCGGAGGGCCAGGCAATCGCGAGAATCTCACCGCCCGGTCCGTGGTCGTTCACGAGCAGCCGCCGTGTCTCGAGCAGGGTTGGCTTCAGCTTGCGGTTGAGGAAATCGACCGCCCGGGAAAATGCCCGCTCATCGTCCGCGCCTTTGAATCCGTGTCCGGCTTCAGCCACGGTTTCAAGTTCCGCCTCAACTCCCATTCCCCGCATACGCTCCACAAGCCAGACCGACTGCTCGAAGGGAACGTTCTGGTCGCGCGTGCCATGGATTGCGAGAATCGGCGCCGAAGCCGGCGTCACCCAGTTGAGAGGACTCGCGCGGAAATGCGCGTCGAGCGCGTTCATGCGGTCGCCACCGAGCAACGGCGGCAGCGCCTCCGCAGCGTTGCGGCTTCCTTCGTAGGCGCGGCGCATGTCCGAACGTCCGTAGAAGCTGATAGCGCAATCCACCCTGCTCGACTGCTCCCGATGCGCCCCGTTTCCTTCAAACTGCGGCATGTCGCGTGTCACGGCCAGAAATTGCGACCACGTCGCGCCGGCTGAAACACCTATCGCCGCCATGTGGCCCTTGTCCAAGTCGAACTTCTCCGCGCTCGCACGCAGGAAACGCACCGCGGCCTTCACGTCGTGAAGCGGAAGCGGAAACTGGACCACGGGCGTGAGGCGGTAACTTACCGTCGCGGCAATATAGCCGTTCTGCGCGAGCCGGATGGCCATCGGCAAATAGCCCTCCCGTGTACCCCCGCTGAAGCCGCCTCCATGGATCATGACGATGCCAGGATATTTCCCGGGAGCTTTCGGACGGGCGATATCCATCGCGAGTTTTCCGTGCGGGATCGAAGTATATTCGACGCCGCGTTCAACGATTACGCCAGGCGGCACTTTCAACTCCGCCGCGGCGCAGGAGAGCGCCAGAAGAGTGAGGAGAGACAATCGCATTAGGAACCTCTGGTGAGGATATCGCGAATCGCGCCCGGTCGCACGGATACTCCATTTTGCTCATAAGTGTTTAGGGCCGCGCTGCCCGGTTGGCAGGTTTTTGCGCCGCCTCAGCCTCGGTTTATCCGGTTGAAGCGCTCGGGGTTTCCGTATCGTCCACGCTTTTGGATATGGCGAGACACCCGGGACGAGAAACACATCGGGCCGGGGAAAGGGCACCCGGACCGGAATCTCGAAAGGTCTCCGGCAGACCCCTGTCGTGTGCGGCACGACAGTCACAATGGCACGATCGACATCGTTATACTCAACGCGGACAGTCAGAACCGGGCTGGTCATGGCGGTCATGCCAGGCTCGAAGAGCCATGCCTCACCTTGACGTGGAGGTTCTCTTCCGGGTCCAGGAAAGCGAACAAAGAGAGGGGGGCCTCGCCGATTTCCTCGTCCGTTATCGGGCCGGAATCGCAAGGCAGTTCCTGATTGCGCCACAACGCCTCCACTGCGAAGGTCTGTATGTCAGCGGCCCGGCAGAGCCTCGAATGCTTTCATTCCAGGAGATTAAAGGCGTGTTCGCTCATACATCCGGGCCAGCCTGTTTCCGCCCACCAGGTAAGGTCAGAGACGGTCGCGCGGGATCGGTTTGCGCTTTTGCGGCCGGAAGCCGGGAGGGTAAGCGCGCTCCGCCGCACGTTTATTGGCGCATGATCTATCATGGGTGCAGATGCAATTTCCAGGACAGGGAAAGCCTCCGGCGGGTGTGATCTTCGATTCCGACATGGGCAACAGAATCGACGCCGCCCTGGCCCTCGCGCTCCTCTACGGGCTTGATGGCAGGAACGAAACCCGCGTGGTCTCACTCAGCGTCAGCAAATCAAATCTCAAGGCTGCCGCCTTTTGCGAGGTGATGGGACGCTTCTATTCCGGGGCCGTTAGCGGCGCCTTTGGAGCCGTGGGACGCACCTTGCCGACCGGAATGTCAACCGTTGGCCACATGCCCGAGGACACACCGATGATCGCGGTCCCTCTCGCGAGGGTGAACTCCGCCGGCGCGCCCGCCTACAACCACGGAATCCACCGGGTTCTCGATACGGCCGAAGTTCCGGCGCTGATCCGCAACGCCTTCACTTCTCAGTACGACCAGAATTGCGTGGTCGTCGTAGCAGGACCAGCAACGAACCTGGCAAACGTGCTCGGACTGCCCGGCGTCACGGACCTGATTTCGAGGAAGGTGCGTTATCTGGTGATTGCGGGAGGGTCTTTTCCAGACGGCCCGGGCGAGTCTCGCGTCATGGCTGACATCCCAGCCGCGAAACGTCTGTTCGCGGAGTGGCCAACTCCTATAGTCGCAGTGGGGCGGGAGGTTGGAGAGCATACGCCATATCCGGCTTCGAGTATTGAGAAAGATTTCGCGTGGGCCGAAGCGCATCCGCTGGTGGACGCCTATCGCGCCTATAAACCAATGCCGTATGACGCGCCAACCTGGGACATGGCCGCCGTACTTTACGCAGTCCGGCCACAGGAGAAGTATTTCAAGATGTCGGGCTCGGGACGGATCGACGTACTCAACGACGGACGGACGAAGTTCACGCCCTCCCCCGATGGAAAGCACCGCTACCTGATTCCGGACGATTCGCAACGGGAGCGTGTCGTCAACACCTATACGGAGCTCGCGAGCGCGAAACCCGTGATCCGGCAGCCCAGGTTCCGGCAGCAGCAGGTGGACCAGAAGAAGCCGGAGCAGAAGAAGGACGAAGCCCCTGCTCCCAAACCAGACGCCGTCAAACAGCCGTAGGCGGCACGCGCTTCGGCCCAAACACACGATAGGCGAACATCGCGGCGAGAATCGTGGCAGCCGCTGTGCCAACGCCGCGCAGCAGGCCCCCGCCGAACACCACAACCGCATTGAAAAACATGAACCCAAGGAAGGCGTGAACGGCGATTTCGATTGACCGCGGACGCGATTCGTACGCGGCGGGCCGGCGCAGCCACCAGACCGCATCGATGGCCCAGATCACGGCCATCAGGTAGTTAAGATAGATTCCATTTCCGGAACTCGATCCCGTCTCTTCAGCGGTTCGCCGCGCGGTCTCCTTCAAAGCCTCCAAGTGACTCCAGCCGTGATAGAAGTGAAAGGCGAGAACCACGTGCGCGAGGAAGCACAGACATGCGACAGCCCAACAGACACGCGCTATCCGCGGAAAGCCGGGCTTTTCACGATGGAGCCACAGGGCAACGGCCACCGCGTACAAGGCGGAGCAAACGCGAATTGTCCAGAGCGCCAGTTCTTTACCGGTCATATTCGATAACGCCGGCGACGATGTCGGCCCGGAAATAGTTCTCCGGCCGGACCGGGCTGCCTGCCATGCGTCGAAGCAGGGCGATCTGTCCAAAATGCGTCAGTGCGTCGGCGACCGGCCCCTGCAAGATCCTCTCCTCGGAGCAGAGGAGCGGCTCGGCCGAGGCAAGATAGGCGTCGAGCAATTGAATCGCAGCGAAAACGCGCTGGATTTCGCCTAGCCACGGCATTGGCAAGGACTCGCGCCACTCATGCCTGCCTTGGGAAAGGGCGATGGCCCAGTCTAACAAGTCCCCGATGTGAGCCAGGATTTCCGCGGCACTCCGCGTTCCCTCCGCCGGCCGAAAATCTCCGAAACCCTCGGGCGCGCCGGTTAGAGTCCTGTTTCCCCGATACGCGAGCGTGGCAAGAGAATGGCGAAGGAACTCTCGCTTGGGATTTTCCATAGCTATAAGGCTACCGCTTTTTGTGTGACTCGCCTGTATGACGGCCATACATCCGTCGCAAGTGGAGGGCGGCCCCGGTGATAGAATGGTAACTGAGAGTTTTACAAATGAGGGTTATCGCTACAGACGCGCAGAATCCCCTTTCGGGTCTCGGACAGTGGGACGACGCCGTTCGCGAACGCTACGTCGCGAACCGCAGGAAAGAAGAATTCCGGCAGCACACCGACGAGGCCCCTTCAGTCGTTCGCGAGTTCTACCGTCTTAATCACACCAGCCAGACCGTCGATTTCGTGCGCGCGAAGAAGCGCGAGTACCTGCCGCTTCAAAAACGCCGGATGAGCGTATGGGAGGCGATGAACTACCTCAATACTCTGGTTGACGACAGCGATCCCGACACGGATCTATCGCAGATACAGCACTTGATGCAGACCGCGGAAGCGGCGCGCCGGGACGGGCGTCCGCGATGGTTTATTGTCTCCGGCCTCGTTCACGACCTCGGCAAGATCCTTTGCCTGTATGGGGAACCGCAGTGGGCGGTTGTCGGCGACACGTTCCCGGTAGGCTGCGCCTGGTCGGATAAAGTCGTGTATGCGAAGTTCTTCGCCGCGAATCCGGATTCGAACATACCGGAATACCAAACGCGGAACGGCGTCTACACCGAAGGCTGCGGCCTGAACAGCGTCGATCTATCCTGGGGACACGACGAGTACATTTACCGCGTGTGCAAACCTTTCCTTCCGGAGGAGGGACTGTACATGCTGCGTTATCACTCCTTTTATCCCTGCCACCAGGAAGGCGCCTACCAGCATCTGATGGACGCTCGCGACCGTGAGATGTTCTACTGGGTGCGCGAGTTCAATCAGTACGATTTGTACTCGAAGGGCGAGTCGAAGCCAGATGTGGAAGCTCTTCGCCCGTACTACGAAAACCTGATCGCGGAGTTTTTTCCGCCACAACTGAGCTGGTAAGGGCACTGGCCGCTCGCCTGCCACCAGCACTCTCCCGCCCGGCGTTCTATTCGGTGTAACGGCCCGCGATCTTTGCCGCCTGAGCCTAAGGTGTCACGATGCCGGGGGCGATCAGTTAAGAGAACCCCGGCATTAGCAGAGGTGGTTTGATATATAATCGGCATCGTCCCGGAGACCAAAATGGAATTCCGGGGAAACGAGGCTACCGAGATGCGGAGCGGACTACTCGGCTTGTTTGGGCTTCTGGCAACCCTGTTGGTGAGCCTGTACCCAACAATCAACGCCCAGGTGTTCTACGGCGCCCTCGTCGGGGCGATTACAGATCCAAGCGGCGCGGGCGTGCCCGGCGTCGAAGTCACAATCCTCAACCAGCAGACGAATCAGACACGCAACACATCCACCAATGCGTCGGGAGGATACACATTCTCCAACGTGCTGCCGGGCCTCTATCGATTGGAGGCCGAGGCGACCGGTTTTCAGGCGTACGCGCAAACGGGCGTCTCGGTCACTATCAATACGGTCACGCGAATCGATGTGGAGCTGCGGGTCGGTCAGATTACCGAGAAGGTCACCGTTTCCACAGCGGCTGGCGCGCTTCAGTCGGACAAAGCCGACGTGCACATCGAGCTGAACACGAAGGAACTCACGGAACTGCCGCTGGGCGGCTACCGCAACTATCAAAGCCTGATCAACCTGACACCCGGCGCGACGCCGGCGAGATTCCAGAATTCAATCAACGATACGCCCGGCAGGTCGCTGACCACCAACGTGAACGGTACGGCGCGGAACGCCAACAACACCCGGCTCGATGGCGCGCTCAACAAGATGAACATCATCTCCTCTCATACCTTGTATGTGCCGCCGTCCGAGTCAATCGAGACGGTGAACATTAGCACGAACGCCTTCGACGCCGAACAAGGCATGGCTGGAGGCGCGGCCGTGACCGTGGTCACCAAATCGGGAACGAACGAGTTCCATGGCTCGCTGTTCGGCCTGCACAACAACAGCGCGTTCCAGGCGAAGAACTTCTTCTTTCGAGGGGATAAAACGCCAAAGAGCCTCAATACCATTTACGGCTTTACGCTTGGCGGACCTCTCGTCAGGAACAAGCTGTTTTTCTTCGGCAGTTGGGAAGGCCTGCGCGAGCGTAACAATTTTTCATCACTTTACACTGTGGCCACCGCCGACCAGCGCGAAGGGGATTTCGGCGCGCTCCGCACGAACTTGTATGATCCGCTGACCGGAGCCGCCAACGGTTCGGGCCGCGCTCTATTCCCTAACGCCGTGATTCCGCTTGCGCGGCAAAGTCAAATCAGCCGCAAGATGCAGGCCCTGGCGCCGCTGCCGAATCTGGGCGGGACAAACGCTAATTACTTCCGATCCGGAACGCAACAACTGGACCGCGACAACTACGACGTAAAGCTGAACTGGAACCGGACCGACCGGCACACGATCTGGGGCAAGTACAGCCGCATGGATGCCTTTGTCAACTGCGATCCATCCCTCGGGGAAGGGGGAGGAACCGGACTGTGTATTGGCGGCAAACCCGGCAAGGCGAGCACATTGGTCCAGTTGGGAACGCTCGGTCACACGTGGGTGCTCCAGCCGAACCTGCTGTTCGACGGTAACATGGCCTACTCCCGGCTCGCGCAAAACATCCGCGGTCCAAAAATCGACGAGAACTTCGGGCTGACCACGCTGGGCATTCCCGGTACGAACGGGCCCGACCTGGGCCAGGGCGGCCAGCCGGGATTCGTCGTGACCGGGTATGAGAGTCTGGGCGACGCCAACGCATCGAATCCCGCCTTCCGCACCGATGCAGTCTATACGTACACAACGAACTTCAGTTGGACCCGGGGTTCCCATGACATGCGCTTTGGGTTTGAGTCGGTGCGGTTTCACCAGAATGACTGGCAGCCCAACATCACGGGCGGTCCGCGAGGACAGTTTAACTTCGGCGGCGGCGTAACAGCGTTGAGCGGCGGCTCAGCGCCGAACCAGTTCAATTCCTACGCCGCTTTCCTGCTCGGGCTGCCGCAGGCCATGTCCAAGGCGCTGCAGTTCTACTCACCACAAACCGCGCGGGAATGGCAGTTCGGCGGTTTCTTCCAGGATCGCCGGCAGCTGAATCAATCCCTGACGCTGACGCTGGGACTCCGCTGGGAACACTATCCTATCCAGACACGCTCCCATCAGGGCTTCGAGCGGTATGACCCGCTCACCAATCAGGTATTCATCGGCCGGCGCGGCAATAATCCGGACACCGTGGGCATCGATGTGAGCAAGAGGTTATTCGCCCCTCGTGTCGGTCTCGTCTACCGGCTGGGACCCAGCACGGTCATTCGCAGCGGCTACGGCATCAGCTTCGATCCCACCACGCTCTCCGGAGCCATCCAGCGGCCATACCCGGTTGTGGTCGGGAAGCAGTTTCCTGGTGTGAATTCGTTTCAACCGTACCGGCCCCTGGCGCAGGGCATCCCGCCAGTGGAGGGGCCGGATATCAGCTCCGGCATCATCCCCCTGCCGATCGACGCGCAGACCATGAGCGTGGCCAGCGGCAAGTTCCCGCGCGGATACATTCAGTCCTGGAACTTTGTTGTCGAGCGGAAGCTGCCTCTGGAGCTGGTGGGTTCGGCCGGTTATGTGGGGACCAAATCCATCCGCGCAATGGCGTTCCTGGATATCAACGCCGGCCGCCCGGGCCTGGGGGTGGCCGGGCAGGCGCTGTTCGCCTCGTTCTGGCGGACCGCCACCACCAGCATGCTCAACCCGGCCTTCGCATCCGACTATCACTCGCTGCAAGCCACAATCAACCGGAGATTCACGCGCGGCCTTTTCGTCAAGGGCAGCTATACCTTCTCGAAGGCCATCAATTCGGTCGACGACAGTCCCGGTGGACTTGCGTTCAACACACCCACTCAGCTGAGCCGGAATCGCGCCCTGGCCGGATACGACCGTGCCCACGTCTTGCAGGCTTCATGGATCTACGAATTGCCATTCGGTCCCGGAAAGGCCTTGCTGGCAGGCGGCGGCCTGGTTTCAGCCCTTTTGCGGGACTGGCAGATCAACGGAATTTTCGCGGTGTATTCTGGGTCTCCCTTTACAGTGAGCGCTGCCACGGCCTCGCTCAACGCACCCGCCAACACGCAAACAGCGGACCAAGTCAAGCCCGTAGTCGCCAAACTTGGCGGGATCGGCATCGGCAATCCCTGGTTTGACACTACAGCATTTCAATCCGTCACCGCGGCCCGGTTCGGCAACACCGGACGGAACATCCTCCGCGGGCCGGGCGTGGTCGAGGTCAATGCCGGGCTGTTCCGGAATATCCGCCTGTCCGAACGTTTCACCTTGCAGTTCCGCGGCGAAGCGTTCAATCTGAGCAATACTCCGCATTTCGACAATCCAGCGGCGAACGTCTCGACGAGCACAAACTTTGGCGCCATCACCAGCGCCCAGCAAGACCAGCGCACGATACGATTCTCGCTGCGAATGGCCTTCTGACACATTCAGGAACGGAAGGAGTTAGATATCACATGCCGTCAAGCCGAAGGCGATTCCTGGAAGACCTTGCACATGCCGCGGCGCTGGCCCCGGCAGCCCGGCCCGCCGCGGCGCAACCGGACGGAAAGCCCCTGGTTTGCCGCGTGGTCGATGCCGCTTCGGGGCGCCCCACGGCGGCGCGGATCCGGCTGGTGGATGCACGCGGGGAAGAGGTTGTTCCGGCCGGACATCCCGAGACGCTGGCGGAAGGGACGCAGGAGGGTGACGTTCGCATCCAGCGCAGGCGGTACGCCTACGTCGACGGTTCCTTTGCCGTCGACCCTCGCCGGTTGCCGCTTCGCTATCAGGTCATCAAGGGCTACGAATATACGATCGCCGAAGGCGACCTCACCGCGGAACAACTGCGCGGCGGCGCCACCATTTCGCTTTCGCGCTGGTCCCGCCTGGCGGACCGCAATTGGTACAGCGGTGACATTCACATTCATCACATCTCCCCGAAGACCTGCCAATTCGAGATGGAAGCCGAAGATCTGAATGTCGCCAACATTCTGACCTCGGACTTCACAAACGATCAGTCGGAGTTCGAGGGCCGGGTCAACTCGAACTCCCGCGCCGGCCGGCTCATCTACGTCAACCAGGAGTTCCGGAATCACCATCTCGGTCATATGTGCCTGCTGAACCTGAAGAAGCTGATCGAGCCGGTAAAGCCCGCCCATCCCTATCAACATCCGCTCCACCTGGACGTCTGCGATCGCGTTCATGCTCAGGGCGGCTATGTATCCTGGGCTCACTTTCCGAGCTGGCCGGGAGCCGAAAGCCCTCTCGACGTGGCGATGGAAAAGCTGGACGGCCTCGAGATCATGTCCGTGCTGGAACCGCGCGAGTTTCCGCTCTATTTGAAACAGGTGGTGACCGACGCCGAGCCTAACAGCGGGCTCCACCTTTGGTATCGATTCCTGAATTGCGGATTCCGGCTGACGGCGACGGCCGGCACGGACAAGATGACGACGTGGGTCACCGCCGGATCCAACCGCGTCTACGCGCAACTGGAAGGCGAATTCAGCTACCAAACTTGGATCGACGCGCTTAAGGCGGGCAATACCTTCGTCTCCAACAGCCCGCTGATCCGTCTCACGGTGAACGGAAAACCGCCGGGGACCAGACTCAGCCTCGATGCAAGGAAATCCAAGGCAATCGAGATCCGCGCGGCCATGGACTCACAGTTGCCGTGCCACCGGCTCGAGATCGTTGCTAACGGCCAGGTGGTCGCGCAAGCAACCCCGAGCGGGGCGCGCTACCATGCCGAGATCCACCTCGAGTATCCGCTGAATCAAAGTTGTTGGATCGCGGCCCGGGCCTATGAGGATATCGATCCGTACCGGGCGCGTGGCGTCGACTTCACCAAGATCCACAACGAGGACGGCACGCTTCACGGAAACCTGTATGGCACGCGGCGGCCCGAGACCGTGTTCGCCCACACCTCGCCGGTTTACGTGATCCGCGATGGTGCGCCGATTCGCAGTTGGGACGACGCCCAGTATTATGTCCGTTATCTGGACCGCGCGATTGAATGGCTTCAGAAAGACGCGAAATTCGCCAAACCAGGCGATCTCGCGGCCTCGGTAGAAGCTTTTCGGATGGGACGAGCGATTTACGAGAAGCGCGCCAGCGAAGCGATGGCGCAACGGCAAGCGGCGGCGCGATGACGACAGGTTTTTTGGCGACCGATTGACTCGCGTGTGACGATCTGCAAGGCCGTCACCGCCTGCGGCGCATTCATCGAGACGTAGTTCCAGCCCGCCTTTTGGCTCTCGGGACCTGCGTCCTGGGCCGTGATACCGGCGAGAACCCCAACTGCTTGGTTGATACCTAGGACTAGGAATAAATCCAAGAAATGCCGGGTATAATCGCCGGTGGCCAGGAGCCAAAACGGAAATCCTGGCTAAGATCTTTCCCTCATATAACTAAGTTCGTCCGTGGGAACGGCCCGCAGCGGTCAGGGGCGTACCAGCAGGGTCGGCGGGGGCGAACCCTTGACGGCGAGGACCGTTCCAGATCATGAAAGAGACGGGAAAGATCGTGCGAACTCCAGGGTCGTGATCCGGCCGGGCCGGGGGAAACCCGCGTCCGAGACCGCGCTCACGCCAAGCCTCATCCGACAATGGCCCCTCCTTCTCTTGTATGCACGGCCCGCATCGCCGCGCCGATCACCTGCTGCGCACGCAGCCCATCCCGGTGCGTCGCCGGAAACGGTGCGCCCGTGCGGCAGCAATCGACAAAAGCCGCCACTTCCGCTTTGTACGCCGGTCCAAAGCGATCCACAAACTCGGGCGCGGCGGCGGCTCCGTTCCCGCCCGGAAAGACCTTGCGCGAAATCGGCTCGGTCCGGCCGCGCCGGCCAAAGGCCTCAACAATGATCGCACCTGGCTTCTGTTCGAAATGCCCGATCTGAATCTGCCCCTGGTCTCCATATATCACCGTCTCCACGCGATAGCCCGAAACATGATTCCGTGTTACCTGGACCTGACCCATCAACTCTTCCCCAAACCACATGTAGAGCATGGCGTCGTCAAAGTCCTCCTCGCACGATGCCACGTGTTTGTTGTGCAGCACCGACCCCACCGCCATCGCGCGGTCCGGCATCCTTCCCGCCAGCCACAGGATCTCGTCTACGTTGTGTACCGACATGTCCGGCAGGATGCCGCCGCTCTGATACCCGTCCGGCGGCGGACCCGAATCCTCGAGTGCCGAATACACCTTGAACACCCGCCCGATCGCGCCCTGGTTCATCAAGTCGCGTCCGAAGGTGAGCGCCGCGTCATACCTCCGTTGAAACGCAAGCATCAAGGCATCCGGATAGTCGCGATCGAGTTCCGCGCAGCATGCGATGTCTCCCTCAAGCGTGCCCGTAAGCGGCTTCTCAAGTAACACCCGGTGTCCCGCTCTTACGAGTGACATCGCGAGATGCTGGTGATGCTCCGTTGGAGCGACCACCATCGTTGCCTTGGCGGCATCAGCCGCAAGATATGCGTCGAGCGAGTCGAAGACCGGTCCGCTATACCGCTGCTCGCTTGCGAAACGCGCCAGCCTCTCAGGCTCGCGGTCCACCACCGCCCGCAGCCGGCAGGCGCCTGTCTCCCGCTCCAACTCCAGCATGTGGGCGGCGTGTACCCACCCCATGCGCCCAATTCCAATGATGCCGATATCCAATGGCTGATTCATGATTTAATGGCTCCCGCCGGCGCGGCCGGTTCCTGAACGATGAATACGCACACACGCCCCGATGCGCGGCTCCGAGATCCTTACCTCGAGTGACTCGAACAGGGTCGCGGCCGGCCGCGACCCCAACCTCGTCTTTAGTTCCCGCATGGCCATCAACGGAGGCCGCGGGAGCAGGGCGATTGCCAAATCCTTAAAGCGGCAGCGGACCCTTCCCGCGGCAAGCCGGCACCTGCCCTGTGCGCGGCCGGTCTCACGCCGATCGCGGTGACACGGAACCCGCGACACAGTAAGATTCGGCGTCCTCGCCAACGGAGGGGCATCTTTGATCGATAGAGGCATCGGAATCTGTTCATGTTATCCTAGCGCAGCTGACACGCACCGGTGCAGCGCCAGCCGGCGGTCGACGGGACGATTCAGCCGGGAGAAAATATGGCTGGCGCCCGGGTTAGGTCCAGGCACGAGCCCGGCGGTCGTTCAAACGTTTGCTGCGACAGCGGTGAACCGCGATGGGTCTAACCTCACCAGGATGCGGATGCCGTTTTCCCCTTGGTATTGGATTTTCGAAGGCGGCGGCGCGCGCCGGAGCGTCCGCTGCTTCCGTGAATGAGGCTGCGGCTCGGAGGTCCGCTTGCGTAACCTGAGTGGGCGTCGCGCTGATTGGCGCGCGATGTTCAGAACAATGTGTGGGCCGCCGTGAACCCAGTCGATGCATTGAGTGGCGATTGAGCGTTTAGATCCAACCACGTGCAAAATAGTAACCGATCTTGACGGTTTCTTCGACGAGCGTGAGAAAAGCGGTCCACCGTCCCATCCAGCGCGTCGAACGTTTGATGGCATCGGGGAATGGCCTGGGAATGATTTCCAGTCCCGCCTTCCTGAATGCCCGGCTTGCTCGGAACATGTGAAAATCGCTGGTGAGAAGTACTTTACGGCTTGTCTCGGAGGCGAGCATGCGGCTCACCAAGACGGCATTTTCCCGGGTACTGGTCGACAAGGATTCGAGTCGAATCGCGGAGGCCGGCACACCGCTCGCGACCAGGAAATCGCGCATGAGCGACGCTTCGCTTGCCTTGCCGCCGGCTACGCCGCCGCTGACTAATATTTGCTGGAATCCATCCTGTTTGTAAGCCCAAACGGCATAAACGGCCCGAAGGTACGAACTTTCGCCGAGCACGGTTCCATCCATGGAAGATCCGGCAAGCACGACGAGGATCTCCCCTTTGGCATCGGTCCACGGCCCGGAGAGCCATGTTGCCCACCACCGGACGAGAGGTGTCGAACTCACCAAAACAACCAGCAGTCCGGCAAAAGTCAGCGCCCGCCGCAAACTTCTCACGCTTCACATCGTCGCACGTTGATTGGAAAGGGCGCTCGCGCCACATTAAGTGTGGCTGTTGGCCGCGCCCACGGGCGGGTCGCCGGAGGAGAAATTCGATCATCGGGGAGCCGGACTGCGGCATCCCTCTCAACCTTTACCACTGGGCTGGACCATATCTATCGCCGAGGACTCTGACCCTTACGTGCGCCGGCCCACCGGGCGACAATCTGAATCATCTCCAAAGCCAGTTGCGGACGGGTCCGATACTGCTTGTCGGTGGCCTGCCCGATTTGTTTGCGTTCAAGTTTGCCGCTGCGGCCGGGAGCCAGTTTGGGATTCTTTCGCTTTCGGAAAAGCCGGACGAGAATCGGCAATGCCCAGACCTTGTGTGGGGCAAAGGCGAAGGAGACGTGCAAAGAAAGCGACATTTTCAACTGGAAATGTTTTGCGCGCCGCGTGAGGCCGCTAGGAGTGCTGACTCGCCACAGACTTCTTCTTGCTTGAGGCGTTTCAGCAAGCGTCGCGACGCCCCGCGGGCAGCGGGGCCCTCGGGCGCGAAGCGTGGGACACTAGTTCGCAACTATGGACGAATTCCCCCAATTCATGAAAAATCCAGCAAACAGGATTGCGAGGACCAACCATGCGACCCCAGGAGTCGAGGGTTACATATTCGATGGGGCAGACGGGAGCCAGATGGCGTTTTGGACCTGTAGGGAAACCGCGGCCTCCGCAGCGCACGTGCATGACTATGACGAATACATGATCGTTGTTCAAGGCTGCTATACCCTGATCATCGAGGGGGAACGGATCCCACTGAGGGCCGGGCAGGAGTACTTCATCTCACGGGGCGTACTGCACAGTGGCGAAGTTCTGGCCGAGACCAGAACCATCCACGCATTTGGCGGTCATCGGGCCGAGCGCATACAAGAATAGCCGCTTCCGACGGGGCTTGGCTCAATCCGCGGCTCAAAAAGTGCAAAACTCCAGGCTAGCCAGATAGGCGCAACGCGATTTTCAGAACGGCTGCGATGACTTCAGCGTTTGCTCTAGACTAAAGTAAGTTACTAAGCACGGCCTTGGATACGCGATGTCGCAGCAAGCGTTCTACCATGGCGACTTCGACCCTGCAGTCACACGGTGAACGTCTGGCATGGCAGAGCGAAAGCGATCGCTGAAACCAGGGATTCGCGCCCCGCCAGTTCCTCTTTCCCGGAGTCCGGGGTGTTCACGGCGTTTCGCGGCAGGAGCTTTGCCCGCTCGAAGCCGATTTTCTGGGAGTGGCGCGGGACGCATGCCGGGGCGAACTGGCCGGTCTACGGAATTCGCGACGGAGCCCTCGGCTTGGTTTGCGACGAGGACGCGCAGCGCATCGAACTGTACGATCTGGCGGCCGACCGCAACCAGACGAACGATCTGGCGACGGCGCGACCCGCCGAGGCGCGCGCTCTCGTGGGTAAGATCCGCGAGTGGAAGTCGACGCTGCCGGACAAGCCCGCCGCCGATTGCGTGATGCTCGCCCAGTAGGCGAATTTACCGTCCGGGCTGGTGCGGCGAGCGATGAAGGCAACGAGGCTGATTTGTCATAGTTTCCGCTCGAATGAGCTTCGACTGATGCTTAGACTGACCGCCTGTGAACCGGGGAGCCTGCTGCCGGAGAGCCATCTGACGGGGCGGCTGTTCGGCAACATGCTGCTAATGCCCGCGCCACGGCGGGGACCAGGCAAAGACGCTGACGCAATGGACGTGGGGATGGAACGGTGTCGAAAGAGCCGTCGAAAGCAGGCAAGTGCCCGGGTTCAGTTTACCTGCGAGGCACTCAAGGGGGCATCCCGGACTTCTGGCCCGCGATGGGGAGGGACTATCTCAACATCCCCAGCCTCACCCCGTGTGTATTTAATTGTATACTGATCGGGTCTTGTGAAACCCAAAACGGAAATCCCGGTCAAACACCCGGAACCAGCTGGCAGGGAACGCACTCGAACAAGAGGAGATTAAAATGCAAAAGCCCACGGCCATCCGCGTTCTCATCGCAGTGATTGCTCTCAATGCCTGGATCCTACCCGCTCAGACGACCAGCACCACGCTGCTAGGCACAACAACGGACGCCTCGGCGGCAGCGTTGCCCGGTGTGGAAGTAACGGCCACGCGCATGGCCACCAATCAGACGCGAACGGTTGTCTCGAATGAACTCGGCTTCTATACGATTCCCGCGCTGGATCCGGGCAGCTACCGCATCGCGGCGCGCAAGAGCGGATTCAAGACGCAGGTCCGTTCGAACGTAATTTTGCAGGTGAACCAGCGGCTGACAGTGGACTTCGGACTGGCGGTGGGCGATGTGGTGGAGAGTGTGGAAGTAACCGGGGAGGTGCCGGCGCTTGACACCGCGAGCGCCTCATTGGGCGCGGTCGTGGACCACCGGAAGATCGTGGACCTGCCGCTGAACGGCCGTAACTACGCTCAGCTTGCGTGGCTGGTTCCAGGAGTGACGCCGGGCCAAAGGCATTCCAACGATACGGTGAACTTCAGCAATCCTTTCCAGATTTCGGCCAACGGCCAGCGCCAGTTCAACACCGAAGTGACGATGGACGGGCTGAGCATCAACAACGCCCTGCTCAACCAATCGAATCTGCGGCCGTCGCTGGACGCGGTGGAAGAGTTCCGGGTGCAGACGGGGAATTATTCGGCGGAGTTCGGCTTTCAGTCGGGCGCGCAGGTGAACCTGGTGATGCGGTCGGGCGGCAACCAGCTTCATGGGACGCTATTCGAGTTCCTGCGGAACGACAAGCTGGACGCGCGCGACTTTTTCGCCCCGCCGGGCCAGAAGCGCCCGCCGTTCAAACAGAACCAGTTCGGTGTGACCGGAGGCGCGCCGGTTGTGAAGGACAAGACGTTCTTCTTCGCCTCGTATGAGGGCTACCGGCGGCGCAGGGATAGCGTGGGGAGCGCCGTCGTGCTTACCGAGGCGCAGAGGGCTGGGGATTTCTCGGCGCTGACGGCGCCGCTTCGCGATCCGGACAATCCGGGTCAGGTGTTGACGGGCAATCGGATTCCGGCGAACCGGCTCTCTCCGGAGGCGCAGAAGATCCTGCGATTCATGCCGCTGCCGAACGCGCCGGGAACGTTGAACTTCATAGGGGCGACCATCGCTCAGGCCAATCAGGATCAGGGCTTTCTGCGGGTTGACCACAATGTTTCCAACCGCGACCGGATGTATCTGCGCTACGGCATCAGCCAGCAGCACGTGCCGGAAAAGCAGTTGAACCCCAATTTTTCGATCGTGCAGGATATCCGGGACCAGAATCTGGTTCTGTCGCACACGCACCTGTTCGGCGCTTCCACGCTGAACGAGTTCAGACTGGGCTATAACCGGGCCAACAATGTCTTTCTGGGACCGGACCGTTCCAACTTCAGCCCGCTGGGCGATCTGGGTATTTCGGGAGTGGCCGAGGGGGCGCGTCTGAAAGGCGTGCCGTCGATTTCGATTCCAGGCGTGCTGGGAATCGCCGAGCATTTTCTGGTTCCGCTGACGCAGATCGACTGGACCTACACGTTGGCCGAGAACGTGACGCACACCTTCGGGCGGCATTCGCTGAAGACCGGCATTGACCTGCGGAAGTCGCGGCTGAACCGGTTCTTCCAGCAGTCCAATCGCGGAAACTTCAACTTCTCGGGGGTACTTACCGGCAACGCGATCGCTGATTTCCAACTGGGGCGGCCGGCCGATACATCCAGGGCTGTTGGCCCGGGCATCTTCAATGCGATCCGCCAAGTGCGCCAGGGATATTACTTTCAGGACGATTGGCGTGTTACGAACAAGCTGACGCTGAACCTGGGGCTACGCTACGAGGTGATCGGGGTGCCCGACGACGTGCACGGCAACCTGCGGACATTCGACTTCAACACCAACCGGCTGGTGCCGGAGTTTGGCGTTACCCAGGGGATGTACGACAGCGACCGCAACAACCTGGCGCCGCGGTTCGGTTTTGCCTATTCGCCGTTCACGATTTCCGGACGCCAAACCGTATTGCGCGGCGGCTACGGCATCTATTACAACGCGTCGCCTCTGCAGATTTACACCGTGCTGGGCAACAATCCTCCGGCGAGCCTGACGGAGGCCTTCAATATCGCGGGTGGGCAGCGGCTGACGTTGGCCAACGGCTTCCCCGGGTCGGGATCCGCGCCGCCATTTCCCGCGCTATTGACGATCTCGGACGACTTCCGGCCGGGGTACGTGCAATCGTGGACGTTCACGGTTCAGCAGGAGTTGTGGAAAGGGACGGTGTTCGAAGTCGGATATGTCGGATCGAAGAGCACGGGCCTAGATCAAACGGTCTCGCATAACATGCCGACGCCGGGGCCTGGGAACAACCAGTTGCGCCGGCCGATTCCGACCGCCGGCGCCATGCGATTTTTTTCCAGCGATTCCAACGCTACCTATCATGGGCTGCAGACGCGGCTGGAGCGGCGGCTGAACACAGGGTTGACGCTGCTGGTGGCCTACACCTGGGCCAAGACAATGGACGACAACTTCTTCGGCACGTCAACCCCGCTGAACACCGCGCGATGGGCGCAGGATCCGGCCAACCGGAAAGCCGAGAAGAGCCGGTCGAGCTTTGATGTGCCGCACCGGCTTTCGGTCACCTACCTCTACCAGCCATTCCAAGGGACCATGGTAGGGGGATCGGCCGTGGCGGGCAGCATCCTGCGCAACTGGCAGATCTCGGGTACGACGACCGCGCAAACCGGGCTGGGCTGGACGGCGAACGTGTCGGGCGATCCGGCGAACCTTGGCGCCTTCGGCGCCAACATCAGGCCGCACCGGGTGGGACCGAGCCGTCCGGCCGGCTTCGAGCCTGATCCGTTCCTGTGGGTAAGCCGCGGCGCCTTTGCGTTGCCCGACCGCGCGACCGATGCCAAGTGCGTGGCCGCGCCGGCAACGTGCACCTACTATGGCAATCTGGGGAGGATGACCGAGTCAGGTCCGGGCATCTTCAGTTGGGACATGGGCATCTCACGTACGTTCCCGATCCGGGAGCGACAGCGCCTGGAACTGCGGTTCGAGATGTTCAACGCCTTCAACCGGCCTCACTTCGACATTCCCAACCGGAACGTGGACGCCGGAATCTTCGGCCGGATCACGAGCACGAATCCGGGGGTGTTGAACCGGAGTTTGCAGGTTGCACTAAAGTACGTATTCTAGGAAGGCACTTGACGATCAGGCGGCGGGATTTCGGGCGGGTCGCCGCGGCTGCGGGCCTGGCCGGCTGCTCGGGCGGGCTGCCCAAGCCGAACGTCGTCATTGTACAGGCGGACGATCTGCGCGCAACGGCGGCCGGACCTTACAATGACCACGCCGTCGCGACGCCGAACCTTGACCGGCTGGCCGCCGCCGGAACGCTGTACGAACACTGCTATACGCCGCATCCTCTTTGCTGCCCGGCCCGGGTGTCCTTGTGGACCGGCCAGTATTCCTCTATGCACGGTTCGCGGCACAATCAGAAGCCGATGAGCGACGGCACGCCGAACATGGCGGCGTCATTCCGCGAGGCGGGCTACAGGCTTGGCATTTTCGGCAAGAATCACTGCTTCACTTCCGGGCAGCTGCGGCAGTGGTTTGAGAGCGATTGCAGTATTGGTTCGGCCGCATGGAAAGCGGCGCTTTCGCCGGCAACCCGCACGCGGATGGAAGAGCGTTCCAAATGGCTGAGGGAACAAGGCGGGGCGTTGCTGCCACCGGCAGCGGCGCCGTTTTCTCACGAGATCTACGGAACACACCTGGCTACGGAGCGCGCCATTGAGTTCCTGGACCGCAAGCACGAGAGGCCGTTCCTGCTGTGGTTGTCACTGCCGGATCCGCACACCCCTATTGAGGTTCCCGAGAAGTTCGCCAACGCGCTTCCGGCGAATGCTCTGAAGATGCCGCCCTTCCAGCGCGACGAAATGGACGGCAAAAACACGCGCATGAGGATCTTTGACTATCTGATCCGCGGGCGCGAGATACCGGATGAATATCTGGCGCGCTATCTCAGCATCTACAGCGGCAAGACCGCTTTCGTGGATTATGAACTAGTGTCTAGTTGCATTAGTTCTGGTACTACTGTATGTTGAGTCATGCGCCGAAAGTCCGCGAAATTTCAGCTCAGCGACGAAGAGATGAAGACCTTAGAGGGATGGACCCGCCAAGGCAAGACGGAGCACCGTTTG
>SXGT01918653.1_pt1 | contig 25632 bp, 19 predicted proteins | sample 3176221 | NCBI WGS metagenome assembly SXGT01 (sample SAMN11356862, study PRJNA531348) | freshwater metagenome | isolation source: freshwater sample F1-120 | place: China: Fuxian Lake, Yuxi | collected 2017-12-25
CAGCCCCTCTCCTCGCTTCCCTGCCTTACCTCGCGTCCCTCCCAGGCAGTTCGCGCCCAGCAAGAACCCCGTTCCTCGGGTGCGGTGCAGTCTATCACCCCCCTCCCTCTTGTCAAGAAATTATCGCGACATTTTGTCGCACCCCATTCCGCGCTCCGATACCGCCCTCTCGACACTAGAGATCTCGCGATATGTGCAATTTCGGCCGTCAACCGGCGGGCGCGATTATCCCGGCAACAGAATCGTTTGGGTTTACGCTAAAATCCCTATCCACCGAGCCTGGGCCGCCTCTCCACGTCGCCGACGATTCGGAACTAGGCAAACTCAATCCTCCGTTTTTTGCCTTGGGTCGCCCAATTATTAAACCTTCCCTAGCCACGATTCCGACCACGATGCGCCTCTTGTTCAAGCTGTTGTTGCCCGCGCTAGCCTTATTCCTTTCCTCCTGGCCAAGCTCAGCCGAGGACAATTCCTCCCGGCCGAGCGCCGAGGCTATGGCCCGCGCCTGTGGGGGCTGTCATGGTTCGCGGGGGCAAGGTTTCGATGCGATGCCGGCGATCAACGGGATCGCGGAGGCGGAATTCGCGCGGCGCATGAATGCGTTCAAGGACGGGCAGCGACGGGCCACGGTCATGGACCGGATTGCCCGTGGCTATCGGGACGAAGACTTCGCCGCCTTGGCGAAGTATTTCTACCATCGATAGGAAACCGCGATGACCAATTTATCTCGCCGTGCATTTCTAGGTTGGGCCTCCACGGCCGGCCTCGCGGGAATGCTGGGATGCGCCGGCAACCGATCGAAATCCGCCAAATCCACCGCGAACGCCAGGGTCGTGGTGCTGGGCGGAGGATTCGCCGGAGCGACGGCGGCCCGGTACCTCAACATGCTTGATCCCGGAATCAAGGTCACCCTGATCGAACGCAACAATTATTACCTGCCTTGCCCCGGTTCCAACGAACTCATCACCAGCCTGAAACGGCCTAAGGAATTGCGCTTCGATTACAAGGCGCTCATCAAGGCTACCGGCCTTGAATCGATCACCCGCGAAGCCAAGGGCATTGATGTCCGCAATCGAACCGTCACCCTCGCCGACGGCGCGACGGTTCCCTATGATCGGCTGATCCTAGGGCCGGGCATCGATTTCCGCTGGGACGCGATCGCGGGCTACGACGAGGAAGCCAGCCTGATCGCTCCCCACGCCTGGCAAGCCGGACCACAAACGGCCCTGCTCCGCCGCCAATTGCGCGCCATGCCCAACGGCGGCGTGGTGTTAATCATGGTTCCCGAGAATCCCTACCGCTGCCCGCCCGGACCTTATGAACGGGCCTCCCTGATGGCCCATTTTCTCAAGCGCTACAAGCCGCGCTCGAAAGTCCTGATCCTAGATTCGAAAACCCAGTTTTCCAAGCAAGCACTTTTCATGGCCGGCTGGAAGGAACTCTATCCCGGCATGGTGGAATGGATTTCGGCCGAAAAGGAAGGTAGGATCGAGCGGGTCGATGTCAACAAGCGCGTGGTGCATACCAATTTCAACCATTACCGGGCCAACGTGCTCAACGTGATCCCGCCGCAGAAAGCCGGCAAGCTTGCCCAACTGGCGGGACTCGTGGACGAATCGGGCTGGTGTCCGGTGGATCCGCGGACTTTCGAATCCACCCTCGCGCCCGGCGTGCATGTCATTGGTGACGCCTGCAACGCCACCCCCATGCCCAAGTCCGCCTTCGCCGCCAACTCCCAAGCCAAGGTGTGCGCCGCCGCCGTCATCGATTTGCTATCGGAGCGCGAACCCGGCCCGCCCGCGCTCATCAACCACTGTTTCAGCCTGCTAAGTCCCGACTACGCGATTTCGATCACCGGCGTTTACGAATACTCCGCTAGCGAAAAAGCCCTGATCGCGACCTCCACCGGCGAAACCCCGCCCCATGGCGACCGCGAGCGAGAAGCCGAAATCGCCCATAGCTGGCAAACCCTGTTCATGAAGGAAGTGTTCGGCTGAGTCAGTCCCGTTTGGCCGTCCGCCTTCCCCCGAGCCCCATGACCAGCCCGATCAAACTGACCCCCATCGCGACGTCGGCGTAGAAATCCGGCAGCACCATGCTGGCCGCGCCGCCCAGGAACAGCAAGGCCATTCCCACGGCTCGCCGTATCCGCCCCGGCCCGCCGCCGGTTCCGGCTAGATTGGCCGAATCCCGGCCATCGGCGCCCACGGAAGAATCCACCGGGCGTTCGTGTTCTATTTGATCGTGGTCAAACGAGGCCGCGTCCTCTAGGGGTTCAAGGTGCGTGACGATAGCGATGTTGCCTAGGGCGGCGCGGATCTGGGCCTCGATCCGTTCCAACAAATCGTGGCCTTCCTGCACGGTAAAGCCCCCGGGAACCAGGACATGCACCGTCATGAACCGATGCATTCCCGACACGCGCGTGCGCAGATCGTGAAACTGGATGCCCTCCTCCCGGTAGCGGCCGAAAATCCCCTCAATGCGCGCCATTTCCCCGGCGGGCATGGCGGCGTCCAACAAGCCCGAAGCCGAGCGGACCATCAGCCCAACCCCCGACCACACGATTTGCAACGCCGCCAAAAAAGCAATGATGGGATCGAGCAATTGCCAGCCCGTCAGGGCGATTCCGCCCAGCGCCAACAACACCGCCCCGGTGGTCCAGACATCGGACATCAGGTGTTTGCCATCGGCTTCCAAGGTGATCGAACCGTGTTCGCGCCCGACCTTCATCAAAAGCAGGGCCACGGCCAAATTGACCGCGGCGGCGGTGGCCGAAATCGCCATGCCGATATTGAGTTCCGCCAAGGGCCGAGGATGCCACAACCGCTCCCAAGCAGCCCAGGCGATGCCGCCGGCGGCGACGAGAATCAGGGCGCCCTCGAACCCGCTGGCGAAATACTCCGCCTTGCCGTGCCCGAACGGATGCCCCATGTCGGCGGGCCGCGCCGCGAGCGTGAGCATCGACAAGGCCATCACGGCGGCGACCAGATTCACCAGGGATTCCGCCGCGTCGGACAGCAGGCCCACCGAGTCGGTCACGAAATATGCCTCGGCTTTCAGAGCCATGGTTAGAAGGGCGGCCAGAATGGATAACCAAGCGTACCGGGTGAGCGAGGGTGCCGGCTGGACTCCGTTGGCCTCCGAACTCAAGCCGCCCCCAGCGCGCGCGCCAGCAGGGACTTGATCGAATCGGGAAATTCCAGTTCCAAAGTCCGGCTCCGGGCTGGTTCGGACATTTTGTTCCAGGTCTTGCGGACGATGCCGACGAGTTTTTCCTCGTCTTGGTTCGCGGCGAATTCGGGAAAGTAATATTCGAGAAACACCAGGCAAGCGGCATCCTCAACCGTCTGCACTTCCGGATCGGACTTCATGCCGCGCTTGGAGAGAATCGCCTTGGCCCGTTCCCCGGCTTCCGGAGCGTACCCCGCCGCCGCCATCAGTTCGGCCACCCGTTCGCCGTGGAATCCATAGAGAAAACTGCGCCACTTCAGATAGCCCTCGCGGGTCGCGGGATAGCGGTCGCGCGGCACCTCCCAGCGGCGGATATGCTGGCCGCGCGCGGCGATGCGTAGCAACTCGCTGGCATCGGGGCATAGCCGCTCCAGCCATTCCGACATGCGCCGGCCATACAGCAATTCCTTGGGATGCGATTCACCCCGCCAGGTTTCCCGATTGGGATCGCTGGCATTAGCCTCGTCGATGCGGCGCAGGACGAGTTCGAGTCTTGGGTTGTTCATGGTTCGGCGTGGATTCCAGTTTTGAAGAGCGAAGCTTCATATCAAATCGGCCCGGCCTTGGCAACGCTGGCGGCCCCGCAACCATGCCGAACTCGATCTACTTTAGAACCGTACCGAGGCCCGCTAGAGTTGTGGGCTTCAAGAATATGAGAGCCTTCGACCATGATGCCGGTGAGTATTTACGCCTACCCACCGGCATCATGAATAATATCCAAAATAACGATGTATAGTGCTTTATCTTCGTCCCACGGTAACGCGGTTAGCGACAAAATACGCCACCGCCGCGATTACCATCAACACAACCCCCAATATCATATTCGTTCCCTCGCCGCATTGGGAACAAATCACGATAGGACCAAAACCAAGGTCGACTAGAGATAATAGGCCGACGAGACCTAATATCCACCAAACGCCTCTAGAGATAACATTGCCATTCATACTATCTCCTCCTCAATGGCCGCGTGTTTATAAATACCCAGCGGCTGTCGCGGCCTCGCAACCCCGGGCAAAGATTGAGCCTTATACCCCTAACGCCCTCCTACGCTTCGCGTGAAATAACACCAATGGAATTCCAGTCGTAATCAAGGCCCATTCTTCAGGCTCCGAGACGGCCATGGACGTAATCTCGAAGGATAAATCCCTGCCCGTGCTTATTACCGTAATCTCACCAAAACCATTGTTTCTCCAAGCTTCCGAGCCTCCGGCGTATGTTGAAGAAAAGGAACGTAGACCAGCCCCAAAACCGTCAAGCGCATTGATTGCAAAGATGGGTCTCCCGGCCTGCTTGGGTCGCCGAGATACAGCTTGATTTCCGATACTAGGCCACCTTCGGAGGCAAAGGTCTGTCCGTACTAGGTCGTGGCACCGAAGTTGTCATAAACCGTTGGAGGCGCAAGATTACTAATTGTAGACGCACCCACAAAACCGCTGAATACTAGAGGATAAATAGTCGCTATTTTTTTGATGAGGCTCATAACTTCACCTAATCCGTTATTATCTAGCTACAAATACACATCAATAGCGCTACCCAAACAGACCAGAATATGTTGTACTTTTGATGTGTGCGCGGGAAAATTACGCCCTTTACTTGGTGCCGTCAAGGATATTGGCCTCATACATCCAAACCTTGCCTGACCTAAGATGGGAGGTGGGTCGAAATGGTTGGCCCGGTTGTAGGGGCGAATTCATTCGACCATAACTCTCTGATTAGGCGAATAAATTCGCTCCGACACGAAAAAGGCGCTAGCTTCCTCAACCAATTAAACCCACCACCCGCCAACGCATTGGATAGGTTTTTGGCGCGGCGGTAAACGCGAACAAGCACAACCGCGATTGCCCGCAATCCGCTGGATATCCTAGACGACGCCACCATCGCGGCCAGAACCGGCCTAGTGGCGGAAGACGTGGCCCGGCTCGGGAACGACGGGCAAGGCTGGGTCTAGCCCGCCTTGCCCCGCCGCGTTTCGAGGGCCGTTCCGAGGCAATCAAAAATCGTGCGTCGCGATATCCACCGCCCGCCGACAGATTTCCCGCCCGTAATCCGTCCACAAACCCTGCCCCCAATAGCGGTAGCAACTGGTCTGGGCGGTCATCAGATGGAATAGCGCGTTGCGGTAGCGCTGGTCGTCGGTGGGCACGCCGCGCTTGAGCACGTTTTCGTAAAACGCCGAACTGGCTTCCTCCATCGGCCCGAGGACGTTGTCATAGCCGCGCACCCAGGAAATATCGTTGGTCCAACTGCCGCCTTCCATGTGGAAGCGGTGGTTTTCCTTGCGGATTTCCTCGATGGTTTTTTCCAGCTTCTCGGGGCCGGCAGCGGGCTTCAAACGATCCCAGATCAGCTTTTGGAATAAGGGCTGGACCACCGGCAGATCACTTTCCCCGATGCCCATCCCGAACAGGAATTCGAGATATTCGGTGACGTTCATCAGCGGCGTCCGGCTGCCGCTCGCCTCCCGCGCCGCGTCCATGAATTTGGATGGGAACTCGTTCATCATCACCCCGCCGTTCTCGCCGTCGGCGATCTGGGTAACCAGGGGCGGCACGGACTTGCCGGCCAGTTGCCAGCGCGAGAGCCCCTTGGCCTCGTAGAACGGCTGCATTTGCGCCACCAGCTTGGTGTCGCTGCCCTGGGTTTTGATGATGGCGATGATGCTGACGCTTTCGCCCTCGGAATTGGTGCAGACCAGCCGGTGCGGCAAATGCTTGAGTTCCGGGCCGTGGCCGTTCTCGGGACGCTCGACCGTATGTTCCTGCACCAATAGCCAGGTGAAACCGCAATCGCGCAGGGTCTTGATGTACTCGTAGGCAACATCGGGATGATTGGGCAGAGCCATTTCCGAGGGCGAGAAACCGCGCACCCGTTCTAGGGCTTCGAGGCCGAAGATGGCGGCGAAATGATGCTGCCAGGCTTTCACGTGCAGGCGGTAATCCTGGGCCGGCGTGGAAGGCGCCACGGCATGGCCCCAGGGCGCGCCCAGCCACTCCACGCCCTTGCGGTAATCGTGGTTGCAAGTGACATTGCGTAGGGAATCGAACACGTCGTGCAATCCCATCTTGCGCAGCCCGTGGAACAACGTGCCGGAGTATTCCAGCATAACCCTAGGGCTCTTGCCCTCGTGGAAGAGTTGCGGCACGAATTCGCCGATGCGCTTGTAGCACCAGTGGAAAACCGGCGCGTTGTGGTTATCGCCGATCCCCTGGTTCTCCATCATGTATTGGAGATTGCTTATGATGCCGGCGGTGCGGAGATCGCCGCCGCCGGCCGGAATCAAGGGCTGGTGCATGTGCAGCGCGATGGCGCAGGCGCTTTCGACCTGGTCGAAATGGATCGGGCTGGAAGGCTTGAAAACCTCCTCCGGACGATTGCGCAGCCTGGATTCGATCAAGGACTCGGATCCACAGATATTGGGAAGATCGTCGACATATTCGGGAAGATTTTCCATCGAATGCTCCTCTAAACTGTATGGTAAGTCGGTTCCGGACCAGCATGGCCTACCGAAACCGCTTGAGTTTACACGAATCGCACTAACCCCGGCGCCGGCCACGGCGGCGAAACCACGCCTTTCCGGGAAACCCGGCATCGAGAACGCAATGTCCATGAAAACCCCGTTCCTCAAGGATTTCGGCCCGGAGCACGGGCGATTCCGGAGAAGCCGGCGGGCATTGGCCGGCTTGCTGATTGGCTTGGCCGCCGCGCCGGTATTCTCCGCGCCACCCGCCGCCGTCCCGCCGGCCAAGCCGGCGACCGCTCCCACGCCTTCTCCCGCCAGCCCCACGGAACCAACGGCCAACCCGGCCCCGGCCGCTCCCGCGCCATCCGCGGCCAGCCCGGCGCCTCAGACGGCCAATCCAACCCCGGCCGCTCCCCAACCCTCCGCCGCCAGCCCGGCGCCTCAGCCAGCCAATCCAACCCCGGCCGCTCCCCCACCCTCCACGACCAACCAACCATCGCCCGCCGTTAGGCCGGCCTTCGTGGCCGCGCAGCCTCCGCAAGCGAATCCGTCGTTTTCCTCGGGCGAATCGGTCAAGCTGAAAGCCGGCGGCGCCGAATTCGAGAGCCTGTTTCGCGAAACCACGGCGCGGCGGCCGCGTGGCGCGGTCATTCTGTTGCATGGCAGAGATTCCGGCCCGGACGATCCGGGCATCGTCGATCCCCTGCGCCGCGGCCTGCCGGAACGTGGCTGGGCCAGCCTGTCCCTGACCATGCCCGAACCGGCCCCGGCGGCCTCGGGGGAGGATCGGGCGCTCGAAATCGCGGAAGGCCGGGTAGGGGCGGGAGTGGAATTCCTGAAAGGCAAAAATGCTCGAAACCTCATCTTGCTCGGCCATGACCGGGGGGCGCGAGTCGTGCTCGGCTACCTGCTGCGCGAGGCCGATCCAGCGGTCAAGGCCGCCGTGGTGATCGATCCGCTCCCGATGCCGTATACCTCGGGCACGGGAATTTCCCCCGAACAGGTGGCGCAATTCCGCTTCCCCATTCTCGAACTCCGCACTAGCCGGAATTCGCCGGGCTCCGAGGATGAAGCGAGAAGCTGGCGCGTCGCGTTCAAATCCAACCCCGGATATCGGCAACTGATCCTGAACGATCCCCATCCCGATTGGAAAGATACGGAAGATTTCATCATCGGCCGTATCCACGGCTGGCTAGCCAGGCTGCAAAAACCATCGGAAATCTCGGAACCCGGGGCCGAACCCAACGCTCCCGATCGCAAAGCCAGGGGCGAGGGTAAGCTTTAAATCGTCACGCAGCGGTGACCTCGCGCTTAACCTCGAAGCAACATTCCAGGCATCAGTACAGGATTTTCCGGCGATGGCCAACAATTGCCCTATTCATAAGCATGTGCTAATAATTTTAGCGGGGTTGCACCATCGCTAAAACTACGTAGTTCCGCGTACCCCGGCGACGGAATCTACGGATTTACCGGAGATGGCCATGGGGATTTAATATGCGCGAAGTCTGGCGGATTCACTTCAACTCGGTGTTCCGTTTCGGACTGGGGGACTGAAACCCGGCCCTAGCTCTAGGGTCGGGTTTCCTTTTTTCCCCTATCTCCCTCCCTCGACTCTCCGGATTCCGGAAACCCCCGACCACATCGGCTTACCCTGGGCTCCGCCACCGGCGCGGATGCCTCGCCATGGCGCAACCCACGCACCAAGACGATGCTCGAACCCCCGCGGAAAACCGCGCATTACTCATGCCACCCTCCTTACCCCCGGCAAACCCGCGGCGCCGCGAATAATCCTTGCCAGCCTTGGGGAAATGGCTCGATTTCTGCCTATTGCTAGCCGCATCGCGCCAAGCCCAGCGCGCCTCGATTTGCGGCCCGGCCCCGTATTCGCTGGGGAAAGCGGCGATTCAACCACATTCCGGGCACGGAATGATTTCTTACGGAACCGACTGCCGCTAGAATCTATCGCGAAGCGCGCAATACAAATAACAGGCTTGCGCGAAAGCGTCCTTAATCCCCTCGGGAGAGGGCCAGGCCGAAAAAGCCGAAACGGGGAACCGCTGCCCCGTTCGCCCCGGGCCGAACGCCCCACGGAGGAATTTCAGATGCAAGCCGCGTCAAACCTAAAAAATACAATCGGACTTGGTAACGCCATGACTTACTGCCTCTCGATAAACGTGGACCGCGGCCTGATTTTTTGTTCCGATTCCCGCACCAACGCGGGAATGGACAATATCGGCAGCTATTCGAAGATGCACACCTTCCTCTGGCCGGGGGATAGGATCTTCGTCCTATTGTCCGCGGGCAATCTGGCGACTACCCAGGCCGTGGTCAAGAAAATCCATAGGGACATCGACCAGTCCATCGTGCCCAACCTGCTCTCGGTGCCCAGCATGAGCGAAGCCGCCGATTACGTGGGCATGATTAGCACCCAGGTGCAGCGGCAGCAATCCAGCCGCGACACCGCCAATACCAATTTCGAGGCCACCTTCATTTTTGGCGGCCAATTGGGCACCGACTCCCCGGAAACCTTCATGGTCTATCCCCAGGGCAATTACATCCACGAATCCAGCGAGCACCCTTTCCTGCAAATCGGCGAAACCAAATACGGCAAGCCCATCCTCGATCGCACCATCAAGCGGGAAATCGATATCGAGCGGGCCGCGCGGGTTGCCCTGGTGTCCATGAATTCCACCATCCGCAGCAACGTGACCGTGGGGCCTCCCGTCGAACTGCTGATTTATGAACGCGATAGCCTGACCGGCGGGCGGCGGATGTTCCTCACCGACGACGATCCCTTCGCCCATGACCTTTCCGAACGCTGGAATAAGGGACTCATTCTGGCCCTGGAAAGCCTGCCTCATTTTCCCTGGGAAAAAACTCCCGAGGAGAAAAGGGAATCCGGCAAATAACCGAAGCCGCCGCGCCGCGGGAACGTTCCGGCTTCCCGGAGCCCTCATTGCAAAATCAGCCTCGCCAATTGCGGCGAACGGGCGCAGGATATACAAAGTTCGGGCGAGCGCCCCGCCCGGCTTGATCCGAATCGGCCTAAATCCCCGCGAGCGAACCCGGATTCCAACCGCCACGCTTCCCGGAACAAGCCTCTCGGGCCTCGCGATCCCCTCCCCGTTCGGCTACGAAACCCCAGGAGGTACGTTATGCACCAGCTACTCGTGGAACTTCACCAGGATCATGTCAATCTCGGCAAGGTCTTGCGGATTCTGGAAAATCAGCTTGGCCTGCTGCGCTCCGGCGAAGACGCGGATATCTATGTGCTGAGCGAAATCGTCGATTACGTGCAAAGTTACCCGGACCTCGTCCACCATCCCCGCGAGGACGTGATTTTCTCGGTTTATCGGGAACGCTCCAGGCAACATTACGATCTGATCGAACGGTTGATGGAAGAACACCAAGTCCTCGTCGCCAGCACCACCGACCTCCGCGTCTCGCTGGACCAATGGCAATTCGATTCCCCGGTGCCGCGGGAACATATCGCCGGATTGCTCACCGAATATCTGCGCTTGCAATGGGAGCATCTGAATCTGGAGGAAAGCACGATCTACAACCTGCTCGCCGAAGGGCTGGACGCGGGAGATTGGGAACGTATCGAGGCGGCGATACCAGAGGGATCCGACCCTTTGTTCACCGATCAGATGCGCCGGCGCTACCAGAACATCTACGAACACGTGGTGGAATATGCCTACTGATTCCGGCCGCCCCAGCCGCCGCCCGCCGCGGGAATAGCGGAACGGAAGTTTGGCCCGAGCCGGGTGTCGTAGCCCCTGGCCCGAGCCAGGGAGAGATGGCGAATCCTTAGCCGGACGCCGCCCGCGGAAAGGATTCGATTCCTCGCGCCGGGTCGATTCCCTTGGCCGGCTCCCGCGCGGCTAGCAAGCCGCCCAGCCGGTCGGCTTCGTTGACCCCCGCGATCTGCACCCGATTGCGCCCCCGCTTCTTGGCCACGTAGCAAGCCGTATCGGCGGCGCTCAAGGCCGCGGAGGCGCTTCCGGTCGCGGCATTCAGGGCCACGACGCCGATACTTACCCCAACGGAGAATTCCTCGCCGTCCCAGGAAAATCTAAAGCCGCGGATGGCCTCGCGAAAGTTGTTGGCGATAGCACCAGCCCTGTCGATGGGGCAGCGGCCTAGCAACAGCCCGAATTCATCTCCGCCCAGCCGTGCCAGGACATCGTGTCCGCGCGGCAACCCGCCGCTCAAGAACGAAGCCAAGGATTTCAGGAATTGGTCTCCGACCGCGTGCCCGTAGGCATCGTTCACCAGCTTGAACCGATCCAGGTCGAAATAACACAAGACGTGTTCGGAGCCGTCCCGACGGGATTCCGCCACGGCTTCCTCCAAACGCCGCTCGAATCCCCACCGATTGAGCAGACCGGTAAGCAGGTCGTATCCCGAATCCCGGCTCAGCCGCCGGGACAAGGTCTGGCGGGTTTCGTCGAGATCCCGCGCGACCACCACCGCGCCCGTGACGCCGGCATCGCCGCGCACCGGATAGGCGGAGAATTCCGCGATGAAGGAACTGCCGTCCCCGCGCAACAGGTTTTCCGTGAAACGGCTGGGCACTCCATCGTGGAGAGTGAGCAGCAACGGACATTTGTGCGCGGGCTCCTCCTCGGTGCCGTTCCGGCATCGGCACAAAGCCGTGAGTATGTCCTGGCCTTCGGGTTCCCCGATATCCCCGCAACCGAACAAGTCCAAGGCCGCCTTGTTCACGAAGGTGCAGCGCCCTTCCCTGTCCATGCCGAAGATGCCTTCGCCCACCGACTCCAACAACAGGCGGAAACGCGCCTCGCTGGCCCGCAACGCGGCCTCCGCCTGCTTACGCTGGCATAATTCCAAATCCATCCGATTGTTGGCCGCCCATAGCAGGCCACTTTGTTTTTCCAGCTGCAGGGTACGTTGCGCCACCAAATCCTCTAAGCGATGGCGATAGTATTCCAGTTCCCGCTCGTTCTCCTTGTCTTCGGTGATATCGACGAGCAGCCCCTGCAAAAACATAGCGCGCCCCTCTTCGTCCCGAACCACCTCGGCTTCATCCAGCATCCAGCAGGTCCGCCCGTCGTGCTTGATCATGCGGTATTCGGCGCGCAACGGCACATGCAATTCGTAAGTTCTGGCCAGTTGTTCGGCGACGTGCTCGCGATCATCGGCGTGAATCCACTTAAGCAAGCCTTCCGGAGCGTCCCGGCACAATTCGACCGGGTGGCCCAGGCAATCGCGCAAGCGCGGGCTGAGATACAGCAGCTTGCCAGGCTGTTCAAGCGAGGCGATGTACACGATCGCCGGCAACTGCTCGACCAAACCGCGATATTTGGCTTTCGCCGCGCGGAGATCCTCCATGGCTTGGTGTTTCTCACGGTAGGCCCGCCGCTCCCGCAGCACCTTGAAAATCGCGGTCGGAATCCATTCCAGCGACCCTCCGGAATCCTTGACTACATAATCCGCGGCGCCCATTTTGAGCGCCCGCATGGCGGCCCCAGCGTCGTTGGACTGGGCGATCACCACTACGGGGGGAGCAAACTCCCTACCTTCCTCGCCGAAATCGGCCAGGAAATCCAAGCCATCGAAGCCCGGCAAGCGATGGTCCAGCAAAATGCAATCGAAGTCCTCGGCACGGGCGATCGTCAAGCCCTGCTCCATGGTTTCGGCCTCGCCGATCGAAAACATGCTTCCCGATCGCTCTAGGACACGCCGACAAGCCAGCCGTTCGACACGGTCGTTGCCGATGACCAATAGACGGATGGGGGAAGCGTCGGGATATACATTCATTCTGCGGCTTCCTGTCGTTAAACGAACGGTAAGATGGGAGAGCCATGCCACGAGTTAGCGATGGAAATTCGCGCGTAGTGACCGCCTGCGTAACAATCAGGCAACCCGCCCACGCCCGGCCATGGCTAAGTCGGATTGAAGGCGGGCAATCCTATCGCCCTTCGGTAAGGATCGATCCGGGGTCCATGGCCGGATATTTGGGCAGTTCGTCCCCAGCCCACCCCGCGCCTTAACAGTCGAACCGCTTATATACAAAAAAAATGACGGTAACCGACATCAGTAGTTTTACTAGGTGCTTGGAAATCCGAAGGCCAACGATTTCCTGCCGGCACTCCTACGATCTATATCGGGTGGGAGTATTTGCTCCGCCCGCGTCGTGCGCGGGGTTCGCCATGTGGAAAAATCCGCCTAGACGGGGTTTTCATCGCGCACTGGTTCCCTAGCTTCGGCTTCCCTCAATGGTAAGCAAACCGCATTCCCAAGTCTGGAGATCGGAAATGAGCGGATCTCCGGATATATTAACCCCCATTTCCAAGCCAAGGCTCCTAAGCCAGCGCCGAACTAGCCGATGCCCCAAGCCGCGCCCCGTGGCGCCGTAACGGCGGCCAAGGACCGGGCGAACAGCCCACGCGCCGACGGGCACGCTGTTTCCCGTCTGTTTTATTCCTTTCCCGCTGATTTATATTGTGGTTGTAACGAATTTTCAGTACCCTGCACCGCGGCTTGCGCCGCCCTGGAAACGATCATCGAATCCGATCTAGGCGGAGCCGCTCTTGACAAGCGAGAGGCGGGGTAATCGAACATGGAGGAGCGCCCTTGCCGAACAGAACCGCCGGCGCATCGGAGCGGCCGGCGCACGGGACCATGAAGCAATAACAATTTAGAAATTTAATTTACTGATTGAGAGAAGAGAGGAGGAAGCTATCGTGTTACAAGCAAATGCGTCGGTAATCATCGCATTATTGATGGGTATCGTCGGGATAACCTATGTCCGCTGGCAGTTTAAACGGGTTCTTGCCTGCGACGAAGGCAACGAAACCATGCGCAACATCGCCGCCGCCATTCAGGAAGGCGCCTCCGCGTTCCTGAACCAGGAATACCGCGTCCTAGCCATCTTCGTCGCCATCGTCGCCGTCATCATCGCCAGCTTCCTGGCTTGGCAGACCGCGCTGTGCTTCGTGGCCGGCGCCGTCGCTTCCGCGGGAGCCGGCTATCTGGGCATGTACGTGGCCGTCCGCTCCAACGTGCGCACCGCGGCGGCGGCGGCCCACGGCTTGCACGAGGGCCTCCGCGTCGCCTTCGGCAGCGGCGCCATCATGGGCATGTCCGTGGTGAGCTTCTCCCTGATCGGCATGTCGCTCCTGTACCTGATCTTCAAGGGCGATCCCCTGCAATTGACCTATGTGACCGGCTTCGGCTTCGGTGCCAGCAGCATCGCGCTGTTCGCCCGCGTCGGCGGCGGCATCTACACCAAGGCGGCCGACGTCGGCGCGGACTTGGTGGGCAAGGTCGAGCAAGGCATCCCCGAGGACGAGCCCCGCAACCCCGCCGTGATCGCCGACAACGTGGGCGACAACGTGGGCGACGTAGCCGGCATGGGCGCGGACTTGTTCGAGTCCTACAGCAGCTCCATCATCGCCGCCGCCGCGCTGGGCGCTTCCCTGGGCACCAACGCGCAAGCCTTCATCGGCCTGCCGTTCCTGATCGGCGCCGTGGGCGTACTCGCCTCCCTGTACGGCATCTACATGGTGACCGCCGAAGATTCTTGGAAAGTCCGTAGCAGCACCAACCCGCTGTTGGTCTTCCTGAACCGCTACGTCGCCAAGATCGACGAGACCGCTTCCCTGCAAGCCCTGCTGGACGCGCTACGCCGCTCGGTGTGGGGCGCTTCGGTCCTCATCATCGTGCTGTCCTTGGCCGCTGTGCTGCTGTCCGGGGTGAGCATCAACTACTGGTTCGTGATCCTGGTCGGCCTGGTCGCCGGCAACGGCATCGCCTACGTGACCGAGTACTACACCTCGTACACCGAGAAACCCACCCAGTCGATCTCCGACGCCTGCCAGACCGGCCCGGCGACGACGATCATCCAGGGCATGGCGGTCGGCATGATGAGCACCGTGTTCCCGGTCTTGATCACCGCCGTGGCGATCCTGGTCAGCATCTGGCTGGGCCACAAGGCCGACGGCTCCATCACCGCGGGGCTCTACGCCGTGGCTTTGGCCGGTGTCGGTATGCTCAGCACCTTGGGCGTCACCTTGGCGACCGACGCTTACGGCCCCGTGGCCGATAACGCGGGCGGCATCGCCGAAATGGCCCACCTGCCCGCCGAAGTCCGTCAGCGCACCGACGCCTTGGACAGCTTGGGCAACACCACCGCCGCCACCGGCAAGGGCTTCGCCATCGGTTCCGCCGTGTTGACCGCGCTGGCCTTGCTGGGCGCGTACATCACCGCCGCCAAGATCGATTCCTTGAGCATCCTGGCTCCGACCATGCTGCCGGGCATCCTGATCGGCGCGATGCTGCCGTTCCTGTTCTCCGCCATGACCATGAGCGCGGTGGGCAAGGCCGCCTATGCCATCGTGCTGGAAGTGCGCCGCCAGTTCAAGGAAATCCCCGGCCTGATGGAAGGCACCGGCAAACCCGACTACGCCGCTTGCGTGGGCATCTCCACCCAAGGCGCGCTGAAGGAAATGATGATCCCCGGCACCATGGCCGTGGTGGTTCCGCTGACCGTCGGCTTCGTTCTGGGCAAGGAAGCGTTGGCTGGCCTCCTGGTCGGCACCACCGCTTCCGGCTTCCTGCTGGCGGTCATGATGGCCAACGCCGGCGGTGCCTGGGACAACGCCAAGAAGTGGATCGAAACCGGGCAGCATGGCGGCAAGGGCTCCGACGCCCACAAAGCCGCCGTGGTGGGCGACACCGTGGGCGACCCGTTCAAGGACACCTCCGGCCCCTCGCTCAACATCCTCATCAAGCTGATGAGCATCGTGAGCTTAGTGTTCGCGAGCGCCTTCGGCTCGGGCTGGCTGAGTTTCTAAGCTAGGCCGTCCGTTCCGGGTTGATGAAGCCCGCTCCTTCCGGGGAGCGGGCTTTTTCTTTGGGCGCGGAACCGGGGTAGACTTGCGCCCAGCCATAAAGGGGGTAGTCGTGGGCGACAAAGACATCATCTCCAAGCGCATACTCAAGAACCTGATCCGCGATTTCGCCGTGCGGCTATTCGGCCTGCCCGTGACCAAGGTCGAATTGCTGGAAACCCAGGACCAGCGTGTCGAGGAACGCCGGGCCGACCTGGTGGCGAAGGTCTCCGTTAAAGGCCAGCCGCCGTTCATCCTGCATATCGAAATCCAGAACGACAACCAGCGCTGGATGCCCGCGCGGATGCTACGATACCTTGGCGATATCGCCCTGGCCCACCCAAAACTCCCGGTGCGGCAATACCTGGTCTACATCGGCAAGAAACCCTTGACCATGAAGGACGGCCTGGATTTCCCGGATTTCCAATACCGCTACCGTATCATCGACCTCCGCCGGGTGGATTGTGAAGACTTCTTGCGGCAGGATTCTCCGGACGCCTGGGTTTTGGCGATACTGTGCGACTTCAAGCACCACCTGCCCAGGGAGCTCGTCCACACCATCCTGGCGCGGCTGACCCAACGCCTAGTCGACAACCCGCCACGGTTGCGGGAATACGTGGAAATGCTTAACGTGCTGGCGGACAACCGGGATTTGAACCTGGATATTTACGAGGAACTGAACATGTTGAATATCGATATCGAGAGACTGGCGATTTATCGGATAGGCATGGAGAAAGGCATGGAGAAAGGCATGGAGAAGGGCATCGAGAAAGGCATGGAGAAGGGCGAGCGGAAGGGGGAACGCAAGCGCAGCCTGATGATCGCGGAGAATCTACTCGGGATGGGCCTGGAATTGCCCCAGATCGCCGCCGCCACTGGATTGCCGGTAGAAGAAATCCAAGCCTTGTTGAACAACCCGCCCAAGCAACACGGATAACGCCCGCCCCGCAAGAACCCTCAGGAATCCTCCCTTGCTCGAACAACTCTTCTGGTCCTTCGTCCATCGCCCCTATGTCACCGCTTTCATGGTGTTCTTCCTGGCCCTGTCCTGGCTGGAACAAGGCTGGCCGCGCACGGTGCTCTGGATCGCCACCAGCTATCTGGTCGCGCTCGCCGCCGAATGGGGTAGCATCAACCACGGCATTCCCTTCGGGGTCTACGTCTACCATTACGAAGAACTACGCAACGACTTGGTGATCCTGGGCGTGCCGTTCTTCGATACCCTGTCGTTCTCCTTCCTCAGCTACGTCAGCTTCTCCTTCGCGCAGTTCTTCCTGTCGCCGCTGCAAGTGCGTGGCCTCGATATCCAGCGCGTCACGCCGCCGGCGGTGCGAAATTCCTGGGCCGCCTTGCTGCTAGGCGCGTTCCTGATGACGGTGGTGGATCTGATCGTCGATCCAATAGCCAACCTCGGCAAATACTGGTTCCTCGGGGATATCTACCACTACCCCGAGCCGGGCATCCATTTCGGCGTCACCTTCGCCAATTACCGCGGCTGGTTCGTGGTCGCGGCCACGACCATTCTCATCAACCAGCGCTTGGACCGCTGGCTGACCCAGCGCGAACAAGAGCAAGGCCGTTTCCCGGAACTCGCCTATCTGCCCGGCCTGGGACTGTTCGCGCCCTGCTTCTGGAGCGGCATCGTGTTGTTCCAGTTGGGAGTAACCTGGTGGGTGGCTTACAGCGGCCAGCCCGGCCTAGACGCGGCGCGGGCGCAACTGCAAGCCGTGACGGGCAGCTATATCCTGGCGCCCATCCTCGTGCTAGCGGCGGCGCGAGCTTTCACGCCAGCGCCGAGAATCGCGATTCCGGGGCAGAGCGAATCTCCGGCATCCAGCCCACGGAATCGCATTCGGGATTTCGACCCCAGCCGCCCGCCCCGATGATTGCCCACGACCGCCTAAGCGCCTATCTTTATCCTCAGAACTTACGCAAGAATTGCCGTTGCCCCGTTCATGCTTCGATACCTCGGCACGAACGGGGCATTGCGTAAGTCCTGATTCGAATTCCGCGGTTGAATCCCTGGCGGGACTTTCGTACCGATGCGTGGAAGCGCGAACGTCCAGCCGGGGATTACGCCCATTGAGTGAGCCTCGTCCCCCCGCATCAGGCGAACGGGGTTTTCGAGGCTTCAACCGCTGTTTTTAGGTTTATCCGGAAGCGCCGCCCAGCCCATAGCCACCACGGAATCCGCACCTTGCCCGCCACCACTTCCGAAATCCGCGAGGATCCGCGCAATTCCCTGCTCCGCCTGTGCTACCAGGATTTGCGGGCGGAGAAGCTCGTCTTGCCGACCCTGCCGGACATCTCCCTGAAAATCCGCAAGGCCATCAACGACGAAAAAGCCAACAACGCCAAAATCGCGCGGGTGGTGCAAATCGATCCGGCCATTACCGCGCGCCTGATCCATATCGCCAACAGCCCCTTCTATCATGGCCGCAAGAAAATCGAGAGCTGCCCGGAAGCCCTGACCCGGATGGGCTTGAAAGCCTCGCAACACCTCATCACCAGCTTCGCGATGAAGTCGGTGTTCATGGCCAAAACCCCCCAGATTCGCAAGCGCATGCAGGATCTTTGGACACACAGCAGCTATGTGGCGTCCATTTGCGCGGTGCTGGCCCACAAAATCCGCGGTTTCGATCCCGACCGGGCCATGCTGGCCGGCCTGGTGCACGATATCGGCTGCGTTCCGGTGCTCACCCTGGCCGACCGGCATCCGGAGCTACTGGAAAATCCGGCCCATATCGACGAAGCCCTCAACTCCCTGCGGGTGCCGGTGGGCGTGATGATCATGCGGAAGTGGGATTTTCCGGAAGACTTCGAGGACATCGCGGCCAACGCCGAGAACTGGATGCTCGACCGGCCGGGTCCGGCGAACTATACCGACTTGGTGATCCTGTCCCAGTTGCACAGCTTCGTCGGCACCCTGCAAGTCCACAAGCACCCGCTGATGACCGAAACCCCCGCTTACCGCAAGCTGCTAGAAGGCCGCTCGGCAACCGATGTCAGCAAGGATGTGCTGGAAATGGCCAAGGACGAAATCTGGCAAATCCAGCAAATGCTGACGACCTGAACCATGGAAATCCGCGCTCGCCTACCCCTGCCGGCGGAGCCATCCCTTCAGCCCCCGGCGGGACCGGCGCCGCTGAAGCTCGGCGATGTGGTCGCCGCCGTGGTCCGGGCCAGGCTTTCCGAAACCAGCTTCCTGCTGCAAATCGCTCCCGGCGGTAAAACGCTCGTCGCCCAGAGCGCAACCGACCTGCCGCCGGGCACGAACCTGAAACTGGAAGTGACGAAGCTGGGCGTCACGCCGGAACTGCGCCCGGTTCCGCTGGAAACACCCACGACGGCCATGCAAACCGGAACGGCGGCGGAGACCGCCGACGCGGCGGAAGAGCGAGCCCTGCGGCAATTCCTTCCCAAGCAGATCGCCCTGGCCGAGTTCACCGCCGACCTAGCGACACTGGCCGGCAAGGCCAGTTCGTTGCCCGCGCCGGCCAGGCAGGCCATCGCCAGCTTGCTGGCCGCGCTGCCACCGCGAAGCCAACTGGCCACACCGGAAGGCTTAGCGCGCGCGATCCGCGATTCCGGAATATTCTTCGAGGCGCGCCTCGCGGCCGCCGCCGGGTTGGTAGCCGCTTTCCCGGATGGCGATGTCAAGGGACATTTGCTGGCGCTGTTGAATCAGTTGCGGCCGCCTCGGCCGGAAGCGCCGTTCACGCCCGGAACGAAAACGGCGGACCAACCCTCCACGCGGTCGGAACCGAAATCGGCCAGCGGCGCGGACTTTCCGAAACTCGACGCCTTGGCGCAACAAGTCGAGGGCGCGCTGGCCCGCGTCAGCCTGGACCAGCTAGCCTCCTTGCCGCGGCAAGATGGCGCCCAAACCTGGCAACTGGAGATTCCGTTCGCCGACAGTGGGCGGGGCGACACCGCCAAGCTGCGAATCACGGCCGAGGAAAAACACACGCGGGGCGGCGAAACCTCGCAAAGCTGGTCGGTGAACCTGGAACTGCGGCCGCCCGGGCTGGGCAGTTTTTGCGCGCGCGTCGTGCTGTTGGACGGAAGCATCGACACCTATCTGTGGAGCGATACCGCGGATACCGCCGAGTCGATATCCAAGCACCGCGAACTCTTGCGCGCCCGGCTCGAACAAGCCGGCTTGGCCGTGGGTCGGCTGGAAGCGCTGGAACAAGCGCCCGCCCCGATCCGAACGGAGCGGATCGCGCCGTCCCTGCTGGATATCAGGGCATGAACCGCGTCCTGAACCCACCCGATTTGGCCATCGCCCTGAACTATGACGGGAAAGCGGCCCCGCGCGTAACCGCCACCGGCAAGGGCGATCTGGCGGAGCGCATCGTCGAACTGGCGCGCGAACACGGGGTGCCGCTGCACACCGATCCCGCCCTGGCCGGGGTGCTCGCCGAAATACCGCTGGGCGGGGAAATCCCCAGGGAACTTTATCTGGCCGTGGCGGAGGTCATCGCCTTCGCGTATTACCTGAGCGGAAAGGCACCGGGGGGGTCACGGGGAGAAAGCCCGGAGCCGGAGCCGGTCTCGGAGCCAAGCTCGTAGAATGCGCCGAGGCGCGAAGCGCATCACTCGGGTCGGATGCGCTTACTTCGCCGGCGTATCCCAAGACCTGTCCGCGTATCGAGGATCGCCACCTCGGCTTTACCGATCCCCCCTTTCCGATCACGGCTCGAACGGCAACCAACATCCTTCTGTTACGAAAGCTTAAAGTCTCTGTCATTCCCTTGTTTTATAAACGCTTCGTGGTGCTGGCAGCCATCCCTAGGCTGTCATTCCCCCGTTTACTCAGCGCGTTTTCTCACCCATCCCCAGACCGGAGACTTCCCTCATGTCGATACCGAATTCCTTCAAGCGGCATCCGCTCGCCTTGAGCGTACTTGCCGCGCTCAACTTCGTCGGCGCGGCCCATGCCATCAGCCCCAATATCGTCATCAGCCAAGTTTATGGCGGCGGTGGCAATTCGGGCGCCACTTTAAAAAACGACTTTATCGAGCTATTTAACCGGGGCGACACCGCCGTCAACCTGAACGGCATGTCGGTACAATACGCTTCAAGCAGTGGCACTACTTGGTCGAAAACCAATTTGACCAACGTGACTTTGCAACCCGGCCAATACTATTTAGTCCAAGAAGCCCAAGGCGCCGGCGGTACGACCAACCTGCCAACCCCGGATGCGATTGGCACGATTGCGATGAGCGCCACGGCGGGCAAAGTGGCCTTGGTCAACTCGCAAACGACCATTGGCGCGATCGCTTGTCCGACCGCCGCGGCTAACGGCGTGGTGGATTTCGTCGGCTTCGGCACCGCGAATTGCTCCGAAACCAGCCCCACGCCCGCCCCATCCAACACCACCGCCGATCTCCGCGCCAGCAACGGCTGCACCGACACCGACAACAACAGCACCGATTTCGCCAGCGGCGCACCGAACCCGCGCAACACGGTTTCGGCAGCGAACATCTGCGGAGCCTCCCTCCCCACCGTCAACCTCTCGGTCAGCGCCAACACCGGCAGCGAAGCCGGCCAGACCGTCATCACCGTGACAGCCACCGCCTCGACAGCCGTGACCGGCGATCAAACCCTAGCCCTGGCCGTGGCCGGCGCCGGCATCACCGCCGGGGATTACCTGCTGAGCAATGCCACCATCACTATTCCGAACGGCCAGGCCAGCGGTTCCGTCACCTTGACCGTGCAGGACGATACGGCCGCCGAAGGTACCGAAACCGCCACGTTGACCCTCGGCAATCCCTCGGCCGGCATCGCCCTGGGTTCGACCCTCAGCCAAAACATCGCCATCACCGACAACGACACGATCCCCTGCTCGGCCGCCGACACACCCATTGGCCAAATCCAGGGCAGCGGCGCCAGCGCCGCGTTGACCGGCGTCCAAACCGTGCAAGGCGTGGTGGTGGGCGACTACGAATATCCGGGCACCGGCACCAGCAGCGACTACCTGCGCGGCTTCTATCTGCAAAACACCGCAGGCAACGCTGACGGCGATCCCAGCACCTCGGACGCTATCTTCGTTTTCAATGGCAACAATGACAGCGTAAGCCTGGGCCAGTTGGTGCAAGTCACCGGCACCGTGAGCGAGTACGGCTTCGGCAGCGTCGGCGGCACCCAAACCGAAATCACGCCGTCCACCGGCGGCATCGAATATTGCGGCGCACTCGACACCGTCGCCCCAACCGATGTGAACCTGCCCTTCGCCAATGCCGCCGACCCCGAACGCTACGAGGGCATGTTGGTGCGCTTCCCGCAAACGCTCTATGTCGGCGAGCATTTCCAACTCGGCCGCTTCGGCCAGGTGTTGCTCAGTTCGGGCCACCGGCTCGACCAGCCGACCAGCGTCGCCACGCCCGGCGCCGCCGCGAACGCGGTGCAGGCCGGCAACGACCTCAATCTGATTTATCTGGACGACGAGTTGCAAAGCCAAAACCCCGACCCGATCAAGTTCGGCCGCGGCGGCAATCCGCTGAACACCACTAACACCCTGCGCGGCGGCGACACCCTTGCCAATATCGAAGGCGTCATGACCCAAACCGACGCCACCACGGCGGCAAACGTCACTTCCAGCACCGATCCCGTGCGCTACCGGCTGCGTCCGATCAACGATCTGGGCGATGTGCTTGATCCGTCCCTACCCAACTTCCAGGTGGGCAACCCCCGCCCCGCCTCCGTCCCAGCGGTCGGCGGGCGGATCAAGGTAGTCGGTTTCAACGTCCTGAGCTATTTCCTGACGCTGGACACCGGCTCCGCCACGGCTTGCGGCCCCACCGGCTTCAAGCAGCAATGCCGCGGCGCCGAGAACGCCACCGAACTCACCCGCCAGCAGCAGAAACTGCTCGCCGCCCTGCTCCAACTCGATGCCGACATCGTCGGCTTCAGCGAATTGGAAAACACCGATAACAGCGGCGTGGAGGTGAGGGTCATCCAGGACATCGTGGATCGCCTCAACGCCGCCACGGCGGCCGGCACCTATGCCTACATCGACACCGGCATCATCGGTACCGACACCATCCGCGTGGGACTGGTCTACAAACCCGGCAAGGTGACGCCGGTCGGCCCCTACTATTCCGATACGAACAGCGTTTACAGCAGGCCGCCACTGGCGCAGTTGTTCGAGGAAAACGCCACGGGCGCCCGTTTTACCGTGGCGGTGAACCACTTCAAGTCGAAGGGGAGCTGCCCCACCAGCGGAATCGACGCCGACCAGGGCGATGGCCAGGGCTGCTGGAACGCCAAGCGTACCGACCAGGCCAACGCCACCCTAGGCTTCATCAACAACACACTGGTTCCCAACGGCGGCGACTCCGATGTGCTGGTCATCGGCGATCTCAACTCCTACGCCAAGGAAAATCCAATCTCGGCTTTCGAAACCGCGGGCTACGTCAACCTCGTCTCTCAATTCGGTGGCGCGGAGGCTTATTCCTACGTGTTCAACGGCCAGTGGGGCTATCTGGACCACGCCCTGGCCTCGGCCAGCTTGGCCGCCCAAGTGGCTGGCGCGGCGGATTACCACATCAACTCCGACGAGCCCAACGTCCTCGACTACAACACCAACTTCAAGAGCGCCGGACAGATCGCGAGCTTGTTCGCCGCCGACGAATTCCGCACCTCGGACCACGACCCGGTGGTCATCGGACTCAATCCGGCGCGCAACCTGATCTCCGGCACCGCCGCCGCCAACACCCTGGTCGGCACCTCCGGCGGCGACCGGCTGCTCGGCAACGGTGGCACGGACACGCTCACCGGCGGCCTCGGCAAGGATGAGTTCGTCTACAACAGCGTGGCGGACGGCATCGACACGATCACCGACTTCACCGTCGGGGCCGACAAGATCGTGCTGACGGCCTTGTTGCGCAGCCTCCAAGTCACCAGCGGCAACCCCATGGCGGCGGGTTACGTAAGCTGCGCGGCCACGGGCGCGGGCAGCACCCTGAGCATCGATCCCGACGCCGCCGGCCCCGCCGCCAAGCGCTCGCTAATCATCGTCAAGGGCGCGAACTGCGCGAACCTGCTCCAGACCGGCAACTTCATCTTTTAAGTCGAGGACAAGCACATGCTCAAACCACATCTAAGCTTCCGTTCCGCGGTCCTGGGAACGGCGCTGTTCCTGGCCGCGTCCGCCGCCGAGGCGGGATTGGTGACCTATGGCTTCACCGGCGCGGTGGATTCCGGCGCGCTGCTGGGCGAGACCTATTCTGGACAGGCCAGCTTCGACGACGCCGGTTTAACTGGCTCGGGAAGCGAAAGCCTGGCGGTGTCCACGCTGACGTTCAGCTTTCTCGGCAATACTTTTACCGAGGCTAGCGGCACGGGAACCCCGACGGCCGATTTCCTAGACGGGGTTTTCCTGGGATTAAGCTACGAGGTGACAGCCTTCGATCCCGATTTCAGCCTGATCTCGGGCTCATCCGATACCTCCGACGCCTATTTCGCCTACACCCCGGTGACGGTCACGGACCCCGCGGGCTTCGGTTCGTTGGCTTATGCCGCTTCGACTGGCGCGGCGCCGGAACCGGCCACGCTGGCGTTGTTGATGGGCGGATTGGCGCTGCTGGGCCACCGTCGGCGAACTGCGCGGGCTTAACCGGCCTTCCGACGAAAAAGCCCGCCGAAGGCGGGCTTTTTTTGTTGTGGAATCGGGTTGGGTGTGAAAACTTGACCCGCTATGCGGCATTCCGCAAGCGGTTGACTATGAATTGGGGAACGCGATAGCCCTACCCGGAATTAGCGTCCCGCCGGTTTCCGCGGCCGGTCAGCGGCACTCGCCAAGTAAACCAAAACCTAACCCCCCACATACCGCGTGGGATCGGCCAACCCCGCCGCGGCGAATCCCGCCGCCCTGAGCCTGCAAGCATCGCAAACGCCGCAAGCCCGACCTTCCGGATCGGCGGAATAGCAAGATACCGTCATCCCATAATCGACACCGAGTTTCAGCCCCTCGCGGATGATCTCGGCCTTGGACAAATAGATCAAAGGGGTATGGATATGGAAATCCGCCCCTTCCACGCCGGCCTTGGTGGCGAGCTTGGCGAGCTTGCGGAAAGCCTCGATATATTCAGGACGGCAATCGGGATAACCGGAATAATCGACCGCGTTCACGCCGATGAAGATATCGGTCGCGCCCAGCACTTCCGCCCAGCCTAGGGCGAAACTTAGGAACAAGGTGTTGCGGGCTGGAACATAAGTCACCGGAATGCCCGGCTGGGGCGCATCCGGCACGGCGATTCCGGCATCGGTCAGTGCCGAGCCGCCGATGGCGTCCAGCCCGATGCGGATCAGCTTGCGATCCTCCACGCCCAGGAAATCCGCCACCCGCCCGGCCGCCGAGAGTTCGGCGCCGTGCCGCTGGCCATAGTCGAAGCTCAGCGCATGGCATTCATAACCTTCCGCCTTGGCGATGGCGAGCACCGTGGCGGAATCCAAACCGCCGGAGAGCAATACAACCGCTTTTTTCACTCGTCACACTCCGGGCTTATCGCCCCACAGAATCTTGTGCAGTTGAACCTGGAAACGCACCCGGAGCCGGTCGCGCAGGATTTTTTCCGCCAGTTCGGTGGGATTCTGCACGCCCGCCACCGGCGAAAACAGCACCTCGCAACGTTCCGCGAGGCGATGCTCCGCCAGCTTGGCCTTGGCCCAAGCGTAATCGGCCTCGTCGGCGATGACGAATTTGACCTGGTCCTTGGCGTCGATGAAATCCAGATTCGCGTAAAGGTTCCGCGCTTCCTCGCCCGAACTCGGCGTCTTCAGGTCCAGCACCTTGGCCACCCGCCTATTCACCTCGGACACGTCGAGCGCGCCGCTGGTTTCCAGCGAGACTTCGTAACCCCTGGCCACCAAGGCATCCAGCAGTTCCAGGCAGCCGGGCTGGGCCAGCGGCTCGCCGCCGGTCACGCAGACGCGATGCGCGCCGAGGCTACGCACTTCGTCCAGGATTTCCGGCAAGGACTTGCGTTCGCCGCCGGTGAAGGCGTAGGCGGTATCGCAGTACACGCAGCGCAAGGGGCAGACGGTCAGGCGCACGAACACCGTGTGCCAGCCCAC
>SXGT01067461.1_pt1 | contig 25626 bp, 20 predicted proteins | sample 3176221 | NCBI WGS metagenome assembly SXGT01 (sample SAMN11356862, study PRJNA531348) | freshwater metagenome | isolation source: freshwater sample F1-120 | place: China: Fuxian Lake, Yuxi | collected 2017-12-25
CCGGCCGGGCCCGCCCCGGCGGCGGCGGCGAGCGCGGCGGCGACCTCGTCCGCGGAGGCGAAGCGATCGGCGGGGTCGGCGGCCAGGCAGCGCTCGATGCACGCGGCGACCGCGGCCGGCACCGTGGGTACCAGTTCGTCGAGCGGGGCCGCCACGTCGTTGAGGATGCGGTGCATCGTCTCGACGCTGGTCGCCCCGGCGAACGCCTGCTCGCCGCTGAGCAGCTCGTACAGCACCGCGCCGAACGCGAACACGTCGGTGCGCACATCGACCGACTCGCCGCGGAGCTGTTCGGGCGCCATGTAGCCGACGGTGCCGAGCAACATCCCGGCGTCGGTCTCCACGTCGACGGTCCGCGACCTCGGCGCGGCCATCGGGGTGACACGCTTGGCGAGCCCGAAGTCGAGCACCTTGAGCACGCCGGCTCGGGTCAGGAACAGGTTCTCGGGCTTGAGGTCGCGGTGGACGATGCCCCGCTCGTGCGCGGCGGCGAGCGCGGCCAGGATCGCCGCGGCGCAGCCGAGCGCGGTGGGCAGATCGAGCGGCCCTCGCCGCAGCCGCTTTCGCACGGTCTCGCCCTCGAGCAACTCGAGCGCGAGGAACGAGCGGTGGCGGTCTCGCCCGACGTCGTGGATCGCCACGATGCTGGGATGGCTGAGCGCGGCCAGCGCGCGCGCTTCTTGTTCGAAGCGCGCCCGGCGATCGTCGTGCGGCTCCTCGTGGAGCACCTTGAGCGCGACCTCACGGTCGAGCACGGGATCCCGGGCCCGATAGACGCTGGACATGCCGCCATCGCCGAGGTGCGCGACGACCTGGTAACGCCCGATGCGGGTGCCCGGAGCCAGACGCTGCCGCGGCGCCGGCGACCGCCGCTCCGGTGCATGCGCGAGCACCTCGAGCAGCGGACGAAGCGCGCTGTCGTCGTCAGCCGGTGATGACGCCATCACGTTCGGCCGCCTTGCGCAGGCGATCCTTGATCCGCTCGTAGCGTTTGCGTAGCCCGGCGACGGCGACGGCCGTGCTGCCGACGCCCATGACCTGCGCGACCTCGCCCCACGACATGTCGCGATCGAGCCGCAGCGTCAGCAGAGACTGATCGGCCGGGGTCAGCTCGGCCCGGATCCGTTCCAGCCACGCCAGCGTCGTGGTCCGGCGGTAGATCGCCGTCGACTGGCGCGCCTCGGCGGCCAGCTTTTCGGCGAGGCTCGATCGTAGCTCGATGGCGCGGCGGCGCCCGGGATCGTGGCGGTGGCGCATCGCCGTCCGCCACGCGATCCGGTACGTCCAGGTCTTCACGGTGCTGTCGCCCCGGAAGCGCGGCAAGGCCGTCAGCACGTGGACCGCGACGTCTGCCAGCACGTCCTGCGCGTCGTTCTCGTCGCGCAGGACCGCGATCAGGTAGCCGCACAGCCCCGGCCCGAGCTCGCGCAAGATCGCCGCCGTCGCCGCGCTGTGGTCGCCGCGAGCGCGAAGCGTCGCGACACGGCCCTCCAGCGTGTCGCTCCGAGCCTCCGAGACTGGCGGGCTCACTCGGGCATTCTAGACACGACGCCGGGCGAGAGTGATCGCATTCTAGAGCCGCGGGCACTGTGGTCCCGACGCCGACACCGGGACGATCCAGGTGGCTGCATGAAACGCGCGTAAGCACGAGCACGACCATCACATCCCTCGCGTCATCGACGCCTACGGCACGATGTTGGTGGTCCGCACCGCCGCGCCGGCCGGAGCGGCGAGCAAGAACGGCCGCCACCGCTCGTCGCTCTCGAGGAAGACCTTCTGAAAGGCGAGCGCGTACTTCCCCGACGTGCCGCCGCCGGCGTTCGTGGGCCCGAACCAGCCGAAGTGGTTCGCGCCCGGAATCGAGAGCATCAGCTTTGGGGTCGTCGCCGGGATCTGTCCATAGTCCTCCTGCGACATGCTGCACGGCGCCGTGGTGTCGGACTGTCCACACAGCAGCAGCGTGGGCACCTGCACCCCGGTGCCAACGCCGGAGTGAGCGGCCAGGCCTACGGAGGTCCGCAGCGTCGGCTCGCTGACCGACGCGAGGGTGGTCGCGCCGCCTCCCAGCGAGTAGCCCGACGTGCCGTAGCGGCCGCTGAGAGCCCCGTACAGCGGGCTGGCGGCGTCGGTGTTCTCGGCCTCGAGCTCGGCGATCGCGGCCAGGAGCTTGGCGGAGCGCGCGGCTGGTTGATCGGCGGCGCCGGTGGTGACGACGACCGTCACGATCCCGTGCGACGCGTAGAACGTTGCCCAGGGCGCCATCTCGGGCCCGGTGTTGAAGAAGCCGCCGCAGATCGCCACGGCGGCGAACGGCGGCTCGGCGTCGATCGGGTAGTGGACCGTGCCGGTCGAGATGGTGAAGCGGCCGGTCTCGAACGACCCGTTGCTCGAGGTCAGCTCGGTCGGATCAGGCCCGTGGCACAGGCAGTCGCCGCTCGGACAGCACAGCCCCGGGCCCGAGCCACCACCGTCCACGGCGGCGTCGTGAACCGCGGGATCGAGCGCGGCGTCGGGCCCTGCCCCACCGAGGCTGGCGTCCATCGCTCCGCCGTTGGCGCGCGCATCCGTCGCCGGGTCGTCGACCCCGGCGGGGCCGTCGCTGCTGGCGCAGGCCATCACCACACTGAAAGCGAGCGCGTTCCAGCACGACCGACGGTGCGTGGCCGCGCGTACGAATGTTTCCTTCTGCATGTCGTCCCCCCGGCTCTTGGTTCGGGGGCACAGTGCAGATCGCCTCCGAATGTGACGCGCCGTCGCGCGTCCTCGGCGGACAAGACAATCGATGCGTGGCCTCGCGCCCGACGCGGGCGCCACTGCAATCGAGCTGAGGAGAGCAACACACCTGCTCACCTGCTGTCGCGCCTCCGTCTCGGACGGCGTCCGAGACAGCGGGGGCGTGGGCGCGGCACCGAGAGGCAGCGCGCGGAACGATCTGGCACGAGCCGGCGTTCGCGGCGAAGCACTCGGTGGCACATCGCTCGCAATGGGGCGGGCCATGACGTTCCCCTCCAGCAACTCATCCCTCCTGGTCTTCCTCTCGGCGTCGGTACTCGCAAGCCTCCAGGGTGGCTGTGTCGAAGACGAGACCGAGGACGAGTCACCGTTCGGCAGCTACGAGCAACCGATCTGGGCCGGCATCGAGATCGACGCGGCCACGACCGGCTGCACGGCCAAGCAGCGCGACAACCTGGTCGGTGCGCTCTACCGGCTGCGCGACCAGGTCCATCCCACGTTCGGTGGCAACGCGTATCTGACCTGCCTCAAGGACGCGATCACCAACACCGCGTGGGACCTCGGCCGAACGCCCGAGCAGATGTACAAGTTCTCCAACGTACCCGGAAAGCTCACGATCTCGTGCGAGGACCTCGATCCCCCGGCCTGGGGCCAGGCCGAGCACGGCGACGGCGATCAGTACATCAAGATGGATCGGCGCCAGATCGACATGATCCGCAACGCCGACGGCACGCTCAACGCATGGCAGGAGCTCAACGTCGGCGCCGTCATCCTGCACGAGCTCTTTCATGTCAGCGCCGGCGGTGGCGCTGATCACTCGGTCACCACCGGCACGCGCGACTACAACACCACGATCAACAACATCGTGCAAAGTTGCGTGGTGAACCGCACGTCGGCCGCCATGCGCTCGACGATCCGCGGCAAGGTCGAGCTGGCCTGGGCCGGGGGTGGACGGCCGCACAACGTGCCGTCGGCTGACCTGGTCAGCTCCGCCACGTGCGACGACCGCCAGGCCGCCATGGGCCTGACCGTCACCCGCGATTCCGGCAATGTCTACCGGGTCGCGCTCCAGTGTGCGACGCCGTTGGCGTCGGGCTGGTCATCGTCGTCGATCGCCGGCACCGGCGTCGGCGGGGCGGGAGGGACCGAGGCGACTCAGTCGTGCCGCAGCGACAGCATGCTCGCCGGCCTGAGCCTGCGCTTCCGCGGCGACTACAACCAGGCCCAGCTCGAGCAGGTCGGCGGCACCTGCATGCCGGTGGCCCAGATCCGGTCGCCGGGCCCGTTCAGCTCGGTCTCCTTCCTCGGCCCGTGGGGTGGCACGACGGGCGAGGTGGCGCAGCGTGGCTGCCCTGCCGGCAGCGTCGTCGTCGGCGTGCGTGGACACCTGCGCGGCAGCGCGCGTCGGGTCCAGGCGCTGCAGCCGATCTGCCGGCCCATCGCCGAGGTCGGTCGCCGCGAGCGGCAGATGGTCGCCACTGGCACCCCCGTCGGCGGTGGTGGCGGCTCGCCCAGCCTGCTTCGCTGCCCGGGCAACAGCATCGCGACCGGCCTGACCGGCGACGCCGGCAGCGTCGTGCGCCGCCTGGGGCTTGTCTGCGTCGATCACGACATCGACAACCGCGACAGCCTGGGAACGAACTACACCATCAGCGAGATCGTCGGCGGTCAGACCGACGGCTCGTTCGAGCGCTATTGCAGCAGCCCGGACGTGCGGACCGCCCTGGTCGGGTTCGCTTTCCGCAGCGGTACCCGGATCGATCGCATCACGCCAGTGTGCGCGATCCCGTCCCAGTGGCGCGCCGGCGTGACCACCACCTTCGACGACGCGCCGGTCGGCGGCAGCGGCGGCGGTGTCTCGCGCCGCATCTGCCCGCAGGGACGGTTCGTGGTCGGGCTCAAGGCTCGCAGCGGCTCGGACATCGATCAGCTCCAGGTGCTCTGCTCGGACCAGTCGTCGCCGCGACTGCCGTGACTGGTCCTCGAGGATCTCGGTTGCGACCAGACCGTCCTCCTCGCCCGCCGGGCGTACGTTTACCCTGGGCAGCGCTCCCTGCGCGAGTCTCAGCGCGCCCACCGCGCCGGGCCCTGCCGGGACCGGCGGAACGCCGCCAGGCGCGGCGCGCCGGGACCTCGAGGTCCCAGCGCCAGCCCCCCAGCGACCCAGCGCGGGGGCCGGAGCGGTCTGCGACTTGCTATGTGCTGGCCGCGATGACCCGACTGCAACGTTCATGTCTCGTCCTGATGTCGTGGCTCGCCGCGTGCGTGGACGCCGATACTCACGCCGCGCCGCAGGCCGAGCTTGCACCGATCGACCCGATCGAACCGAGCGACCGGACCGTCCCACCCGCGCCGGCGGTGTCGTGCGGCGCCGCGATCGGCGCGCGCTGGAACGACCCTTCGGTCTGGACCGGCAACCCGACGCGGTCGCCGGTCTGGTACCCGACCGGGGGTGGCCTGCCGCAAGCCGGCCTGCCGCCGACGGGCGCAGTGGTCTCCATCGGCCCCGGGGTGCAGCTCCGGCTCGACGGCACACCGCGCGACCTGATGGGGACTCCGGTCGAGCTGGCCGGCCTCGAGATCGCCGGCGGCCTCTACGTCGACTGCGACGACCTGGAGCTCCGCGTCGACTGGATCGACGTGCTCGACCACGCGACGCTGCAGATCGGCACCGAGACGTATCCCTACACCGGTCGTGCGAACATCACGATGACCGACTCGTTCCCGAACCACGCCTGTAGCCGGAACCTGGCCGCGTGCCGCAACGGCAACGGCGACGCCGACGCCAAGGGCACCGGGCTCCCGATGATGATCCGCGCGTGGGGCGCAACCGTCGACCTGCACGGTCGCTCGTTCGGCCGGGCGTGGTCGACGCTCCGCGCGCCGGTCGCCGCCGGCGCCACCGATCTCGAGCTCGCCCACGCGGTGACCTGGGGCGATGGCATGGAGGTCGCGATCGCCTCGACCGACTTCGAGCCCGAGCAGGGCGAGCGATGCCGCATCCAGAACCTGGGCAACGGGCGGTTGCGGTGCGCCACGCCGCTGCGCGACGGTCACTGGGGTGGCACCGTGGGCGCCGGCGCCACGACGGTCGACGCCAGCGCCGAGGTGATGCTCCTCGACCGCAACATCGCGGTACGCATCGATCGCACCATCGACGATCCGGCCGGCCAGGTCTTGATCCAGCACGGGCACACGCCCGGGCGCGTCCGGATCGACTGGGTCGAGCTGGCCGGCCTGGGCCACGAGGGCACGCTAGGCGTCTACTCGCTCCACTTCCACCACGCCCACAGCCTGGCGGGCTCGTACGTCAAGCACAGCAGCATCCGCCACAGCAAGCACCGCGCGATCACGCTGCACTCGACGCAGGATCTCGAGCTGGTCGACAATGTCGCCTACGACATCCGCGGCCACGCCATCTATCTCGAGGACGGCAGCGAGCGCGGACACCTGATCGAGGGGAACGTCGTCGCCGGGACCCGCGCGATCGAGGGCGATCCCAACCGGGTCGGCGATGACAAGCCGGCCAGCTTCTACCTCTCGAACCTGGACAACCGGATCCGCAACAACCGCGCGGCTGGCTCGGCGGCGTATGGCTTCTACATCGTGTGCCTGACTGCGCACGCCCCGGTCGACGGTGACAACGGCTGCGTGTGGGCGCCGCCGACCGAGTTCAGCGGCAACGTCGCGCACTCCAACCGCTACAACGGCGTCCACCTCGACACGATGTTCTACGTCGACCCGTCGACGCCGGGCGCGGACAGCGTCCACCTGCACTGGCAGTGTCTCGACGACGGCGCCGGCGGCTGTCGGCCGGCCGAATTCAGCCGCTTCACGGCGTTCAAGAACGGCTACTACGGCGCGTGGATTCGCACCCACGGGGCGTCGCAGCAGCAACGGGTCGAGACCCGGCTCGCGGGTTGGCGGGTCGCTGACAACCGCACCGGCTTCTACCTCGCCAGCGGCGGCTGGCAGAACCCCGACGACTCGCGCAGCGTGATCACCGACGCCGTCGTCATCGGCGAGTCGGAGAACGTCGGCAACCCCGACACGCCGTTCGAGGCCAACACGGCCGGACGCAGTCTGCCCAACGTCCATCCCGACTGCGCCGGCGCGGTGTGTGAGCACGGAGGGCCGCTCGCGTCGAGCGAGCCCTACCGGCCGAGCGCGTGGAGCGATCCCTACCAGCCGATCGTCGGCGTCGATGTCTACGACGGCCATCTCCGGGTCGAGGCGAGCACCTTCAGCGACTTCACGACCCGGACCTGGCTCAACACCGTCCGCCCGGCCGCCGCGTTCAGCCAGACCAGCCCCCTGCAGTTCCACCTGAACACCGACGACAACCCGTGGGCAGTGGATCCGCGCAACGAGGCCGAGTCGATCACGCTCGTCCGCGCAAATCCGGTCTACATGCGGGCGCCGCTCTACTGGGGCGAATCGGGGGCGGCGACACCCGTGTTTCGCATCCTCGATGGGTCCGGCAGCAACACGCTGTGGAAGTGGATCGTCCCGCAGACCCCGCTGCTCGATCCCGGCGCGGGCCGGACCATCCTGGCGGGCGCCAACGCGTGGCTCGTCGACCGCGCCCACGCGTACGCGCAGCTGCAGGTGCAGAACAACAGCTTCGGCGCCGACACCATGCGCTACCTCGACGTGACCCGCCAGGACGGCGTCGAGCAGCTGATCCGCAGCCCGGAACTCGACCCGGACCGGTTCGGGTTCCAGGCGCTGGTCGGCGCAGGCTACGGCTACGACCTCGACTTCGTCGGCGGCGGTCAGTGCCCGTTCACCACACCGCGCGCGAACTGCCTCATGGCGGCCGTGCCGCCCGCCGCTCTGACCCACCTCGTCGTGACGCTGCGCTTCGGCAAGCCCGGCGACCGCCTCACCGTCACGCTGCCGTACACCGGCGCCGCGCAGCGGGTGACGTTCGCGTCGCCGCTCCACGGCGACTGCCGCTACGACGCGCTAACCGGTCGCCTGCGCGTCACGCTCATCCTGGGCCCCGGCGACATGTTCCGGCCGCTCGAGGCCAAGGCGACCATCACCCCCGGTAGCCAACTCGACCCGGGGTACTGCGGGCCGCCGTGACGGGCGCGTAGCGCTCCTGGTCGGGCGGCATGATGCGGCAACGCGTGGGTCGGCCCCATGGGGACGGGTGCTGCCGGTGTACAACTGAGCATGCATCCTCGCTTCCAGGCTCGCTGGTTCCTGGCCACGTTGCTCGCGGGCGTCGTCGCCTGCGACGAGCCCGATCCGGCGACGATCTCGATCGATTCGAACGGCACGGCCGTACTGGCGGTCGCGGATGAGGGTGACCCCTGGCGGATCGTCACGCCCGTGCTGGGCCGCGCGAGCTTCGAGGTCCGCGGGCCGTATGCGCTGGTGAGCGTGTGCACCCGCTTCCTGAACGACGTCGGCCGCGACACCGCCCACGTGACGGTCCAACTTCGCGACCCCGCCGATGAACCGCCGCGTGACGCCGGCTGTCCGCTCGAGGCGAGCGAGACCGGCATGGCCGTCGACGTGACGGTTGCAGGCGATTGGTTCACCGAGGTCCAGCTCGAGAACTATGTCCTAGGGCCGGGCGCGACCGCCGCCGTCGAGCGTGGTGTCCATGACCTTGTCGTCTTCGACGGCGTCCACGACCTCATGTCGATCGAGCGCGGGTTCCAGATCGACCGCCAGGTCACGTTGCGGCCCGACGCGTCCGTGGCTCGGCCGATCGTCCAGCGGCCGGCCCCGACGGTCGACGGCCTGGTGGCGACCGACACCTCCCCGGCGTTCTACGTCACCTACGCCACCGCCAACGGGCAGGACGCCTGGTACTACCAGTCGTCGCCCGGCCCGACGAGCGGAGTTCGCGACGTTCCCTTCGAGCTGACCGAGCCGGGCGACCATCACGCGATTGTCGGCTACGCCCAGCACCTGGCCACGGGAAGCGTCCGTGCCACCTCGGCGCCGATCACGTCGCCGACCGAGCCGACCTCGATCTCGCTCTCGCTCATCGATCCGCTGGTCCCGCCGATCGTATCCCACGCGCCCCTGCGAGCCACCTGGGACGGTCCCGGGTCCTGGGATCGGGCCACGCTCGAGTTCAACGACCTCGATGGCCTGCTGATCCTGACTGCCACAGCGACGGCCGCCTGGCTTGGTTCCAACGCTGACGGCGCAACGCTGTCCATCCCCGACCTGACCACGATCCCGGGTTGGCAGGCCTGGTGGTCGCCATTGCCCTCGACCACGACCAGCCTCGTTCGCCTGCGTCGTGGCAGCGGTGAGCGCTGGGACGAGGTGGCGGCGTACGGCAGAGCGGCTGACACCCCCGCGCTCGCCGGCATCGACTCGCTTCGCTTGGCTCCCGCTGCCAGGCCCGCACGGTAGCCCCTGTTCGAAGTCTCGTGAGACTATCGATTGACGGGTGCAAGCCAGGGCCTGTGTCATCGCCGTGCTGGTCGCCGCCTGTTGCGCAGCGTGCACGGATCACGACGCGCTGACATTGCGCAGCTGGACCGTGGTCGCCGGCGAGCAGTCCCACCCGGTCGAGCTGCCCGCACATGTCGATGACCTGGTCGGCGTGCGCGGGCGCGGCTACACGCTGACCACCACCGTCGCGCTGCCTGCGGCGCTGCGCGGCCGCTCGCTGACGCTGGCTTTCTCTCGGATGCCGGCGCTGGCGTCGCTCGAGGTCGACGGCACGCCGGTCGAGTCAGCGCTGAGCGGGCTGCTGCGCGGTTACCGCAGCCCGGGAGCGCAGCAGTGGCGCATTCCGGCCACGCTCACCGCTACTGACCGGCTGTCGCTGTCGATCGAGGTGCAGGACGCGTGGTTCCAGAGCACGTGGATCGGCTCGACGCCGCACCTGTCGCCTCGCCCGGACGGCGACCGCTGGTACCAGTTCGTGACCGCGTTCAACGCCAGCACCGCGATCGCGGCCGTCGCAGGCGTGTTCGTGCTTTCGGTCTCCTACCTGCTGGTGTTTCTGGGCGATCGTTCGCGCCATGACTACGCGTGGATCGCCGCCCAGGCGTTCGCCGCGATCACCTACCCGCTGTTCGTGCTCGGTGCCAGCCAGTGGGTGATCGGCCGGGCCGACGTCGTGCTGATGGACACGACCGCGCTGGCCGCCCTGATCAGCGTGGGCTACTCGCACGTTCACTTCCGCGTCAAGCGGTCGCCCTGGCCGTGGCTCGCGCTCGGCGCCGTCAACATCGTCGCCGCGCTCACGCTGTCCGGGCCGTTCACGGCGCGCTGGGGCCTGCTCCCAGTCGCCGTCGTCACGATCGCGGTGGTCGCAAGCTACCAGGTGTACTTCGCCCTTCGACTCGCGATGGGGCGCCACGACCGCGGCGACGCGATCGTCCAGCTGTTGTCGTGGGTGTTCCTGTCGGCGTTCGCCGGGCCCGACCTGGTGTACTGGCTCGGCTGGGGCAACTGGACGGAGGGGCTCTTCGGCGGCCCACTCGGCATCTTGACGTTCGCCATCCTGCAGGCCGCCGCGCTCAGCCGTGCCCACCGCAGCAACATGACCAACCTCGACGTGGCCAACACCGCGCTCGCCGAGCGCGTCGAGCAACTGGAAGCGCGCGACCGCGAAAACCAGCAGCTCGCGACCGAGCTGCGCCGGCAAGTCGGCGCGCGATCCCGCCAGCTCTCCCACGCCCTCAGCCGCCTCGGCCGGCCAGCGGCTCTGGTCGACGAGCTCGCGGAAGACACCGTGATCGACGATCGCTACCGCGTCGTGCGCCAGCTTGGCCACGGTGCGATGGCGATCGTGTACGAGGTCGAGCGCATCGAGGACGGCAAGCGCCTGGCGCTGAAGATCTTGCGGACTGCGACCGACGCCCACAAGCTGGCGAGGTTCGCGCGCGAAGCCCACATCGCCGCCGAAGTGGTCCACCCCAACGTCGTCGCGATCTACGACATCGACTTCGCCTCCGCGGGTTTCATGTACGTGGTCATGGAGCTGGTCGTTGGCGGGTCACTGCGCGAGGCGTCGGCGCAGCTGGGCGATGTCGACTGGGCGCTGGATGTACTGCTGCAGACCTGTCGCGGCCTGGCCGCGCTGCACGAGCGCGGGGTAATCCACCGCGATCTCAAGCCTGCCAATATCCTGCTCTCGGGACACGACGGCGCCCTGCTGGTGAAGATCGCTGACTTCGGCGTGTCGGGCCAGCTCGAGACCGGCGACCCCCAGCGGCGCGCACGGCCCATCACCGACGGCGCGCTCGACGCCGCCCTCGTCACCCGCGCGCCCGGCGGCGAGCCGCGAGCCCGCCCTGACTCGAGCGCCGAGGCCCCGGCCACGCAAGAGCCCGCGCAACCGACCGACGAGACGACGACGACGATCGGGCCCGACACGGTCCAGGACTCGCCCACCCGGACGATCGCGACCCTCAGATTGGCCTCGGGCGGCAACGCATCGGGCAAGCGCCAGCGCGGCCGCGGCGATGCTGGAATCCTGGGCTCGTCCGAGCTCACGCAGATGGGCGACCTGCTCGGCACACCCGCGTACATGGCCCCGGAGCTGGCCGAGGCCGCCGGCAATGACCCGAGCCGCGACGTCTACAGCCTGGGCGTGATCGCGTTCGAGATCCTGACCGGCCGCCGGCCGCACGCCGAGGCGCCGCTGTTGCGCAAGCTCAACGGCCGGCCCGTCACCGCGGCCACGGCGCTCGGCGCGGCCATGCCCGACCTCGACCCCGCGTTCGCCGCGGTCATCGACGCGACGCTCGCCCCGGTTCCAGCGGCTCGCCCATCGCTGCCGCGGCTCTTGGCGGCGATCGTCGCCTACCAGCGCCAGCGCGCGAGCGCCAGCGCCGGCGTGGCCGCGCACGGCGCGTAGGCTCACATCTCTGACTCGAGGTCCCGGGCGAGCTCGGCATAGAACGCGTCGTCGAGCAAGTAGTACGCCCACAGGGTCTCGACCGGCGCGACGCCGCGCTGTTGCTGCCAGAGCACGAGGTCGTCGAACTCGCCGTCGAACCATCCCCACAGGAAGCGGGCGCGGAACACATCGAGGTTGCGCGCGCGCAGCTCGGCGACCACCTCGGGAAGCTCGTCGTCATCGAACTCGTCGATGAGCGCCTCGGCTTCGTCGATCAACGCCGCGAGGTAGTCCAGGCCCTTGCGCGTGAGGTCCCAGCGTTCCTTGCGGTTGTTGATCACCACGAGCTCCTCGACCGCGAGCTGCATGAGGATCTCGTCGAGCGGCGACAGCTCCGAGGGCAGGACCACGGGGAGGACGAGGCCCCCGTCCGACGGCTTGAGGTCCATCCGCTTGAGCAGATAGATGCCGGCGTAGGCGTGTTTGTCTTCGTCGCTGAGGGTCGGACGCACGATCAACTCGGTCATGAGCTCCTCACGGGCACGACGGCGCGCCACGCCGCTGCGGTCAGGCGCAGCGAGGGCCCCTCGTCGGTGTCATCGAGCCACGAGTCGACGTCGCCCATCCCGTGGAACAGCGGAGCCGTTCCGGCGACGTCGGGCGCGCGCAGGCGCGCGTGGCCCGGGTTGCACATCGCGAGCACGATCGCGCCCGCGGCCGGCAGGCGCGGCAGCCAGCGATCGAGGAACGCCGAGGCCAGCACCGTGACCGAGCCGCCGGGCGTGGTCGGGCCGAGGACGAACTCGAGCTCGACGTCGTCGGCGAGGCGCTCGCCGTCGTCGGCAGAGTGGAGCGCCAGCACCAGCGCGTCCTCGACCTCGAACCGCGACGACGCATCGGCCAGCCACAGCCGACCGATGCGCGCCCAGCCGAAGCCGGTGAAGTCGACGTCGATGGCGTCCGCGCCCCGCTCGCCCCCCAGCTGGTGAGTGAGGCCAAGCAACTCGAGCTCCGGCCGCTCATGAAACGGCAGGTCGCCGATGTTCATGCCTCGAGACGCTGCGGACGCGGCGCCAACGCCGAGCGACGGATGCCGAAGCGGCTTCCGCCGCGCGAGCGCGCCGGCTGCTTGCTGGTGCCCGATGTGCCGCCGTACTTGCGACCGGTCTGCGACGTCTTGTTGAAGCGCTCGGGGTGCTGGGTGCGGTAGCCCGCGCGCTGGTTGCGGAGCTCGCCCTGCCGGGCTGCCGACGTCGTGTACGCCGTCGTGTACATCGGCGGTGCGAACATGCTCGACATCATCGAGCCCATGAGCATCCCGGTCATGATGCCCATCATCGGCGAGGCGTAGCCGACGTAGGCCCCGTGGCCATGGGTCTGGTACTGGCCGTTCCCATCCGGCTTGAGATCGCGCTGGATCGTGAAGATCTTCTCGCCCTCGGCGACCTGGCCGTCGGAGTTCTTGTCGAAGAAGCCGGTGACCACCTGGGTCTTGTCGTCGACGTCCTGGACCGAGATGCTGATGAGCTCCTCGCCCTCGTAGATCTCGTTGATGCGGCGCTCGAGGTCGGCCGGGCCGTCGGCCTCCTTGTACGCCGTGTTGACCTTGTCCCAGTCGATGGCGACCGTGGTGTTCTGGGTGGCCACCCAGCGTTCCTTGCCCTTGGGGGCCTCAACTCCGCAGCCCGGGCCAGCACCCAGCGCCACGACGGCGGTGATCAGAACAGCGACGAGGGACCGGGACCGGCTGAGCATGGGCTCACCGTAGCCACCATTCCCCCACACGTCAAACGCGCACGGCAGCCTGATCCCTGCCGCGGTGGAATCCAGCGTCCCGGCCCGCCACTCCAACGCGGACGCCGGCACCATACACCCATGATCGCCGTCTTCGTCGTGCAGTTCTGGTGGTTCTTCGCCTGCTGGACGGCGATCACGCTGCTCGTCATCGCGCCGTGGGCGCGCACGCGATCGCCCGAGGCGCAGCTCTCGATGTGGATCGCGCCCGAGATGTTTCGCGTGCTCGGGCTGGGGCTGCTCGTACCGACGCTCTCGCCCGGCATGCCCGACGAGTTCGCGATCTCGACCGCGATCGGTGACTCGGTGACGGCGACGCTGGCCCTGACGGCGTTCGTCGCCTTGCGCCGCGGCCACGCCGCGGGCCGCGGCCTCGCGTGGGCCGTCACTGTGGTTGGCCTCGCCGATCTGCTGTTCGCGTTTCCGCACGCGCTCCACACTGGCGCCATGCCGCACCTCCACGCGCAGTACTTCGTCCCCGTGTTCTGCGGGCCCGTCATGCTGCTCGCCCACGTGATGTGCCTGACGACGCTGGTCCGGACCGGCCGGCGCAGGCCGGCGCCGAATCCCTAGCCGATGTCGTCGAGGCTCGCGCTCCCGGCACACTGAACCTGGCCGCGCCGCGCGACGCGCTCCGCGACGCGCTCGCCGCCGAACGCCTCGAGCTCCAGGTCGAGGAGATCGACGTCGAGGCGCCGGACGCACCGGAGTGGGCGCGTGGCTGGGGGTCGCCGACGATCCTGATCGACAGGACGGACCTGACCGGCGCGACGCGCTCGACGGGCGCCTCGTGTCGGCTCTACCAGGGAGGCACGCCAGGCGTGGAGGAGATCCGCGCGCGGATCGGCGCCGCCCGCCGCGCGCCAGCGGCGACCGGCGTTGGCGTTGCGTTGCCGATGCTCGGCGCGATCACGGCCGCGCTGGCGGCGTCGGCGTGCTGCCTGGTGCCGGCCGTGCTCGCGGTGGTCGGGCTCTCGGGCGCGGGGGGCGGTGCGGCCCTCGCGCCGTATCGTGTCTGCTTCCTGACCGCGACCGCCGCCGCGCTCGGCGCCCGATCCGTCCCATCCCGCCCCGCGCCAGGACCCGCACCCGCTCGATGTTAGTCGAGCCACGCCTTCTCGGCCAGCCAGCGATGGAGCTCGGCGGTGATGGCCTTGAACTCGCCTGGGCCGTTGAACAGGAACACCACCAGCACGTCCTTGTCGGGGAGGATGAAGTACTGCGTGCTGAAACCGCCCTGGTGGCCGGTGTGGCCGATCTGGCGCACGCCGTCAACGTCGCCGATCCACCACGACCATCCGATCATCGGTGGCTCGGCGCTCGACCAGCGGTCAAACGTCTTCACCGTGCGCGCGTCGGCGATCGTGGCGGCGCGCAGGAAGCGCGCCTCGCGGTGGGCCTGCTCGTACTGGGCGAGCTCCTCGACCGAGCTCCACACACCGCCGTTGCCGGCGGCGGCGAACGTCGGGTACTCGCCGTAGTCGAACTCGCGGAGCGCCCCGTCGACGAGAACGTAGCCGTGCGACACGCCGGTTTCGGGATGCGGGCCGTCGGTGATGGTGCTGGTCGTCATCCCCGAGGGCAGGAAGATCTCGTCGCGCACGAAGGTTTGCCATTTCCGGCCGCTCACCTTCTCGACGATCAGCGCGAGACCGTTGAACGCCGGATTCGAGTACGCGAACTGCGCCCCCGGCTCGAACTCCAGTGCCTCGGCCTCCAGGATCGGCGCCCAGTTCTCGGCGTCGCGCGCGCTCAGGTAGAAGTCCGGGTTCTCGTCGACCTTCCGGATGTCGGGCAGCCCCGAGGTGTGGGTGAGCAGGTGGCGCAGCGTCACCTTGCGCGCCAGTTCTGGGCGTTTGAAGCCCGGGAAGTACTTCGACAGCGGATCGTCGACCGACAGCTTGCCGCGCTCGTGCAGGATCAGGATCGCGCTGGCGACGAACGTCTTGGACAGCGAGCCGACGTTGAACAGCGTCTTCGGGGTGATCGGCTCGCGCGTCTTCAGATCGGCCAGGCCGTATCCCGCGGCGAACACCGTCCTCCCACCTTTCGCGACCAGCACCGCGATGCCCGGCTGATCTGCCGGGAAGTGCTCGCGGAAATACGCGTCGAGCGCCGAGGTGTCGACCGGGGCCGGCGCCGGGGCCGCCGGCGCGACCGCCGTCGGCTCGACGGGGAGCGACGCCTTGTCGCCGCAAGCGAGCAGCAGCGTGGCGAGGAACAGCGAGCGGGACACGATGGCGCCGCGATGCTAGCACGGCGCATCGGTGTCAGTCGCCAGCCGTCGGCGTCGCCGGGACCAGCCGCGACTCGAGGAGTCGCCACGGCGAGCGGGCTTGCACCTCGGCCACCACGCCGGCGGCGGGGCGCGTCTCGAGCGACATGTCCCACAGACGAAACTGATCGACGGCGTCGAGCTCGCTCTCGAACGCGGCCAGGCGCGAACCATCAGGATGGATCGCCAGGTGATGGGCCAGGGTCGTGCTGTCGAACCGACTGGGCAGCTCGCCGAGGAGCCGGCCCGTGAGGTCCCACACCCGCATCGTGCCGCGACTCTCGGTCACCACGAACGCGCCGTCGCGCACGAACCACACGCCGCCGGCGCCGTGCTCGTGCGGGAGATGGACGACGAGGCGGCCCGTCGCGGGATCGAGGAGCCTGACCGAACCTTCGCCGCCGACCGCGGCGACCAGCCCGCTGTCGGGCGAGAACACCGGTCCGTCGACGATCGCCGCGTCCAACAGCGTGGTCGCGATCCGGCCGGAAGCAACATCGACCAGGAGCTGCGCCTTCGCGCTGGACACCAGGGCCAGCCAGCGGCCATCGGGGCTGAAGACCAGCCGCGCGAAATACGTCCCCGGCGCGTCGGGCGTCGGGGGAAGCCTGAACGGGCCGGCGACGAGCTGGCCGGTCGATGCGTTCCATAGCCGGGCCTCGTCGTTGGTGCACGTGGCGAGCATGGATCCATCCGGGCTGAACACCGCGTCACGGAAGAACACATCCGTGGCGACGTAGCGCCCGATGACGGTGCCCGTGCGCGTGCTCCACAGCCAGGCCTCGCCAGTGCGATCGCGCGCGACGAGGCGCTCGCCGGTCGGGTCGATCACCACGGTCGAGATCTCGAACGGATGCTCCAGCGCGTATCGGCGCTGTCCCGAGGCGGAGTCCCACAGGACGACGCGTCGCTCACCGGCCGTGGCGACCAGCGCGCCGTCGGCGCTGATCGCGGCCGTCGCCAGCGGACCACCATGCGCGAGCGTGGCGATGCTCTGTCCGCCACCGAGCTCCCACACCCGCGTGCCGCCGCGTTTGTCGGCTGACAACACGCGCCCCCGCCGGTCGGTGGCGAGCGCCACGATGTCGTCGCCGTGGCCGGCCAGCTCGTGGCGGAGCGCGCCGCTGGCCCCGTCGAGGATGCGGAGCCGCGATCGATCGGCGATCACGAGCGCTGCGCCGTCGTCGCTGTAGACCGCCCGCTCACCGGGCTGGCTGGCGACCAGCGCCTCGGGAGCGGCGTCATGGACCTCGAGGCGGCCACCGACCAGCGCGTGGACCGTCTTGCCATCGACTCCGAACCAAACGTCGGCGGGAGCCACGGAGGTCTCGATCGTGGCGAGCAAGCGGCCGGAGCTCGACTCCCAGACCCGCACCGTAGCGTCGTCGCCGCCGGTGACCAGGCGCGCGCCGGTCGCATCGAAGGCCACGACCTGGACCGGATCGCGGTGTCCGACGAATCCGGCGACGAGCTCGCCGGTGGCAGCGTCGCACACCCAGACGTCGGTGGAGTCGCCGGCGGTCATCGCGACGCGGGTGCCGTCAGGAGAGACCTCGATCGCAAAGACGTCGATCGGCCCGATGTCGATCTGGTTGCCGAGTGAACGCTCGGGCTTCCACAGCGTCACCAGCGCGCGAGCGGTGGCGGCGTCGATGACCTGGGGCGCGCCCTGCCCGGCGATCACGACGCGCTTGCTGTCGGGGAAGAAGGCCTCGTGGCTGAATCCTTCGCCGATCATCCCCAGCTCACGACCGGTGAGCGAGTCGTACAGGAAGTTCGAGCCGACCATGGACGCGAGCAGACGGCTGTCGTCAGGGATGAACGCGACATGCCCGGCCATCTCCGGCTCGGCCAGCACGCGCCCCGTGCCCCCGTCCCACAAGACACCTGACAGCGCGCTTCGACCCATCGCGACGCGTCCGCCTCCCGCCGTGAGCGCAACACTGTCAGCGCCGATGTCGGCTTCGCGTTCGCGCGGCGTGAAGGTGCGAAGCGCGGCGCCGCTGCGGCCGTCCCAAAGCCGGGCCACAGCGTCGACGCCGCCGGTGAGCAGCAAGATGCGGTCGCCCTGGACATCGACGGCCAACGCTGTCACCTCGGCGCCGTGATCGACGCGAGACAGCATCCGGCCATCCCGCCCGTCGAAGAGCCACACCGTCGCCCCTGCCTCCGCGGCGACCAGGGCGCCACCGGCGACCAGGTCGAGCACGGCGTCGGGCGGCAAGGCCGCTGCCAGCGGGACGCGGGCTGCGCCGTTCCCCGCGCGCGTGAGCGCGTATCCCGCGCCATCACGGATCACCAGCGTCCCACTGGGATGGCTCGCGGCAACGCCATCGACGGCGTGCACCCGGCGGCCGACGCGGCGAGCCGCCGACGCGACCAACAGGCGAAGCGACGGCGGCGGCGCGCGGTGCTGGGCGTAGGCCGCGGCGAGAAGCACGGCGGCGCGTTGCGCGCGCCCCGCGAGCAGCTCCTGCCGACCCTGTTCGTGCAGGAGATCCGCGACCCGCTCCTCGGCCACCGCGCGCTGGCGCTGCGCGTCCGCGCGCCCCGCTTCGGCGGCGGCGCGCTCGCGGACGACGCCGCTGATCGAGATGGTCGCGAGCACGGCGATGACCGCCACGGCGCCAGCGACGACCGTGACCACCGCTCGGTGGCGGGCCAGGAAGCGCCGCACCAGCTCCCAGGTCGAATACGCGTGGGCGGCGACCAGCTTCCCGGTCTGGAAGCGACGCAGCTCGTCGCCCAGCTCGCGCGCGCTCGGGCGCCGCCCGGCTTCGCGCTCCATCGCGCGCTCGACGATCGTCGCCAGATCGGGCGGAACGCCGGGCGCGCGCTCGACGATCGACACCGGCGGCCCGGCGACCACCTTGGCCAGCAGGACGTCGCTGGTCTTCCCGTCGTAAGGCGGAACGCCGGCGAGCACGTGGTAGAGCACCGCGCCGAGCGCGTAGACGTCGGCGCGCTCGTCGACGGCGTCGCCCAGCGCCTGTTCGGGCGGCATGTACGCCGGCGTGCCCATCACCGTGCCATCGACGGTGGCCCCCGGCGCCCCGGCGCTTTGCCGATACGGACCCGCGGACACGTCGGGCGCGCCTGACGTGTCGTTCAGGTCCTTGGCGAGGCCCCAGTCGATCACCACCGTCTCGCCGAAGTCGCCGACCAGCACGTTGGCCGGCTGGAGGTCGCGGTGGATCACGCGCCGGCTGTGGGCGTAGGCGAGCGCATCGACCACCGCCAGGACGTTGGACAGGATCCCGAGGCGTCCGGTCAGCGTCTTGGTTCGCGCGACGACCTTGTCGAGCGACTCGCCGGTCACCAGCTTCATCGCATAGAACGGCTCGCCACCCGGCCACGTACCGGCCTCGATGATGTTGACGATCGCCGGGTGCTGGAGACGCGCGGTGATGCGCGCCTCGCGCTCGAAGCGCGCGCGCAGCTCGCCGCTCGGCGCCAGCAGCTCCTTGAGGGCAACGGTGCGTCCGAGGCGAAGATCGCGGGCCTCGATGATGCGCCCCATGCCGCCGCGGGCGATCTCGGCGCCGCGCACATAGTGCCGCGGATCGACCTCGACCAGCTCGCGGTGATCGGCGTTCGCGGTGACCGGCCCTCCGGTCCCGGCCGCCAGCGTGACCTCGCCACCCGAAACTGGAGCTGGCAGGGTATCGTCCCGGCCGCTGTCCTGCACGCTCATCGCGGCGCGATCCTCGGCCTGGCTTCGACGATTGTCACCATGGGCACCCCGCTCACGCCGCTGAGTCTACCTCGCGGTCGGTCGAACAGCGCAGGGTGACATGGCCACGCAGCCGGTGTTACCGTAGACGATGAACTCGGCAAGCAGATCATGAGCAGGCTCACTGACACGTTGGCTCCCGCCTGGCAGAAGTTGCAGGCGGCGATCGCGAATCGCAGCGCGGACGGGGCCGCGACGCAGGCTCCAGCGCGCGCGGGCGTCCCGACCTCGCTCGACGATACCTGTGACATGAACGAACAAGCGGGGGATCGCATCGCCAGTACGAAGTCGTCACTGGGCAGCCTCGCTCGCCTCTTTCGGCCCTGGTCGTCCGGGCGCCAGCGACTGACACGCATGTACGACATGCTTGCGAGCTGCACGCCTACCCCACCGCCGTACGAATTTCAGCATCTGGCGCGCTGGGCGAAAACGATCGAGCACCTCGAGCCACTTGCGAGGCCCGGCGAACGGTGGCTCGACGTGGCAAGCGACCCGTGGTGCGCGGGGATCACGTCGGCCGAGCTTGCTCGTGTCGGACCGGTCGATCTGATTCCAACGGGGTTCATGCGCGAGGAGTTCACGCTCGAGTTCGGAGCCGGTAGAACATATCGCTACCAGCCGGCAGAGCTCCTGATCACCAAAGGCATGCTCGACTTCAACCTCGGCAACGACTTCGACCTTGTCATGTCGCTCGAGATGATCGAGCACTTGAAGTTCCATCCGGCGGGCTTCCTGGCGGGGATGAACAACGCGCTCCGCCCGGGCGGCTCGCTGGTGATCACGACTCCCAACGTCGCGTCGTGGGCCACGATCGATCGGATTCTCGAGGGAGCGACGCCACATCTCACGCCCCAGTACGGCGGCGACGCCCACCATCGCAAGGAGTACACGGTCTGGGAGATGAGTCAGCTCGTCGAGGCGGCCGGCTTCAAGGTCGCCAAGGTGACCACGTTCGACTGCTACGCGAGCGACTACCGCACCCTGCCGCGCAAGCTGCACTACGCCGGCACGCTGGCCTGGCAGGGGGCGACCCTGCAGGCCAAACGGGTCCGCAACATGCTGCTGCAGTTCGGGTCCACGATGCTGATCCACGCGGTCAAGACCGGGCCATGCGACGTCGAGCGCGTCGCGCGCATCGCGGTCTAGGGACAAGCGCGAGGGCGGCTCGCGTTCACCCGGCCGCTCTCCGTCCTCCCCTCTCTCGGCGACCGCCCTGAGGGCCTTCAAGTCCCCGGCCGGCGGCCGATGTACAGGGCATGGGACGACTGTCCGCGATCCTCCTGCTTCCGGCAATCGGCGCGTGCTCCATCGCACCCACCCTGGACGACACCAACGACACCGATCTCGATGTCGCACTCTGCGACGAGCTCAACGCCCACCGCACCGACCTCCGGTTGCCGGCGGTCCCCGTCTCGGCCGCGCTCATGACGGTCGCCCGCTACCACGCCGAAGACCTCGCGGCGAACGGCACGGGCGGCACGAGTTGCAACCTGCACAGCTGGTCGAGCAACGATCCGCACTGGACCGGCTGCTGCTACACCGCCGACAACGAGCAAGCCGCGTGCATGTGGAACAAGCCGCGCGAGATCGTGAGCTACGCGGCGCCGGGCGTCGAGATCGCGGCCCGCCAGGGTGCGCGCATTGCGCCGGCGACCGCCGTCGCAGCCTGGGCCGCCAGCGAGCACCACCGCGTCGTCATCGCCAACGACGGCGACTTCGCCGACGCCACGTGGCGCGCGATGGGCTGCGCGATCGAGGCCGGCTACGCCACCGCCTGGTTCGGCGAGCTCGCCGCGCGCTGACGTGCACCTGCCCGGCGGTCGTGACGAGAATGGAGCTCGTGTCGGACTGTCGACGTCGAGGCACGGCTGGGTGTCGTTGTCGTCACCTCCCAGGTCGGCGAGGGCGGTAGCCGCGCCGTGCTCGACAGCTACGAGCAGGAATCGTACCAAGCCGTCGTGCCGGCGTTCGTACGGTGCGACGGAGTACCCATCGTCCGTTCATCGCCGCCCGTGACGATTGTCGTGCGCCGGTCACCGGCGGCCTCCGTTGGAGAGGCATGACGAGAATACTGTTCGCACTCATCCTGGCGGCCTGTAACGGTGGCACTAGCCCCGCGGTCGCGGCCAAGCCGGCCGGCGACACGGTCCCGTGTGCCGAGCCGATCGAACGCACCGCCCACGGGCTGGGATGCGAGCTCGCAAGAGATCACACGTTCGGTTCCATTCGCGTTCCCGCGGGGGCGCATGTCCGTACACGCGATGGCGTGCTTCGCTTCGTGATGTCGGACGCGACGATCACGGTAGACGGACTCCCACTCACCCAGCGCGCGGTGACCTTCGACGCTGCCGGCGATCTCGAGTGCGCCTCGGGCGTGCACGAGACCTGCTCGCACCCCGCGCAACCGAGCGACGGGAGTCAGCGTAGCCTCACCGCGCACGAGATCTCGTGGTCGATCGTCGTTCCCGCCGCCGCCACGATCCAGACGGCTCAGCTGTTCAGTCGCCAAGCGGCCGTCGACATCGAGCTCGACAACAAGGTCTTCCTGCATATCCGCAAGGCCGATGAACACACCGAGCCAGCGGACCAACCCGGGTGGACGCTGGAGCGCCTCGAGCGGTGGAACGACGGCACGGCGTGGGTGGCGCTCTGGCAGCTCGACGGTGGAGGCTTCACGATCAGTGGGTCCGTCGGGGAGCTCTCGCTGATGAACCACTACGTCATGTCCCGCGACGACGCCAACCACGCGCTCCGCATCGCGCGCAGCCTGGCCCCAATCCGGTAGGTGTCCCGGCCAGGCCCTGCGGGCTCGCCGATTCTCGACGTGCGTGAACTGGCCTCGGGCGTGCGCAGCCGGCGTGAACGGAATCCTTGTCAGGTCCACGAACCTCCGCTACTGGTGGAACATGCCCACAGGCGTCAGGCACCTCTCGCTCGCCGCGGCGTGGATGCTGGGCTCGTCGTGCGCGAACCCGCCGGACCGCGTCCTCCCGATCGACTCTGGCGATCTCGCCGAGTGGCGGAAGGTCGATCCGGCGGCCGTAGGCCTCGACTCGTCGATGCTCGCGCTGGCCCGTAGCTACGCGTTCCGCCCCGAGCACCACACGCAGTCGGTCGTGATCATCCGCGATGGACACCTCGCTGCGGAATGGTACGCCGAAGGCTCCGGACCCGAATCGTTCGCGACCAGCTGGTCGGTGGGGAAGAGCTTTGCCGCGATCCTCGTGGGGCTCGCGATCGACAGCGGCGCGATCTCTTCCATCGACGCACCGATGACGACGTTCGTTCCCGAGTGGAGCGGCACCGATCGCGCCGACATCACGCTGCGCGATGTCCTCACGATGGCGTCGGGCCTCGACTGGAGCGAGGACTACTCGGACTTCAACTCCGATGTGGCGCGCATGGTCCTCGAGGCCAATCCGCTTGCCATCGTGCTCGCACAGCCGGTAGCGGTCCCGCGCGGCCAGCGCTGGTACTACTCGAGCGGTGACTCGATGCTGCTGTCTCGCGTGCTCGAACGCGCGACCGGCAAGCCCGCGGAGCAGCTCGCGCAGGAACAGCTCGCGGGACCGCTCTCGATGTCTCGCTTCGAGTGGTGGAAAGACGCGGGCAACAACACGTACACGTTCTGCTGCATCGATGCGCCCGCGCGTGACTTCGCCAGATTCGGACAGCTGCTCCTGCAACGCGGGTCGTGGGGCGGGCAGTCGCTCCTCTCGAGTGCCTGGGTCGATGCCGCGACATCCGCTCAGGCGCCGGGGAATCCCGGCTACGGGTACCAGTTCTGGACCAACCAGGCCACGGCGGTCGGCGGCAACTGGCCGTCGCTTCCGGAGAGCACGTACTTTGCCGTCGGAGTCGACGAGCAATACATCGCCGTCATCCCAGAGCTCAACATGGTGATCGTGCGCAACGGAACATACGTCAAACCAGATCGTCCACCGATCGCCGATCAGGGCCTGGCGATAGCCGGGCTCGTGCCGGACGGTCTGTTGCCGACCGGCTCCACAGCACCCGAAGACTCGTGGCGCGCCGACGAGCTCTTCAGGTTGATCCGTGCGTCGGTGATCGACTGATCGCGTTGCCGCCGGCGCGCACGCCGTAGCGTTCACCGGCGGCGCGCTGGGACGCGATGAGGACGATGAGCCGTCAGTCGTGGACGGAGATCTCAGCGAGACCGGCGTTCGCGATCGCCGACGTCAACAGCAACGAGGTGTCGCGCACCGGAGACAGGTCGAGGGTGTCGTCGCCGATCTGCGACCGGAGGTCCTCGTGAGGCACGCCGGCCGACGACGGCCATGGCTCGACCGGAACACAACCTGCGAGGACCAGCACCGCCACGTGCAAGCGCATAGCGTCGACACCCGGGCCGACGACCGCGGCCTGAAGCGCATTGTGCCTCGCCTGCGCCGCCACGCTACATCTCCGAGCAGTATCAGCTCTTGCGCCGGCGGAGGCCGAGAGCAAGTCCGACGATGATGACGCCGAAGCCACTCGCGCGACCGCCGGTCGAACAGCCACCGATCTCGTTCTCGAGCTCGGCCAGGTCGGCCTCGTCGCTCGCCTCGTCGCTCGCCTCGTCGATCGCCTCGTCGATCGTCTCGATCTCCGAGTCCGGACTCACGGCGTCGTCGATCTCGCGCGCCGAGAAAGCCTTGGTCCACGTAGCGAGGAGGAACTTCCGCTTCGGGTGCTGCGAGTCGTTCGACATCTCGCCGTTGAGCTTCGCGGAGATGAGCATCGCGTTCGATAACGAGTTCGGACCACACGCACATCCGAAGATGTCGACGCGCGGAATGATGTGGTCCACCTGAACCGAAGACATGTAGTTCACGACCGAGGCAGCGTTTAGCTTGTAGTAGTAATCGACGATCTGGCTGACCCCACCCGGGCCCGCCGGCGGCATGTACATCCACGCGTCGGAGTACCAGAAGTTGCTGCTCCCGTTGTTGACACTCTTGGCGTAGTTCTTCATCGACTGAGTGAAGTTCTTCCCTGGAATTCCGTACGTCGTGTACGGGTCGGTCGCGACGGTGTACGGTCCGTTCGGAACGCGGTCGCACATCGCCTCGGTCTGGCCCGCCATATCGATGTTGGCGTGATTCTGCGCCCAGTCATCGTATGCATTCGGAGGCGTCGGAACACCGGGAATCCCGTACACGTGGCCGTCGCGGTCGTAGTCGTAGGTGCATTGGTAGGTGGTCGCGTTCACCGGATACGCGATCGCCGAGTCCTTCTGCGCCTGCGTGAGCGGTTGCCCGAAATTCGTGTTCGCGACGTAGCTCGTGCAAGCTGCCTGCGGCGTGCGAGCGAAGACCTTCGAATAGTAGGTTCGCTGTTGGACGAACGTGTACGTCGTCGGATCGCAACTGCCTCCGAAGGCGCAGATCGACACCGAATTCCTCCAGCGGGGTGCGCCGAGTAGGCCGTCATCGGGCGAGACCTGCGGGTTCACGCATTGCTTCGCTGACGAGGGTTGATAGGAAACGAGGAGCCCGCCGACGGCGAGCACGAGTGTTTTTGTTTTCACGTCCGGAAGAGCCGGCGGTGCTCGTTCGTGACGAACAATCTCAGTCGGGCCAGCTCGACGCAGTGCGCTCGAGGCAAGCGACGTGCGCGGGTATTACTCCTGCAGCTTCGCGCCGGGCTTCGAGGCCCGGTGGATCGACTTCATGATGTCGATCGCTCGCGCGTCGTCCCAGTCATGAATGATGTGCTTCAGCAGGACACGCGGTGGGGTGACGATGGCCGTCATTCCTTAGTCGATGCCTCGGCGTCGTCGGCGGTGGCGGCCGCGCCTGGCGCTGGCGTGGCGGGAAGGAGCAGACGTCCCAGGATCAACGCCAGCACCGCCGCGCCCCCGGACGCGGCCAGGACGCCGACCTTCGCCGGTCGCTCCGCGAACGCGAGCCCGGCGATGAACAGCGACATGGTGAAGCCGATGCCCGCGACGGTGCCCACCACGACGATGCCGCGCCAGTCGGCGCCCTGGGGCAGTGACGCGATCCCGAGCCTCACTGCCAGGGCGCAGGCGCCGACGACGCCAACGAGCTTGCCGATGACAAGTCCGGCGGCGACGCCCGCGGCCACGTCGGGCGCCGCGCCGAGGTCGACGCCGCCGAGATCGACCCCCGCGTTTCGCGAAGCCCGTGAGCTCCACCCTGCTCGAGTAGAAGATGGCGATAACCAGGATCGCGCCGATGTCGTCGATGATCGCCAGGCGAGCAAGAGCACGCCCATCGCGGCGGGAACCCGCTTACCCAG
>SXGT01304584.1_pt1 | contig 25622 bp, 31 predicted proteins | sample 3176221 | NCBI WGS metagenome assembly SXGT01 (sample SAMN11356862, study PRJNA531348) | freshwater metagenome | isolation source: freshwater sample F1-120 | place: China: Fuxian Lake, Yuxi | collected 2017-12-25
ACGCTCAACGCGCGACTGCTGCCGCTGTTTGGCATCGAGCAGGACGCATACCTCGCGTACGACGACGCCGTGCCGGCGAACCGTGACGCGGACGCGCGCGAGCGTCAGGCTGCGGTCTCTGGCGGATGGCGGACGCCGAACGAGGCGCGGCTCGAGGAGGGCTACGACGAGTTGCCCGATCCCGAAGCGAACAAGTTGCACGTCGGCGCGATGCCGCTCGGCGGACCGCAGCAGGCTGCGTCACCGTTCGGACCGCTGCAGTTGGCGCTCGGCAACCTTGCGACCCGCGAGCCTGCGGCGCTGCCTGCGCCCGTCGTCGAGCCAGAGAAGGCGGTCGAGGTCGAGTCGAAGGCGGACGACTGCGTCGGCGACAAGGTGCGCACGCTGCTCGCCGAGGGCTACGACCGCGATCAGGCGCTCGCGATCGCGTACGAGATGTGCGGCGAGAAGGCGGTCTATGACGTGGATCTCAAGCCGACGGCTGAGATGGCACGGCTCGCCGACCGTGGGCTGCAGTTGCGAGCCGAGTTCAATCGCGGCGGCACTGCGGTCGGCGTCGCGCGCGCGCGTGACATCGGCAACCGCACCGATCTATCGCCCGAAACCGTGCGTCGCATGGCGTCGTTCTTCGCGCGTCACCGCGTGGACCTCGAGGCGCGCGGCGCACGACCAGGCGAGGACGGCTACCCGTCGGCGGGCGCGATCGCCTGGATGCTCTGGGGCGGCGACCCGACCGATCCCGACGGCGCAGGCGCGGCTTGGGCTGCTCGTAAGGTCGAGGAGATCGACAGGCAGACCGAGACGAGCGCGAAGGCGGAGCGCGAGGACCGCATCGACCGAGCGCGCAAGCGCATCGCGCAGTACGAGGCGCAGTCGTGGGCGGCGGCTCAGGACGGCACGATGGCGGACGAGATGCGCAAGCGCGTCGAGGCGGTCAACGAGCGGCAGGCGAAGATCATGTCGATCCTGAAGACGATCGCCGACAGCGTGGTCGAGGGCAACGAGTGAGCGACTTCAGTGACATCGAGGCGTCGATCCCTGCGCTCGAGCGGCAGCAGGACGAGACGGTCATCACCCTCGCCAAGTTGCTCGCCGCACTCGAGGCAGGCAAGATCAAGCCCGAGAAGCGCATCACCGGCGACGGCGTGGTTCGTCAGGTCGTCGAGATCGTCAAGGGCGAGAAGGGCGATCAGGGACCGCAGGGACCGCAGGGCGAGATTGGGCCAGTCGGACCGACAGGTCACGGGCTGACCTACCTCGGCGAATACACGAAGGGCACGCAGTTCCGTGCGCTCGACATCGTCACGCACGACGGCGCGACCTACATGGCGACCGACCTGACGACGGACGCGCCACCGTCCGCTTCTTGGCGACTGCTCGTCAAGGCGATACCCGGCAGGGATGGCAAGGACGGGCCGCAGGGCCCCGCAGGAGCCACGGGACCGCAGGGACCCACTGGAGAGACGGGTCCGCAGGGCTTGACGTGGCAAGGCAACTACGAGCCCGGACGGCAGTACGCGGCTGGCGACGTGGTCGGGTACGACGGCGGCTCGTACGTCTGCGTGCAGGCGACGGGACAGGCGCCTCCGAGCGGCTTCGGGTGGCAGGTACTCGCCGAGCCGGGCGATACGGGTCCGCGCGGCCCGAAGGGCGAGCGAGGCGCGGACGGTACGAGCGCGAGCCTTGCAGACGGCAACTACGGCGACATCGCGGTCAGCGATTCTGGCGGTACTTGGACGATCAACGATGGCGTAGTGACCTCAGACAAGATCGGCGATTTTGAGGTGAGCGAGGACAAGATCAACAACGGCGCAGTCTCGCCGACCAAGATCAGCACGGGCGGTCCGTCCTGGACGACGGGCGGCGCGGTCACGGTAACGAGCCAGAGCGTCACGGCGGCGACCGCGAGCAGCAGCACGACGACGGGCGCACTCGTTGTCACAGGCGGCGTCGGAGTCGGAGGCGCAGCGTTCGTCGGCGGCGCGATCAACGCGACAGCGGCGACCGCAAGCAGTAGCACAACGACGGGCGCGGTGATCGTCACGGGCGGCGTCGGAGTGGGCGGTGCGGTCTACGCGGGCGCGGACTCGTTCATCAACGGCATGATCATCGGTCGCAGCGGCACCGGCGCAGGAGTCAACGCATCCTGCACGGCGGTCGGCGTGAGTGCGCTCTCGGGCAACACGAACGGCACGAACTGCACGGGCTTCGGCAACTCGGCAGGACTGAACAATACGGGCAGCGGACTATGTGCGCTCGGCGCGGACGCAGGTCGAGGCAACACGGCGAACGCGGTCATGGCAATCGGCGGCAGCGCGTGCTTCAACAACACGGGCTCATCAACCGTGGGCGTCGGTGTGGACGCCTGCTACACGAACGACGGGACGTTCGTCGTCGGCATCGGCTACGCCACGGCGGGCGCGTACTCGGCGAGCGGCAACAGCGGGACGGGCTTGACTTGCGTCGGCTACAACGCTGGCAACCTCAACACAAGCGGCGCGAACAACACCTTCATCGGCAAGGGCGCAGGCGACATCAACACGACCGCAGGCAGCAACACCTACATCGGCTTCGATGCGGGCGACGCTGGCACGACGGGCGGCAGCAATGTCTGCATCGGCGCGAACGCGGATGTCAGCGCGTCGGGCACGACGGGCGCGATCGTCATCGGAGTCGGCATCACAGCCGCGTCGAACGAAACGCTGATCGGCACGACATCATGCACGCAGGTCACGCTCAACGGGTCTTCCGCAAACGTCGTCGTGAATCCCGGCAACATCATCCGCATCGCGACGACGAAGACGCCTGCTAGCGCAGGTGCGACGGGCACGACGGGCGACATCTGCTGGGACTCGTCGTACATTTATGTTTGCACAGCGACCAACACTTGGAAGCGAGCCGCGATCTCCACATGGTGACCTCACGATGAACGACCGCATCCGCCAACTTCGCAGCGATCCCGACTACATCGCGCAGCAGGTCCAGAGCGTCGTCGATTGCGTCGATGCGCTCAACCTTGAGACGGACTCCATGCAGGCGGCGTGTCATGCCAAGTGGCTCGGCATCGTGCTCGAGTCGGACGACACATGGCTGCGCGATCTCCTGACGACCGCGCAGCGCGACAGCGTCGTCAACGCGCTCGCGCTCTACATGGCACGCACACTCTGAGACCAAACATGAAAGACTTTAGCGATCTCAAGAAGGCAATCGAAGACCTGCAGCGACCTGCGCCAGAGGTCAAGGCGATCAAGGGCGACAAGGGCGATCGAGGCGAGCCAGGTCGCGGCTTCCGATGGCGCGGCAAGGCGCACAAGGGCATGGGATTCTCGACGAACGACGTCGTGCACTACGACGGCTCGGCGTGGATCTGCACGATGCCGACGACCGACCTGCCGCCGAGCGACTCGTGGTCGCTGATGGCGAAGGCGGTCAACGGGATCAACGGGCGCGACGGCATGATCGGACCGACGGGTCCGATGGGTCCGCGCGGAGCGGAGGGACCGAAGGGCGAGCCGGGCGCAGCGGGTCTCGTGTGGCAAGGCGCGTATCGGCAGGGTCAGCAGTACGAAATCGGTGATGTTGTTTCTTTCGATGGCGGCTCGTATGTGTGCGTCGCGCGCACGACTCAGCCGCCCGTGACGGGTAACGGGTGGCAAGTGCTCGCAGAGCGCGGCAAGGAAGGCGCACGCGGCCCGAAGGGCGAGCGCGGCGCGACTGGCGAGGAACAGCCGCTCGAGGTCGAGTACCTCGTGGTCGCAGGCGGTGGCGGTGGAGGGCAAAACTCCAACATCGCAGGCGGCGGCGGAGGCGCAGGCGGATACCGCACGAACGTCGACGGCACGAAACTCACGCTGACAAGCGGCGGCGTGTACACGGTGACGGTCGGTGGCGGTGGTGCAGGAGCCAGCGCGGCATCGGCAGGCACATCAGGAACAGCGTCCGTTTTCTCCACGATCAGCAGCGCAGGAGGCGGTGGCGGCGGTTACACAAGCACTGCAGGCAACGTCGCGCTGGCAGGCGGTTCTGGCGGCGGTGGCGGCGCGCATCAGATATCTGGTCAAACAACATCAGGCGGCGCAGGCAACACGCCCGTGACAAGCCCGTCTCAAGGCAACGACGGCGGCACAGGTACAACGCTGATAACGCAGTATGCGGGCGGCGGCGGAGGAGGCGCGAGCGCAGTCGGATCAAACGGAGTCACGAGTACGAGCGGCGGCGCAGGCGGCGCAGGCACGGCAAACAGCATCAGCGGCACGAGCACGACCTACGCGGGCGGCGGTGGTGGAGCGCACGGCAATACACCTGCGGGCACGCGATTCCCGGGCGGCGCAGGCGGCGCAGGCGGCGGTGGTCGAGGCGGCGGCAACACGCTTGCACCAGTTGCAGGGACTGCCAACACAGGCGGCGGCGGCGGCGGCGGAACATCAGAGGAAGACGGAACTCCTTATTTGCAAAATGCCGCAGCCGGAGGCTCAGGCATCGTCATCATCCGCTACGCGGGCGGCGCGGTCGCAACGGGCGGCACGATCACGAGCGACGGGCAAGGCAACACGGTTCACACCTTCACAACGAGCGGCACATTCACAGCGCCGATCGCATCCTAAACATGGCACACTTCGCACGAGTCAACATCACAGGCAAGGTCGATCGAGTCATCGTCGCAGAGCAGGACTTCATCGCCACGCTGCCCGATAGCGGCATGTGGGTGCAGACCTCATACAACACGCGCGGCGGCGTCCACTACGACCCGAGCACCGGCGAGCCGAGCGCCGATCAGGGCAAGGCGCTCCGCAAGAACTACGCTGGCATCGGCTACACCTACGACGCGCAGCGCGACGCGTTCATCCCGCCGCGCCCGTCGCTCGACTGCACGCTCGACGAGGCGACCTGCCTCTGGTCGTGCCCTGAGCCATGACCTGCAAGCACACGAAGCAGCAGGGCGAGTTGACTTGGCTCGACTGGCGAGCCGAGCGGCAGCAGATCACGATGCGCGGCAGCAAGCAGGTCGCGTCGCTCGCCGAACTCGAAGCGAGCCTCGTCGGCGAGTTCGCACGCAGCGTCGAGGCTGAACTTCGCACGATGGACGAAGCAGCCGCGCGCGCCTACGCGAACGCCATCCGCACGGGCGACCAAGACGCGATGCGAGCGCTCGCAGCCGCGCAGCGTGCTACGACTGGCATCTCGCGCGAAGTCGCAGAGCGGATCGCAGCGAGCGCACGCGAGTACACGCGGCTGATCGTCGAGGCAGGATTCCAGGCGGGCGCGAACTCGATCGACCTGCCCGAGTTGGCACTGACGAGCGAGCCGAGCCAGAGCGTCATCGACGCGACGAACCGCACCGCGACACGCATGGCGCAGAGCGTCACGCGAACGCAGGCGGCACGCATCCAGACGACGATCCGCGCAGGCATCGAGGAGAACCTCACGACGAGCGAGGTGCAGCGACTGCTCCGCGAGCGCGGACTCGACGCGACACGCGCGCAAGCGATCGCACGCACCGAGACCGCGCGCGCCTACAGCGACGGGCAGATCGCGTCGTGGGAGGACAGCACGATCGTTCAGGGCAAGGTCTGGCTCGTGTCGCCTTTCGCGTGCGAGTTCTGCGAAGCCGCTGCAGCCGAGTTCGCCACGAAGCAGGTGGCACTCCGCGACAACTTCTACACCGTCGGGCAGACGATCACGGGCATCGACGGCGGAACAATGACCATAGGATTCGATGACGTCTCGGGACCGCCGCTGCATCCGAACTGTCGATGCAGCATCGACGCGGCGCTCGAGCCGCTGCCCGAGATCGAGGGACCAGGCGCATTCGAGGTCACAGTCACATGATCAGCAAGACACTCAACTCAACCTTCAGCAGCGACGACGGCACGACATTCAAGGCCGTCATCACGACCGACACCATCGACCGCGACGGCGAGGTCGTCATCCCTGCGGGCATGAACAGCAAGGAGTACGAGCGCAACCCGACGCTCCTCTTCGGTCACGACGCTGCCAAGCCGATCGGAAAGATGGTCTCGCTCCGCCGACAATCCGACAGCATCGAGGGCGAGTTCGCGCTCGCGCCACGGCCCGAGTCGCACGAGGGCGAGTGGCTTCCCGACACGGTCGGCTCGCTCATGCGCTTCGGTGCGCTTCGCGGCGTGTCGATCGGGTTCACGCCGCAGGCGGGCGGCGTGCGACAGGCGAGCAAGGCGGACCGCGAGCGGTACGGCGCAGATGTCACGCGCGTGTTCTCGAAGTGGACGCTGCTCGAGGTCTCCGTCGTGTCGATCCCTGCGAACCAGCAGGCGCTCATCACGGCGGTCAGCAAGGGACTCATCACGCTCGACCGCGCCCGTCAAATGGACGCATCGCTACCTGACAATCAGCCGCAGGTTGTGAAGCACCGCGTCTCGATCGTCGTGCCGAGCCTCGGCTTCGATGACGCGGCGCACGCTGCTCGTGTCGCGCTCGCGCGTGCCAAGGGTCGGTTCTCGATCTGAGCCGCCTATACTTTCGCAAACGGTGACTCGAGCCGATGGCGCAAGCCGTGCGGATGGGTCGGACGCAGCGTCAAATCACAATCGCACCGAACGCGCTTTCGCGCGTCTGGAGTCACTACATGAAGACCGTCACGGTCGAGCAACTGCAGAAGAACCTGCAAGCGCTCGCGAATCAGGTCGGCGCCAAGAGATACGAGGCCGCAAAGGCTCTCGTGCTCAACGATCTCGTGATCGTGGACGCCGACGGCAATCCTGTGGACCCGAGCAACATCGACTACCAAGTCGTCCTGCAGCCCGCTGCAGCCGAGGAGGATGCAATGGAGCCCGAAGTTCCCGCAGATGAGCCAAAGGCAGACGAGCCCGCCAAGGCGCTCGTCGATGTCGCTACTCAAGTCATTCGTGCCGAGATCAAAGCCTCGAGCACTCACCCAATCAAGAACAAGGAACCCAACATGAACATCAGCGCTCCGCTCGTCTCGAGCAAGCACTTCCGCACAAGCGAGGAGGCGTACGGCTTCGGCAAGTTCGTCCTCGCCGCTCGTGGCCACACCAAGTCGAAGCAGTGGTGCATCGACAACGGCATCTTCACCAAGGATCACCTCGAGGGAAACAACACCCTCGGCGGCTTCCTCGTGCCTGATCAGTACAACAGCACGATCATCAACCTGCGCGAGCAGTTCGGCATCTTCCGTCAGAACGCGAACGTCGTTGCGATGAGCAGCGATGTCCTGCAGATCCCGCGTCGCACTGCGAACCTCACGGCGTACTTCGTCGGCGAGGGCGCATCGGGCACGGAGAGCACGCAGAACTTCGACCTCGTGTCGCTCGTCGCTCGCAAGAGCGTCGTGCTGACGCAGATCAGCGGCGAACTATCCGAGGACAATGTCGTCGGACTCGCTGACCAGATCGCAGGCGAAATGGCGTACGCGCAGGCGAAACTCGAAGATCAGTGCGGATTCGTCGGCACTGGCACTTCGACGTACGGTGGAATCGTCGGACTCGCGACTGCCGTCGGCAGCGCAGGCGTCTCGACGGCTACATCGACCGCCTTCTCGTCGATCACGCTGGCTCAGATCCGCGCCGCGATGGCACTCCTGCCACAGTACGCGGACAACGCCAACACGAAGTTCTACATGCACCGCACCGTGTTCAACACCGTCTGCCAGCGACTGGCGGAAAGTGCTGGCGGCGCGAGCGTGGTCGAACTGGCTGACGGCGCGAACAAGGCACGGTTCCTTGGATACCCTGTCGTGTTCTCCCAGGCGATGAACAGCACCACGGGCAACGGCGCGGTCGCGATGCACTTCGGCGACATGCGTCAGTCGTCGCTTCTGGGCGACCGTAAGGTCAACCAGATCGCGTTCTCCGACTCCGCGCTCAGCGGCTTCGAGAGCGATCTCGTGACCGTGCGCGGCATCTCACGGTTCGACATCAACAACGCGAACTGCGGCTCCTCGAGCGTCGCAGGAAGCATCGTCACCCTCAAGGCTGGCGCCTAATCCAGAAAGGACCCTCACAATGCAAGTATGTCAAGGAGTCAAGCACGTCAACTGCATCGCCAGCCAGTCGTGCGCCTCGAACGCGACAGTGACATCCAACACCATCGACACTCTCGGATACAACGAACTGCAGATCTGCGTCATGCGTGAAACACACGCGACCGCAGGATTCTCAGCGCTGACTATCCAAGAGGCTGACACCGATGCCGCGACATCGTTCGCAACGACCTCCGGTCTCGTGGCTGGCACGGATTACACCGTGGCAGACGCGATCGGCGGCACGAGCGCGGCGGTTACCAATGTGTCGTTCGTCGCCAACATCGACCTGCGCGGCAAGAAGCGGTACTTCCGCGTCATTGTCACGCCAGCGACGGCGACCGGATATGTCGCATCTCATGCGATCCTCGGCAAGGGCGAAGTCTCTGCGCCCGACAGCGCGGCAGGCGTTGCAGAACTGGTCAACACGCCAGACTGACACCCTCCTCTCGCGTCTCATCAAGCAGCGCCCGTACCGCAAGGTGCGGGCGCTGTCTTTTGGGTCGATACACTGTCCGCCATGAAACTCAACATCGGATGTGGCTCGCAGCGTCTCGAGGGATTCACGCCGCACGACTGGAGCCTTGAGCACGACGCGCGCGTGCTGCCGTACGAGGACAACAGCATCGAGGAGATCCGCGCGTCGCATGTCCTCGAGCACCTGCCGAAGAGCGATGTCGAGGACACGCTGCAGCACTGGTACTCAAAGTTGCAGCCTGGCGGAATCCTGCGGATCGCCGTGCCTGACTTCGACGAGATCATTCGGCTCGCGCAGGAGGACCGCGACAGCGACGACGAGAGCAAGCCGCCGTTCCCGTGGGAGTCGTACCTCATGGGCGGTCAGACCGATTACTACGACAGGCACTACACGCTGTGGAACTACCCGAAGTTGCACGCGGCGATGACCGCGCTCGGACTCGTGGACATCACGCACTGGAAGAACGACTACAGCCAGAGCACGATCAAGAAGCCCGACTGCAGCGACCACAAGTTCTCGCTCAACCTCGCCGGTCGAAAGCCGACCGAAGGCATCGTCGATGCCGCGCCGCCGCACTACCAAGACATGCGAGCCTGTATGACGATGCCGCGACTCGCGTGGACGGACAACATGTTCGTCTGTCAGCAGGCGTGCACGACGCTCCGCGTGCCGCTCGTCAACTCCATCGGCGTGTTCTATGGGCAGTGCATGCAGCGCATGCTCGAGGCGGCATGCCAAGCACCCGAACTGAAGTGGGTCCTGACGATCGACTACGACTCGATCTTCGACTGGAAGGACATCGTCTGCATGCGGAACATCGCCGAGCGCGACGGGCTCGACGCGATCATTCCGATGCAGGCGGGACGCGAGCGAAATGTCGCGCTGCTCAACACGATGAAGGCGGACGGCACGTCCACGCCCGTCACGCGCGAGCACATGGCGGCGGACTGGTTCCCTGTTTCGGCGGGTCACTTCGGGCTGACGCTGCTGCGCGTCGAGACGCTGCGAACTCTGCCCAAGCCGTGGTTCGTGAGCAAGCCCGCCGAGGACGGCACGTGGGGCGAAGGGCGCATCGACGACGACATCTGGTTCTGGCGTCAGACTCGGGACGCGGGATGGAAGGTCGGCGTCTCGCCGAAGGTCCACATCGGGCACATCGAGACGATGGTCTCGTGGATCGAGCCCAATGGCGGCAAGCAGTTCCAGCCGATGTTCCACTGGCTCCGCAACGGCAAGCCCTGGTACATCCGCAACCGCGAGAAGGTCTGGCGCATGCCGACATCGCTGCGGACCGAGAACCATGAACAGTCGGCATAGGATTGAAACATGGCGGTCGGAACCTACGCGCTCATCACCCTGCAGGAGTTGAAGGATCACCTCGGGATAACGGTCTCAACCGATGACACCGTACTCGAGCGAGCGATCGACCGCGCCACGAGCCGCATCGAATCGTTCTGTGGCCGCCTGATCAAGAGCCGCGCTCATCAGGAGTGGTACGGCGGAAACTCCGTGCGAGCGATCAGGCTGAAGCAGTGGCCCGTGACCGTCGTCGCAGGCGTGTACACGGGCATTCGCACCGCGTTCACATTCGCAAGCACGACATCGAGCGACATCCGAGTCACGATCTCGATCACGCAGGAGTTCGATGGCGTTTCGACTGCAGGCGCAACGATCAACCGAACGACGAGCGCAGGATCGACCACGACATCGACGCTGTCGTTCACGACGTATCCCGATGTGGATTCGCTCGTCGCGGCGATCAACGCGCTGACAGGCGTGCAGGCAACGACCGTGTTCAACTGCCCGACGCTCAATCTGCACCCGCGCGGCGGCGGCGACGCGCTCAGCGGTACGGTCAACGTCACGGCGGCGACCGTCGGCGCGGAGTACGTCTACGAGGGCGACACGGGCGTCCTGCACATCCAGAGCGATGCGTTCCCGCTCAACGACACCTACCTCGCGCGGTTCCCGAGCGCGTACCAGAGCGTGTTCGTGCGATACACGGCGGGCTACGCGACCGTGCCCGACGACATGAAGCAAGCGTGCTGCGAGGTCGCGTCGATGCTGTATCAGTCGCGCAAGGCGGATCGCAGCATCCTGAGCGAGTCGCTCGGCGACTACTCGTATACCCGTGCAGGCGCGAGCGAGGTGAACGCGATGCTCGCCGATCTCCTGAGGGACTACCGCGAGGTCGTATGAGCAGCGTCAATGGACTGATCAGCCGATACGGCATCAGTGTCACACCGTACACGCTGACGGACAGCACGGTCGATGCAGGCGGCGCGGTCATCCGATCCTGGACTGCTGGCACGGCGTTCCTGATGCTCGTGCAGCCGTCCATGCCGCGCGAAGAGGTGCAGGCAGGCGCTCGACGCGCTCGCATCGACGCGCGCGGGTACTGCGACATCACCAACACGATCACGAACGGCATGCGCATCGTGTTCGGCAGCAAGACCTACGAGGTACTCGGCTTCTACACGCCAGACTCGAGGACGACGCCAGACACGATGGCATACCAGATCGTCACGCTGCAGAGCGTGGAGGGTCTCGCATGAGCGTGCATGTCCGTTTCGACAAGGACCTGCTACTCAAGCGACTGACTTCTGCCGCTCGGAAGGCATCGGAGTACACGATCCTGCTCTACCAGCAGGAACTGAAGAAGGAACTCAGCCAGACTGGCAGCGGTCGCGTCTATCGTGGCGGTCGCAAGGGTCAAGGGACTCTGCGAACACGCAGCGCACCAGGTCAACCTCCAGCAGTCGATACAGGCGAACTGCGGCGAAGCGTCCTAACGAAGCCGATTGCCTCGAACCGCAAGCGCGGCGGAAGTCGCGTGCTGCGATTCGTGCTGCTCGGCATCAAGCGATACGGCTTCATGCTCGATCAGGGCACTGCGCGCATCAAGGCGCGACCGTGGATTAGGGCGCCAAAAGAGCGCGTCGTGGCACAGGTCCCGCGTATCTACAACACCTTCATGACACAGGCGCTCCACAAGTTTGCGAGGGCAAGATGAGTCAGGTCGTACTCTCGTCCATCTACGACCGCATCAAGACGCCGACAAGCGCTGGGTCGATTCATGCGCTCGTCAGCGGACGCATCTATCAGATCGAGGGACCGCAGTCCCTGACGCTGCCTGCGCTCGTGTTTGCCATCGAGAGCAACGACACCGAGACCTACTTCGGACAGAGCGTCAAGAGCATGCAGACGCTCGATGTCCGATTCACGATCCTGTTCCCTGCGACCGCCGCAAGCGCGGTCTCGACGGCGATGGCAGTCGAGGCGGCGTTGTTCGCCAGACTCAATCGCGCTGCGATCACTCCTGCAGACGCGACATATACTTCCATCGACACCTACGCGCTTTCGCGTGGTGTGCCGGATATCGACGAGGACTTCATTCGCATCGAAACCACATACCGCTGCATCGCGGTCAAGGACACCTAACACATGGCACTCATCACAGGAGCAGGCGGCGCGATCAGCGGCACGGGCATCAACGGGCTCGTCAAGTCGTGGAGCGCGAACATCGGACGAGTTGCACTGGACGCGACGCACTTCGGCGCGTTCGGTAAGCGCATTCTCGACGGCAACGTGACCGTGACAGGATCATGCGTCGCCACCATGGACGACGGCAGCAGCCCGTTCGCATTTATGACACAGACCGCACCCGTCACGATCACGCTGACCGCATCCAGCGGGAACACCTTTGCGTTCTCTGGCCAGATCGTGACCGTCGATGCCTCAGTCGATGCAGCAGGCGAGGCGCTCGCGACATACAACTTTGAACTCTCTTCAACGAATACCAGCCTGACGAGCATCGCTAACCTCTTTACCGCAGCGTGGACCTGACGCAGCCAGATCAGACGCCAGATGACTGGCGGGTCGAGTTCGAGGCGCGCGGCGAGAAGGTCGCTCGGTGGGTCTCTGGCACGGCGACGCGCGAGGATGCACTTCGCGTCGTCATGCACACCGTCGGCATATTTGACCGCTCCCTCGTGTCGCGCGTTATGATCCGCAGACGCAAGGAGGTCGAACGATGGCAGAACCCAACACGCCGCGCGTGGTAAAGGTCGGAAGGCACGCATTCTCATGTTTGAGCGCTCACGACTACATGAAGGTCGGCGAGTTGCGATGGCACTCGCTGCACGCTCGGGCGCAGGAGATGCTCGAGGCTGCACGAGCAGAGCCAGCGCATCGAGTGACGACGCTGCAGGACATCTACGCGCTGCGTGATCGCACGACGGCGCTCGCCGTGCAACACGCTGCAACACTCGAGGGCGCGTTTGAGGTGGTCGAGATGGCTGCGAAGGCGGCGAAGGTCGATCTGTCGAGCGATCTTGCCGCGATGACGCCTGACGAGGTGATCGCGGCGGCGCTCGGGCTCGTTGGCGTGGATCTGACAAGCACGAAGGACACCGACTCGGGAAACGAGTGACGGCGGGCGACACCAACTGGTTCGCGCTCGCCGCTTTCGTCGCAAAACACGCGCCTGGCTTTGGCGATGTCATGGCGATGCCGATCGACCGCATGCTGCTCGTCGTGACGGCGGTCTCGGAGATGGTCACGAAAGAGTACGAGGCACAGGCAGGTCGGCATAGAGTTACCTGATGGCGAACCCAGCCGAAATCGAAGTCGCAGTTACCGCCCGCATGGAGCAGTTGCAATCGACGCTCGCAAAGGCGGAGGCTGCGGTCAAGAACTCAGCCGTCAAGATGCAGAAGGACATCGGCAAAGGTGTCGATGTCAACAGCGCACTCGGCAAAGGTGTCGATCTGGGTGGTGCGCTCGGCATGGCGATGAAGGGCGCAGCGGTGATGAAGATATCGACTGCGCTTCTGGACGGCATGAAGTTGGGAGTCGATGCCTTCAACCAAGGATCAGGCGCAAAGCAGATCGCGGGTTCTGTTGTCAAGGGCTTCTACGATGGCATCAAGGCCATCCCGATCGCGGGACAGGCAGCGAGTCTCGTCGAGGCATTGTTCTACGGCGCAGAGCAAGAGGCAGAGCGACGAGCGCTAGAACTTGCGGAGAAGACCGCTGCCGCACTTGAGAAGGGCGCTGCTCGGCTCGAGGCAAAGGCTGCAACGACCAAGGGCATCCGCAGATCAGCGGGCCAAATGTTGTCACTGGCAGGCGCTGACGACGAGCAGGCGAATCGCCTGCAGCGCAACTTCCGCCTGAATGAGATTCGGGAGCAAATCGACGAAGAAGAACGGACGCTTGCGAACGCTCGCAAGGCTGCTGAATCAAAGAATGAGGCCACACGATCAATAGGTATTGCGGAAGCCGCCTTGGCAAAGCGAACGATCGAAGCGCTCGAGTTGCAGTTTGAGGCGGAGAAGGCGACTGCAGACGCGAAGTACGACTCGATCGTCGCAAGCAAGCGAGCGGAAGAACAAGCGAAGCGCGAGGCAAAAGCCAAAGAGGACGCGCAGAACGCAGAGAAGAAGCGGCTCGATGACATCGCCAAGAAGGAGCAGGCGATGCGCGACGCTGCAGAGGCTTCAATCGCGGCAAAGCAGGCGGAACTCAACGCGCTGCAAGCCATCACTCCAGTCGATCGTCAGACACAGATGATGCAGTCGGCGCAGTCGAGCGCGTCGGCGATGATGGGAAGCGTCAGCACTGCGCTCGGCGAGTTCAAGTTCGCGCAGCAGGGCACGGGCGCTCTCGCGCTGGCTGAGGCCAAGAAGCAGACCGACAAGGCGATAAAGATCGAGCAACTGCAGGCCGACATGAAGATGATTCAGCAGGAGATGCTGAAAGAAGTCAAGGCGCTCAACGTAGGAGTCTCCTGATGCCGACCGTCATCGAAACCGAAGCAGCGCGGTCGTACACGAACAACAACGGCAAGCCGACCGCGAACCGCGAATGGATCGTCGTCGATGCAAGCGACGAGGGCGAGGTCTACGGGCTCTTTGGGTCGTCGCTGCCTGCGCCGCTGAGTGAGTATCCAGGCACTGCGTCGCTGCCCTACGACATGGTGCTCCGCGACTTTGCGATCAGCCAGATCGCCGGTCGCGCGAACACTTGGCGCGTCGTCGGCATCTATGGGCGCACCGAGTCACCGACGCTCAATAACCCGTTCACGCAGGACAAGGAGCCAGGCGAGGTCGGATACCGCACCGCGAGCGCAAGCAGCAGGGCCGTGCTCGTCGATGGCTTCCGACTCGGCGTGAATGCTGCGACACATCAGGCGTTTGGCACGACGCTGGACATCGGCGGCGATCCGATCGACGAACTTGGAAACCCGACCTCGTACCTCAAGTCGCAGATCGAGATCGGGCTGACGGTGGTGGATCGCGAACTGCCTGACGCGAACCAGATACAGGCTGCGGTCGGCGCACGGAACTCGATACGGTTCCTGAACTACCCGATCGGCTCTGTGCTGTTCACAGGCTTCGACGGCTCGATCCAGCCTGAGACGGGCAACACGCAGAGCACATACAAGTTCCTTTTCGACGCCGACTACCATCTAGTGCAGGTCGCAAAGAGGGCGACGGACGGCAGCGTGATCGTCGAGACAAGCGCTGGCACATATCAGAACAAGGCAAAGACCGTGTACCTCGTGCAGCCGTTCGACACGCTGTACAACTTCAACCTCATCACACCGTACTTCCAAGGACTCTAAGACATGGCTGACGAAATCTCGCTCTCGCTCTCGTGCGACATCACAAAGGACAACCTCAAACTCTTCTTCCGACCGGGCTCGATCTCGCCCGACCTGTCGTCGCAGTTGCACGATGCATTCACCAAGAGCATCAGCGGCACGACCTTCACGCAGTTGTACTCGGCTGGCAACGCATCCAGTAACGGGTACATGTTCATGCAGAACCTGAGCACGAACACGAGCGCCACGAGCGACAACATCATCCTCGCGCACACGAGCGCCACGAGCAACGCATTCCTCCGCCTGCGTGCTGGTGAGGTCGCGACCTTCCGCACGGGACCAGCGCCGACGAACTACGCGATATCGACTGGCGCGTCTGGTGAGACGGTCACGGTGCAGGTGCTCATTCTCTCACCGTGACGCTTCCGCGCTTCACAACAGGGCGCTACGGCAAGATCACCGCGCAGAACATCAACGACACCTTCGACGCGGTCGAGAAGGTGCGAGCGATGCCGCAGGCGTCGCGCGGCATCGTGCAGCCCAAGGCGATGACCGTGCTCGGTCGCATCGTCGGCTGTACGACCGACGCAGTGCAGGGCGTGGGACAGGCGACGACCGTGGGCTCGGGCGCGACCGCGCGTCGAGCGTGGCTGTACGACTGGGAGGAAGTGCAACTCGGCGTCGCGGACTTCGAGGCAACGCCTGGCGTCGGCTCCTGCGTGAGTCACACGGGACCTGCCAATGTCGCAGGCGGTCTGCAGGGCGAGATAGATGGCAGCACGGACTATGTGCCAGCGATCGACTTCACGCCCGAGGCACGGCTCGTCAATGGCGACCTCGTCCTGCTGCAGCGCATCCTCGTGCGTGAAGCGAGCAAGTATCCCTCGATGTGGGCTGTCGTGTCGCTGCTCGAGCCGACAACATTCCTCGCGCGCCTGACGAGCAAGCATGCAGTGAACGGCGTGTACTTCTTTTCCGCAGTCACGGCGACGCAGCCGCTCGCGAGCGGAACGGTTCGTCCTGCGGTCAACCTCTACGAAATCAACGCGATCAGGTCGCAGTCGTCAACCTATGCCAGCGTGCTCGCGCTGACCGAAGGCGCGACGACCACGACCTTCTCGGGATCGAATAACTGGGGACATGGTCAGAGCCTCACGGGCGCAGGCGCGACCGTCACGAAAGGCACGATGCCAGTCGGAGCGGCAGGCACGGGATCGCTCGTGGTCATGCACCGAGCCGTGGTAGAGTGGGATTCGAGCACGCCACGAGAAGCGATCACCGCGTACTACTGCTTCTACGCTGTACCGCCTGTCAGCGCTGCTTGCGACCCATGAGCATCATCCCGTCCGTACTGAGTCAGGCCTGCTGCTGTGCGACGCCAGAGCCGAGCGACGTCGAGGGACGCATCATGTCCAAGTTCGGGCTCATCACCGAGTGCAACGTCGGCATCAAGCCAGTCGCGAACGATGTGCTCGCGTGCGTGATGCAGGCGAGCAACTGGTCGCAGCAGTTCGACTGCGACCCGTTCGGCACGAGCGGAACGACGGGATACGACCGCGAGCAGATCATCGTCCCGTACACGCTGTCCGTTGACGAGGCGATCAGCGGAACGGGTCATAGACCTGCGCACCATATCTGGTGGACCAAGAACCGCTGCCTCGAGTTCGATCAGTTCTATCCCGGCGCGAACGCATGCTGCTGCTCGGGCGGCGAGTTGAACTACCCTGACTTCTTCGCGTCGGTTCCCGCTCCGTCAGGTACGACGCTGCAGCAGTGCGGAATCGAAGATCAGGGCGGACCGTGCGCGGACGGGACGTTCGTCGAGGACGCGAACGCCTGCTACCTCGTAGGCGATCCCGTTGGCAGTCCGCAGCCGCTCGTCGGCAAGTACGAGCAACTGTGGGAGCAGACGCACGGCACGGGCACGCTGTTCTGGTGGTCGTTCAACCCGTACTACCCGGTCGCGACGACGACGGAGCAGTACGAGGCGCACGGCACTGCTGGGCAGGTCTGCAACACGACGCGGCAGAACCGAAACAACCAAGGGCTCTCGACGTATCAGGTGCGCACGGCGAAGTACCGTCAGCCCGACATCTGGGAGATCCTCAACTTCAACGACGGGCGCGGCATCGCGTTCATGCGGAACAATCCGAGCGCCGTCGCTGCGCGCGGCCGAGTCAACTACTACGAGCGCGGCGACGTGTACTCGGCGGAGTCGAATGCAGTCTGGACGCCACCCTACTACATCGTGTCGCCCGATCAGTGGGACGCACGCGGAGCGCATGGTCTGTTCCGCTACTTCTGCGCGTTCGTGAGCGAGGAGTTCTCGTACGTCAAGGGCGAGACGCCAGACACGCCGTTCCTTCGGCAGAACAACCGCGCCTACGACATCCTGCTCGGCAGGGCGCTCCCGACCTACTTCCATCAGATCGCAGACGCAGTGCCGATCTTCTCGTTCGCGACCGACTTCGTCCAGTGTCCAGGCGCAGGCGGAACTGGATTCGACAGCCTCACGAAGGCGCTCATGGAGGAGGATGTCCCGTATGCCAAGCAGCAGATCGCCGATCCATCCAACCTCGACGGCACGAACGAGTACTGGCAGGCGCAGTGCCTTGCGGTCGATGACGCGATGCGGACGAGCGAGATGACTGACATGCTCGCCTGCAAGGACTGGCGCGGCGAGATCCTCGAGGACATCGTCACCTGCTCGACCTTTGCCGCGAATCACGATCTCGCGTGGAGTGCGATGCTTTCGCTCGCTTCGACGTATCAGACCGCCGACGACCTGAAGCCTGTCGGGCCCGTGCGCCTTCGAGGCGACTGGTTCGACCTGCGCGACATCTCCGCAGCGACAGGGCTCGTTGATCTCTCGAAGCGGCCGCCGTCGCTCGCGCGATGCCAGGACGACGCGACGAGCGTAGGTGACGAGTACCTCGACTCGCTGACCGGACAAAGGACGCTGCAGGTGGACAGTGCCATCTATAACGTCGTGACTGCGCCGAGCGGCTTCTATCAGACCGCGACAGCCGCGACGAGCATCGTGGCGGGCAAGCAGTACAAGATCGTCACAGTGGCCAAAACCGACTACACGCTGATCGGCGCGACAAGCAACACGGTCGGCGAGGTATTCGTGGCGACAGGCACGGCGACGGGCTCGGGCACGGTGCAACTGTTCGACGAGGACGCCTACTTCGCCTTCCAGCGCCTCACGCAGAGCGTGTACTTCCGCACCAAGCCTGCGGGCTGGGACTTCAACGCGCGCTTTCAGGACGGCGAGCCCGTCACGCTGATCGCGTCGTTCTCGTGGCTCGGCAATCGCCGCGACGTCAAAACGGCAGACGTGGCAGCAGGCACGGCTCTTGAGTCAGTCGGCGGACAGGACAACGTCATCGACCAGCCGCAGTGGTGCGTCAACGGCACGCCGCAGGACTCGACGATCACGACGCCGACGGGACCGTGCCTCACGGTCAACTGCGACGTGGACTTCGGCGCGACGGTCGCGTACGAGTGGAACTCGTCGATCTTCGTGGCGAGACATACGCGCGTGCACTTTTACAACGGGCAAAGCGTGCCAGTGTGCCGAGGGTACGACACGCCGCTGCAGACCTCTGGCGGATGCTGTCGCGTCACCGAGCACACGAGCAGCGAGAGCGACCCTTCATGCCCGTACGACGACTCCAACATCTGCTTCGTGCGCTTCGTCAACCGACCGTACCAGTGGTACGACGGCGCGGCTCCGTTCCGCATGGAGCCGACATCAAGCAACGTCGTCGACCGCAACCCGATCTGCTGCGAGTACCCGCATGTGCTGCAGCGCGTGTGCGACGTCAACTCAAGCGAGACGCAGATGCGCAGCGGCGGGACGTGGGGCAACTTCGAGCCAGATCCGGCGACGAGCCCGCCGTGCTCGAACGACGACTGCACAGGCTCGACGCTGCCAGGTCAGCAGCCGTGCGTCACGACCTCATCCGAACCGTGTCCGCTCGCCGGTCCGGGTCCAGCCGCTGGGTACGGGATCGGCTCGGGTAACTGCGGCGACGTGAAGTACGCGGCGCAAGCGCCTGACCTTGCCGTCGCCTTCAAGACGGGCTACGGCTACTACTTCAACCCGTTCAGCGGCGTGAACGAATGGGTCCTGAAGCCGCAGTGCCTCGAGCAGTTCAAGGACAACGGGCAAGTGGGAGCGCCCGATGTGCGACCAGACGGCGGACCGCGTCGATACCCTGTCGGTCATGTGTCAGGTACGCGCGGCACAGGATTCATCATGCAGTCGTATCCGTCCGACGTGAATGCGTTGCAGTCGAGCGAGTGCTGCTCGATCGACGATCGCAGCGATCAGTACATGGGACTCAACGTGCAGAAGCGGCACTGGCTGTCGTTCCCTGCGTACGAGATCGTGACCTACTGATGCTGCGGCGCGGCCTTCAACGGAGTTCGCTGCTCGGCAAGATCGCGCAGTACACGGTCGCGGAGATGTCGCGGTACTTCTGCAAGATCGCGCCCGACGAAGTCGAGAAGCGCAAGGCGACCTGCCGTGGATGCGAGTACCTGGACAAGTCGATGACCGTGCCGCCGCAGGTCGGATTCTGCACGGGCTGCGGATGCCCGCAGTGGAGGCGCAGCGAACTCAGCGTCAAGGCGACGATGCCGATGGCGGAGTGTCCTCGCGGCAAGTGGCGCGCGTACGAGATCACGATGCCGCCCAAAGGCGGAGCGGTATAATCAGGGATCATGGTGTGCGACTCCATCGCACGCGTCTCCTATGGCGACCACGGTGTACGAGCCGTGGTCGCTTTATTTTGCAAATAACGCGGCTTCCTTCCGCTCCTGCGCAAGAAGTGAGAAATAGTGCAGAGTAGTACTTGACAGGGACGATAGTAGCGGTATGATGATCCCGTTCCCGCTCGTACGCGGGAGCAAGTCAGGACCGTAAACACAAGGAGACACCATGACAACGACCACGATCAATGAAGCCCTCGTCCAACTCGACATCGCAGTTGCCGTCGCTGAGGATGCTTTCGACGCTCGCCGCCGCGCTGAAGAAGCAAAGTTCGCCGCTCATATTGGCTTTAAGCGTATGGCTCAGTACAAGTGGTCGCAACTGAACCTATTCGTCGATGCGATCATGCTGGACTCCTGCGAAGCCGTCGAACTGACGCGCGCTCGCAACGCGCGCAAGCAGTACCGCTGACGCGCGCGCGAGGGCTCCACGGAGCCTGAGCGCCTGCGCCATCGTGGCACAGATTCGCAACGCACAAGGAGACACCATGACAGACACAGACATCGACACGCCTCAACTCGACGCGCTCATCGACATGTGCGCGCTGCTGCCACGCGAGTACTCGTACTCCGTCGGCATGTGCCTCAAGGATGTGCGGCACGCACTGCAGCAGACCGCGCCGCACGGCGACCCGTCCTTCTACGAGGACATCGCCAAGCAGGTCCGCGTGCAGGTCCTTCACGCCGTGATGAAGGGCGTGCTCGAGATGCAGACCGCGCTGATCACGCAGGAGGGACAGCAGTGAACCTCGACCACGCAGACTTCGTGATCCGCCAACTGTCGAGCGTGCCCGTACGCGGCACGAAGACCGAGCCGCGACCAGCGGCAGTCATCGAGAAGCGGTACGGCATGAAGCCGCTCGAGGACACGACGAGCCTCTCGCCCGCGCAGCAGATCAGTAACCTCTGCTGGCGATTCTTCGGTCTCATCGAGATCGAAGAGGAAGACCCGCAGCGCATGATCCTCGTGCCGATTGAAGAAATCGACAACTCACTCCATGCAGCATTCGTCGCTGGCATGCGACACGCCACCAAGACCAAAAAGGAGACAGCATGATCGCAGTCGTCGTCAGCATCGCACTACTCGCCGTCCTCATCGTCACGGTCTGCTCGGACGACATCGACGGCGTCACCGACCGCACCTACACCAAAGGAGATCGCAAGTGAACCGCTCGGAAAGCATCGCATCGTTAGCCGCCGCGCTCAGTAAAGCGCAGTCGGCGATCCAGCCCGCAATCAAGGACAAGGTCAACCCTGCGTTCCGCTCGCACTACGCGACGCTCGAGAGCATCGTCGATGCGTGCCGCGACCCGCTCGCGAAGAACGACCTCGCCGTCGTGCAGTCGCCAGTCGATGCCGACACGCCCGACCGCGTCGCGCTCGAGACGCTCATCCTCCACAAGAGCGGCGAGTGGATCAGCAGTCGCGTCTCGTGCCGCTTGGCGAAGGCGGACGCGCAGGGCTTGGGCTCCGCGCTCACCTACCTGCGCCGCTACGCGCTCGCAGGCATGGTCGGCGTGACAGCGACCGAGGACGACGATGGCACCGCAGCGAGCACAGGGTCAGCGCCCGCACGCAGCGTCGTCGCCGTGACCAAGGCCGCGCCAAAGCCTCCGACCTCCGACAAGCCGATCGCAAAGCCGCAGGACAACGACTTCGTGATCACTGCGGTCAGCGCGATCAAGATGTGCAAGAGCACCGACAGCGTCAGCGCCGCCGGCAAGCCGTACACCAGGACGGAGATCGGATGGCTCGAGGCGGACGGCACGAAGGCGAAGGGATCGACCTTCTCCAAGACGATCGCTGCGGTCGGCACGGAAGCGCTCGCGAGCGGCAAGCCGATGTGCATCCGATACAAGCGCGGAGAGCGCGGCGTCGATATCGTCTCAGTCGAGCCACACGAGACCGCCGTCGAGGCAGTGGGAGGAGCCGATGGCTTACCGTTCTAAACCGCCGATCGAGCAGCCCGTTCGCGACGAGAAGCACGCGCACCAACTGGCGGTCGCGCTCAAGGCCGCGCGTATCTACTCGCCCGACGAGGTGCTCGCGGTCGTGTCCGACCTCGAGCGCAAGCGCACGGACAGCGAGATGATGGCAGGCGTGCGGCGACAGTCGCACGCGATGACACGGCTCGCCATGTCGCTGATCTGCTACACGGGCATGACGCTCCCTGAGATCAGCGCGTACATCTGTCAGACGCCGCAGCGCGTCATCGACATGCGGAGGCTCTTCCGCTATGGCAAGGATGTCCAGCAGCAGCGCACCTTCCTTGCCGAAGTACGCGAGGAACTCGAGCGGAGGTACATGCCATGATCGACGAGCCGATGCAGTGGAGTCGCGTACGGTGGACATCGTGGACAGTCGAGCCGCATCCGTTCAGCAGGCGAGCCGCGCTCAAGGTCAAGTACACGCTCATCGACGGGACGGAGTCGGTCGAGTGGCGCGTGCCGACGGACGACGAGCAGTCCATCGCGTTCTATCACTGGCGCGTCTGGTGGGCACGACGATCGCAAGTGTCTGCGCCGCACTCGCCCTGGCAGGCGCTCGAGTATCAGCGGGACGGCTATGTCGCCTCGACCGCGCGCATCTTGCACCGCAAGGACGACGCGAAGCGGTACGTCTGCCACGAGGACATTAGTATCCCGCCCGACCCTAGCACGGTTAGGTTCCAGCAGTATCGTCACGGCTAGATTGACAACCCGAAGGAGACACCATGACGCAACGGATTGACGATGCCGCGATGCGGTATCTCGGCGCAGGGATGTGCGTCCTGCCTGCGGACCGCAAAGCCAAGAGACCGACACTCAGTCGATGGCAGCCGTACATCGAGAGCCCGCCGACCGAGGAGCAACTCGACGCGATGCTATGGGACCCGCACGATGCGATCTGCATCGTCTGCGGGCTCGTGAGCGGCAACCTCGAGATGATCGACTTCGACCTGCAGGGCGTCGCGTTCGAGGCGTGGAAGAATGCCGTACGCGAGCACGACGCGGCGCTGTACGACACGCTCGTCATCGAGACCACGCCCGCAGGCGGACGGCATGTCGTCTATCGGTGCGTCGATCCAGTCGGCGGGAACGCCAAACTCGCGCACAAGATCATCGAGGCGGACGGCGAGATCGTCGAGGTCGCAGGCAAGTCGTATCCCGCGCGGCGCAACGACGACGGATGGCACGCGAAGGTCTGCGTCATCGAGACGCGAGGGCAGGGCGGTCAGTTCCTGTGCGCGCCGAGCGATGGATACTCGCTGCAGCAGGGATCGTTCGATGGCGTGCCGACGATCACGCGCGATCAGCGCGACATGCTCATCGGATGCGCACGGGCGCTCGACGAGGATCGACCTGCGCCCATCGGCAGGCAGTCATCCATCCCGTCGGACGGGAGGCTCGGCATGCGACCGGGCGACGAGTTCAACGCGCGCGGCGACATGCGCGCGCTGCTCGTCAAGCACGGATGGCGGAAGATCCGCGACGGCGAGAACGAGCACTGGTGCAGGCCCGGCAAGGAGCACGGCACGAGCGCGACGCTCAAGGACGGCAACCTGTTCGTGTTCACGAGCAGCGCGGCTCCGCTCGAACCCAACCAGTCTTACAGCGCCTTTGGACTGTACGGCACGCTCGAGCACGCTGGCGACTGGTCGAGCGCGACGAAGGCTCTCGGCGCTCAGGGCTACGGGTCGCCCGCTATGCGTCCGATGCCGAGGACGGCACAGGCGGCGCTGCCCAAGATCGCGCAGCAGTTCGACTTCAAGACCGCGTCGCAACTGCGCGACCAGTACCCGCAACTTCGACCGCCGCTCATCGAGGGCATCCTGCGGCGCGGCGAGACGATGAACATCATCGCGTCGCCAAAGGTCGGGAAGTCGTGGATGGTCAACGATCTCGCGATCTGCGTGGCGATGGGTCAGCCCTGGCTCGGCATGCCGACCGTGCAGGGCAAGGTCCTCATCCTCGACAACGAACTGCACCCAGAGACGATGTCGAGCCGAATCGCCACGCTCAAGTCGAAGCGGTCGTGGGACGACGAGGTCATCGACCGCAACCTGCACTTCGTCAACCTGCGCGGCGGGCTCCTGAGCATCGAGGACCTCGATGGCTCGTTCGTGGCGCTCGAGCCCGACTCCTACTCGATGATCGTGCTCGACGCCTACTACCGCTTCCTGCCAGTCGGCGTCGACGAGAACGACAACGGCGCGATCGCGAACATCTACAACCTCATCGACAGGCACGCACGGTCGATCAACGCCTCGTTCGTCCTGATCCATCACACGAGCAAGGGCGGTCAAGCCGAGAAGTCGGTGACGGATGTCGGATCGGGCGCAGGCAGTCAGAGCCGCGCGACCGACACGCATCTCGTCCTGCGCCACCACAAGGAGGAGGGCGTCATCGTCGTCGATGCCGCCGTCCGATCCTGGAAGCCGATCGAGCCGTTCTGCCTCAGGTGGAACTTCCCGCTCTGGGAGCGCGACACGACCGGGCTCGACCCTGCCGACCTGCGCCGACCCGAACGCAAGAAGCGCGAGCGCGGGACAGGCGTCACGGACACCGATCCACCAGACCCGTACGGGACCGCAGACGCCTTCCAGCGGGCTTTCATCGCCGTACCCTCCCCGAGGGCGGAGATCGTCGCCCGAGCCCGCCAAGCGAACCTGAGCGCGCGCAGGGCGAACGCTGCTCTGGCGTCGTGTCTGGTCCAACATCTCGTCACGGAGACGCCGTCGGTCGGCGCACGACCGGCGACATTCACGCCCGTAGTGTCCGATATCCTGCCGAACGGACTTCCGTTATGAGACCACGATATTCCGCTTACGCAGCATTAGTGTGTGTGCGCACACCCTCCCTAGTACCCTCCCTAGGTGCAGGCGCTAAAGCGCTGCACCTTGTACACGTGAAATGTGTGCGCGCACACACAAACTCCGCAAGCGCGGAAACGGCGCCCGTCCGTTGCCAGATCCATCGTCACGACCGTAGTGTTACGCCATGCAACATGATCCCGAAGGAGACACCATGACCGCCAGACCAACCACCACCACCTCGACCTCGACCGCCATCACAACTGCAGATCCATCGCACGGCTACCTGCTCGACGCCGAGCGGCAACTCGCTCGGCTCGGCGACATCGCTGAGGCAGCCAGGCCCGAGGCGCTGCTCCGACTCCATCGCCAGTGCACCGAGATCCGCAAGCAGGCGACCACGATGATCGGGCTCATCGAGGGCGCGATCAAGGAGCACATCATCACGACCAACACCGACGTGCAGATCGACGAGAACATGCGCTGGTACGTCGCGCCCGAGCGCAAGGTCAAGTCGATCGACGACGACGCCGTCGCGCATGCCGTGCTCAAGGCGGCGGCTGGCGACCTCGGCAAGTTCACGACGGGACCAGACGGCGTGCTCAAGTCGCAGCCGTGGAAGCCGGCGACCGTGCGCAAGTTGATCGGCGAGGCGCTCTACGAGGAGTTGTTCCGAACCGAGATGGGCACGGAACTCGTGCTCAAGGTCCACGACAAGCGGTTCAGCAAGTGAACGCTCGCGCGGCGGTGAGATGGGTCAGCCTCACCGCCGCGCTCGGCTTGTGAAAAACTCACCCACCCTACGATTCTGTTGAGCGACTTCCACACATGCCACCTATCGTCACGAGTGGGATTCAGCACATCAAAGCGCCCATCGGTCGGCGGCAGTGGCGCATCGCCTTCATCGCGGCGCGTGACATGCCGAAGGACACGCTCGGGCTCTGCG
>SXGT01497288.1_pt1 | contig 25613 bp, 23 predicted proteins | sample 3176221 | NCBI WGS metagenome assembly SXGT01 (sample SAMN11356862, study PRJNA531348) | freshwater metagenome | isolation source: freshwater sample F1-120 | place: China: Fuxian Lake, Yuxi | collected 2017-12-25
CAGCCGCCCACAGGCTGGTCACGATAGAGGCGGTTTAATGAACCACTCGTCGCGGTCGATCGGCGAACCGATCTTCTTCAGCTCGCGCTGAAACTCGAACTCGCCGGCTGCCTGCACGTTGGCGAGCAGATCGCTGGCGTCGATCTCGAGCGACGAGTAGTCGCGCCAGCGGTCGGGGTAGCCGATCTTGGGCGTGAACTTCTGCAGCTTGTCGAGGGCGCGCTCGCGCGTGGCCGGGGTCATCCACTCGAGCGTCTCGATGCTCTGGCGGTAGGCCTCGACGAGATTCGCGACGAGATCGTCCATCGCCGCCTTCGCGGTCGGCTTGAAGTGGCGCTCGACGTAGGTGGCGCCGACGGCCTCGCCCATGGCGCGCTCGACGAGGGCCACGCCGCGCTTCCAGCGCGCCCGCAGCTCGGGGGCGCCGGTGAGCGTGCGGCCGAAAAACGCGAAGCTCTCATCGACGAAGGCGCTCGGCAGGTACGGAGCCATCGACCGCACGATCGCGTACCGCAGCCAGTCGCGCCACTCATCGAGGTCGCGGCCCGTCAGCTCGGCGGCGATACCGTCAGTCACGTCGGGCTGTCGCAGAACGACCTCGGCGAGCGTCTCGGCCGGAATGCCGTAGCCGTCGCGCCACGTCGCGAGGTCGACACCCGCGGCGCGCGCCGCCCAGTCGTCGAAGGTCGTCAGGTTGTAGGTCGCCTGAGCATCGCGGCACCGAACGGTGTCCCAGTGGTGCGCAGCGATCGCCGTCTCGAGGGCGACGACGCGCTCAGCCCGAGCCGCGGCGTCGTCGAGGCCGGCGAGCGCGAGCATGCGCTCGACATGCGCGCGGTAGGCCGCGAGCGTCTCGGCGTGCTTCTCCTCGCGGTAGTACGCCTCGTCGGGCAGGCCGAGCCCGCCCTGCTCGACGAACACGAGGTAGCGCTCGGGGTCGCCCGGGTCGTTGTCGACGAAGAGCTGCACGAAGCCCGGCACCCCGCGACGCTCGAGGCGTCCGACCGTCGCGAGCAGAGCATCCGCATCGGTCACGGCGTCGACCTCGGCGAGCAGCGGGGCGAGGGGCGCGGCGCCGAGGGCCTCGATGCGCTCGGCATCCATGAAGCTCGCGTAGAGGTCGCCGACCTTCTTCTCGAGCGTGCCCTCCTGCGCGTTCTGGGCCTGCTCGATGATCTCGCGCACGGCCTTCTCGGCCTCTTCGGCCAGCACGAGGAACGAGCCATACCGCGCCTTGTCCTCCGGAATCGGCGTGCGGGCGATCCATTGCCCGTTCACGTGCCGGTAGAGGTCGTCTTGCGGTCGCACCGCGGGGTCGAGTTCTGCGCGGTCGATGCCGCTCGCAAGCACGTCAGTCACCCGCCAGAGCCTAATGGCCCGACCCTTTGAGCGGGCAGAAATGTCGGCCCGGCTTACGACGCTTCGGTTCGGGATGCCCTCCGCGCGCCCGCCACCGCCCCCACCAGCACGGCCGCGGCGAGCGCCGCGAGCACCCCGGTCGCTGCCGCGACCCCCCACACTGCTCCGCCGACGCCCGCCAGTGGATACGCCACCGCGTACCACGCGTGCGACGTCGAGAAGCGTGCCGCGAAGACCGCGGGGCGGTCGGCTGTCACGACATTGCGGCGAATCAAGCGCGCACTCGGGGTGCTGATCGCCGAGGAGGCCGCGCCGAGCAGCAGCCAGAAGATGCCGAGGCCGATCAGGTCGAGCCCGGGCCCGGCTTCGATGAGCGCGACGATCGCGAGCACGACGATCGCGGCGAGGGCACCGCCCGTCATGACGGCCCGATCGGTCGTGCGCCGCAGCAACGCGGGCAGCACGAGGGCGATGACGATCGATCCGACGCCGAACAGTGCCAGAGCGATCGCCAACGGCGCAACGACGTCGTCGACCTCGCCTTCGAGCCGCAGCGCGATGACGACCGTGTTGACGAGCACGGTCGCGTAGACGGCCGCCACGACGGCATCGAGCAGAGCGAGAAAGCGCGTCGACTCGATGGCCGCGATGAGCCGCAGCCCGCGCACGAGCCGAGAGACGAAGGGCTCGCCGGTGACGGGCGTGCGCAGCTGCAGTCGTGAGAGCAGCACGGCGACGAGCGAGAGGGCGAAGCCGGCCGCCGTCACGGCGAACAGCCACGACGTGGGCAGCAGCGTCACCAGCAGGGCGGCGAGCAGCGGGCTCACGAGCGACTCGAGGTCGTAGGCCAGTCGTGACAGAGACTGCGCCGAGGTGTAGTCGCGCTCGTCGGGCAGCACTTCAGGAATCGCGGCCTGGAAGGTCGGGGTGAACACGGCCGACGCGGTCTGCAGCAGCAGGATCGCCACATAGAGCTGCCAGGCTTCGCTCACGAGCACGAGCGAGAGCGCGACGACGATGCGCGCCGCGTCGGCGCCGATGAGAATCGCGCGCGATGACCGACCGGCGAGCAGCGCCGTGGCGATCGGCGAGACCACCACGTAGGTCGCGATGCGGATGGTGAGCGCGATGCTCAGCACGACCCCCGCGTTGTCGCCAGCGATGCGCGCCGCGAGCAGGGCGATCGCGACGGTGAGCACGCCCGTGCCGAGCAGCGACGCGACTTGCGAGGCGAACAGTGCGGCGAAGCGGCGATCGCGCAGCACCGAGAGCATGCAGCGATGCTACGGCGACTACGGTGGCGTGGTGACCGACTCGCGCCCCCCGTCCGGCCGCGCGCTCAACCGCGACATCCTGCGCCTCGCGGTGCCCTCGCTCGGCGCCCTCATCGCCGAGCCGCTGTTCGTGCTTACCGATACGGCCATGGTCGGCCACCTCGGCGTCGAGCCCCTGGCCGGCCTCGGGCTCGCAAGCACCGTGCTGCAGACGGCGATCGGGCTGCTCGTCTTTCTCGCCTACGCCACGACTCCGCTCGTCGCGCGTCGTCTCGGAGCCGGCGACCCGCGCGGCGCTCTCAGCGCCGGCGTCGACGGCCTGTGGCTCGCGCTCGGCATCGGCGTGCTGCTGCTCGCGGTCATGCTGCCGTCGAGCGAGCTGGTGATCGGGTGGTTCGGCGCAGCGCCGGCGGTCACGGCCGCGGCACTCGTCTATCTGCAGATCGCCTGGTGGGGCATTCCGGGGATGCTCCTGGTTCTCGCCGCGACCGGCCTGCTGAGAGGGCTGCAGGATGCCCGCACACCGCTCATCGTCGCCGCGGCGGGCTTCGGCGCCAACATCGCCCTCAATGCGGTGCTCATCTACGGGCTCGGGCTCGGTATCGCGGGGTCGGCGATCGGCACGGTCATCGCGCAGTGGGCCATGGCCGCCGTGCTCGTGGGGGTGTGCGTGCGCCAGGCGCGCGCCGCGCAGGCCGCACTGCGCCCGGGCCGGGCGGGCATCACCGCCGCGGGTCGCGCCGGCTCGTGGCTGCTGCTGCGCACGGTGAGCCTGCGCGTCGCCCTCGTCGTCACGGTGGCCGTCGCGACGGGCTTCGGCACGACCGAGCTCGCCGCGACGCACGTGTGGTTCGCGATCTACAGCCTGCTCGCTCTCGCCCTCGACGCCCTCGCGATCGCGGGCCAGGCGCTCATCGGGCACGGCCTCGGCGCGGCCGAGGTCGATCGCGTGCACGCGATCACGCGGCGCCTGCTCGCCTGGGGCGCGGTCGTCGGAGTGGTGCTGGCGATCATCGTCGTGGCGGGCATCCCGCTCATCGCGCTCGTGATGACCTCTGACGAGGCGGTGCGCGCCGCCCTGCCGCTCACTCTCGTGGTGCTCGCGATCGGGCTTCCGCTCGCAGGCGTCGTGTTCGTTCTCGACGGCGTGCTCATCGGCGCCGGCGACGGCCGCTATCTGGCGATGACGGGCGTGCTCAACCTGCTGGCCTACCTCGCGGTGCTGCCGTTCGTCGGCGAGCTCGGCTGGCTGCTCGCCGCCTTCACCTTCGTCTACCTGGGCGCCCGGGCGCTCACCCTCGGCCTGCGAGCTCGCGGCTCGGCCTGGATCGTGACCGGCGCCGAACGGTGAGATCGAGCGCGGCTAGAGCCAGTCGCGCCGCTTGAACGCGACGTAGAGACCCAGGCCGAGCAAGGCCATGAGGCCGAGCGCGAAGGGGTAGCCCCAGGTCCAGTGCAGCTCGGGCATGTATCGGAAGTTCATGCCGTAGACGGTGCCGACGAGGGTCGGAGCGAACAGGATGGCCGCCCACGAGGTGATGCGCTTGATCTGCTCGTTCTGCTCGACGCTGACCTCGGTCATGCGACGCGTGATGAGGGTCGACTGCGCCTGCAGCGCCCTGTCGAGCAGCGTGCGGAACGAGTCGGCTCGCTCTCCGGCTCGCGTGACGTGGTCGAGTACGTCGCCCAGATGGTGGCTGAGATCGAGATCGACCCCGTCCTTCTCTCCGCCGCGCTGCAGCGCCTCGATCATGCCGATGAGGGGCTGCACAGCGCGCTGAAAGCCGATGACCTCGCTCGAGAGGTCGTAGATGCGGCGAGTGAGCACCTCGTGCTCGGCGACGCCGAACAGCTGGTCCTCGATCTCGTCGATGTCGTTCTCGAGCCCGGCGATCACCGGTTCGTACTCGTCGACGACCTCGTCGAGCACCCCGTAGAGAATCGCGTCGGGGCCTTTCGCGAGCAGCTCAGGGTCGGCCTCGAGGCGGTCGCGCACGCGCGCGAGGTCGGGCGACTCGGCGTGGCGCACCGTCACGACGAACTGCCGGCCGACGAAGACGTGCAGCTCGCCGAACTCGACCGTCTCCGTCTCATCGATGTAGCGCGCGGTGCGCAGAGCGAGAAAGAGCGTGTCGCCGTAGCGCTCGAGCTTCGAGCGCTGGTGGCCCTTCAGTGCGTCTTCGACGGCGAGGTGATGCAAGCCGAACTCTGCGGCCACCGATTCCAGCTCGTCGATCGTGGGGCGCGAGAGTCCGATCCACGCGACTCCTCCCGTAGCCCGGGTCACCTCGTAGGTCTCCTCCAGGCCGACGACGCCGGGCCGTCGCCTGCCATCCACGTACACAGCGCTCTCGATGACGGGCATGGCTCCCCCTTGTCAGGCGTTCGGCGTCGGGGCGGCTTCGCCGTGGCCGATGTCGTTCACCGTAGTTGCCCGAACGCCTCGGCCTTGACGGTCGGCCCGGCGATGAGGATGGTGTCGTCGGCTTGCACGACCGTGTCAGAGTCGGCGTTGCACCACGGCTCGACACCGCGCCGCACCGCCATGACCGTCACGCCGTACTTCTGCCGTATGCCGCTCTCGCCCAGTCGCCGCCCGATGACGATGCTGTTGGGGCTCATCTTCACGAGCGAGTAGTCGTTGTCGACGGGAATGTAGTCGAGGGCGGCGCCCCGCACGAGGTGGGCGACCCGTCGCCCCATCTCGGCCTCGGGGTACGTGACGTGCGCGACCCCGAGCTGCTCCAGAATGCGACCGTGCTGGTCGCTCGTCGCCTTGGCCCACAGGTGCGGAATCTCGAATCCGCGCAGGATCGATGCAGTGAGGATGTTCGCCTGAATGTCGCCGCCGATCGCGACCACCGCGCGGTCGAACTCGTGCACCGCGAGCTGCCTCAGCGTCTCCTCGCGCGTCGAGTCGGCGCGCACCACCTGCGTGAGCTCGCCGTTGAGCGACTGCACGATCTCTTCGTCGTTGTCGATGCCCAGCACCTCGGTGCCGGTCTGCATGAGCTCGAGCGCGAGAGCGCGACCGAAGCGGCCGAGCCCGATCACGACGACCGAGTCTGCTTCAGCGATGCGCCCGGCCCGGCCGGTGCGGAAGGGTGACTTAGCCAATGGAGGGCCTTTCTTTCGGAAGCTCGTAGAGGGTGCGGCGTTCGCGCAGCACGAGCGCGGTGCCGAGCGTCAGAGGGCCGAGGCGGCCGAGGAACATGAGCACCATGAGCAGTACCTGCGCCTCGGGCGGCAGGTCGGCCGTGATGCCCGTGCTCAGTCCGACCGTGCCGAAGGCGCTCGCCGCTTCGAAGAGCAGCACATCGAGGTCGAGGTGGGTCATGGTGATGAGCGCGACCGTCGCCGCGGCGACGGCGGCCGCCCCGAGCAAGGCGATCGTGATCGCCTGCCGGTGCACGGCCCGCGAGAGCCGCTTGCCGAAGATGTTGACGGCCCCGTCACCGCGCAGCTCGGTGATGATGATGAACAGCAGCACCGCGAAGGTCGTGACCTTGATGCCGCCCGCGGTGCCCGCCGGTCCGCCGCCGATGAACATCAAGATGTCGATGCCGAGCCACGTCTCGGGCTGCATGAGGCCCACGTCGACGCTGTTGAACCCGGCGGTGCGAGCCTGCACCGAGTGGAAGAACGCGACGAGAACGCGGTCGCCGAACGACATCGTGCCGATCGTGCCGGGGTTGTTCCACTCGTTGGCGGCGATCCAGATCGTTCCACCGACGAGCAGCACGGCCGTCATGCTCAGCACGATGTTGGTGTTCATGCTCCAGTGCAGGGGGCGGCGGAACTCGCGGCGCAGCTGCAGCAGCACAGGGAACCCAAGACCGCCGAGGATGATCGCGATGCACATGGGGATCGTGATGATCGGGTCGGTGGCGAAGCCGATCATCGAGTCGGAGAACAGCGAGAAACCCGCGTTGTTGAACGACGACACCGCGTGGAAGACGCCGAGCCAGGCTGCCTCGACGCCGTCGTAGCCGTAGGCGAGCGCGAACCGCAGCGACAGGATCACGGCGAGCACGGCCTCGATCGCGAGCGAGGTCAGCAGAATGCCCCGAGCGAGCCGACCGGCGTCACCGAGCGTGACGCTGCGGTTCTCGGTCGACGTCAGCACTCGGTTGCGCAGGCGCATGCGGCGCGCGAGCGTCAGGCCGATGAGCGAGGCGACGAGCATGATGCCGAGCCCGCCGACCTGAATGAGCACGATGATGACGATCTCGCCGAAGAGAGAGAACGCCACGGGGGTGTCGACGACGATGAGACCCGTCACGCAGACAGCCGAGACGGCCGTGAAGGCGGCGTCGAGCACCGTGACCTCGGCACCGGGCTCATGCGCCCACGGCAGCGACAGCAGGCCGGTGCCGGCCGCGATGACGGCGAGAAACCCGAGCACGACGGCTTGCGGGGCATTGAGGCGAAAACGTGTGAGGGCCGACCTGCTCCGGCCCCTCGAGAACGGCACCCGCAGACTCTAGTCCTCCGGCCGCGGAACGCAAGCCCAGCCCCCACCGCACGACGACGGGCGCCCGAGCCGAAGCTCGAGCGCCCGATCAGCGTGCTGCCGTGATCAGTCCTTGACGGCGTCCTTGACGTCGTCGCCGGCCTGCTTGAGGTTCGCCTTCGTCTGGTCGAACCGGCCCTCGGCCTCGAGCTCTTCGTTGCCCGTGACCTTGCCCGTGGCCTCTTTGGCCTTGCCGCCGAGCTCTTCGCCCTGGTGCTTCATCTTGTCTGCTGCATCGTTCATGGTCGACTCCTTGTTGTCGTCGGTGATGATGTCGATCTTGTGGATCGACCTGAGCCACAGTTCCACTCCTGCGTGGTGGGGCGCACCCCCTTGACTTCTCAGCAAGCCCTCGGCACTCTTCGCCCGCTGCACCACTGTTAGCGTTGTCGAACGCGCTGCCTCCGATCGACGAGCGCGAGCATCCTCTCTCTCGAAAGACCCTCGTGACCACATCTGCGGGCACTCGCCCCTCACTCACTGCCTGGCGCCTCGCCGTCTTCGCTGTCTTCGCGATCAACGGCCTCGCCATGGCGAGCTGGTTCGCACGCACGCCCGCCATTCGCGACGCGCTCGACGTGCGCACCGACGAGTTCGGCGTGCTCATCATGGGCATGGCCGCGGGCTCGATCGCGGGGCTGCTCGCCTCGTCGCACATCATCGCGCGCATCGGCTCGCGCACGACGATTCTCGTGGCGCTGCTGACGTGCCTCGGTGCGCTCGCCCTCATGGGGCTGGGTTCGGCGACCCTCGGATCGTTCTGGGTCACCTTCGTCGCGCTGGTGCTGTTCGGCGCGGGCACGGGCATCACCGATGTTGCGATGAATGTCGAGGGTGCCGGGGTGGAACAAGCGCAGGGGCGCAGCATCATGCCGTGGTTCCACGCTTCGTGGAGCGTCGGCACGATCGCCGGCGCCGCGATCGCCGCCGGCGTCACGTCGATCGGGGTTCCCCTCGACGTGCACTTGGCCGCCATGGCCGTGCTGCTCGCGTGCGCCACCCTGGTGGCTGTGCGCTCGCTGCCGAAGCACCGCTCTCTGCCGGGTCTCGACGACGATGGGCCCGGTCCAGCGCGCACGACCTTCCGCGAGCGCATGGCGATCTGGCGCGAGCCGCGCACGCTCGTGATCGGACTCATCGTGCTCGGTATGGCCTTCGCCGAAGGCTCGGCGAACGACTGGCTCGCGCTTGCCATGGTCGACGGGCGCGGCGTCGACGAGGCGACCGGCGCCCTCTACTTCGGCCTCTTCGCAACCGCGATGACCGTCGGGCGCATCGGCGGCGTCTGGGTGCTCGACCGCTTCGGACGCGTGCCGGTGCTGCGCGCCTCGGCCCTGCTCGCCATGACCGGCATCGCGGTGCTGATTCTCGTGCCGCACCCGATCGCCGCCGCGATCGGCATCGCCGCGTGGGGCCTCGGCGCCGCACTCGGATTCCCGGTCGGCATGTCGGCGGCCGCCGACGAACCGTCGAAAGCCGCCGCCCGCGTCGCCGCCGTCGCGACCGTCGGCTACTTCGCGTTCCTCGTCGGGCCGCCGGTTCTCGGCTTCCTGGGCGAGCAGTTCGGTCTGCTCAACGCCTTCTGGGTCGTGCTCGTGCTCATCGCGCTCGCATTTGTCGCCACGCCCGCCGCGCGCGAGTCGGGTGCGGCCGCGGGCGCGACACCGGCCGACGACCCGGCGACGGATGCCCGCCCCTAGGCTCGCCGCATGACGAGCTCCGCCTCCGCACGCCCGCCGCTGCCGCACGATCTCGATCTGACGGGCCGCGCCGCGCTCGTCACCGGGTGCGGATCAGCCCAGGGCATCGGCTTCGCCACAGCCCGCGCGCTCGCCGAGCGCGGAGCTCGCGTCGCGATGACCGCCACGACCGATCGCATCGACGATCGCGTCGCCGAGCTGCGCGCGCTCAACCTCGAGGCGCACGGTGTCGTCGCGCGGCTCGAGACCGAGAGTGCGGCGGGCGACGCCGTCGCGGCGGTGCGCGACCTCGTGGGCGACGTCAGCATCCTCGTCAACAACGCCGGCATGATCGCGACGGGCGAAGAGTTCCCCCGGGGCGACATCGAGATGAGTGTCGAGGAGTGGCGCAGCGCCGTCGACGTCAACCTGACGAGCGTGTTCCTCGTGACGCGGGCTGTCATCGCGGGAATGCGCGCGCAGGGATGGGGCCGTGTTGTGAATGTGGCCTCGACGACGGGCGCGGTGCAGGCCGCGCGCGACGACCTCGGCTACGCCACCGCGAAGGCCGGGGTGCTCGGCTTCACTCGGGGGCTCGCGGTCGACGAGGCCCGTCGTGGCATCACCGTCAACGCGGTCGCGCCGGGCTGGATCGCGACCGCGTCGCAGCTCGAGCAGGAGGCCGAGGAGGGCGAGCTCGTGCCGCTCGGCCGCAGTGGCACGCCTGCCGAGATCGCGAGCACGATCGCGTGGCTCGCGAGCCCCGGCGCGAGCTACATCACCGGCCAGCTCATCGTCGTCGACGGCGGCAACGGCATCGCCGAAGAGCGCCGCCCCGGCCTCTGGGACTGATCCGACGGCCGTAGGCTGAGCGGATGCGCCTCGTCATCGCCCGCTGCTCAGTCGACTATGCGGGCCGGCTCAGTGCGCACCTGCCGCTCGCGACGCGACTGCTCATCCACAAGAGCGACGGCAGCCTGCTCGTGCACGCCGACGCGCTCAGCTACAAGACGCTCAACTGGATGAGCCCGCCGTGCACCCTCGTCATCGACGAGCCCGACGACGACCAGCGCGAGGCCGGCGTGCTCGAGCTGTGGCGCGTCACGCACGCGAAGACCGCCGACCTGCTCGTCGTGAGCATTCACGAGGTGCTGCACGACTCCGCTCACGAGCTCGGGCAGGACCCCGGTCTGCAGAAAGACGGCGTCGAGGCGCACCTGCAGAAGCTGCTGGCCGAGCACATCGAGCTGCTGGGCGAGGGCTTCTCGCTCGTGCGCCGCGAATACATGACGGCCATCGGGCCGGTCGACATTCTCGCGCGCGACGCGAGCGGAGCATCCGTCGCCGTCGAGATCAAGCGCCGGGGCGGCATCGACGGCGTCGAGCAGTTGACGCGCTACCTCGAGCTCATGAACCGCGACCCGCTGCTCGCCCCCGTCGCGGGCGTGTTCGCGGCGCAGGAGATCACGCCCCAGGCGCGCACGCTCGCCGAAGACCGCGGCATCCGCTGCCTGCTGCTCGACTACGACGCCATGCGCGGCCTCGACGACGGCGTTCCCCGGCTGTTCTGATCTGACCGCCACCTCGTCGTCCCCCTGTTCTGGGGGACGCGGCGACCAGAGAAATAGGTGAGCCTGATTCTCTGACCGGAGAGTACCTGGATGCTCTTCGCTTCTGGTCTGACATTGGGAGCCCGAACTCGCCATGCATCATCCTTACCCGAGCTTTGTGCAGCGCGCCGTCGCCGTCACGGCCGCGGTTGCCGTGAGCACGCTCATCGTCGCGAGCGCTCCGGCGCCGTCGGCGAGCGCCGCGCAACTGCCCACCACGTGCACGAACGCCTCGATCGAGAACGGGTCGTTCGAGAACCCGGTCACGCCGGCCAACACCTCGCGACAGGTCAACGAGGCGACCGTGCCGGGGTGGTCGACGACCGCGACCGACGACAGGATCGAGATCTGGCACGCGCCCTTCCAGGGAGTGCCGGTGCCCGATGGCACGCAGTTCGTCGAGATCAACGCGACGCAGCGGTCGAAGCTCTACCAAGATGTCGCGACGACGCCCGGAGAGACCATCCGCTGGCAGCTTCAACACCGCGGTCGCACCGGCGTCGACACGATGGAGGTGCGGATGGGCGCCCCCGACACGGCTCTCGCCCTGCAGTCGACCCTCGCCACCGGGCAGTCCTGGCGCACCTACTCGGGGCTCTACACCGTGCCTGCCGGGCAGACGACGACGCGCATCTCGTTCGACTCGATCAGCAGCGCCAATGGCGTTGCCTCGTACGGCAACTTCGTCGACGCGGTCTCGATCACGTCGGGGGCCTGCGTCGTCACCAGCAAGAGCGTCACGAACCTCACGGGCGGAGACTCGGTGCGTCTCGGCGACACTCTTCAGTACTCCGTGGTCGCCGCGAACCAGGGTGCCAGCGATGCGTCGCTGACCTCGGTAATCGACAGCCTGCCTGTCGGTGTCTCGCTCGTACCCGGGTCGATCTCCGTCACCGAGGGCGCGACGACGTCGACCGTGACCGATGACATCGGAGACGATGCCGGTGAGTTCGACGTCGCCGCCCGCGAGCTTCGCGTGCGGGTGGGTAGCGGCGCGTCGAGCGCGCTCGGAGGCACACTCCCGACAGGAGCATCCGTCACGGTCTCGTTCAGCGTGACCGTCGACTCGATCACCGCGCTCCCTTCCATCGACAACACGGCGACGGTGGCGTTCACTGATGCGCTGTCGGCGCAGACGCGGGTGTCGACCTCGAACACGACGACGACCCCCATCTCGCCGGATGCTCCCGCCCTGTCGATCGTCACCTCAGGCTCGGTGACCCCCGATGAGCGCCAGGACGCCGCCGCCCCCGGAGACACGATCGCGTGGAGCTATCTCGTCACGAACACGGGAGACGTGCCGCTCAGCGACGTGACGGTCATCGACCCCGAAGGCGGAACGATCACGTGCGCTCCTTCTGAGCTGGCCGTGGGTGAGGGCGCGACCTGCACCGGTACGGCCACGCACACGGTGACCCCTGGTGACCTCGTCGTGGGTTCGGTCGCGAACGGAGCGACGGCACGCGCCACCCCGCCCTTCGGCGCCGCGCCTGTCGAGTCAGCCGAGTCGGTGGCGACCATCACCACCGAGGCCATCGCTCCGGCGATCTCCGTGACGGTGTCGCACGACAACCACAGCGCCACCGAGGCTGACCCTTCGATCTACGCCGGAGACCTTCTGCGCGCTCGATTCGTCGTGACCAACAGCGGCAACTCAGCGCTCAACGGCGTCGCCGTGACTGACCCGGTGTTCGGCGCGGTGACCTGCGTCGACGACTCGCTCGAGGTGGGCGAGTCGACCACCTGCGTCGCCGACGACCTGTACGTCGTCACCGACGAGGATGCCGAGACCGGCATCCTGTGGCGAACCATCTCGGCCACGGGCGACGCGGTCACCGGGGCCGCCGTCATGTCGGTCTCTGATGAGCAGCTCGTCAGCATCGAGGTCTTGACCGAGCTGCCGACGTTCGATCTGCCCGAAGCCGGCGAGCCTGGCGAACCTGACCCAGCATCCCCTGACCCTGAATTCTCGGGGCTCGCGGCCACCGGAGCCGAGAGTCGCCAGCCGATGGCGCTCGCCCTTCTGCTGCTCGGCGCCGGTGTCCTGATGTTCGGGGTCGCACGGCTGAGCGCGAGGCGGCGCGCCTAGGCTCGACCGCATGGCTCACTACACGGCGATCTTGCTCGACCTCGACGGCACGGTCACCGACTCGGCCCCCGGCATCACCGACACGCTCGCCTACACCTTCGAGCAGCTGGGCATCGCTGTGCCCGACAGCGACGAGCTGCTGCGCTACGTCGGCCCGCCGATTCTCGACTCGTTCCGCGACCGCGCCGGCATGAACCTGGCTGAGCGCGAGCGCGCGCTCGAGGTCTACCGCGAGCGGTATCTCGACCGCGGCGCCTACGACGCGACCCTCTACCCCGGCATGGGCGAGCTCGTGCGCGACATCTCGGCCGCGGGCATTCCGCTCAGCCTCGCCACGTCGAAGCCCGAGGTTCCGGCGACGCTCATGCTCGAGCACTTCACCATCGCGCACCACTTCGACCTCATTACCGGGGCCTCGGCCGACGAGGTGCGCAGCGCCAAGGCCGACGTCGTCGCCGAGGCGCTCATTCGATTGAAGGCGATGGATGCTGATCTCACGCGCCCCATCATGATCGGCGACCGCGTGCACGACGTCGAGGGTGCTGCCGCGCACGGCATTCCGACCATCGCCGTGACGTGGGGCTACGGCGAGCCGAGCGAGTGGCAGCACGCCCGAGCCGTCGCCCACGACGTCGACGAGCTGCGCGCCCTTCTCGGGCTCTGACCCGTCAGCGCGCGAGGCGCTCGACGACCGAGCCGAAGACGCCCGGCAGGGTCGCCGCCGCGGGCACGATGAGTCGGCGCGCGGGCGAGGTTGCGGCGGCGAGCAGCCCCGCTGTCAGCAGGCGGAAGTCGCGCGTCGACCGCGCCCACGCCCGCTCGTAGCTCCTCAGGTCGTCGCGGGCGAGGCAGTCGGCGAGCACCTCGGCCTGGGCGAGCCCGACACGCAGCCCTTCGCCGGTGAGGGCATCCACGTACCCCGAGGCATCGCCGACGAGCGCGACCCGGCCGACCGTGCGGGCGCGTGTGCGCTGCCGCAGCGCGCCCGCTCCGCGCAGCGTGCTCGCCTCATCGGCACCGGCAAGTCGATCGCGCACCGTCGGTGCTTGCCCGATGGCCCCCTCGAGATCGACGGGCCGGGGCGCGAGCACTGCCACCCCGACCGTGTGCTCATCGACAGGCGTGATGTAGAGCTCGGCCTCGGGCAGATAGGTCACTTCGACCAGATCGCTCCACGGCGCGACGGCAAAGTGCTGCCGTAACCCGTAGCGCCGATGCTCGCGCGTCGACACCCGGGCAGGCCGGTCGAGCTCGGCGACCTCGCGCACCGTCGAGTGCAGGCCGTCGGCGCCGATGAGCCATCGCGCGCGCAGTCCGTTGACCGTCACGTCGGAGTCGCTCTGCGTGATGCGGTCGACCCGTTCATGCCGGGTCTCGATGCCCACCTCGGCCGCGCGGGCGCGCAGCGCATCGTGCAGCACCGTGCGGCGCACTCCCCGCCCGGCCGCCGAACGATAGCGGTGCGTGACCGAGCGGCGAGCATCCTGATACCGGATGCCCCGCAGCGGGTGCCCGGCGGGGTCGACACCAAGGCGTGCCAACGCCGCGAGGGCGCCCGGCATGAGCCCTTCGCCGCAGGCCTTGTCGATCGTGCCCTCGCGCGGTTCGAGCACGATCACCGTGAGGCCGCGTGCCTGCAGTTCGAGTGCCGTCGCCAGGCCGATGGGCCCGCCGCCCGCGATGAGCACGTCGGCGTCGAGGGTCGTCGTCATGTCGTGCGCAGCGCCGCGAGCGCGCGGTTCTCGGTCGGAATGCGGAAGGCGAGCAGCAGCACAGCATTGAGCACCGTGAAGACGATCGCGGTGATCCACGCCGAGTGCACGAGCGGCAGTGCAATGCCCTCGATCGCGACGATCCAGTAGTTGGGGTGGCGCAGCCAGGCGAAGCGGTAGGGGCCGCGCGTCACCCGCGTCGAGCCAGGCACGACGATGACGCGCGTGTTCCACTGCCGGCCGAGCGACGCGATCACCCAGTAGCGGCCGGCCTGGCACAGCAGCGCGATGACGAGCATCGGCCAGCCGAGCGCGCCGATGAACGGGCGGTCGAGCAGCACGACCTCGGCGATGCAGGCGAGCAAGAGCCCGGTGTGCAGCACGACCATGAACGGAAAGTGCCCCTTGCCGTGCTCGACCCCGCCCTGCGCGAAGGCGTGCGCCGCGTTGCGCTTCGAGATGACGAGCTCGATGAGGCGCTCGACGCCCGTCGCGAGCACCAGGGCGATGTACAGCACAACACTCATGACCACTCCAGGAGGACGATTTCGGCGGTGACGCCCGGGCCGAGCGCGAAGAGCACGCCGCGGGTTCCTGCAGGCCGGGCACCGCCCTCGGCGAGCACGTGCAGCACCGCGGCCGATGACATGTTGCCCGCGCGCGCCAGCACGGCCCAGCTCGTCGCGAGCGCCGCGGGCGCCAGGTCGAGGGCGGCGCTGAACGACTCGAGCACGCGGGGGCCGCCCGGATGGGCGATCCAGTCGTCGACGTCGGCGCGCGTCCAGCCCGCCTCGGCGAGCAGCTCGTCCACGGCCGCCGCGAAGTGCCCGTCGATGAGCGCGGGCACACCCGCGGCGAGCATGAGCCTGAAGCCGCTCTCGCCGATGCGCCAGCCGATCATCTCGGCGCTCTCGGGGTAGAGCGCGCTGCGGCTGCCGACGACGCGGGCGCGCGGCTCGGAATCGGCGAGCGCCGCGGGGTGGGCATCCCCCACCATGACGACAGCCGCTGCCCCGTCGCCGAAGATGCCGGTGCCGACGACGTTGGCCATCGACGGGTCGTCCCATTGCAGGGTCAGCGAGCACAGTTCGACCGAGACAAGCAGGGCGACACCCGTGGGGTTGCCCGCCAGATAGTCAGCGACCCGTGCGAGCCCCGCGGCACCCGCGACGCAGCCCAGACCGAAGCTCGGCACTCGACGCAGATCTGACCGGAAGCCCATGCTCGTCGCCAGCTGCGCGTCGAGCGACGGGGCGCCGAGCCCCGTCACGGTCGTGAAGAAGAGGTGGTCGACGTCGGCGACCGTGAGCCCAGCCTCGGCGAGCGCCGCGGTGACCGCCTGCTCGGCGAGCGGCAGGGCGAGCTCGGCGAAGAGCGCGTTCGTCGCCGTGAAACCCTCGATGCCGCGGTAGTCGGCGAGCGGCAGCGCGAGGTGGCGGGTGTCGATGCCGCTCGCGGCATGAATGCGGTGCATGACCGCGCGCGCGGCCGGGTCGTCGGTCATGCCGCCGGCGAGCTCATCGGTGATCTGGCGCTGCGTGGTGGCGTGCTCGGGCAGCACCGGGGCCACCGCGAGAATCTGAGCCATGGCGGAATGATGGCACAGCACCCTGCACCGTTTCGCAGGGTTGACACGGGCTGTGCGCGGGTAGTGTCGAGGCGTCGGATCATTCGTCGCCGACCGTGCGCAGGAGGAACCACCGTGGCTGTCACCATCGCCGAACTCGAACCCGCTCTGAGCTCGTTGCGCGAGGGTGCGGAGCGCTGGGTGCGCATGACGATCGCCGAGCGCCGACAGCTGCTGCGCGAGGTGCGGGCGGCCACGCTCGCCGCAGCCCCCGCGTGGGTCGAGGCGGCGTGCGCCATCAAGGGCATCGACCTGCGCTCGCCCGCTGCGGGAGAAGAGTGGTCGAGCGGGCCGTATTCGGTCATCTCTGCGACGAGCGCCATCGAGAAGACGCTCCGGATGCTCGACCGAGGCCTCTCTCCCATCGACCATGTCGAGCTCAGCACGGCGCCCGGAGGCCGCACGACCCTGCGGGTCTTCCCGTATCTGCCGAAAGACCTCGTGCTGCAGGGCTATGAGGCGCACCTGTGGCTGCGGCCCGGCGTCTCGCTCGACCAGGCGCGACGCGGAGTCGCTCGAGCGCTGCGCGACCCGAATCGCGAGCCGCGCGTCACGCTCGTGCTCGGCGCCGGCAACATCACGGGCATTCCCGCCCTCGACGTGCTCACCGCGCTCTACCAAGAGGCCTCGGCCGTCGTCGTGAAGCTCAACCCGGTGCAGGCCGGCTTCGCTGCGGCGCTGAAGCAGGCCTACGCCCCCTTCATCGACCTCGGAGTGCTGCTCGTCGTCGAAGGCGATCACGAGCTGGGCGGTGCTCTCATCGCGCACGAGGCGGTCGACACCGTGCACATCACGGGCAGCCGCCACACGCACGACGCGATCGTGTGGGGCGCCGACGATCAGGCCGAGGCGCGCAAGGCGGCGGGCACCCCTCTGCTGACGAAGCCGATCTCGAGCGAGCTCGGCGGCGTCGGCCCGGCGATCGTCGTGCCCGAAGACGGCTGGACGACCGAGAACGTCGACGAGGTGGCCCGAGACATCGCCACCCAGCGGCTGCACAACAGCGGCTTCAACTGCGTCGCGACGCAGATCGTCGTGATTCCCGAGGCCTGGCAGCGGGCCGACGAGTTCGTCGACGCACTGCGCCGCCGCCTTGCTGCGGCGCCCGTGCGGCCCGCCTACTATCCGGGGGCGTCGAGCCGCCAGCTGGCCGCCGTCACGATGCACCCCGAAGCGTCGGTGCTCGGCGGCGACCCCAACGTGCCCCGCACGCTCATCAACCACCTCGACCCCGAGAAGGCTGACGAGCACCTCTTCACGGTCGAGGCGTTCGGGCCCGTGCTCGGCGTCGTGCGGCTGCCGGGCTCGCGCGAGCCCGCGGCGTACCTGCCCCACGCGGTCGCGTTCGCGAACGATCGGCTCGACGGCACGCTCAGTGCGGGCATCCACATTCACCCCCGCACGCGCGAGACGCTCGGCGCCCACTTCGACGCCGCGGTCGCCGAGCTGCGCTACGGCACCATCGGCGTCAACGCCTGGACAGGAACGATCTTCGGCATGCCCGGCGGCAGCTGGGGCGCCTTCCCCGGCCACACGCTCGACAACGTCGGCAGCGGCATCGGGGTCGTGCATAACGCGCTGCTGCTCGACCCCGCGCACGTCGAGCGCACGGTCGGCACGGGCACCTGGAAGCCCTCGCCGACTCCGCTCTGGTACGTCGACAACCAGACCTCGCACATCACCGCGCGGCGACTGACGCGCTTCGCCGGCATCGACTCGTGGGCGATCGCCGCCCCGATCGGTGCTGCGGCGATCGACAGCTACCGGAAGGGCTAGGCATGGGCGCCGCGCAGCACGTGGACGTGGTCGTGGTGGGCTCGGGCTTCGGCGGCTCGGTCGCGGCGCTGCGGCTCGTCGAGAAGGGCTACTCGGTCGCCGTGCTCGAGGCCGGGCGACGGTTCGCCGACGATGAGTTCGCGACCACCTCGTGGAGCCTCAAGAAGTTCTTCTGGGCGCCTGCCCTCGGGCTGCTCGGCATTCAGCGCATCCACCTGCTCGACGACGTCATGATCCTGGCCGGGGCGGGGGTCGGCGGCGGCTCGCTCGTCTACGCGAACACCCTGTATCGTCCGGCCTCTGACGCTTTCTTCACCGACCGCCAGTGGGCGCACATCACCGACTGGAAGGCCGAGCTCGACGCCTACTACGACCAGGCCTCGCGCATGCTCGGAGTGACGCTGAACCCCTCCATCACGCCGGCCGACGAGGTGCTGCAGAAGGTCGCGGCCGACCTCGGCGTCGCCGACACCTTCCACCTCACGCCCGTCGGCGTGTACTTCGGCGAGGGTGCCGGTGTCGAGGCGCCCGACCCCTACTTCGGCGGCGCGGGCCCCGCTCGCCGGGGCTGCCTCGAGTGCGGCGAGTGCATGACGGGTTGCCGCCACAACGCCAAGAACACGCTCGTCAAGAACTACCTGCACCTCGCCGAAAGTGCTGGGGCCACAGTCTTCCCCCTGACAACGGTCACGCGCCTCGAGCCCCGGCCCGGCGGCGGCTATGCAATCACCACGCGCACCACGGGCAAGGGCCGCCGCACCGAGCGCACGATCACGGCCGATCAGGTCGTGATCGCTGCGGGCGCGTGGGGCACCCAGCAGCTGCTGCACCGCATGAAGGCCGAGGGGCATCTGCCGGGCCTCTCCGATCGGCTGGGTGAGCTGACCCGCACGAATTCCGAGGCCCTCGGCGGAGCATCCACCGCCCTGCGCCACTCACGCGGCGTCGACATGACACGCGGCGTCGCGATCACGTCGTCGATCCACCCCGACGATCACACCCACGTCGAGCCCTGCCGCTACGGCCACGGCTCGAATGCTCTGGCGCTGCTCGCGACGGTCGCCGTGCCCGGCGGCGGTCGCACCCCGCGCTGGTTGCGCTGGATCGGCCAGCTGCTGCGCCACCCCGGCCGCGTGTTCTCGATGATCTTCGGCATCGGCAGCTGGAGCCGCCGTTCGATCGTCGGGCTCGTCATGCAGAACCGCGACAACTCGCTCACGGTGCGCGCGGCCCGCGGGCCGTTCGGCGGTTTCCGCCTGCGGTCGAGTCAGGGCCACGGCGAGCCGAACCCCACCTACATTCCGCAGGCGAACGAGACCTACGAGCTCATGGCGAAGCATATGAACGGATTCGCCCAGTCGGGCATCAGCGAGGTCTTCGACGTGCCCATGACGGCGCACTTCCTCGGCGGCTGCCCGATCGGCGACTCGGCCGAGACCGGCGTGGTCGACGCCTACCACCGCGTCTTCGGCCATGACGGCCTGCACGTCGTCGACGGTGCGGCCATCTCGGCGAACCTCGGCGTCAACCCCTCGCTCACGATCACCGCGCAGGCGGAGCGCGCCTTCGCGCTGTGGCCGAATCGTGGCGAGACGGATGCTCGTCCCGCGCTCGGCTCGACCTACGTGCCCGTGCCGCCGGTGACCCCGGTGTCGCCCGTGGTGCCGGCCGGCGCGCCGGGCGAGCTGCGCCTGCCGGTGTCGCTGGGCCTGCCCCGCATGCGCCCCGCCTGACCCAACCCCGCCCGCCCTGCACCAACCCCCACGCGTGGTCGCACAGTGCAGATCGCGCGCTGTCGTAGCGCACTCTGCGACCACGAGCGGGCCGGGGTGCGCAGTCGCGCCGTCATCAGCGCGCGGCGGGCCGAAACCCGCGCAGCCGCAGCGAGTTCGTCACGACGAAGACGCTCGAGAACGCCATGGCGAGCCCGGCGAGCAGCGGGTTGAGAAGCCCGAGCATCGCGATCGGAATCGCGGCGACGTTGTAGCCGAAGGCCCAGAACAGGTTGCCGATGATGGTGCGCAGCGTGCGTCGCGCGAGTCGAATCGCGTCGACGACGACGAGCAGGTCGCCGCTCACGACGGTGAGGTCGCTCGCCGCCATGGCCGCGTCGGTGCCGCCGCCCACCGCGATGCCGTGGTCGGCCGCGGCGAGCGCCGCCGCGTCGTTGACGCCATCGCCGACCATCGCCACGACGTGACCGTCGGCCTGCAGCTGACGAATCACGTCGAGCTTGCCCGCGGGGGTCACCCCAGCGCGCACATCGTCGATGCCGAGTGCCGAAGCCACGGTGCGCGCCGCCCCGGCGTTGTCGCCGGTCAGCAGCACAGGCTCGAGGCCGAGCGCCCGCAGCCGCTCGATCGCGAGAGCCGAGGTGGGTTTGAGCGTGTCGGCGAGCACGATGACCCCGGCGACCGCGCCGTCGATCGCGACGACGATCGGCGTGGCACCAGCGGCCTCGTGCGTGACGATGAGCGCAGCGTCGACCTCAATCGCCCACGCCTCGTGCAGCCACGACGCGCGGCCGATCGCGAGGGCGTGCCCCTCGACCACGGCGGTGACGCCTGCACCCGCGTGCGACTCGAAGCTCTCGGCAGCGGGCACGTCGATGCCGACGCTGCGGGCGTGGTCGACGACCGCCCGAGCGAGCGGATGCTCTGACCCGTCTTCGGCGGATGCGGCGAGTGCGAGCATCCGATCGCCATCGGTGCCCGGCGCGGCGATGACGGAGGTGACGGCCATCTGCCCCGTCGTGACGGTGCCCGTCTTGTCGAGCACGATCGTGTCGATGCGGCGCGTGCGCTCGAGCACCTGCGGGCCGCGGATGAGAATGCCGAGCTGCGAGCCGCGGCCGGTGCCCACGAGCAGCGCCGTGGGGGTCGCGAGCCCGAGGGCGCACGGGCACGCGATGATGAGCGTCGCGACCGCGGCCGTGAAGCCGATCTCGACCGAGTTGCCCAGCAGAATCCAGCCGAGCAGGGTCAGCAGCGCGAGCACGAAGACGATGGGCACGAAGACGCCCGAGACGCGGTCGGCGAGACGTTGCACCTCGGCCTTGCCGGTCTGCGCTTCTTCGACGAGGCGGCCCATGCGCGCGAGTTCGGTGTCGGCGCCGACGCGCGAGGCCTCGACGACGAGGCGGCCGCCGACGTTGATCGTGCCCCCGACGACGCGGCTATCGGGCTCGACATCGACGGGCAGCGACTCGCCCGTGAGCAGCGAGGCATCAACGCTCGACGTGCCCTCGACGACGACGCCGTCGGTCGCGATCGTCTCGCCGGGGCGCACGACGAAACGGTCGTTGAGCTGCAGCTGGCCGACAGGCACGCGCACCTCGACACCGTCGCGCAGCACCGCCGCGTCGCGCGCCGCGAGGTCGAGCAGGGCGTCCAGCGCTTCACGCGACGAGCGCTTCGCGCGTGCCTCGAGGTAGCGCCCGAGCAAGATAAACACGGTGACCGCGGCGGCCACCTCGAGGTAGATCTCGTGCGCGCCTTCCTCGGGCCGGCCGAGCAGCTGCAGCGTCATGGTCATGCCGGGCATGCCGGCCTCGCCGAAGAAGAGCGCGTAGACGCTCCACAGATAGGCGGCGGTGACGCCGACCGAGATGAGCGTGTCCATGCTCGCAATGAAGCGGCGAGCGTTGTGCAGCGCCACCTTGTGGAACGGCCACGCCCCCCACACCGCGACGGGCGACGCGAGGGTGAGCGCGAGCCACTGCCAGTTCGTGAACTGCAGCGCGGGAATCATCGACAGCACGAGAACCGGCACCGTCAGCACCGCCGAGATGATGAGTCGCTGCCGCAGCGGCGCGAGCTCGTCGACCGGCGGTGCGACCGGCGCGGTGGATGCTGCGCTCACCTCGCGCGGAACAACCACCGCCGCCCCGTACCCGGCCTTCTCGACGGCCGCGATGAGCGCGTCGGCGTCGAGCTCGGCACCGTCGGCCGCGCGAACGGACGCCTTCTCCGTCGCGTAGTTGACCGTCGCCTCGACGCCCGGCACCTTGTTGAGGCCGCGCTCGATGCGGTTCGCGCACGAGGCGCAGGTCATGCCCGTGAGCTCGAGCTGCAGGTCTGCGGGCAGTGTCGTCGTGGTGGTCACGACCACAGTCTATACATACCCCTAGGGGGTATCAAGGGGCGGCCTACGCCAGCTGGTAGCCGGCCTCTTCGACGGCCGCGCGCACAGCATCCACGTCGATCGGGCCAGCGGCAGACACCGTGACGCGCGAGGCGCCGCCCTTCTTGAGCACGACCTCGACCGACTCGACTCCGTCGATGGCGCCGACCTCTTCGGTCACGCTCGAGACGCAGTGGCCGCAGGTCATGCCGGTGACCAGAAACTCGGTGCCCGTGGTCGACGCAGGCTCGGCGATCGTGACTGCCGCGCTCTCGGCTCCGCTGCTGCAGGCGCACGAGCCTCCGCCGCAGCATCCGCCCATGAGGTTGCTCTCGCCCGCCGCATCGACGTTCGCGCCGGTCAGCAGGTCAGTTCGTGTGGTCTCCATGAGCCTCATGGTAGCAAACCCCCCGGGGGTACTGCTCGGCGGCGGCGCGCGCATCACCAGCATTCCCCCACCCGCTGTGCGGCGGGCCTCCAGCCTCGGTGCTTAGCGTCGGCACCGTCGGGCCGTTCCGCTTCGACGATCACCCCCACCCGCTGGAGCCGTCGATGCCCCCTGTGCCGCCCGCCGAGGTCGTCGACCTCGCGATTCTCGGCGCCGGATGCGCGGGGCTCTCGCTCGCAGCCCGTCTCGCGAGCGGCGACGGCGACCTTCGGGTCGTGCTGATCGACCCGCGCACCGAGTTCGCCGACGACCGCAGCTGGAGCTTCTGGCACCACGACCGTCACCCGCTGCGCAACATCGTCGCCCACGAGTGGGGTGGCTGGACCTATGCCGACCTCGCCGGCCGCACGGCCACGCACCGCGTTCCGGGCATGAGCTACCAGTACATCCGCGGGGTCGATTTCTACCGCTGGGCGCTGGCCGAGATCGCGCGCGACGATCACCTCGAGCTGCGGCTTGGCGTCGCGGCTCGCGACCTGTCGTCGGTCACGCTGCCCGACGGGTCGCGGGGGGTGCGCGTAATGGCCGACGGTGGCGAGGTGCTCGCCCGCCGCGTCGTCGACACTCGTCCGCGCCGGTCGGCCGCACTGGTCTACCAGTGCTTCAGCGGAGTGGAGGTGGAGCACGGCGGAGCGCTCACCACCGAAACCGACGCCGTAGGACTGATGACGAGAATGCGCAGCGGAGCCGACGGCCTCGGCTTCGTCTATGTGCTGCCGCTCTCGCCGACGCGTGCGCTCGTCGAGTGGACGCGCTTCAGCCCCGTGCCGCTGGCCGAGAGCGTCGTCGTGGCCGAGCGCGACGCTGAGCTCGCAGCCCTGGGCCTCGCGGAGGCGATGGTCGTGCGCGAGGAGGGCGGCATCCTGCCGATGGGGCGAGTGGATGCGCCGGCTTCCGAGATCGAGGGCGTCGTGCTGGCGGGCAACGCGGGCGGCGCGCTGCGCGATGCTTCGGGCTACGCATTCCTGCGCATCCAGCAGTGGGCGCGGCGCTGCGCCGATGCGCTCGCACGGGGAGAAGACCCGGCGGCGCACCCGGTCGAGCCCTGGGTGCGCCGGCAGATGGACCGCATCTTCCTGCAGGCGGTGCGCGCGCATCCCGAGCGCACAGCCGAGTACTTCATGGCGATGGCCCGCGGCGTCGCCCCGCACCGCTTGCTGCGGTTTCTCACCGATCGCGCCACGGCGGGAGACCTCGCGAGCATCATCGTGAGCCTGCCACTGCTGCCCTTCCTCGCCCAGTTGCCCGACCATCGCGCGCGGCTCGTCGCTGCGGCGAGCGCCGCTCGGGCTGACCGGATATCGAGATGACGGCGATCGAGCCTGCCGCGTTCACGACCACGCCTGTTCGGTCGAACGAGTCCGCACCGCCCGGGCACGCGACGGCTGTAGGCGTCGCGCCTTTCGAGACCCGCCTCTTCCTCTCCCTCGCCCTGCTCACCGCGCTCGCCTTCCTGCTCGCGAACCCCGAGCCGCCGCTGGTGGTGCAGATCGCGGCCATCGCGATCCTCGCCGCCGTGCTCGGTATGCCGCACGGCGCGCTCGACCCGCTCATCGCCCGCCGCCTCGGCTACTGGCGCACGCCGCTGACCTTCGCGGTCTTCAACCTCGTCTACACCGGGGTCGCGGCAGCGGTCGTCGCCCTCTGGCTGCTCGCCCCCGTGCCGAGTCTCGTGGCCTTCCTGCTCATCTCGGCCGCCCACTTCGGCAGCGACTGGAACCGCGAGCGCCCTCTCGCCCTCCGCTTCGTCACGGGCGCGGCCCTGCTCAGCCTTCCCTCCCTGCGCGATCAGGATGCGGTTGCCGACCTCTACGCGACCCTCGCGGGAGACGGCGCTCGCGTCGTCGCCCAGGCTCAGGCCGCGATCGGCCCCGTGCTGCTCGTCGCTCTGGCGGCGGCCGCAGTTATCGCAGCGCGCCGAGCACCCCACGAGGGGATCGAACTGCTCGCGGCCGCCGCTCTCGCCCTGCTCGCCCAGCCGCTCATGTTCTTCATCGTCTACTTCTGCGCGCTGCACAGTGCCCGGCACCTGCGCGAGGGCTTCCGAGAGGAGCAGGGCCACGGCCGGCGCCTGACGGTGCTCATCGTCGCGACCTACACGCTCGCTCCGCTGCTCATGGCCGGAGCGTTCCTGTGGGCGACGGCCGGCACGGCCTCCCTCGACGAGCAGCTGCTGCGCGTCGTCTTCATCGGCCTCGCCGCCCTCACGGTGCCGCACATGGCGCTCGTCACGCTCGGCGACCGCGCCCTGCGGTCGAATCAGCCCGCGGGCTACTCGACCTGACTTTCCGGCCGCCCCAGCGCCCGCTCGTACTGGTCGCGGTCGAACTCGAACGGCCCGAGCGCGCTGAGATCCCAGTCGCGATGCCCCATGCGAAAGCCGCTCCATCGAACGGTCGTTGCATCGACATCGACTCTCGCCGTCAACGGCCAGCACCCGGCCACGCTGCAGGTGCAGCTGAGCAGCGTCGTGTCGCCGTCGAAGAACCACTGCTCGTCCGGTTCGCCGAGGTAGTGCCTCGACGGCCAGAGGAATGCGCCGTCGAGGCCGGCGTAGGCGCCCGCCAGGTCGGGCTGACCCGCGGCGACTGCGCTCGGTGCCTCGACGACTCGCGCGAGGTCCGCGAGCCGCACCCCGTTCACGATGAGGTCGATGCCCCACCATCCCGGCGGCAGCGCATCGCTCGCCGAGAACACTCGCTCGAAGGCGACGACATCCATGCGAGCATCCTGCCTCATGACGCGCTCGAGCCAGAGAGGGGGGCTCAGACGAGCGGGTGGTCGTGCACCACTGAGCTCAGCGTCACGCCGTTGAGGTCGAGGTACAGCTGCCGCTCGGTCACCGAGACCGTGATCGTGTTGCGGCGCTCGAGCACCGCGACAGCGGAGTCGATGAAGCCGGGATCGAAGCTGTGCAGCACGATGCGCTCTGACTCGTGGATCTTCTTGCCCGCCCACAGGGCGAGCACATTCGCAGGGTCCCGATGCGTATAGATGACAGTGCGGTCGGCCTTCTTGCTGCCGAAGTGCAGGCGCTCAGCATCCGGAGCCCCCACCTCGATCCAGGCCGTGAGCCGTCCAGTGCGGTCGCGCACGATCACGGCGGGCTCGTCGGTCGACGAGACGCCTTCGCTGAAGGCGATGCCCTCCTCGAACTCGAGGCAGTAGGCGAGCACGCGCGTCATCATGTACGCGTCGGTCTCGCTGGGGTGCCGCGCGACGCGCAGGTTCAGCTCGTCGTAGACGCCGCGGTCGACATCGGCGAGTGATCCCGTGAACGTGTAGACCACTGCGCCGGCTGCCATGAGGCCCGAGCCTACGCGCAGGCGCGCCGAAGCGAATCACACCAAGAAGTCATCCCTGGTGCGCGAGGGGGGACTTGAACCACCACGTCCTTACGGACA
>SXGT01512023.1_pt1 | contig 25608 bp, 20 predicted proteins | sample 3176221 | NCBI WGS metagenome assembly SXGT01 (sample SAMN11356862, study PRJNA531348) | freshwater metagenome | isolation source: freshwater sample F1-120 | place: China: Fuxian Lake, Yuxi | collected 2017-12-25
CCGCACCTTCATCGAAGGAGCGAATCGCAAGGTTCGCGCCCGCGCCAAGTACACGGCACTGCCACATGTCCTCAAAGGCAAGAAGGTCATCCTCGTCGATGATACCATCGTTCGTAGCACGACGATGGGTGAACTGATTCGCAAGGTGAGAGAGCAGGGCGAAGCCAAGGAAGTTCACGTCCGCATCGCCTGCCCGCCGATCATTGCACCTTGTTATTACGGCATCGATATCAAGGAAGTCGGCGAGCTCTTCGCCCCTCGTTACCTCGGCAGCGAGCTGCATCTGACGCGCGAGATGGAAGAAGCGATGGCCCGCGAAATCGGTGCTGATTCGCTACGTTACCTGCCCGTCGACGCGATCTCTCGAGCAATTGATATCGAAGAGAAGCAGTTATGCCGCGCCTGCCTGACAGGCGAATACCCGACCGAAACCGGCCAGCGTCTCTACGACCTCAACCTGACCGAATACCTCAGCGGCAAAGACATCGGCCGACACAAACCCCACGCCGTCGCCGCGGGTGCGATTTAGACTTTTATGGCTAAATACCACTCACATAAGGAGATCAACCAGGTGATCGAATATGCGATCAGCCGAGGTTGGCGATGGGAAAAAGCTGGACCGAGGGCTCATATTCATTCAGAATTGTATTGCCACCATGCACATCGTGATGGCTGTATTGTAAGAGTCTATAGCACACCCAAAAATCCCGAAGGGTTTGCGCAACGTCTTCGTCGACAGATCGATGCCTGTTCCCATCGGTAGCATCGAAGAGTTTTGAATATGAGAACATTTTCGTTTACCGTTCAACTTTCGGATCCTCCCGAGGTCGCGATGGCTCATGATATGGGAGATCGCCTCTTTGAGGCTGGCTGCGAAGACAGTTTAGGAAGTTGTTCTGGCGGGAAATGCCAGATAGGGTTCGATCGTGAATCTTCAGGATTGCGCGATGCTGTCACATCTGCCGTGTCACAAATTGAAAAGTGCGGACTTCATGTTCTGGCTGTGGTACCTGATCTTGATGTAACGCAATACGATCAAGACGAACTCGATGAATTTGCACTCATTAACTTGATGCTCGGAGCCCGCCACTATCTTCATTCTGATCGTGAAGTTGTAAGACTGCTTGAGATCTGGTACTCACTACCCAAAGCGACTTTGGTTTAATGATTGCTCCCCTGATTCACGAATGCCATGCTCACCACACACGAAATGCAGATCCGTGTCCGTTACAACGAAACGGACGCCATGGGTTTTCTTCACCACGGCAACTACGCCGCCTATTTCGAAATGGGGCGGACCGAGCTCTTTCGTGCCGGCGGCGGGAACTACCGCGAGATGGAAGAGCGTGGCAACTTCCTGGTCATCGTCGAGCTGACCTGCAGGTATCGCAAGCCGATCCGCTATGACGACGTCGTCACGCTGACGACCACACTCGCCGAAGTCTCACCCGCGAAGATGAAGCATACCTACGAACTGCGCGTCAACGGCCAGGTCCACTCGTCAGCTTCATCCGTCCTCGCCTGCATCAACCGCGAGGGCAAAGTCCAGATGTACTCCAACGCCATCATCCCCGGCATCGAAACGCTGATGAAATAGTCCAGGGATCGCTGACTAACTGGTGTGCCACGGCTGTGTCAGCCGTGCGGGGATTCGAAAAGAGGCTTGCCCCCGGGAGGGCGAGGCTCCGTCCGAGCCGCTGTCCAGCGTTGCAACATCACACCAGTGAATCGACGCCCCTCCCTGTGTGCCACGGCTGTGTCAGCCGTGCGATCGCGCAATGCACGTCCATTCCCACGGCTACACAGCCGTGGCACACACACATCCCGCTTAAAAGTTGAAGTACAAAAACTCCGCAAAATCATCGTGGAATGTGAGCTTCACCAGCGGAGCGGCCATCGCGATCCAGAACAGCACCATGTTGCGGAAGTTCGGACTGAATCGCTCTTCCATCTGTCGACTGTTCTGAGAAAAAAAGACAACGCCAAGCCCCGCGATGACCGCAGCGATTGCTTCATAGCCACACGGCAGAAGGTCCATGCCTTGCAGGCCGTAACCCTGAAACATCTGGCTCCACTGGACCGGATCGAACATTTGATGCATGACAGACATCGCATCGGAGAATGTCTTCGCCCGGAAGAAGACCCAGGTCAGGTGAATAAACCCGAAGGTCGTCAGACGAGCGGTCCAGACGGGCATCTTGATCCCTGTCAGAGTCCAGGCCCATAGCATCACGTAGGCAAAGCCATGCAGCGCTCCCCAGGCGATGAAGGTCCAACTCGCTCCGTGCCACAATCCTCCCAGGACGAAGGTCAACGTGATCGCGAACAGCATATTGGCGGTCCCGTTGCGGTTGCCTCCGAGCGGAATGTAGAGGTAGTCACGCAACCAGCGACCCAGCGTGATGTGCCAGCGACGCCAGAAATCCTTGATGTCCGTCGCCCGGTACGGCGAGTTGAAGTTCTCCGGCAGACGAATTCCAAACAGCAGTCCCGACCCGATCGCCATGTCCGAGTAACCACTGAAGTCGAAATACAGCTGCAACGTGTATGCGAACGTCGTGATCCAGGCCGTCGCCGTCGTCATTTGATCGACTTCGCCGAAACCCGCATTCGCCCAGATAGCAAACGTGTCGGCGAGGATGACTTTCTTGAACAGCCCAATCGAAAACCGGAACAGTCCCCGTGAGAACATGTTCGTCATTTCGCCCGGAGCATGCGTCATCGTCAGTTGGGGCATCATTTCCTTATGGTGCACAATTGGACCAGCGATGAATTGCGGAAAGAAGGTCACGAACAGGGCATAGTCGGAAAACGAGAACAGCTCTTCATCACCCGAGAAGCAGTCAACCAGATACGCTATCTGCTGGAACGTGAAGAACGAAATCGCCAGCGGCAGCAGCGGTTTGACGAACTCGACTTCGGTCCCGCCAAAGTAATTGACGTTGTCGACGAGGAACCCTGCATATTTGAAATAGCCGAGCAGCAGGAAGTTCGCGACACACCCGCCGTAGAGCATCCATCGCTGTTTGGTTCGCGATCCCTTACTCAGAATGATCTGGCGTCCCAGCCACCAGTTGATCGTGATCGATCCTAATAGAATCGGCAAGTCGCGCGGATTCCACCAGGCATAAAAAATGAACGACATGACCGTCAAAAAGAAGAACGACAGATGCACGAACTGACGGGCTCTCAGCCAGTGAAAAATCACCACGACAATCGGCAGGAAGACCGCCAGATACTCATACGAAGAAAACAACATGAACGAAATCCGTGGGAATGATGTGTCAGCGGATGATCGAGAATGATGGACGGATGGTGTGGCTTACTTGGCTGCGATCTTGGAGTTCGACTTCGCTGGCACATAGTCCGGATCGTTCGCATGTTCTTTCAGACGAGCCAGCGTCCGATCGACGACATCCTGTTGAACTGACGTCAGCTTCGAGCCACGGCGTCCTTTCGGGGCCAGGCTCATGACGCGCCGGAACGGATCGAGCATGTCCATGAGATCCGAGTCGTTGTAGGTCAGCACGATCAGGTCGGCTTCAAGGAACTTGCCGTGATGGTCGAACGAGTAAACAAAGTCCGGCAGCGTGCAGCCGGATTTTCCCGCAATGATGAACTCATACTGGGGGATCTTCTGATTCAGCAACGCTCCCCAGGTCTGGTCGTTGTCGACGTAATAGCCGATGGTCATGGAATCGCCGTAGAACGCGATCCGTGGCTTCTTCTTGGGGAATTCGAGCTCGTAATCAAGTCGGAGTCCCTGGCCGTTCACTTTGAGTTCATAGACTGCAATGTCCGGCCGATGCTCGGATCGCTCGTGCATGAACGGGTCGAGATCACCGAGGATCTTCGTGCGTGTTTTGTGGGCGACGGCCTGTTGCTTCAGGTCCATCCCGGCCAACTGCTTCTCGACGAAGTCCGCAACCAGTTCGTGCCCCAGCGGACGATAGTGACCATCGAGTGGCTCGAATGTCGTTGTATTCGTCGCATGTTCTGAAAAGTCAGGCAACAAATCCCAGACAGGAATCTGTTCGTCTTTGATTAGACGCTCGAACATCTCGCGAGTCTTCTCGATGCGGTGATTCGGCTTGAGGTATTCACCAGCCGGGACATACATCAGGACCAGGTCGCTATGATTGGCTTTCAAGCTCTCTTTAAGTCTGGCCGTCTCCTGGCGGTAGGACTCAATGAGTTCCACCCACATCGCGTCGCTTTGTGGTTCATCCATGACGATTCGTAGTTCATCCAGAAAGCGATCTCGCTCGGGACCGTTGAGAATGTCTGGATACGAATAGCTCATTTCGTACTTCTGGCCCGTCAGCTTGCAGTAAAGCTGTTGAGGCAGCGTCTTGAAACTCGCAGAAACCGTGATGTATTTCAGGCTGGCGCGGTTCTTGTAATGATTGATCTTCTGGACCAGCACCGAGGCATTCCCCCAGCGCATCATCGGTTCCTGATAACGCAGGAGCCCTTCGGCACACAATGCAGGAAGAAAAATCCCGAAAGCCGCGATCAGGTTCCAACGCCACAAACGCTTGGTTTGGGCAGCGCTGATTTCGCAGCCAGACGTGGGAGAAGGCGTTGTCGAGGAGGGCATCGTTCTTGATCCAGGGCAGTCGATAGAAAGGGAGCGGTCGCGACAAGTCGTTATCCCAAGTATGGACCGCAACCAGCGGGCTGCTCCAAAATCACTGATCTGACCAGGTAAGTTCTGACGTTTTTTCCGGCGGTTCTGTGTCAGGCGCCAGTCCGACCAGCACGTTGACTTTGGTCAACACCCCTTCGTACAGTTTCCAATCATGACGGCAATGATGGTTGTAGCGATTCTGTGGACGACTCCCTGAGTCAAGAAATGTCCATCGTTCTGTCTGTAGCAGTTAGGCACGATTGACCAACGATGCCCGTTTTTCGCGTCGAGCGTATCGCATCGGTTGTGCCCGGAATTCGCCACGCACGCATTGTGAGGAACGAGACACCTCATCTGAATGTTCCACAACACTGTTCCCCCCTTTGAACGCGGTTCAAACCACGTTTCACGCCGATAGACCACAGGGCACTGCCACAGTATCGATCGCGACAAAATCGAGCAGCGTCTCCACACGCTGATTCCCATCTCGGCCCGCTGGCAGTGTTCCGAGAAACGACACGCCCGACGTGATGTCATCCCGGGACACATCTTCAGGAACGATTCATGTCTTATCAGCAAGCGTTCACGATGGATGACCAGAACGCGGTCATTCTCAAATTCTCATTGGCGGCAACGACTCAGCCATCAGCGGTCCCTGCCACCCAGTCAGACTCCGCTCAAAGCACGTACGCCGCTGACGATGAACCGATGATCTTCTCGCTCGTCGATTATCTTCCTTCCAGCACCTCGACGATGCCGCCGCTGTTTCAGATCGAGATGATTGAGGCGCAGTACAATCAGTTCATGGAAGAGTCAGCCGTCCACCTGGACAGCAACAGTCGCTTGTGGGAAGACGCCAAACCAGGCGGAATCCGCGCGATGTAGTCTGGTCGCTCAACAAGCAAATTTCTTGCGCGATCTCACCACCATGATTCGACAGCTCTGATCGCAGACGCAGCAATACAAGTCATAAACTACGCTCAAGTAACAGGATGCGAGCACTTTGCCAGGATTGGCGCATCTTTTGCATCCTCGTCCCTACGCTAAACACCGAATATCGGAACACGTAGCCTGGACCTTTTAAGGAGCGTAACCATGACGACGCTAGCCTGTCTATTCTGCAACACACCCATCGGTCAATATTTCTCTTCCATGCTGGATGGTCACCTTCTGCTGACCAACCTTTTCATTATTCTGGTGCCGATCCCGATCCTGCTGGCAGCCGTGGTTTGTTTGACATGCGGTTCGCGATGTCTCCCATGCGGCTGGATCAATCGATTTGCTCATCCACACCCACACACGCGAACTTCCCACCGGATTCGTGGATAGATCAAACGTCATAACCCAGTCGTTTGGACAAAGGCAAAGCAGAAGGATGGTTCGGAACATGTTCCGGGCTGTCCTTCTTCCTTTTGAATTCGACCTTTTAGGAGCTGATACTGGTTGCATCTCATGTGAGGGACTTAAAATAGCAACACACGCTGCTCACCCCTCGCGATTGACAACCTGGAAGCTCCCTGCCGTATGGCTCTTGAAGATACCATCGAATACCAACGCCTTCAGGCCGAAGCCACGCGCGATCCGTCTGCGAATTGGAAACGTTGGGGGCCATACCTTTCCGAGCGCGAATGGGGCACTGTTCGCGAAGATTACTCCCCTGATTCCAGGCCGTGGTATCACTTCACCCACGACCAGGCGCGCAGCCGTGCTTACCGCTGGGGCGAGGATGGCCTGCTCGGCATCACCGACCGTGAGTGTCGTCTGTGCTTCAGCGTTGCGTTGTGGAATGGTAAGGACGCCATTCTCAAAGAGCGTCTGTTCGGCCTCACCGGCCCCGAAGGCAATCACGGCGAAGACGTTAAAGAGTATTATTATTATCTCGATTCGACCCCGACGCACTCCTACATGCGCGGCCTCTATAAATATCCGCAAGCCGCCTATCCCTACGACGACATCACTCACAAAACTTCCCAGCTCTCCCGCAGTGAACCCGAGTACGAGCTGATCGACACTGGCATCTTTAAAGACAGCCGTTACTTCGACGTCGAGATCGAATACGCCAAGAACACTCCGGGCGATCTGCTGATCCAGATCACCGTCACGAATCGCGGGCCCCAGGCTGCGCCGTTACATATTCTGCCGACCCTCTGGTATCGCAATACCTGGGTCTGGGGCTGCGAACACGAAGGCTGCTGGGTCAAGCCGCGCATCTGGCGTCAGGACAACAATCCTGATCTCTTCTGTGATCACGAAACACTCAAACGCCACCATTTCTGGGCCAAGCCCCTCGACGCCCGCCCGCCGCTGTGGCTGTTCACCGAAAACGAAACCAACAACCAGCGTCTTTACGGCTCCGACAACATCAGCCCCTTCGTCAAAGACGCCTTCCACGAATACATTATCAAGAAAAGCTACACCGCCGTCTCTCCCAAGCCCGTCGGCACCAAAGCCGCGGCCTATTATCAGACGACACTCAAGCCCGGCCAGTCGAAGGTCATTCAGCTGCGTCTGTCCGATAACAACGAGAAACCAAGCGACCCCTTCGACAGCAGCTTCGACACGGTCTTCGCCCAGCGTAAACAGGAATGCGACGCCTTCTACCGAGAAGTCATTCCCCAGTCGCTGACCGAAGAAGAGCAACTCGTCTCTCGCCAAGCCTATGCAGGTCTGCTCTGGAGCAAGCAGTTCTACCATTACGTGATCAAAGACTGGCTCAACGGCGATCCCAACATGCCGCCGCAGCCTGAATCGCGTCTGGATGGTCGTAACTCCGAGTGGGAACACCTCTTCAACCGCGACATCATCTCAATGCCCGATAAGTGGGAATATCCCTGGTACGCCGCCTGGGACCTTGCCTTCCACATGCTCCCGTTCGCGCACCTCGATATCAAATTCGCCAAAGAGCAATTGCTGCTTTTCCTGCGCGAATGGTACATGCACCCCAACGGCCAGATCCCTGCTTACGAGTGGCAATTCTCAGACGTCAATCCCCCCGTCCATGCCTGGGCCTGCTGGCGAATCTACGAAGCCTCCGGACCTCCGGGCAAACGTGACGTCGACTTTCTCAAACGGGTCTTCGTCAAACTCCTCCTCAACTTCACATGGTGGGTCAATCGCAAAGACGTCACGGGCAAAAACGTCTTCGCGGGCGGGTTCCTCGGTCTGGATAACATCGGAGTCTTTGACCGCAGTAAACCACTCCCGACAGGTGGCTACCTCGAACAGGCCGATGGCACGGCCTGGATGGCGTTCTACTCGTCCTCCATGATGTCGATGGCCCTCGAATTGGCTCACGAACACCAGGCCTACGGCGACATGGCCTCGAAGTTCTTCGAGCACTACATCGCGATCGCCAAAGCCATGAACACCCACGAGCATACTGGTCTCTGGGACGAAGAAGATGGCTTCTACTATGACCATCTCCGTGCTGAAAACGAGTCGATCCCGCTCAAGATTCGCTCCATTGTCGGCCTGATGCCACTGCTGACGGTCGACATTCTCTACGAAGACAAAATCAAACAACTCCCCGGCTTTTATCGACGCACTGACTGGTTCCTGCGTTACACCAAAGACATCACCAGCTACATGTCCTACATGGAGCGAGGCGAGGGCGGCGATCGCAACCTGAGACTCCTCTCCATCCCCACGCATGACAAGTTCCTGCGCATCCTCAAGTACATGCTCGACGAGAACGAGTTCCTCTCTCCCTACGGCATCCGCTCTCTCTCCAAGGTCCACGAAGAGAAACCCTTTGTCTTCGAAGCTGGCGGCGAGCCGCAGGTCGTCAAATATGTTGCCGGCGAATCGGACTCCTGGATGTTCGGCGGCAACTCCAACTGGCGCGGCCCGGTCTGGTTCCCGTTCAATTATCTGCTGATCGAAGCCCTTGATCGCTACTACGTCTACTACGGCGATGAACTCAAAGTCGAATGCCCGACCGGCTCCGGCAACTTGATGACTCTTCATCAGGTCGCCCGCGAAATTGAACGACGCCTGACCAAACTCTTCCTCCCCGACGAAAACGGCAAACGACCTTCCCTGGGCAATCGCGGCGAAGAGATCTACGCCACTGACCCTCACTGGCAGAACCTGCTTCAGTTCTACGAGTACTTCCACGGCGACAACGGCCGCGGCCTGGGCGCTTCCCACCAGACCGGCTGGACCGCCCTCGTCGCCAGCATGCTCCGACACCTCGCCGACGGCCCCGAAAAACCTACGACCTAGCTACAGCGGATTTCTACGTGTGCCACGGCTGTGTCAGCCGTGACGAATTCAGATCCGACGGTGAAGGCAAGGCATTCTGGTTCCACCTCGCAATAAAAAACCCCCGGAAGCGAACTTCCGGGGGCCTTTGGAGACATTCATCAAATGGATGGCTCTGATTTCGTACCCATTCATACGAGATTAGACGGACATTCCGCAAAAGAAAATGGCAGGAAAACCAAAGTTTTCCTGAGAATCAATTGCCGAACTGCTAATGTTTTGTAGCAAGTCTATACTGTGAAAATGTTTATGGCTTGAAGCCAGATTTAGGCTTCGTCACGGATCTTCACCAGAATTTCTTTCGTCTTCGCGATTCCATCCATTTCCTCCAGCTTGCCGCCTTCGTATTCAATGCCACAGTAGCCGGTGTATTTGAATTCGCTGACGATGCCCATCATCTTCTTGAGGTCAAATTCCCGATCACCACGGAAGGTGGAGTACGGCGCGTCGTCTTTGAAGTCGTAAGTTTTGACGCTGATTGCTTTTGCAAATGGCATCAACTCACGCAGGCCGAGGTAATGATCGTATACAGTCTTGCTGTCGACCACGAAGTTGCCGAAGTCAGGCAGGGTGCCGCAACGTGGGTGATCGACGATTCGCATCACGCTGTACAGCCAGGCGCCGTTCGAAGACAGCCCGCCGTGGTTTTCCACGATGACGTTGATGCCCATTGTATCGCCGTATTCAGACAGCTTACGCAGTCCATCAGCAGCCAGCATCATCTGCTCGCCGTATGATCCCGAGCTGCCTGCATTGACGCGGATTGCATGACATCCCAGAAACTTGGCCGCATCGACCCATTTCTTGTGATTCTCGACGGTCTGCATCCGCTTCTTCTCGTCTTTATCGCCGAGAGCACCTTCCCCATCGACCATGATCAGGACACTGGTAACGCCATGATCGGCAGCGATTTTCTTCATTTCGCCCAGGTAAGCTTCGTCCTTGGCTTTGTCTTTGAAGAACTGGTTGACGTATTCGACGCCATCAATGCCCAGCTTTTCTTTGGCAATCTTGGCGAATTCAAGGTTGTTGATTTTGCCGCCCTGAAGCGCCTTGTGAAGCGACCATTGCGCTAGAGAAATCTTGAACGGCAGCTCTTTTTGGGCCAGTGTCGTCGTGGTATTGGCTGCGTAAAGGCGGGGCGAGAGGCCAGCGGACAACGCCGTCAGACCAGCTCCAGCAGCAGCGATGAACGAGCGTCGATTCAAAGAAAGGGACATGCAGGGTTCCTTGTTGTGGCAGGTAAATCAAGCAGACAAATCAACTTCCGCTCATGAGTATAAGCCTCATGACAGCCGCAAACAAGCACAAGGATCAGCAGAGTAAAGAATGAACCGCAGATGAACACAGATTGGCGCAAATCTGTGAGGAATGAAAATCCCGATCTCATCGGTGTGCATCTGCGATGATCTTCGGTTCAATCTCTTACTTCAGGTAAACAGAGCTGCCTTCGAGTTTCAACTCATTCGCACGAGCCTGAACCCCCTCGGCATCCAGGGCAAACAGCGGGCTGATCTCGACCACGCAGTCAGCTGGGACCGACACACCGGCCTGCTGAAGCCATGACCGGTGCAGGTTGATCAGAGCCTCTTTCGAAGTCGCCGGAGAGTCGTTCCCCTCGGCGTTTTTCACCGGGTTGAACTCACGTTTGCGGTCGGCTTCAACGACCAGCGTTTTGTAAGCCAGCGGCAGGGCATCGAAGATAAAACGCTCGAACTTGTAGGCATTGGGAGTCTTCGGCGACTGGACTTCTCCCTCAGCTGACTTGAAGGGAACCTTCTTGTGAGCGGTGTGGTAAGGCAGCTGGGTTTCGCCGAAGGTGATGCGGCGCAGGAAGTCGACGTTGAAGACGTGAACCGCCATGTTTCCGGCCCAAAACATCAGGTTGCCGCGAGAATCAAGTTTCTCAGCGACGTCAGTCGGCATATCGCTATACTCGATGATCTCGGTCTTGCCATCGACGAGGGCTAGCACGCCCATTTTCTCATCCGCACTTCGTTTGGCCGCGACTTTGGTCGTCATATCCGAGCGACGCATCGCATGGAAGCCGAGGAGGGCAGGTTCGCAGAGAATGCCCGTCGGGTTGTCGACCTGATGGTAATACAGATACTCGATGCCGCGTTCGGCGAGTTGATCGAAAATCCCGTTTTTTGCGAGAGCATTGAGGATCCCGCCGTGGCCATCGGGACTGCGGACGAGCAGGTCGTCATCGCCGACAAGCAGCTGACCGGTCGCTGCATCCACAGCGGGCATCGTCCCTTGCTTAAACAGCTTGACGGTACCGCGATCGAGTCCGAAGTAATTGTGTTCTTCGAGGAACTTCTCGGTGTCCTCATGCGTCGCGTCGCTGGTCATGATGTAGTAAGGAATCACGACGCCCGCCTGCGCACTGCGAGCCTTGATCTGTTCGAAGAAGATCTGAAACAGCGTCACATTCGAGACGGGCCCGATCGGAAACATCCCCTTCGGATGCGGGAATCCCAGCCGCGTTCCCTGACCACCGGCGACCAGGACCGCAGCGACTTTGCCAGCCCTTAACAGCTCCAGTCCCTGCTGATGGGCACTCTGCCAAGCCTGCTCATCGTCCGCGGAAGCAGGCTGACGAACCACATCTTCCAGAGCGGTCGCGCGGGCGGCCTTGGCTTGTGGCGTATCTTCACCGGCGACAGGGGTCGTCTTGCCGTAAAGCCTTTCCATCAACGCGAAATCGACATTCACGATGTCGGATGCCAGCTGTTCGCGGGCAGGCGGAGCAAGCGAGTCCAGATAAGCGAGCAGGTGCTCTTGCTTGTGTTGACGAAGAAGAACGGGAAGCTGGTCGGGCGAGATGGATGCGTTCATGGGGTCAGCATACCAAAGACGAGACGAAAAACCAGACTTTTTTGAGGTGTGAAAAACCTGTGAACCCCATTCCCTGCAAAGGTTTCCTAACCTTCCACGAATCCAAAACATGCCGACTTTAACGGCGCGGGAGTGACCTTCCGGATAGCCCGGGTTATCCCCAACCCGGGCGTGCCGCTTCGGCACGAGAGAAACACGGGAATGGACCTCCAATACGCGCTCGACGTGTTTCTCACGACGGGGTGGTCCAGCCGTTCATGGCTGGGTGAGCGCAGCTCACAACAAGCGTTACCATACGCTCCCAATCGAAACTCACTGCATCAATATCAATTGGAACCGCATGGCGCTCGCATCTTGTCGACTTTGTCGATCCAGCCATGAACGGCTGGACCACCCGGACTATCCGGTCTTGAAATGAACAAGGGACGCGAAGTTTTTCACTTCGCGTCCCTTCAATTTCTATTCATCACCCTCACTCAGAACTCAGTCCTGACCTGGCAGCCAAAGTTTCCCGCCACCAGCACCGGCTCCTGCGGTCTGACCTTCTGGCGTCCATAGGCCTCCGCCGGTCGAGCCAGTACCCAGCAGGTCGCTTTGGTTCCACGGCGCCGTCACGCCGACAGACGTCAGCAGCGAGTCGAGGTAACCCTTCAGGCGGGGCAGTTTGCGAATGTAGATCGCATTGATCCGCTCAAGCAGAGGTTGAAGCTCGGGATCAGTTGGATCATCCAGTCGGAAGACCAGCTCGCGCAGTTCCCATTCCATCTCGGCTTCGAACGCCTTCGGCTGTGTCTTGGCCCATTGCTTGCCTTTGTTGATGTAAGCGAGAGTCCCTTCGCGATCATGCTCAGTCCGAGACATATCGGCGAGCTGATGCAGGAACTGACCCTGATCGACCTGATTGTAAACCTCGGGGCGATTCATCGTCTCCAGCAACATGCGTTTGACGAGGTCATGATGTCGTGTCAGAGACGCCCGCTTGAACAGTCGGCTCAGTTGCTCGTCATTCAGAGTCGTCAGATCAAGCTGAATGAGTTGCAGGAACGAGAGGCTGTTGATTTCCGATTCGTCAGCCAGCTTCGAAAACTCAGGAGCCTGCAACTGCAGCTTCTCAAGGACTGCTCGCAGATCGATGATCAGGCCCGCTGACTGCGCGAAGACATCCAGAACGATGGCAGCAGCCGTCAGTTCCAGCTTCATCTCGGCCACGCCAACCAGATCGGCTGGCTTCTTGCCGTTGAGTGCTTTTTGCTCGGTGTTCATCCAGATGTTGTTGACGAAGTGATCCACCTGCTGGCGCTCAGCGACCAGTCGAACCAGTCCTGGTGTCTTCGGAGAGTAGAAGACGTTGCGGCGAATCTGCCCGAAGAGCTTCGGCAGGTCTTCGGTTTGTTGTTCATTGAGACTGTCTGGAATGATCGTCAACTGATCGCCAGCCGCGGCTTCCAGCAGAATACGGGCATCCTGCAGGTTCGCCCCCAGGCGAGCCGTCAGGGTCAGTTCGGGATGGAGGTGGCAATCACCATCTGCATCAATCAGCAGGATCGTCGCGATGATCGTCGGCAGTGTCGAGAGATCCTGACCGGCTTCGTAAGACTGGCCGTTGAAGTCGCCGTCGAAGACGTGATAACCCGCGACCGGAGCATGGTGGTGACCGGTTTCCGGTGGCGGCGGGAGTTCCAGACGATTCATCCGAGGATGGTCATCGAGAACCGACAGCAGCTTCGATAGCTTCTCAACCGAATAAACGGCTGCTCCGACAACCGAGCGCTCTTCGCCCGTACGATGCTGCAGAATTTGAGAGAGGACTTCGCATTCGAGAGCCTTCTTCTCATCACTTTCACGATAACGGACAGCAGCTTCGTGGAACCCCCTGGCTGGCTCTTCGTCACGAGCATCCCACGCGGACAACAGGGCATAGTTCTGCCACAGAGCTGCACTATCCTGATGGTGATCCAGCAGTTTCTTGACGCCACTGGCGGCTTCTTCGAAGAAGCCGAACATCGACATCTGCATCGTCTTGCGGTATTCCGCTTCTTCTTCCGTGCCAGCCGGCGTATAAGCCTCCAGCATGTGGACGCCCCGAAGTGGATACGGCACGGCGTCGTCCCCTTCGTATTCGAGCATCTTCATGAACAACTCTTGCTTGGCATCATCGGAAGCAAATCGCATCGCGAGTGCCAGGTGCTGACGGGCAGCCAGTTCATGGCTTTCATTCCACAGCTGCTCAGCGACGTTCGTCAGCAGCCAGCTGAGGATCTGAGGATGCGACTTGGCACCCTTTTGAATTGCCTGGTGGATCGATTTCTTGGCCCCTTCATACCCACCAAGATTGAACTGCGACATCGCGAGCAGACAGCGCGCACCGCCATCAGCTGGTTCGACTTTGATGTAGTCGCTGAGCAGCCCGACGGCGTCTTCAAAGCGACCCGTGTTGATGAAAATGGACGCGAGGTTGTTAACGACCCACGAGCGTCGCGGATGTTCTTCGTACAGCTTCTCCAGCAGTTTCATGGCAGGTTTGATCTGCATGTTCTGGAGGTACTGGCCGATTTTTTCCATCTCAGTGGAGATGTCCATGCAGCAGAATTTGTGCTTCTTGCCGCTGTTACAAGGACACGATGAATAGGGATCAATGGCCATGTGACTGGGAGCCTTTCCGTATGTTGTCAGGTCTCGATGACTATATGACGTCTCCCGGCTGACCGCCGGAATGATGATCTTTGGACACGAAAACGCAGCAGCTAGCCTCCCGGCTACCCGCCACGACCTTTTTCACATTCGCTCCCACTGAACACAATGGAATCAGAGCAAACGTGACGAACCACTGATGCTAACCAATTCCACCGATGGAAGATAGTAAAGATACGCACGACCAGCCCAAGCCAGATTTCCCGTGTGCCACGGCTGTGCCAGCCATGCCGAGTTCAAGTTTGACGTGGAATTCCCAATCCCACGACCACCACGGCCGTAACGGACTAGAACATTTCGCACCTCGCGATCCTCCTCTTGCAATACACCCCTCAATTCCCCGATAAACCTCTCACCGGGGTGACTGCCCCCGTCCGGCGAATTACGATTTCCGATTTCCGAATTACGACATCCCCTCCATGTGCGGCTTCATCGGCGTCATCTCTTCCTCGGGACGTCCCAACCTGGACGAGGCCCTCCTGCGTACCATGCGTGACAGCATGTCCTACCGCGGCCCCGACGACGCAGGCCTGCTCATCGACCGACAGATCGCCTTCGCCCACCGACGACTCTCCATCCGCGATCTCGCCTCTCCGCCACAACCGTGGCTTTCCGGCGACGGCCGTTATGCTCTCATCTACAACGGCGAACTTTACGACACCTCGCCGCTACAAAGCTGGCTCAACTCACGTGGCATCGCTCAGAAAACTACCTGCGATACCGAACTCCTCTTGCAGGCCTTCCAGCTAGAAGGCCCCGCTTGCCTCAACCGCTTGCGCGGCATGTTCGCCTTCGCCATTTATGACTTCCGCAATAAGTCACTCTTCGCCGCCAGAGATCGCTTTGGTATCAAGCCCCTCTTCTATTCTCAACTCGGCAACGAGTTGATTATCTCCAGCACAACGGCTGCCATTCTTAAACACCCCGAATTCTCCTTCCGCCCGAATCTCCACGCGGTCTCCCATTACCTGCAAACACTCCGCAGCACGCTCGGCCGACAGACACTCTTCGAGAACATTTTTCAACTCCAGCCTGGCGAATCCCTGACCTATCGTGATAGCCAACTCACGGTCGATCGCTATCATCGCCTCCCCATCCCCAACAGTTCCGTTTCCGGTTTGTCTCAAGACGACCTCGCTCAACGCCTGCAAATCAGCCTCACGAGCAGCATCAAACACCACACCATCAGCGACGTCCCTGTCGGTGCCTTCCTCTCTGGCGGCGTCGACTCGAACACGCTCGTCACCCTCCTCGACGACCAGCACCGCGCGGGCCTGGTCACGCGTAGCGTCGGCTGCGTGCATTCGAAAGATGATCCTCTCGACCACGGCACTGACCTCGCTTACGCTGACCGCATGGCCCAGCGCCTCAATGCCCAGCATGCCAGCGTCCTCGTCACCGCAGACGATTACTGGACGACCTGGCAGGACATGGTGACGACTCTCCAGTCCCCTCTGACGACTCCTTCCGACGTCCTCATTCACCGACTCGCCCTCGAAATGAAACAACACGTCGGCGTCGCCCTCGGCGGCGAAGGAGCGGATGAACTCCTCTGCGGTTACGCCAACCAGCACGCCTCCGGCGAAGACTATGACCGCTTGCTCGCCCTCAAAGCGGGGCGTTGGTCATACCCGCCATCAGCCCAGTCCGAATTCCTGCGTGACTACCTTCAGCAGTACGGCAGCATCGAAACGACCGGCCTCGTCGACTTCTACTTCGCCCAGAACAGCCTCTGGCCGATGACCATGCAACAAGGCCTCTGGCGTCCTGAACATTGGCAGCCGTTGCAGGACGACAACGTCATTCGCCAACACTACCCAAGCCTCCTCGAAGAAGACCCCGATCTTTCCTCCTCCCAGCAACTGAAAAAACTCCTGCAATCCGTGAACCTCGAAGCCCTCCTTTCGAGGCTCGACGCTGCCACCATGCTCGCCTCTCTCGAAGCCCGCGTCCCCTTCGCAGACCACGTCCTCTGGGACGACATGGCACCTGCCGGCATGACCGACCTGATCATGTCATCGTTCGCCGCCCGCAAACCCTGGATGACTTCAACCACCCTCAACGCCACCGGCGACCTCCAGTCCAAACGCCCTCTGCGTCAACTCGCTTCGCGCCTCATGCCGACGGACCTCGCGGAACGTCCCAAGGCCAGTTTCCCGACCAGGATTCCCCAGTGGTTGGCCCAGAACTGGCAAGACCAGTGTTGTGATCTGATCAAACACAGTTTATTATTAAACGACTTGTTCACCCCCGAAGCCCTCGCGCAACTCTCGACGCTTCCTGACTCTGCGTCGATTTACCGCTGGCCGTTAATGAACCTCGCCCTCTGGGAAAAATCCTTCTCTTAAAGGCGAGCGGGGGGTGTTAACCCCCTATCTTCTGTCGGATGAGGACGTCTGCGAACGGGAATTCGCGGCTGAATTGCAGCGACAAACCAAACACTCTCCGGATTTCACCCGCCCATGCTCGATACCCCAAAATTCGAAGAAGACCGCGACCCCACCACCGCCAAACGTGTCACCACCACCTCCCGACTCTTCGATCTCATGCTCAAAAAGATCGAAACCGGCGAATGGTCCGTCGGCAATCCGATCCCCAGCGAACGCACGCTGATGGAAGAATTTGGCGTCTCGCGGATCGCGCTGCGCGAAGCCATGTCGATGCTCCGCGCGATGGGCGTCCTCGAAATTTCCCACGGCCGCAGCACGACCATCCGCCGCATCAACGCTGAAGTCATCGGCAGACTCTTCCCGCTCATGATGTCGACCGAAGGGGAACGCACGCTGACTGATATCCTCGAAGTCCGCATCGGCCTCGAAGCCCAGACCGCTTATCTGGCTGCCAAACGTCGCGATGAGAGCGACATCGAACGCATGTCCCAGCTCGTCCAGCGTTACGAAATCGAGTTCACGCAAGACACTCCCGAATCGATCGAGACGGACCAACTCTTCCACGTCGCGATCGCCAAAGCCTCCCGCAACACACTCTTCAACATGCTCCTGTCGGCGTTGGCCGGCTTCGTCAAATACGCCCAGCGCGAATCCGGAAAGGCCAGCCCCGAACACCGCGCCCAGGCGATCCAGGCCCACCGCAAAATCCTGAACGCCATCAAAGAAGGCAACGCCGTCCTCGCCCGCGACGAAATGATTGCCCACCTGAAATCCTCCTTCGACCACATCCTCGCCAACCAGCAAGCGGGGGAGTCATCGGTTTAAGGCCCGTTAGAGCCGCGACCGACAGGAAACGTATCTGTTGCAACTTCTCTCCGGCATACCAATTGCTCCTCAGTTTCCTGAAACCGTCCATTCATCAATCCAGGAAACAACCATGTCCACGACCGAAACACTCGCCGCCAAGCCCTACGCCTCAACTCCCGCCTGCTCCACCAAGGCCAACATCAGCGAAAACGAAAAATGGATGTCTCTGGCTGCAGGTGCCTACCTCGGTCTGAGCGGATTCAAACAAGGCGGCCTGACTGGCGTGCTGTCAATCGCTGCGGGTGCAGGCCTGCTGTATCGCGGCCTAACCAGCCACTGCCACCTCTACGACCAACTCGGCATCAACACCGCAAAACCCGACATGACGGCGATTCCTTACGAAGAGTAAGCACGCCTATCGCTTGATCGGTACTCCACCATGGCCACGCCCTTGCGTGGCCATTCGTTTTAAGGTCAAAGACTCACCGGCGGCACCCGATGCCACGTCAACAACGTCTCGCCATCAATCAGCTTGATCTTGCTCGACTTCGCCGCACTCTCGATCGCCTCATTGGTAAACCGACTCGTCGTGACAACATAGGCCCGCAGCGCCTTCTGCTCTTCCACGACCCCCTTCATTTGCTGAATCGCGGGACGCCCGACCGGATTGTCAAGCGCATACCGCTTACACTGCACCGCGATTACTCCATCAGGATGCAGCATGTATCCATCGACGCCAAAATCATTGCTCCGCGGCGTCAATCCCACTGGATGTCCATCGATTTCGAAGAAGCTCATGACATGGCGTTCAAAGTCGACCGGATCCATCCCCAGTAAGGCCATCTGAATCTCGGCCAGATCTTCCGGAAGCGGTGCCTTCTTCGGAACCATCGCATCGGCCCGCAGCGCATCGAGCAGTTCCTTTCGACTTCGACGTGCCGCCTCCATCGCCACAAACGCCAGCAGCAACTTCGTCAACGGGTCACGCACACTCTTGTCGTTAACAAAGGCTTCTACGACAGAAGTGATTCCCGCTACCCCAAGAAAAATCAGGACGACAACCGGCAGCCCAATTCCGCCACCCATCGCCACGATCCCCGCCCCCTGCATTCCCAACATCGTGGCGCCCAGAGCCGTCACCGGCATCGCCACCTTCAGCGCCAGCGGCATCGACGACGTCTGGTAACTCCGCGCCGCCGTCGTGATCGTGCTGCTGATCACTCCACACGTCCCTCGCAAGCTCATCGTCTGATATAACGAACTGGCTTTTTCTGCCGTCGTCCCACCACGCTGCAAAATCGCCCGACACTCCAATAACCACTGCAGAATCATCTCTCGATCACTCGCTGTCGAAACCTGCCGAATCGCCGTCACACAACTCGCCGCCAACTGCTGCCTCGCAACAGAAGTCCCCGACTCTGCCAATCGATAAAACTGCCCCAGCAATGACAACCGCTGTTTGTCTTCATTCTCGGACGTCAACTCATTCGACATGAAAAAGCCTCTCGCTGGTTTCAATCCGCTAGTGGATCAATGTGATGATACGCCTTCTTGATCTCATCTCAAAACTCCTCATCAACAGGCGTCGCCATCGTCTCCAAGACCCTCTGATCAACCCCCGCATCCACAAACTCCACATGCCCATCCCCAAACGCAAACAAAACACCCGTTTTCCGCGGATGCCCGAACCCATCAGGAACATTCAATCCCAACGCAGGGTCCCGTAGATTTCCCGGCTGTCCCCAAGGTAAAAATCCTTCTCGAATCTCTCCTATGAGAATCGTCTTGCTGCAACGACTCTCGAGATCATCAAATATCTTGACTCTCTCATCATTCCACAACCGACTGTTCGCTGACAGATGCGACAACGCAAACCCCGTCCCAACCTGAACGTCATATTGGCCCTTCATATCCGGACTCTGAAAAAAGCTCAATCTCGTCTTCATCACGTCTCGGTTCGCTTCGGTATCCCATGCCTGGCCGAGATCAATTCTCCGAAACAACGCGGATTCATCCATGGCAGGCAACAGCAACGTCTCCCAACTATGCACTGCCTCACCATGTTCTGAAAAAACATCTTTGATGACAGCATCAGCTTGCACACAAGAATTGAGGTACCCCAAAGAAACATTTCTCAGGCGATTCACTCCCTCATGACGACGACTCCCCCGCGTCGCCTGCAACCCGGGCAGAATCAATGCAAGAATCAGAAGCCCCATCAAACTCATCACAACTACACCGATAGCTCGGCTACGCGAATTGCTCTTCAATTCCTCAGTCATTTCAAAACTCCTTGGGCATTGTCTCCCCACCATCCGGCGTCGCCAACGCCTCCAGCACCCTCAAATCAACCGCCTCATTCACAAACCGGACACTCCCATCCACCATCGAAAAATGACACCCGCCCTCAAATGGCCCGCCGAAACCATTCGGATCTTGATTCACTCCCAACGTCACGTCACGCACATTCCCCGGCTTTCCCCAGGGCTGGAAGTTGTCTCGAATCTCACCGAGATAAATCGTGTTGCTCTCTCCATCAGCAACATGAACTCCACGAAAGATTTTCCCCTCCGGCATCATCAACTGATTGGCTGAGTAGTTATTCAAAGCATATCCACGCTCGTCGTATTTGAAATCGCCACGAGGATACAGCAGCAAAAGCCCGGGATTGACGAAGAACTTCTGTTGCGTCGAATAGAACTCTCTGTTTTGCTCAGCGTCCCAGGGAAGGTCCGTTTGAATCACGGTTCCATTTCGAGATAAACTACCATCGATAATGTCATAACCGTATGGTGAAGAACCAGTAATCAGATAACTCTCCCAACTCAGATGAGACACTTCTGGAGCAATGATGTTTCCTCTCCATTGCATCCCCAAATGCGTCCAGACACGAAGATTCCCTTTGGACATCTCTTTCCATGTGAACTCATTTCCGCCGATCAAGAACGGTGCCTCGATCGTCGACATCCAGACCATCTGATGGGCGATGCCGATGATGCCAATCCCGCTGGCGAACATGGAAAACATCATCAGGCAAACCCCGGTCGCCGCTCGTGTTCCCTTGCTCCAGTTTCCCAGCCACCTGCTCATAACCGCGGACACTCCCAAAGCAAAAAGAATCATCGCAGCCAGCCCCAGCCAGACGGCCGACCAGTCCGGCTGAAATCGTCCCCAACGATCGGTGAGAAATGGAATCCACCCAAATAGGAGATAGCACAATATTTGAAACATCCCCGAGCCGAAGCAAAGCATTAGCCCCATCACGATGAGAATAGGAACTGCCCAACGACTGATCGCAAACGCTTCCGGGACTTGATGCTCTTCTCGCTGATTCGCCAATTTTTCTGGGGCAGGACTCATTTCAGTCTCCTCAGGTTTTTGGCGTCCTTGAGGAACTCCTCGGCGTTGGTTCTTTCCATCTCAACAATCGAGCCGTTGACGAAGATCATCAGCACCTGCTCGTAATTCGGTTTCTCTGAAACAAGAGGCGCAGGCCTCTCTCCGTATTTCTCGCCATTAAAATACTCGTACCTGACCAGCGGAACTTCCGACATCACCCAGACGGAGTCATCAAAACCAGATGCTTCGATCGACTTTGGATATTCTCCGTCATGCGTCAACGCATACTGCATCAGCATCAACTGCAGTCGTTCCAACTTCTCTCGTCTTTGCTCCCGCTTCTCATCAACAGCAGGGCGGTGTTCATTCGCCTTGAGCTGATGCGTCAACCCATTCCGCTGCCACGCCCCCGGCGTCATCAATTCCCGAGCACCCGAAATCATCGTCAACACAACCACACTCGCCAGTCCCCACAAGATGGTCAGAAACAGCGCCTCGCCATACTTCAACTTTCTGAGCGTCTGCGAAGACCCTGCCAACAGATTCCACCCCAATAACACCAGTACGCTACTCACCACAATCACCACCGAAAAAAACGACACCGCCTGCAACCGCTCCACGTAAGGAGCGTTCAACGACAACGACGGCATGCCAGCGAGTTGAAGGTACATGGCGTTCATCAGAACTCCTCTGGCGCAGATTCGCCCCCTGCTGGGGTAGTAAGGGCTTCCAGAACTTTGGGATCGATTTTCTCGTTGAGGAATTTGCTTGCCCCGTCTGCCATAAGGATGCCGACAACATCTTTCTGCTTTCCTCCAAAGCCTCCAGTGACGTTGAGGCCAATGCGGGGATCTCGGCCATTACCGGGCTTACCCCAGGCAGGATATCCCTCTCGGATTTCGCCGAACAAGATTGTGTTCGCAAGGCCATCTGTGATGGTTTTGAACTTTGTGCCCGGGCCGAAATCAATGACTTGGTTGTTGGCGGAGAAACTGGTTAAGGCGTAATTGGTTTGATCAGAAGAGGGGCGTGTTGAGTTGAGGTTTTCATTCGGGCGCTCGTAATTCAGAATTCGAGTTTCGAATACATTCTTGTTGGATTCTGAATCCCATGGTTCGGAAAGAGAAATTGAATCGTAAATGGTTTTGCCACCCATGAAAGGGAGCAGTCCTGTCTGCCATGAATGCATCAGGACTCCATCTTCATTTCGCGTTGAACTGGGCAGCTTATTGAAGTTGTCGTGATAATTATGAGCTGCCAGGCCCATATCTATCAGCAGCCATTTCAATTTCACTTGTCTCTGTTTCTTGCGCTGCTCGATAACTCCCATCAACACAAGGCCAAGAATGAGCACGATACCCGTAAGAAGGACAAATGGAACACTCTGGTCCAACAAGCTTTTCTGTTTGCGTCTTGTCTGAATAGAAGAAGAAGGGGAGTCAGGTGAACCCGGTGTGATATTAGATCGGGAATGCTCGTGATTTTCGGGAGTGTTTGTCATGATGAGGTTCCTGTCACATTTCAGGCGTTTCTTAAGGAAATTGATTGCTAATGATACTCCGGGAGGCGCGATGTTATCTGCCTAAAATTCATCATCGCTAACCTTCTCCCCACCCGCCGGCGTCCCTAGCGCCTCAATCACTTTCGTGTCCACCGTCTCACTAATATGCCGCACTGAGCCATCAGCCATTGCGAAAAGGCAGCCGTTGTAAAACGTTCCGCCGAAGCCTTGGGGTGACTTGTTAATACCGAGTGCCGGATCGCGGCTGTTCCCCGGCTTCCCCCATGGTGGCAATTCGTCCCGAATCTCGCCAATCAGCAACGTGGTCGCGAGGCCGTCTTTGATGTCCTCGAAAGCGACAGCAGGACCGAAATCGATCAGATGCTTGTTTGCTGAGTATGAGGTCAATGCATACCCCGTCGCAGGATCGGTCGCCTGCTCCGTCGATGGGCTCAAATACCACGGAAAGACGATCTGAAAGAGTTCTCGATGAGCCTCTGCGTCCCAAGGCTGCCGAAAATCTCTCTCAAAATAAACGGGACCAGGATTTGAAATCCAAGGAAGTAGAGTTGTCGGCCACCCCTGTAAATCGGTGCCATTTTGATTTCGCGTTGATATGGGCAATTGGTCGTAAAAGTCATGATAATTATGAACAGCAAGCCCCAACTGTTTCATGTTATTCTTGTTGTTGCTGAATTTTGCCGACTGTCGGGCAACTTGAATTGCCACGTACATTAGGATCGCCATCAGAACAATGATGGCAATTCCCAACCCCCTCAGCACCGATACCCTCGTCGGCTGGCGTTCCGCATTCGCCTCGCCCATGTCCCGCCTCCCCCGCCGACCTTTAAGATGTGATACCTATAAATACGTAAGGCAATGAGGATTCCGCAAACTCAATCTGACGGGATTCTTTCAGACAGAGTATCTGATATCTTCCCAAGTGGTCAGACGAGTATCAGCGAAGGTTTCCTTTTAGAGAGTCGGACTGATTTTTGTCAGGACGATGGTGGCAGGAAAAGTCGCGAGCCGGTTTCGTCTATCACAGACACACAAGTTGCTGTTGATGTGACGGTGGCTTTCTGGGGAGGCTTGACTGGTCAAACAGCGTCAGGTCTTTATGATGGCGTGTTGACGATGGGCTCTCCGTCTGGTCGTTTCTTCATTGTCACCGCCTTCACTCCCCGCGACTTTCTCGCCGTTGCTATAGGATGATCTTCCATGAAAGCCGTCGCCGTCCGGCCTCGCAATAAGCACAGTATCCACGTCGTCGATCTCGACAAGCCATCCGTCAGCCAGATCGAAGGGGGCAGGGGAGTCCTGATCAAGGTGCTGCAAGTCGGTGTCGATGCGACCGATCAGGAAATCAACGAAGGCCTCTACGGCAACCCGCCCGATGGTTTCAAGTTCCTGGTCATCGGCCACGAGCTGTTCGGTCAGGTCGTTGAAGTCGGTCCGAAGGTGACGCATGTCGTCCCAGGCGATTACGTCAGCTGCACCGTGCGACGCCCTGGCCCGACGATCTACGATCAGATCGGCCGCAACGACATCACCAGCGACACGACCTACTACGAACGGGGCATCAACTTGCGTCACGGCTTCATGACCGAGTTCGTCGTCGAAGAAGATACCTATGTCGTCAAAGTCCCAGAAGGCATGAAGAAACTCGGCGTCCTCTCCGAGCCAGCCAGTATCTGTGCCAAAGCCATCGAACAAGCCTACCTCGCACAAAAGCGCCTTCAGGTCTGGTCGCCGAAGATCGCCTGGGTCATCGGCTCTGGTCAGATCGGACTGCTCTCGTCGATGATGCTCAAGCTGAAGGGAATCGAGGTCTATACGATCGCCCGCAGCAAGAAGGAAGGCAACCTCAAAGCCGAGATCGCAGAAGCCTACGGCGCTCACTACATCAGCACGCACGACATCTCGCTGGAAGACCTCGCCAAAAAACACGGCAAGCCCGACCTGATCATTGAAGCGACCGGCAACAGCGAAGTTGCCTTCGACTGCATGCTCCACCTGAACCTCAACGGCGCCCTCGTCCTGACCAGCATCACCGGCGGCGAAGGGACGACAACCATTCCCTCCGACCGCATCAACCTCGAATGGGTCCTCGGCAACAAACTGATGCTCGGCAGCGTCAACGCCTCCGTCGACCACTTCCGCGACGGCGTCCAGGCTCTCGCCATCGGCGAAGCCACTTATCCCGGCGTCACCGAGAAGATTTTGACACATCCGATCAGCGGATTTGATAAGTACCAGGAGATGATTGACCTGCTGGAATCGGGCAAGGCGCTCAAGGTGTTTATGAATGTAGGTGTCTGATTAGGTTCAACCACCAAGGCGCGAAGACACTAAGGATTTGAATCAGAGACGGGTGACCTGGCCATGGGCTGGGGCGCCCGTTTTTTATTGATCAGATAATTTTGGAAATGGGTTGTTGTTGAGTATGCGCTCGTGTATGCATGGCTCAAAAATGAAATGCATCTTGTGCCTCGTCTTTTTTCATGCTGCAATGGCTGTAAAGTTCAATTGCACCAATCATTGAGGCTCGCCCATGTCAGACAACTCTAAGAAAACAAAAAACGCAGGCGGTTATCCCGAAGAAAAGCCGGCCAGCGAGCCGACACCGGAGAGCAAGCCGGTGAATGCGTCGAATGCTGCTAAGCCGTCACCGCCGCCTAAGACGAAAGCCGCGGAGCAGGCGAATACTCCGACGAAAAAGAAGAAATAGCAGAACCAACCATGTTTGTTGCGAAGTGCGCATTAAAAAAGCCCTCGAAGATTTCTTCGAGGGCTTTTATCGTTTCATTAACAGATTAGCGGTAATCGCCTGGATTTCCAAACAGCCCGCGTCCTGTACCCGAGCTGCTACCACCCTTGAGGTTGGCGGCTTGTTTGCGAGGCGGGGCAGGAACTTCTGGTTCTTCGACGGGAGCAGGGCGCTCGACTGGTTTTGGTTTCTCGATGAGGGCTTTCAGCGACAGGGAGATGCGTTTCTTGTTCTTGTTGACTTCCAGAACCTTAACGCTGACTTCCTGGCCTTCTTTGAGGACATCAGCGACGCGTCCCACGCGTTTGTGGTCGAGTTCGCTGATGTGGATCATCCCTTCGACCTGATCTTCCAGTTCGACGAAGGCACCGAAGTC
>SXGT01164727.1_pt1 | contig 25607 bp, 22 predicted proteins | sample 3176221 | NCBI WGS metagenome assembly SXGT01 (sample SAMN11356862, study PRJNA531348) | freshwater metagenome | isolation source: freshwater sample F1-120 | place: China: Fuxian Lake, Yuxi | collected 2017-12-25
TCAACTCCGTCACTGCCAAGAGTGCCGATCAAATTTGCTGGTTTATAGCCACTGAGGGTGTTGACCAGATTGACGCGAAAGTTGCGATCCATCTGAAGAATCGCTGCTCGATCGAAATATTGCATAATGAAATGTAGCACCCTTGAGTTGCAGACAGAGGAAGCCGTTTGAGCTCGAAATTTGTCTGTAAAGGCTGTTATTAAAAATGTTCAAAAAAACCGTATCGAAATTTACTATTTTCTAGTAACTGATGCCGTTTGAACCGTTTGAATGGATGGAGTAAGCGCCCGAACATAGACAATTGACGAACCTGGTCCAACCTTTACTTGAATCGAACCGCTACTTGCCTGTGATTTAAGTTCGACATTCACCATACCGTTTGCAGGACGAGGGATTAGCGCCGCGTATTGACTTGCCGGTAGCGTGGACCAGGAGCGCAAATCTGGTTGCTCCGCGGCTGCAACCGCTGCACCAAATAAACCAATTATGGCTTTCGAGGTTTTGTCTTCTTCTTTTTGTGTGGCTTGCGCTACAACTGTCGCCACTGCACGAAGCACGGCACGGAATGTTGGAGTCCACCATAATTCTTTCTCTCGACGCTGAAAATTTCGCGCAGCGATTGCATCAATTGAGTCAATAATTGATGCCTTTTCCATTTTTCCGACTCCACCCACCATAATGTTTGATGGCCGATCGGCCACACGGAATACCAAATCTGGATATACGGCTCGAAAATAAGATGCTCCCACATTCGGAATTACAAATGGAAACTTTACTTCAAATGAACTACGTACAGGACCTCGGCCAGCGTCAATGAGCACCAGTACATAATCATTTTTAAGATTCTTAGAAAATGCCATCATTTGCTTCGAAAGAGTTTCTGCGCCACAGGATCCTTTGACCTGCTTCGCAGCTTCTTCACATTCTTCTATGAGGCCTTCCTTCATAAAAGCCGCCCATTGGATAACCGTGGCGAACGGCACTCGTGGATCCGCGGCACCTACGTCGCGGGCCGCAGTAATCGTTGATTTCATCCGTGCCTTTGAGCCAGTAAAATCACCAAGACTGAAAATTCTTGCAAAACTGATATCGGTCGACTTGACGCTCGAAGATGTGAGGAGAGCGGAATCCATTTTAGCAGTTGGCGCAGTCAAGTCGTCATACCCAGCAGACTGAAGATCAAGTTTCTCAAATTGTTGAAGACGCATTATCTTTCTCGCGTAAGCGGCAGCTCCAACTTTGTTATGCAATAGACAATATAACGACGCATATGCATCTACAAGAATCATCTCGTACGGCTGTAGTAAATAGGGAAGTTGATCTGCCCCCATAACACTTTGACCCAAGTCATTTGCGAATTGACCTGCGTCCCATGCATCTATGGCAAACGGATTTTCGAGATACCAAGACTCGATTTCCCTCAGGTCTTCTGCTTCCGCATCAACGTGTGTGAACAAATCGATACTTTCATTAAATTTCCCAGCATCACCAAGCATCTTTGCCTTCTCCAGACCGACCCAAAGCTGATCTCTGTCATAAGAGACTTCTATCGTCATCTTTCCATTCTTTACTTTCGTCGGAGCCAAAGTATCAATACTTGAGGCTGCAACTCCAAAATTTCCTTGATCATATGCATCGGTGGCTTGTTTTAGATTTGTCGTACAAGCAGATATTGGGAGAACGATAAAAACAAATGATCCAATTGCGAAATGAAAGAATGTTTTCATATTTAAATCCTCGAAAAAGTTAACTGTCCCAGAGAGTCAAACTCAAAAACTGACATCTAACATACCAAGCTTCGTCCAATACTATATCAGAGTCAAACTTTATTTTTTTAGGAAAAACCTTAAAATTAAATATGAAACTATCGTGGTGATTAACGTCAAAAACAAGTAAATAATCCATTTTCCATAAGCAATCGATGTTCCAGAGACCAAAATATATCCCGGCCTGCGGGAGAGAATAGATCCTCGGAGGTTTTCGAATAAAAATTTATCTACTACGGGAAACGGGATTTCAAACAAACAACGGATTTCAGCGCGATTTTCAAGAATGACTAATTTACCATCATCAGCCAAACGAGCGATTCTTGAACACTCAGCGCTCGAGGGTGCTTCAACTTCAATAAGGCACGCGCTTTCGCCTGATGCAATTTTTGCCCACTGCGCTGCGATGATTGCCGCTGCGGCAAGTGAAGCATCTGCAACGACCACCTCATCAGATTGACGCTCAGAAACAACCACTGAAGCCGAAGTTATTGTTGCGGTAATGGATCGAACATCCACAAGTAACTGATCGGCTGCACGCAGAACTGAAATCGTGATTAAGATTTCATAAGTACTGAGTTTTATGCCATACGATTCCTGCCTCGGGATCGCGCGCCGTTTTTGCGAAACTCTTAATATGAAATCCGCATCTTGATTGTCCAGCAGGCTGAGGCCGAGTTCTGGCGACATCCCTTTTCGTACTGCCTTATCGGTTAAGTCACGCTTCTGTTTGCGAAGAGCATCACCTTTAAGTGCATAAAATCCCAAAATCGTAAAAAACGCTTCAACACTCGCCGACGTACGCATATCTAACGGATCCGTAGGTCTTTCTGATTCAACAATGACGATTGGAGAGCCATATTTTTCTTGAAGTAATTGCAATTGCACCGCACGAAGTCGAAGCGCATCAATATCTGAACATACAACCTCGATCGTCAATTTGTTGGAATCGATCGAAGTCTTCATCGCCTGAGAATCCCCCGCGAGCGATGCGATAAGTAACGGGAGCACATGAATATTGTCGATTGCGGCCTTTGAAACAAGGGCCTTGGCAGCAGTAGCACGGATCGACGGTGCAAGAACGTCACTCAATCCAACGGGTGCTGGGATAGAGAAGCGAAGTTCCTCGGCATTAACTCGATTGTTTGAACCGCCGTATATACAGAGCGTCGCAAGAACAACAAAAAAAGTTCTTATCGACGCACGCGGTCGGGAATAGAAACTTTCTGGTTTTTTCGATTGAGAATCAGTGGAATAAAAAAGAGACATTGCGTAACCCAAAGAATACCGACAGTAATCTTAAGCAAAGTGATGCGAAACGGATTGGCTGAACTTACATCTGCAATCTTGGGGACATCCGAACCAAGCAACTGAACGCCGTGATCTACCTGCGAACTGACTGCAACCAAAAGCCACACCGTCATAACAACTGCAAGAAGAGCACATGCAGCCCACGACCGTATCAATGTCAATCGGCTGATTTTAAACGGCCCAACCGTTTGGATCAATGAAAAAGATTTGCTCGAAGTTTCTGCAAGGCTCGCGACAACAACTGCAATCTCCGGCTGTGAACCAATCGCTCGCAAGATCATTGCGCGAGACTCATGTGGAACCGCTTCGATTCCACCATCAATCAGTATTGCAAGAAGTTCGTCATCAACATCGATCTCACCATGCTCTTCGCGGTGTTTATCACATGCTTCTTGTATTCCGGCAGAATTAATTTTATCTAGGTTCATTATGCGATATCCCTCCAGTAGAACTCGAACATTGCGTCCAAGTTCGAAGCCACATATCCATTGCGACGGGTGACCAAGATTCGGGATTGAAAATTGCAAGTCGATCCCGAAGATCCTTCATCGCTGCTGCAAGTTCCCGCGACACCTTGTACGGAGGTATTCCTAAAACTTGCCCCGCATCCCCCTTTGCCATTCCTTGGCCGTAGTGCAGTGAGATCAATGCTTGGCGAGTAGGCGTTAAGGATGCCCATGCGCTGACAAACTCCTTTGTAAATCTTTCTGCTAACTCTTGATTCATCTTGATCTCCTGTGCGGTTAAATCTGAAAGCTCTGACTCTTGGGCCTGCGATCGAGTGAAAGCCGATCTCACTTTTCCACGACGAATTGCGTCGAGGGCTATTCGCTTGGCAACGACTGCCATATACGACGGCAACGGCACTTCCCCTCGATACCGACGAATCTTGCACGAAGGACGACCATCCGGCAACTGCACTCCATCTATATCGACAGTCATAAGCCTGCGAATCATCTCTGACCAGAGATCCTCCGCTGATTCTCCAGCCCGTGATACTTGCATTAATCTTCTTAAAACTTCTGGTCGAAAATCTTGATTGATTGCTATCCATGCACTCTCCATTCGCTCCGATGCCGCTCCACCGAGAAAGAAATCTTCTGGATACTTGGGAGTGATTAGCCCCAGATGTCCCAGATGAATGCCGAACCTCAACATCGACCAGTCGACTGCTGGCCAACGCTTTCGCGCGCACTGGAACCACACCTCGAGGGGAAGTATCGACACGGGCTAAAGTATAGTTCCTGCGAGATTTCAAGTCGCCTGCGCAGAAAAACGACCTAGAAAGCACACTCAGCTTCGGTCCAATAATTTGGCGCTCAACGAACAACTTTTCCTCCTAATTTCTTTGTCAAGCGTTTAATAGAGTCTGAAGCGCGATCCAAGGCTTTTGGAGCTTCGACAACTTTTGTTGGCACGACAGTTCGGGATGTAGGTGTGCGTGCAACTGATGCAACAGTTCCCCGTTGTACGGTTTTATCCGATGCTCGCTTCGCTGCAGATTCGACGAGGTCAATTTTTGGAAGAGTTGTTGGAACAGTCAATCGAAGTTTCGATGTAACTGGTTGCACAATAGTTGACGAGCTGTTTATCGAGATTTTTGCTGGAACAGCAAGTTCGCTTGCTTTGGAACTTACTGCGGCGACCGCGATCACCGCGGGGGTTGTAGTCACCGCAGGAGTTGTAGTCACCGCAGGAGTTGTAGTCACCGCAGGAGTTGTAGTCACCGCAGGAGTTGTAGTTACCGCAGGAGTTGTAGTCACCGCAGGAGTTGTAGTTACCGCAGGAGTTGTAGTTACCGCAGGAGTTGTAGTTACCGCAGGTATTTCGCTCCCGGCAGCAAGTACCGTAGTTACTGTTGAGGGTAAAACTATATTACTTACGGCTAAGTCTTTATTTCCCGATTGCGAAACACTTTTAGAAACAACACTCGAGTCCAATTCCGCAGCGGCTTCTGTCGAATTTGGAGGAGGGATCATAATTGTTTCAATCGGAATTACAACTGCTGCTGAACAATTTTCGACAACACCAATAACGGACAAATCACGAGTCTGCGTTTCATGATCAGCACTTGAATGCGTGTTATTCGTACTTGATAATTTTTGTGGAGATTTCGATTCAGTTTCTACCAACTGATTTATGTCGGCGGCATTCGTCGCATCATCAATACGTGAATTCATTTGTTTAAGTATTGAAGGTATGGTCCCTTCATTTTTTTGAACTTTATTATTCGTTCTTTCAATCCACAAAGATGCTGCCCATAATGTTGCGAATACTCCGAAGGCTGACACTGTTCCGATGATCATTGGTTTCAAAATAGGTTTCATAGTTAATTTCTCCGTTCGACTCGATCAATTGCGAATTCAAGGCCATTACGATCTAAAATTAGTCTTCCATAGCATGCAGCGACTTGTTGTCGTTGAAGTCCCGAGCGCTTTGCGGCTGCATCCATGGACTTCTCAATTCGACGTTCGAGGCCAACGGGAATGATCACTGCAAGATGTTCCGTAGAATCGCAAAGACTTCTTGGATTTGAAAATCCTTGAATATGATCGACAACTCGAACTCGATTTGAATATGTCGACAGATTGCTCGGTATGGTGGTCCGTTGCCACTTACCACTAGAACTATCAATTCCGCCGACAATTTTTAACTCTGCATCAACGATAACCAGAACCATACGACCCATGTCCATGGTCCGGAGTGCCTCAGCCGCATCACCCCATGCAATTCGTGCAACAGGATCTTGCGGTGGATTGAATGCGCCACGTACAACACCCCGATCCGCAAGCACTCCCGATGATGCAGACTTCGTTATAGCTTGTTTTTGAGCGCTGATTCCAGTTGTACGATTTATTGTCTTTGTTTGTCTAGGCGCTACTACCACCTGTTTCGGTATCTCCATTTGCGCTTGTGGTTGAATTTGTAACAATTGCACGGAGTGGGTCGGATTATTCAATGCCAGCGTTTGTGTTTGCGGCACTTTCGGATTGAGGCTTCGACTAACGCGAAGTCGAGATGAGAAACTTGGTATGACAAATCGAGATGGAGTTTCTGCTTGGGCCGGCGATGCGACATGCGCTTCTGGTGCTGGTGTCGTTTGTGGCAGTTGAGTTCGAACTTCTTTGGGCGGTTCAACTTGTGCTGCAGTTTGTGGGGCAGGCTGCGGTTCGGTTGCGCTTTCTTCAATTGGTTCGATTAACGCCGCCTCCATTAATTCAGAAGACGCAGGCAATTCAATCGCTGGCATGATCGCTGCCGCTGGGCGAAACAATTGAGCCGGCTGTGACACTGGCGATACTTCAACAGCTGGCATAATTGTTGGCTTTGGTTCCGGAATTGGTTCCGGCTTTGGTTCCGGAATTGGTTCCGGCTTTGGTTCCGGAATTGGTTCCGGCTTTGGTTCTGGCTTTGGTTCCGGTGTTGGTTCTGGCTTTGGTTCTGGTGTTGGTTCTGGCTTTGGTTCCGGTGTTGGTTCTGGCTTTGGTTCCGGTGTTGGTTCTGGGATTGGTTCCGGTGTTGGTTCTGGGATTGGTTCTCGCTTTGGTTCCGGTGTTGGTTCTGGCGTTGATTCTGGCGTTGGTTCTGGCGTTGGTTCTGGCTTTGGTTCTAATTTCTCAACCTTCTCCGCTTCAAGTTGGCGCACCTTCACCGCATGTTTTAACTCAGCTTGACTTGGTCGGTTCATCACCACGGGCCAAAGAAAAAACGAATGAAGACCAACAGAAATGAGAACACCAAAAATCAGTATGCGTTTATTCATGTCGCACCAACTTCTTTCGATGGCCGAACACCTAATTCCACTGCATATCCCTTTCGACGAAAAATCGACCACGCTTCCATGACTCGGTGATGAGAAACATTGCTATTTTCTGGGACAACAACCACTTGCACTAATGGATCAAGATTGCTGAGAATTGCCTGGAAATCAATAAATTTGACTCCTTCCATACCAATCCATTGCTCAGCTATCACAACAATTTGAATTCGATTTGAAGCCATTGCGCTGGATTGAGTCGAATCGGCATCCGCAGGATTTGCTTTTAAACCTTTTAGCTGAATCGACTGGGTGAGTACGAGAATGACGGCGCACAAAATTATGAAAACAAGATCAACAAAACTTCGATACATCATGACGCAGCAACCGCCTTTTCTTTTTCAGTGTGCATATCAAGGGCATAATTTGCAACCGTTGCAAGAAGCGCAATCACTAATCCCGCGACGGTCGTGATGCATGCAATGCCAAGTCCCCTGAGAGCATTCTCGCCCGCTCCAGCCCCCCCCATTACGCTGAAGCAATCAATGATTCCCTGCATAGTTCCAAGAAGCCCGAGTGCAGGAGCAACTTCTACGAAAAAAGGTAGAAACCTTCTGTGAAGAGTGCGTTCTTGCTCGCTTGGCCGCCAGCGCTCGCTCGAAGTGACGCATACTCGCTCAAAGAGAAAGGCGAGTAACGCCACCGAACAAGCCGCTAGCGGCCACATGATTGGGCCACCGAGACGAAAGAATTCACTTACATAGTCGATCATTTTTATCTCGCCAAGAATGAGTTAAAATCAATCGTGTTAAGCATCTGAATGCATCGGCTGTGAAGTACACGATCGGTTCGATCTTTACCGTCTTGAAATGCGCCTTCGATGCGATTTGCAACTATTGAAGATTCATCCATATCGTCAACTCCAGGAGTTGGCGGTGGCGAGATCAACAAATTCCAACGCACAGACATCGTCTCCAGCCGAAGCTGAAGCAAGTCGATCTGATCCTGAATATCAACTTGTTCTGCATGCATTGTGAGGGGTTCTTTGCCCGCTGCGACAGCGTCAGCCGCCTTTGCGTCAACAACGAACAGTTCCCTTACGAGGCGGTCGCGCTTGACGATATTTTGCCGAAACTCTGATTTGACTTCGCGTGGAGCCTCTGCTCCAAACGAGGATGCGGTGATAAAACTGACTGCTGAAATGATGATTATGGATTTAAAATGGTTCATATGATTCCTTTCTTTCTTACACATTATTGTGCAACACGGTCGATACGGGATTGAAGTTCTTCGTCAATTGATGATGGTGCGATGATGCCACCAGATTCAGATTCCATCGACTGCATCGAGTCGACGCGGGTCTCAAGATCGATCATGCTTGACTCCAGAGTTCCTTCCATAGACTTGGAGAAGAGTTCCATTTGATCTTGCAAAGTTCGCATTCCGTCGACGAATCCATCGAGACCTCCACCCTCGACAGAACCAAGCAACGCGTCAACGCCTTCAATGGTTTGCATCAGGCCCAAGTAATCCTGAAGTTGTGATGAAGTACCATCAAGTTGTGCGAAAAGTGCCTCAGAACCCATCAACACTTGCTGGTGGGCGACAGAAGCTTGTTCAAGCACTTTAAGCACACCAAACCAAACTTTGCGTTGATCAGGAGTCATGCTGAGTGTCGCGGAGCGCACCTTCGAGAGAGTTCTCATCGTGCGGTAATGCGCAATCAGTTTCTTTTTACGCATCGGATCTTTCGTCACCGAAATGCGCGTGGCGATCTGATCGAGCATGATCGCCGACTCATTGCTCGCCTTTCCTGAAGCTGTTCCTGGATCATTTGCTGTAAGACTTGTGGCAAGGCGTGAGCGAACGATGGCGATCTGTTCATTCAGATAGAACTGCGCTTCCCATAGAGGATTGATTACTGTGTCGCGCGCACCCAATACTCCCTCAATGGCTTGAACGCTCATTGCGACGGCTTCTGGGTTGCGTCCTTGTTCTGTAAGGACAATCGCATCGTCAATTTGACTGACAAACCGAGGGAAATTGGAATCAATTTCAGATGCGAGAGGACGAACTGAATTTTGAAGTGTTTGCACCACTTCTCCAAAGTCGTAATCACCGACGACTGCCCGTTTACCTTGCGAAGTCGCTACCGAACTCTGTGCAACAGGAACAGCCTTTGGAGCGGCATATGTCACTGATGGAACTACGCTCATAGGTTGAGTCGTAGTGTTCATCGCGATGACTTGAGATGCAGGAGCCGATACTGGTGTTGAATAGAGAAGGTCATACTGACCTTCAGCTCCGGATTGGCCGAGTACATGAGAAGTTAAAAAGAGAGCGATTGGGATTGAGATATTAAATTGTTTCATTTCGAGTTTCCGTTGTTGTAGTTATGGTTGATTGAGACACCCAGAGACTTCTGGTTTGCTAAGAGAACGCGTTGAAATTCAGGTGCAGTTGTTTCCGACCACTCAGAACCCGCTTTCGAGCGATCACCTTGACAGTATGAATTCGCCCCAGAAACGAGTGATTCCAGATCAGCGATCTTTTTACGCTGAGAATCGTTATCCGCATTTTCGGATGCAGTACGAAGGGACAATGTTGCACTATCGAAGTCTCCATTGCGGAGATTCGTCACTGAGGATTTTATTGCAGTGTTGTATGAAATGAGCCGGTCACCAGAAGAGCAACCTATACTTGCAACACTCATTAACGTGCCGAACATTACTGCGCCAATAGAGAGCCATGTCAGTCGTAACCTCATTTTGAATCTTTCTTGTTAAGCGTCCGATCTTCGATCAGGTACGACCACTAGGTCGTCCATCACATAAAGGACGCTCTCAAGCATCAAACTTGCAGTCGGGATGGAAATTTTTATGTCGTCGATTAACAACAACTAAAAATCTTCCAAATTGAGCAGGGACTCAATCAGAAGAAGACTTTTTGAACACAAATACTAAGAAAAACACTCTTAGCGCCTTGATACAGGCCACTGCAGAAGACCAGCACGAGTCCGCCCAATCAAACCAGGAAGCGGTCTTGCGTCAGCCATAAGACGCTCTATCACTTGATTTGGTCGAAGGTTTGGTTCGTTCATAATCAACTGTGCGACTGCACCGCTAGCAAGAGCGCAAGCGTATGAGGTTCCGCTACCTAAGCTGGCTTGCCCCCCGCCATTTGATGACGCCATCCAAGTGCCTGGTGCAACGATATCTACGGAATGCAATCCGTATGCACTGCCTTGACCATTCCAAGATGCGAGGGCTCCATTAACCCCGACTGCTCCAACGCACAGAATGTTGGGACGATCCAAACACGATGGATAAAGCGGTTTTTCATCAAGATTCTGGCTTATATTGCCAGCGGCACACACTATGACGACGCCAGCTTTATCGAGTTGATCCCAAATAGGATCGCTCGAAAAGCGCCTTAGTTCCTCGCCCTCGAGCAGAACCGAAAGGCTGAGATTGACAACTCGGCAACCAGAAGTCAAAGCCGTGCGGAGTGCTCCAAGTAATTCGGTGGCTCCACCATGATCAGCGCGATACTCCGGAGCGCCCATCGCCGTCGTAATACGAATCGGCACGATAATTGCCCCTGGCAAAACAGACGGGAGCCACGGCGTATCCCCTGCGATGAGTGATGATATGCGATTTCCATGCCGAACGGCAGACGGACCATTTCGGCGGATTTCGTTGCGCAGTTCTCCACGATTGATTGGAGTCATTTCTCGGAATGCTCGTTCCAAAACTGGATCATCAGGATCAAAATCTGCATCAATCACTGCTATCCGAATATCGTGAAGTTTGCTTGGAGTTCTAACCCAGCCAATATCGAAGCTCGGTTGAAACGGGCTCTTTAGTGGCCAGCGTAAATTTCCTATGTCAGTCTCTGATGGCGTGCGAGAGGCATCAAGTACCGTGTACAGCGCAGATTGGATCACTTCTACGGCATTGGTAGAGGAATTGACAATAACAGAATCAACTGGTTTTCCTGAAAAAATCTCCGAAGCCGCGGCGCAGGGCGAATAATCCAATGGAACAACTAGAAACTCCAACTCTGCACTAGACCACTCCGCTTGGGTCTGCTTTCCTGCAAGATCATTGGGTGCGCCAACAACTTCGCCGAGTTCAACTCGATGAAGTATATTCCCAGCTTCCGATGAGCCGCCAATGACTGGAATTGGATTGCGTGTCACAATCGCCTTAACACGTGTTGCACCTAGCGGTGGCTTTGCCTTAAGCGTGAACGAAACATCGCGTGGGATCACAATAGGAACTCCAGCTTGTATCTTTTGTTGCGGAAGCTTTTCATTGGGAATCAATACGCCAACATTTCCAATCGCATCGACAACAAAAAGTGATAAAAAGCCGTCAAATTTGCTTTGAATTTTAAATTGGATTTCTTCACCGACTCGCACCATTCGACCACTAGTTTCGAGATCTACACGCACTTCACTTTTCCGAGATATACCAACCTGTTCCAAATAGTCGCGAACGGTTGGTTGTACAGAGTCTGTTTCTTTTGGAGGCGACTGGGGTGTGGCTTGAGAAGTCGGTACAGGTGAAATGATTGGTTGTGCAAGAATTTCTGACGGCGAAAGTGGAGGACCCATTCTCAAACCAAGCAATCGTGCGAGGTCGGCCACTCTTGCGGCCATTTCGTCGACAGTCCGAAATTGAACAACACCTCGCGCACTTTCCTGAACGACTCCAGTCGCACTATCCACCATACGTGCTGAAACAATGTAAACACCCTCGAGTCTATAAATTGTCCCAATCAGCACAAATCTTGTGTCGACGAGAAGACCATATCGAATGGCATCTCCAGGTTGCGTGAGGTCGGATGTGGCAAATGCCTGCTCTTCGAGGACACGGCGCACTTGACGGCGTTCAAGCAACTCAAAATGAGGAACATCAATTGCTCGAGTCAACATATCAGAAACAACATCTCCCATGCCATCAGGAACTCCCTGTTCATCGAATGACGCGACAACAAGTCGATACTTGAGAGCACTCGGGGTTTTCAATTCCTCTTGTTGGGAACTGACTAATGTCGCGGGGCAACAAGTCCCCATCAACGCAGCAAACAGAAATTGGCTCTGAAAGCAATTCATTAACTGGAATTGTAGAACTAAAAACTGATCAAATGGAATAATTTATTGGGCAGAAGTTTTGGGATCAAGCCACTCGGAAATCGAAGTGATTTGTTTCATTTCCCATTTAGACCGATGAATTGATGCATCGCTTTGAACTTGGTCGAGCACCACTCTTGCCTCTGCCCTCATGTCAAGTCGTCGAAGAGCTATGAGCAGATTGACAGCGGTGTTGGGATATGCAGGATTATTTTTAAACGCAGCCGAGCAAATTAAACGGGCCAGACTGGGATCGTCGAGTGCCAATAGAGTGGCCCCAAGAAGTGTAATTGACTCTTGATCGGGGTGAAGCGAAATCGCTTCTTGAAGAAATGTCGCAGCACGAATCAACTCAGGTAACTCGATACGGTTGAAAGCCTCGCGCGCTTTGTTGAGGGTTCCTTCTTCAACATCTATTGAAAGTTGAACTGGTGCTTGGCCATTAGAAATCAAAAGCAATGCAATAAATGGCGTTGCTGCGATTTTGCCTCGAAGCTCCGGAGGAATTTTGGACCCTGAGTGATCTGCTGGAGTCGAAACCACAATTGGGTTTGCCGAAAACAACTCCGCAGTACGCAGCCAACCATCACTCACAAGCTTCGCCACAACCGCACTACGAACATTTGGATCATGCATTCGATGCCCGAATACTTCCAACCGTTCTTCGATATCGAGGGCATCAAGTATTTTCAATTCTATTGGCGCACACGCAGTCTGAAGATCCTTCCCATTTGCAACGCCCTGTTGTATCGATTTACACCAAGACTGTAGCGCTAGTGTTGGCATTTGTTCGTCAGATGACATCCAAGCACCACGAACTGAAAGTTTTATACCAATTCCGTAAGAATCAGAAAGAGTTTGGAGTGCGATTTCACGCGCTCTAGATAAATGGGAATTCGGACACAGTTCCAGAAGTACTAATGCTTCCGGAACGGAGATTCGACCCGCCTCTGCGCGGGTAAAGATACAAGAGACGACATCAACTAAATCAAATTGAATTCGATCGAATTCTGCCTTTGGAATTCCATGAACAACTATAAGTTGGTTACCAACCTCTTGGCTAAAAACATTTTGAAGTGACCTTAACTCAACTACTTGTTTTAAACAGGACAGAGCAATATCTTTATGGGCGTTTCGTAAGGCTGATGAACAATTGCTTAGAGGGGCTGCTTTTGCGACTTTCCACAATAAAATTTCTCTGATCGCATTAAGTTCCGCTTCCTGGAATTTAATCTCGCTCCACTCGGAGTCAGTTTTTCTAAAATTATGACTGGTTGAGAAAACCCATTTCCCACTAAAATGAATACCTGGTTTCTTAAGCAACTCGCTATGTAAAGCAAATTCCTGTTTTAAAGTACGGTCGCCGCTAGCTCCTTCTTGTGGGGCTGCGGCGACCGCAAATGCGATTACAATCCAATTGAGATTTAGCATCAGTAACAAAACCTTACTTGTTTAGTTAAGGCGCATCACCTTCTGCACCGGCACCACTGCTGTCTTTACCCGTTGGGGTAGCTTTCTTTGCAGGTGATGCTGGGGGGGTTGGGGGGGGGGCTATACCCAAACTTCCAGCCCCACCTGCTGCACCACCTGCTTTTTTAAAGTCAAAATAGAGTTTGTTTGCTGCACGAGCTTGTGATACGGAGTAGACATACACTGATCCGTAAACTCTCTGGCCATTCGCTGGATGAACTGCATTCCAAGTGTAAACCTTTTTTGCGCCTGACATTCCCAACTTATCACCTATCGCTTTTGAATTCTTTTCCAGCTTTTCATTTGACTTAAATTCCTCTAAACTGTCTGAGTATTCCTTCAACGATGACGAAGTTTTTTCTGCCTTATTGACTGAAATGAATTCGCCCATGAATCTGCGTAACTCGCCTTGTGCATTCAAATCGGCTTTTTCCATAGCCAGTTCCCGCGAAAGATCACTATCCGATGCACCGACGGCTTGTCCAAATCCAACAAGAACAACCTCCCCTTTCTGATCTGAGCGAGGTTGTGCGCCTTGTGTATAGAGTAATACTTTCGGTCCTTCCGTTTGCGCCCATTCCCGTATTGACATTTGGACAGCAGCTCTTGGCGCTTCACCATTTCCTAGTAAGGCGCTTTGCAACTGAGCTGACTTGGGGCTATGTATAGCGACTACTGCGATTGAACCTTTCTTGCCCTTGAGTGATGTCTCGAATGTTCTGTATGCCTGAAGCCCAGAAATCTCAGCTCTTGCCTGAAGTTCAATTGCACTCTCAAATTCCTTTGACTGCAAGACATCTTTTTCAATTTCCTTTCTCGCAACCGTTTCTTTTGGTGAACCAACATCAACACCTCGCTCTGCCATCAATTTGTCAACCTCCGAATTTAACAACAGTAGACCTTTTTCGTAAAGTGTAAGATCAGTTTTCCCAGGTTCGGGCGGCTTGGATATGCCCGTTTTGCCCATGCTAGACTCTAATTTGGTCGAGACTTCCGCACGGAGGTACTCCGCGAGCTGCGTCTTGGCGTTAAGCATTGCGGCTGAATATGCCATTTGTCGGCACCTTTGAAAGTCTTTGCTATCTGGTCCACAACTTAGTGTCGATGTTCCAATCACAGTAAAGAACCCATCAGACTCTGTATCTTGAGTCCAACCTTTTGAGGTTATAAACTTTATTGCTTGCTCTTCAGCATTTTCAGTTTCAACTCCCTCCCCCGTACCAGCCTCTTTGCTGAACTCTATTGCAACACCACCAGCATCTGCAGTTTGTGCCGATTTACCAGCATCTCCGGGATCCTGTGCGTTTACATTAGATTGTACAACCGAAACACACAAACCACACACTATTGATGTGGATACGATAATTCTGCCTCTGTTCATTCTGGATCCTTTAGATTGAAGATAAAAAACGCGATCAATTTCCTATTCTTTCAAAAGAACAATTTCTGAAACCCCGATCTGAATAAGGTCGCTGTCGCCCTCGACAAGCGATGCTTTTGCTAAACCGTCGATTATTGATGTTATCCTGATTTTTCCAAATTGGTCATAGTCAATAACCTTTTTGCCATTAGGTAACTTAACCTCAACTGGATTTTGAATTGCAAAAAGTGCGCCAACTGTGACACCAGGGAATGCGGCATTGAGCGTCAGCACTTTGCCGAAGACTCGAATCAGAGACTCGGACGAACCGACGGGCAAAGCCTTAGGATGGTTTGCGGCGGGTGAAATTTTTTCAAGCAGGGATTTATTTAGCGCGCGCGCAGCACGAGCACAAACAAGTTCAATAGGTGACATATTTGGCTCGCTGGGATCTTGCACATCACGATTAGCTCGAACAAGCAGTAAGTCACGACCCTTCATTATCACTGTTTGAGTGTCCACCCAAATCACTTCTCCGCTGGCCACATTCATAATTTTTCCTTCGAGCGTCGCCATTGCAACATCCTTTGCTTCAATATTCTGAGGGCGAGGCCCAGCCAACCCAGTAAACTCAGTCTCTACAAAACTGCCAACCAACACGAAATCCGCAGTCAGTTGGTTCCCCAATTTGAGTGCTTCCACTTCTTGCGCACGGCCAGCCTGAACCATGAAAGCGGCATCGTTTCGAATTTGTTGGAGCAACACTTCATTCTGCGCATCAATAACTTGATACTGATTTGACTTCACAAGGGCTTCCTCAATAACTCTTTCAGCAGTGGTTACAAACTTCCCTCGAGCACTCGCTGCTCTTTCCCCGCATGAAAAAGGGATTAGCGCAATAGTCGGCGGCAATCCAAATCGTGGATTCTTTGGATCAAAGCGCACGAGATTTGCGCAAAGCTCCACTTCAAAAATTTCACCCTTTTTCGACTCGGAAATTTTTCCGTATGAATAAATGAAGCCATTGGAGAATGTTTGAACTGAAGATTCTTGTTTTGTGCTTGTAGCGACCTTGTCCTTTACTTCGTTTCCAACAGATTCCATTGCCTCATTGAAACGTTTTTCCAATCGAGAGTTCCCCGTTACTTTCGTCCCTTCTTGCCGAACGGCTTCCATCAAAGCTTTTTCAATAGCCTCGCTGAGGGTAGGACCTGTCCCCTTGACAAACACTTGACGCGTAGACTTGACCATATTCTCTGGAACAGGCGGACAATCCCTTTGTGCCATTAAAACTGGTTCGAGATCCTTCGGCGCGAGTGCTGGATTTCCGCCAAGTTTATGCACAACAACAACAACTTTCTGACCAGAAGCGGGATCTATAACAGTTCGACGAGTAATTTCAGCAATTCCTGCTCCTTCAAGAGTTGCATTTGCCTTTACAAAACTCGAAAATTCGCTTTCGCTTCGAAAGGATGCTGGCAGTTGTGAAGACTCCGTTTGTTGAGATAACGCGCTTCGAAAAGCTTCACTTGCAACTTGTTGGCCACGAATAAATGCGAGATCCCGATCTGCAATGCCTTTGGCATTATCAACAGCAAAATCTTCCATTCCAAACTCTGGACGAATTCGTGCTTGCCCAAACGCCAACACACACAAAGTACCATTTTCATCTGATTTGATTCTTGTTCCTAGTATCGACAGAAGAACAGTGTCGCTGAGGCTTTCAATCCAAGCTTGGAGTTTTTGGCCCTTATCTTTTCCGATCCGATCAGTAGAAATCGCAGAGGAATACTTTGGACTCATTGCGGCAACGATTGCGATCTCTCCACCGCCCTGCGCATTGGTCGATACAAACGTATTCCAAGGCGACAGACCAGTGATTGATGCATTTGCCAAGACACGCACCACATCCTTAACTTCTTTGGTTGCAATGAAACTATTAGCCACGATAACTCGAGCACTCGCATCAGCGAGCACGGGGTCGCCAAGAATTTCTTCAAAGAAGTCCTTTGTAGAAATTTTTGATTCGATCCCTGTGATAATTTTGGCAGCAAGAAAGTCCGCCGCGGACTTGCGCACAGACTGCATGGCACTTTCAAATGCCGCTTGACGAGCTTCAATATATAGAGGACTGCTCGGTTGCACTGCTATAGACGCCGACTCGATAAATATCAACGCATGAGTCGTAGGATCAAGCCCGATAGACATCCCCCTCTCATCAATCCACTTTTCTGCGTTTTCTCGAGCTTGATCAGGTAATTTCCCTGAAGCATAGAGCAAGCTTTGAGGCACGCTTAATGATGTAAGCGCTCCTAGGACTATCACCAAACTGATGAAGTTTTTTACAATCATTTATAACCCCTGATCTACATAAACTTCTTCCCAGACTATTTGCCAAAAGAGCTGCACAAACAAATGACGGCTCATTGTACCATTATTGCATTAAATCTTGATATACATTAAATAGAACACTTTCAAAGTTCCCATTGACCACAAACCTGTTTGCCTTTAGAATGATCATAACCGGTTTCTAGTAAAATTTTACAAGAGAGTCTCTAAAATGAAGAAAAAAGAGCGATCAAGGTTGGTTTCCTTACCTGTTCCCGTTTTTACGCTTTTGGTAATTATGGCAGGTTGCGCGGTAAATACCTACTCATCAGGAGGCCCGATATCAAATATTGGGTTGGAACGCGTTGTAAGAGACCCAGGTCTCGCATCCGATATCAAAATTGATGCCGCCAGAATAGATGATCGTGGCGGGAGCAAATTGGGCCAACTCACTCTTCGCAACGCTGGCGGGACCGAAAAACGAATAGCTGTAAAATTCGATTGGTTTAATTCGGACGGAGTGAATCTCAGCGGTAGTCGAAATGATTGGGACAAATACACTCTTTATCCTGGAGAGATCAAAGAGGTCACTTCAATGGGCTCTTCATCGGCAAAAGACTTTCGTGCATCAATCCGTAATCAATAAAAACAGAAGGAAAAAAAATGATTCCAAACACTACATCGTCGATTTTTAAAACAATTGTTACTGGAGTTGTAATTTTCAACTTCGCTGCTTGCGCTGGAGGGAATGCTTCACGTGCTATGCGTGACAGATCGCAATCTATAACACTTTCAGAGTACGACAATAACGCAAAAGAAATTGTTAAATCAATCGTTAACTCTCCAAGTTTTATAAAATTTCGTGAATCAGAAGTTAAGCAAAACAATGAAATTGTTCTCTTACTTCAATCATTCTCAAATTTGACGGACGATCCAAGATTTTCTTCAAGCCAAAGATCCTTTTTTAATGCATTAGAAGAAGCCGCTCAAGATCATGATATGACTTTTAGACAAGATCTTGATATTGGCCTTCCGAATTACGTGGGGGGAATTAACGAGTTTGACAAGCAAGACGCCGATGATCGCTACAACCAATCAACTGGTGATGTGACGACCGGCGCTGCAAAAAAAGCGGTGGCGGGCTTGCAGCTTGCTATCGAAAAAGGACAATCTATTGGAGAATCTGGTGGCACACTTAACGAATATGTCCTACGTGCAAAAGTGATAAATGGTAGGACAAAGACACTTATCGTTAGCAAATCTGTTTCAATTTCTAAAAGCAATCGATAGACATATTTAATTCATTTATATGAAACTACCCCAGCCATTGTTGGGATTCAGAAGGCTGCGATACAACTTTGAGAACTCGCTTTCTCGCCCTAGTGCATTTATTGGCTATGTACTAGTAACCATCATTTTCCTAGGGATTGTGATGGCCGTTTTGAAATCGATCATCGAAAAGATTTTTATCTTAAATCAACCGATCGACTCAGGAACGTTTTTCTTTGCTTTTTGGGATGCCTTCACGCAGATTCTGGGATTTGGCAGTACTGATCCTTGGGGCTCGCAAATCATCAAGGCCTTGTACTTAATAATTGGGATTGTGATCTCTGGTGCAGTGATTGGTTTTATCTCGAACATGATTACACGGACAGTTGCACGGTTGAGATTGGGTCAGGGTTTAGTCATTGAATCCAACCACACACTTATTCTGGGTTGGTCTAATCGGATCTTCCCAATTCTAAAGGAGCTGTCGATTGCGAATCCGAATGGACGTAAGTCGAAGATTGTTATTTTCTCGGCGCGTTCCAGAGATTCGATGGAGAGTGACATCCAATCTCTTATGGAGCATATTAGACACTTGAAAATTATAACTCGCACAGGTGACCAGACAAACCCTGAAGAGTTGAAGCGAGTAAATATCTATGGGGCAAAATCAATCATCATCCTTGATCAAGATGATTCAGGTGATGCAGATGTGATCTCAACGATACTTGCGATCAAAGCCGTCAATTTAAATTCACAGATTCGCATTATTGCCGAACTCGACAATCCTGAAACTGCAAAGATAATTTACAATGCGACTAAAGGTCAGGTGATCCCCATTCATTCGCAAGATGTCATCTCACGCGTCACCGCACAGGCATCGCGTCAGCAGGGACTTGCGACCGTCACCCTCGATTTGCTTGACTTCAGAAACGATGAGATTTATTTCACGGAAATAACTGAACTTATTGACAAGACTTATTCGGATGCCGTCTTGGCTTTTAACTCAGCATCCGTGTTCGGCGTACTAGATGCCAAAGGCCAATCCCATATCAACCCAAATCGATCCTATCGATTTCAAAAAGGAGACAAAGTTATTGCGATTGCAAAGGATCATGATAATGTCGTTTTTACAGGATTTACGCCCGAAATTTCGCCTTTTTTGGATGCGACCCTGCAACTGAAAGTACGAGAACCAGAGCATTTGTTGGTGATCGGTTGGTCAAAGATGGGCCACTCGGTAATAAAAGAGATCTCGATGTTTTTGCCGATTGGTTCGACGATTCATATTGTTGCACAATCGAGGCTTGTTTCTAAAGATCAGCTTTCTACGCTCGATTTTGGTTCAAATTTCACCGTGACTTTCGCTCTAATCTCTCAAGATTTCGATGAACTGAGCGTTGCTGCAACGGCAAAAAACTATAACGAAATAATCATCCTTAGCTATCGAAATTCACTGAGTCAAAAAGAGGCGGATGCGCAAACAATGCTCACGATTCTTCAGATGAATCAACTCTTTGCGACAAATGAGCGTGGTGTTAATCACACTCGCTTGGTTGCTGAAATTCTCGATAGTCGTAAGGCCGAACTTGCCCGCGTTGCGGGAATTGACGATCTCGTCATGAGTGACAACCTTGCTGCATTACTGATTGCGCAAGTCTCTGAAAATCCCGAGCTTGCTGCAATTTTTGACGATCTCTTCGATGCGGAGGGGGCATCGATCAATATCAGACCAATTGATACCTATGCGCCTCTGGGCAAGGAAATCGAATTCGCCCAACTTGTACAGGTTGGTTTAAGTTATGGAGATTCTGTCATCGGCTATCGAGTCCATGCCAATCAGAATTCTGGCGATGCCGAGGGAGTCAGGTTAAATCCATTGAAGTCCCACATATTCATTCCATCCGCCGGTGACGGGATCATTGTTATTGGAAATGTCGAGTAAAGACAAATACAAATCTGACTTTCAATCACTATTAAATTTGCATCGTTTTCTATCGACTGACGTCTGAAGCCAAGTCGTCTCGAATTACATTCTGATCCAGTCAACAGAAATGCGAATTGCCTCGATGGAATATGCACCTGCCCTAGATGACCCGCCTAACTGATTTGCAAGAATCAATCCGATACAAAGTAGGTTGGCATAAGGCAGGAAAAGAATTGCGAATGGAAAGCCAATCTCTCTCAAGTCGGACTGTTGGAAATGCATTTCACGCCATGTCGATAAAATGCTGTATGCAGTCGCCGCGCCTATGAAAAATCTTGCAAAGCCGCTTGGGGTGGTAGCCAGTACCCAAGTGGCAATCAAAACAGTCAGGGGAACTGTTGGGAAAAAATAAGGTGCCGAAAGAATCAACCAGTTAGAACCACCAAGCTGAACATGACCAAGCGAGTTGGTGCCTGTTGTTCCATCAGTGCTGCGGAGTTCAATCACAGGAACAAATGTTGTCCATGCCGCGAGTGCGTGCGTAAACTCATGCTCCATTGTCGTAAGAAATATTACAATTTTACTTCGCCCAACGATCAGCCAAGAAATGGTCGCGATAATAAATCCAACTCCAAATGGTGTCTTCCATAAATTCGTCACCCATCCCTCGTGGAGTAATTGATAAAATCCTATTATGGCCGCTGGTGTAAAGAAGGCGGCCGCAACCGCAAGCGGCCATTTTATAAAAACTAAAATTATGTTCACAAGTTTCATTTTTCGTAAAAGTTTGAACAATTGATAGAAGCGACGCGCAGTGGTTCTGTTTATTGCACTCCAACTGGTGTTGAAACTTTTGGCACAGATGTCATCAACATAACGAGTTCAAAATGGAACTTCCCAACCTGTGGCTTCAATTGGATGCCGGTTGTGGAGTCACAGACTGCGATTCATTGAGAGCTTGAGCACGAGCATCATTTGGTCGCAACATGAGAGCACGTCGAGCCGCTACATAAGAATCGCTTATTCGCCCTAAAGACTTTAATGAATCTGCCTCGGCGATCCACGCATCAAAAAATCGATCATCAATGGTTCGTGCGACTTCATAATCGGCAAGTGCGGATTTGTGATCTCCACGCGATGCATGAAAGGCACCGCGAGCAAGTAATATTTCAGCTTTTAAGTTGTCACTTGCATTCTCGAATGCGAGGTTGTAGTCAGTCAATGCATCATTGAATTTGCCTAAAGATACTTTCGACTTCGCGCGTCCTAGATAGGCAGAATCGTATTTTTGATCCAACTCGATCACTTTTCCAAAACTCTCTATTGCCTCTGAGTGGAATCCCCCTAGGGCTTGGGCCAACGCAAGTGATTCCCATGCATATGGATCGGTTTTCGCAAAGAGCACGGCATTGCGCGCATCGTTCCCAGCCTCTGTGATTTGTTTCGACTGGCGGTATAGAGCAGAACGCTCGATAAAACAATCGCTACTTCGAGGATCTAAATCGAGTGCGTTTGAAAAAGCATTAATCGCTTCGACAATTTTTTCATTGGAACCTTCCTCATCTCCGATTTTCATACACTCCGCGGCAACTTCTACAGCCATTACTCCATGCATTCGCCAAGCCTCAAGACTCCCAGGATCGGCAACTGTCGACATACGCGCATAACGCAACCCGATCTCATAAAGATTTTTGCTGCCATAGACGTACGCCATACCTTTCAATGACAATGCTAAATCTGGGCGAATTTCGAGCGCACGCCGATAGCATTCTTCCGCTAGTTCCCACTCTTCTAACTGTGCAGCCACCGATCCAAGGGTGTGGTAAGACACTGCAAATCTTGGATCAATTTTTATCGCTTTTTCTAAATGGAATCTTGCAAGAACAGGATCGTGTTTTTGTTCAAATGCGATAGTACCCAACCAATGATGAACCCATTTAGAATTTGGTTCCATCTTGAGTGCTTTCTCAAGAAGATCAAAGCATGCTTTGTTTTCAATATCACGAGTTGCATCATCGCTTGCTTTCAATGCAAGTCGTTGATGGACAAGTGCCATCCGTAAGACTGCAAAGGAATTACTTGGATCAAGAGCAATCGCCTTTTCAAGATATAAACTTGCACGATCTGGTTCGTTAACCACGAGTGCTAGTTGCCCACGCAGGACTGCCCAATCTGATGAATCTGGCTCGACCCGCTCGAGCATCACAGCTTGTCCCGCAGCTTTGGCATACTGCGATACATCTTCTTTCTTTAGGGGGCGGTCAAGATTTATAAGCGACTCAACCGCCTGCATTCCTTCGATATATGCGCCCAACTTTACGACCGCAGAATTTTGCGGATCAAGTTCCGATGCCTTGTCAAGTAACTCACTTGCTGCTTCTGCATTACCTTCGACTTCATAGAGTTCACGCGCAGCTTCTACCCAGTTAGCAATCAAAACTCGCTGTTCTCTTGATTCAACAACAAAACGCACGAATTCATAGCCACCCAGTACAACAGCGCTGCCTGCGATCAGAAACCCAACGAATTTCGCAAGAAATTTTTCCTTCGGCTTATATGCCGGATCGCTAACGATCGCTAAACGTTCAAGGGCTTCTGCTTGCCTATCAAGAAGTTTCTCGCGTTGTTCCCGACTTAACATATGTTGAGTTATTTCAAGTAGTCGTCAAATTTCATCCATCGACTTACTAAATCTGGTGATTCTGAACTCATTTTTGGGAGGAACACTACAACTTCACCAGCCTCGGCACTGCGCATTTCACTATAATTAGCGCCGCCGTAATCACCCTTAATTTGCTTCAGTCGCTCTAGCACAGATTGGAGCGCCGATGGATTCCACCCTGCAGCACGAGCGAGTGACATTCCTCTGAGATCCGCCGCACACTCACTAGCTTGACTTGATCCTTGGTTAATACTTTCAAGCATAGCCGCCGTTACTTCAGCATAAACTTTATTTAGAATCTCTTTGAGCTGTGCAACTATTTGTTCTACCGCTAAATTACGAACAGATTCGGGGACATCGCTCAAAGATGAACTCAAAGCATCGGTTAGAAATTTATTCAATTGACCCGAGGATTCCATATTGGCAAAGTCGAGAAGTTTTTGCAGCTTTTTTGCGCCTGCATTCTCCGCCGCTATCAATCCATGGCGTTCCTCAACATGAGCAATCTCATGCGCAAGAATTGATGCTAACTCCGACTCACTTTCTAAAAAATTTAGCATTCCAGTTGTAATGATGATCGGTCCACCAGGCATCGCCATCGCATTCATCGTTTTATCATCTTTCACAACCAAGAATGTGTAGCCGATAGAGGGATATGGCAAACTGCTATTGGCTGCAATTTTGGTTCCTACCCAATTCACATAAGCCGATACTGGGTCAGTATTTGGAAGTACTTTGTCGTCTCCTATACATGCCGCCAAGCACTCACGGCCTAAAATGGCCTCTTCTACGGGGGTCAAACTACTTTCCTCCGTCATTTGCATAACCAAATTCAATACTGCAGCAGCCATCTTTGCGTTATCTTCTGTTTGTTTGTCGACTTTTATTCCAACCATGTCCATCATCCCCTTCGCTTTATCCATCGTTTTAGCAATGGTCGGAGGATCCACTTCGCTTAAAGTTGCCGCCGAGGCCTTGGCCGCGAGCGTTGGATCAAGTGTTGAAAGGGGCTGTCCAAGGTTCTCCGAAGTATTGGTAGATGTGCTTTGAGCAAATGGGTCAACGGATAAAGTTGAATAGGGTAAAGGCTGTACAGCGATAATAATTCTATCTGCTTCATCATAGTTTGCACCCTTCTGAACTGGTGTCCCCGCTGCTCCCTTCATAGCGCCAAGGTTTGATTTTACTTTTCTAGTAAATCCTTTCCCTGAACTATCAGATGCTTCGCGCATATCAGCGACAGAAACACTGCTCAAAGCAAGTTTTTCTGCATCGAAAAGGCTTCTGGCTGGAACCCAGCCAGAAACACTTTTACTGGTTATTTTGACCCAAGTCGGAGTCATCTCTCCTTTGTCTGCAAATTCATCCATATCACTGGTGATGGTCTTTCGGCAAAACTGCCCTTCGGCAACAACCCGAACAGCATCATTGAAAACAAGGGCTCCAACAACTGGGGATGTTGCGGTTGGATTCTTATGAACGAATACTTGCTTTGAGCCCACTAGCATGACACGGTCACACACTTTTTCTGGGCTTTGCAGGATTCGCGAAGCATTTGCCTGCGTTCCTGAATCTCCTTCTGCTGGAACATAGTCGTCCGTTGACCAAGCCTTCTTTGTTGCAGCAGTCGTATTGGAGCTGCTCGCGCAACCAATAAACCCTACAGATGCGATAAGTGTTAGAGCGGAGAAAAGAATTCGTTTCATTACGTAAGCCTCCAGAAAGTTTTGTCTAAATTAAAATCGAATTTATTATACAAGTTATAAAAAACTGTGCAACTCCTAAGCGACACACAAAGCACTAAGCTTTTGGTTTTCCAATCAAACCACTAATCACGCCTATAAGAGCGCCGCCAAGTGCGCCAAATGCTGCCCCACAAACGGCGCAAACATACCAATCCGCACCGAGATCTACTGCAATACCTGCCAGGGCTCCAATAAATGCGCCAATAAATGCGCCAATAATCGCACCGACGACACTGCTAACGAAAATCCCAATCAGTTTGCCAAGGATAAATCGCAACAGAACAGCGACAATTCCGCAGACGATACTACCGCCGACTGCTCCAATAAATGCTCCGCTTAAAATGCCAATAATCAGGCCCGATGAAGAGGCTTGATGAATGGCAATGTATCCGCCCCCAATTGCTCCAACGATCAAGCCAGCGATAGCTCCAACGAAGACTCCCATAAGTGCGATCATTGTAAAAACCTCCAGAAAGTAAATTATATACACAATTTTTCAATTTGTAACATTTGATAGTGTATCTGCAATCATGTGGATGATCTATTCAAGCGCGACACTCTTCGCGTTGCTGGCGGGAATATTTGGAATATCGATCATCTTTGGATTGCCAGGCATCTGGTTCATGATCGTCCTCGCGGTTGCCAATGAACTTGTCGATACTTGGTGGTTGGGATCGCAAGGAGGGTGGTTTGCCTGGTCGGCAATCGGCGTTGCAGTGATCATCGCGCTCGGCGCTGAAGCTGTGGAATTTCTTGCCGGCGCTGCGGGCGCGAAGGCGGGCGGCGCATCGAAGTGGGGAATGATTGGCGCGCTGATCGGCGGCGTGATTGGCGCAATCGGCGGAACCGTGTTCATTCTTATTCCAATTGTGGGAACA
>SXGT01867619.1_pt1 | contig 25603 bp, 14 predicted proteins | sample 3176221 | NCBI WGS metagenome assembly SXGT01 (sample SAMN11356862, study PRJNA531348) | freshwater metagenome | isolation source: freshwater sample F1-120 | place: China: Fuxian Lake, Yuxi | collected 2017-12-25
ACGTGAAGAAGCTGATTACGCAGACGCTCGACCCGATGCTCAGCGCGTACTTTCGAGACGTGGCTCATCGCCGCACGATGCTGGAACTGTTGCAACAGCGTGATGCGATCCAGGTCGAGGCGCGTGAGGAACTCCGTTCTCGATTCGGTCAGTTCGACATGGAGTGCGTGGACGTGTTGATCGGCAAACCGGACACAGGAGCCGGTGGCGGTTCGATCGAAACGCTGCTGGATCAATTGCGGAGCCGCCAGTTGTCGGTCGAGCAGCTCGAAACCTTTGACCGCCAGCGAGCCGCTGCCGAAAAGCAACGAGCGCTCAACGAATCGACGGCCCAGGCCGCGCTGCAAGCGAAGCTCACGCAGGCTCGCGTGCAGATTCAAATCGCCGAGAGCGAAGCGGAGGCCGAACTCGCCCGTGCTCGCAAGGACGCTGAGAAGACCGTCGTCGCCGCCGATGCGGAGGTGGAGAAATCGAAACGCCGAGCCGAGCAAACGATCGTCGCTGCCGACGCCGAACTGGCTCAGTCGCGACGCAAGGCCGAGCAAACCGTCGTGCTGGCCGAGGCCGAGAGTCAGCAACGCATTCTCGCCGGCAAAGGCGAAGCCCAGAAGGTGATGCAGATCGGCCTCTCCGAAGCATCGGTGTTGCTGCGCAAGGTCGCGTCCTACGGCGACCCACGTTTGTACGCGCTGGCATTGGTCTCTGAGCAGTTGGCTCAAAGTGCTCAACCGCTGGTTCCAGAACGCCTCTTTGTGGCGGGCGGTTCCGACGGCGCGAGCACCGGCGGCCAAACCGGACAAGGCTTGATGGGACTGCTCATTAGCCTGCTGGTTGCCGAGAAGTCCGGCTTCGACGTGTCGAAATCGGAAGAGTTTAACGAACTCAAAAAATTCTCCGACCGCATGGTCCAAGAGGCGATGCAGACAATGGCACCGCCGGCACCGACAGAGAGCGAATCCGTGCTGACGTAGCTCGCCAGGAGTCAGCGCCACGAATCCAGCGTTCGTTTGCCGACCTGCGCTCCCGATTCCAAGTACGGTCCCAGCGACGAGTATTTGGATTGAAGTGGTGAGATGTCGGGCTTGGCGATGAACGCTGGTGGCGGCGTGTTTGGGTTGCGGATCACACGGTACAGCTTCAAGGCCGGTTCGCCTGTGCCACCGCTGTCCAGCATCGGCATCACTTCGCCCAGCCGATCGAGCAACACGCGATTCATTCCATCGGTGACGACGAATACCTCACGTCCGCTCGATTGCTCGGCATTCAGAAACGTGAGGTTGTGCAGCGGGATCGCTCGCTCCCCCAGGAGGAACTGGCACCAGCAGCCCTTCGCCCCACCCAGGCTCATATCCAGAAACAATTCAGAATCGGTTGGCACGGTCTCGCGAACCTGCCGCAGGAACGCTGCTTCCGTGCGAAGTTGCGGTTCGCGACGCAACCCCGACTCGGTGAAGCTGACCGCATACAGGATGGCCAGGCTCAGGAACATCGCTTGCGCGGCGCGGCGAAAATCTAGGCGGTGTAGATTCCACACGCACCATGCCGCGACCGGAGGACAGAGCCACAACCACAACGGAGCTCCCGTTCGCCCGCCAATCGCCATCCGCGCCAGCCACAACCACACGGTCAATGGGCTCACAATCACGACGGTCAGAGGCAACGGTCGCAGCGACCAATTCGGCCACTCGCAGATTCGATCTCGCAACCACTGCAAGCCGAACGCCGCCAGCATCGACCACGCCGGCAAGCTCGGAAGTAGATACAGCGGCGACTTGCCCGGGATGAGCGATGCGAACAGCGGCCAGAGCAGCGCCCAACACCAGATGAATCGCTGCGGGGAATAACGCTCGGCCAACGCTTCGTGCCGAGTTCTCCAAAAGCCCGCCGGAACGACCAGCGACCACGGAGCCAATACCCAAGCCAGCATGGCCGCGTAAAACCACACCGGCTTTGCAAGCCCCGTCCCAAAACCGGTGTCCTCACCAGCGACTCGCACTCGTAGGTCGAATGACCAGAATTCCCAAGCTTGAGGCAGCCGCGATGCGACCATCATCGGCCACATCAGACCGACCGCGAGCGCGGCCAGCCAACCCCAGACCCATCCGAACCGCTGAATTCGCCGAGCGTCCCAATTCCAAACCAAGAACCCAACAATCGGAAGAGCCACACACATCGGTCCCAATCCCAGGGGCCCGGCCAGATTCGTGGCTCCCAGCAAGAGAAACAGAAACAACCAGCGTGCCGATCGACCGCCAATCCATTCCGGCCAGACATGTCGGCGCGATTGATGAATCTCACCGCGTGGCAACTCGCAATGAGCGAACATCGCCAGCGCCGCTGTCACCAACAGAGTCAGCAACGTAATGTCCTGTGCTCGCCAAGCCTGCGCCGCGAATTGGCTGGCGGTGGCCAACGATAACCCGCTCAGTAATCCGGTCGCGCGACCGAACCATCGTGCCGCGAGCGACGCGGTCAACAGCACCGTTCCGAGTGAGTACAACAACGAAGGCAATCGCGCCGGCCAGACGCGTCCTTCGCCACCCAGCAGCGACCAAGTCCACGCCGACAACCACTGCGCCAGCGGAGCCCCTTCCAGCCACGGCGAACCACCTCGCTTGGGAATCAACCAGTCGCCGTCACTGAGCATCGTGCTCGCCGTCTGCGGCACGACCGACTCCGACCAGGACAGCTCGCCGCCGTTGAGCATTCCCAGGCCGAATAGACCTGTGCAGAACAACGACAACAACAAGTAGTCGCGTCGTTCCAATCGTGTTTCACCAGCGAGTGTGCTCATGGGGAGAGGCGGACCAAGCGTGAGATGCGGTACACGACTTGTAGGTCAATCGCCGCGAAAGGGTCAAAGGGAATTTCGCTGTTGAGTCGCGAAGCGACGACAGCAGTTAGCTGCGAGCGTCAGCCCGCAGAGAAATGTTGGAACTCTTTAGTGAGCCGCGAAGCGGCGACAGCAAATGATTGCCGCGCTCATTTCTGTCGCCGCTTCGCGGCTAGGAGAATCACCTCCAACGACTCCTTGGGCTGACGCCCAAGGTTAACTACTAACGTCGCTTCGCGACTCTCAAAACAGGCAACTTCAAAACCTATGCCTTCGGGATTCGACGTGCATGCCTGCGGCGCACGCCGATACAACTGATGAAGTCCGCTTGGGAGAATGTTTTCCTCGCCCTATACTCCCGCCCCACTTGACCCGTCACAAAACCTTCATCCTCAGGGATTTTTCAAATGGCTCATCGTCCTGGCTTTCAAGCCCCCTTTTTCATGGGAGTCGATGTCGGTGGCACGACGATCAAGATCGGAATCGTCGATGACCGAGGACAGTCCCTGTCGCGAGTGGTCGTTCCCACCGAAGCCCAGAAGCCGGTCGATGTGGGCATGGCGAACCTGGAACGCTGCGCCCATGAGTCCGTCCAGCACGCCGGGTTGACGATGGATGACATTCACTCCGTCGGCTTGGCGACTCCCGGCACGATGGACATCTCGGCCGGCACGTTGCTAACTCCAGGCAATTTGCCGACCTGGCATCACTTCCCGATCCGACAGGCCGTCGCTGACCGTTTGAAGAAGCCAACCGTATTGCAAAACGACGCCAACGCCGCCGCGTTCGGAGAATTCTGGGTCGGCACGGCTCACGAAGTTCCCAGTACCGTGATGTGGACGCTGGGGACCGGCGTCGGCTGCGGCATCGTTATTCACGACGTCATCATCGAAGGACAGCATTCGCACGGCGGCGAAAGCGGACACAACATCGTGCAGATGGACGGAGGCCGCAGAAACGTCGATGGCCGGTACGGATCGCTCGAAGCCTATTGCAGCGCCACGGCGGTGGTGAAACGCTGCCAAGAAGCACTCGATGCGGGCCGAGCCTCTTCCTTGAAGGCCGAGATCGAAGCCGGGCAGCCACTGAGCGCGAAGCTGATCGGTGCGGCCGCCGAAGCGGGAGATGAATTGGCCAATGAGATCATCATGGAGACCGCGCGTGTGCTCGGTGTCGCGTCGGTCACGATGATGCACACCATCGATCCCAGCATGATCCTCATCGGCGGAGCCATGACTTTTGGCCGCAACGACAACCCGGTCGGCCGCAAATTTCTGCAACGGATCAAAGACGAAATCAAAGCCCGCGCGTTCCCGTTCTTATCCGAGCGGACACGCATCGACTTCGCGCAACTCGGTGGCGACGCCGGCTACATCGGTGCCGCCGGCTGCGTGCGGCTAAAGCTGACCGGCAAGTCCGCGTCGGGCCCCTCCGCGCAGCATCATTCGTATCCGTGTTGATCGCCAACATTCCACTTCTAACGCCCATTGGCGAACGGGGCGGCGTCAGCCCCCCGGTGCGTCGCGCTGAGTCCGTGGAAACCGGGGGCTGACGCCGCCCCGCTCGCCAAAATGGCTCGGCAGAGGAATTCAGGAGAGTAAGTCGCCGACAATCTTCGCGTGCGTGACTTCGGCGTCGGTCAAACTCGCTTCGCGCCCCTCGTGAGGATACGTCAGCGATTCGTGTTCGAGGCCGAGCGTGTGCAGCAGCGTCGCGTGCAGGTCATGCACGTTGACGACTTTCTCGACCGACTCGTAACTGAAATCATCGGTCGCACCGTGGACGTAGCCGGCTTTGAATCCGCCCCCTGCCAGCCACAGCGAGAACGCACGGCGGTTGTGGTCGCGGCCGTCGGCTCCTTGCGAGACTGGCAGTCGTCCGAACTCACCAGTCCACAGCACGATCGTCTCGTCGAGCAATCCGCGTTGTTTTAGATCCTGGACGAGCGCGGCGCTTGGCTGATCGGTGCGAGCGGTGAGGCCCTTCAAGCTCTCGGCGTTCTTGCTATGCGTGTCCCACGGTTGTCCGGCCATGAAGAGCTGCACGAACCGCACACCCCGCTCGATCAATCGCCGAGCGATCAAACAGCGCGTGCCGTACTCCTGCGTGGCCGGGTTGTCGAGGCCGTACATCTTGTGCGTGGCCTCGGTCTCTTGCGACAAGTCGAGCACATCGGGCACGGCGACCTGCATCCGCGCGGCAGTCTCGAAGTTCGCGATTCGTGCGGCGAGTTCGCTGTTCTCCGGATGACGTTTGAGGTGCGTGCGGTTCAACTCGTCGAGAAACCGCAGTTGGTTCTTGCGTGCCAGCGGCGTGATGCCGTCGGGCGTTTGCAGATTCAGCACCGGCGACTTACCGGAGCGAAACACAGTCCCTTGATAGACCGCTGGTAACCAGCCGCTGGTCCAGTTCTTCTCGCCATCCACCGGCAGTCCGCCGGGATCCGAGAGAACCACATAACCCGGCAGGTTCTCGTTCTCGGTCCCCAACGCGTAAATCGTCCACGCGCCGAGCGTCGGCAGTCCGGACAAGAACTTGCCGCTGTGAATCAGCCGCAACGCCGATTCATGATCGACCGACTCGGTACTCATCGAGCGAACCAGCGTGATGTCATCCGCGATCCGCGCCGTGTGCGGCAGCAACTCAGACAACACCATGCCGCTCTCGCCGCAACTGCGGAACGAATACGGAGAGCCCAAAACGTTGCCGACCTGCTTATCAAAATGGATTTCGAGTTCACCCGCCGGATACTTCTTGCCATGAAATTTTTGGAGCGCCGGTTTTGGATCATAGAGGTCCATTTGGCTAGGACCTCCATGTTGAAACAGGCAAATCATGGACTTGGCCGTCGACTGGGCACTCACTTCCGCGCGAGCCGTTTGTGTTCGCGCCAGCAACGATACCAGAGCCAGTCCGCCAATCCCTCCGGCCGATCGGCCGAGGAACGCGCGGCGAGTCAATTCAGCCAAGGTGGCATCGAACAGTGACATGGGCATCTCCCAATGCTTCACAATTACGGAGCGGCAGCCAGCGTCTTTTTCCAATCTGAGTAGAGACTGCTTTCGCGATAGCGGCTGAACGCTCGGCCGGCACCGACGATCAGAAACTGCATGCCGGTCTTCGAGCCGGAGAGCGATAGCTCGGATTGCGATCCGAGCGCGAACTCGGTGGCTCGCATGCGATGGCTGGAGGATTTGTTGGGCCGCTTCCCTTCAAAGACGATCGTCTTGGCGGACGAGCCTTTGTCTTCGATCCCCCAGAACTTCGCGAAGCTTTTTGCATCGTTGACACTCGCCAGCGGCTGGTTGTTGGTCCCCAGCCACTTCGACACGCTGTAGATGTTGTTCTCACCAGACCACGAGCGGTCCTTCGCCGAGTTCGCGACGAGCAGCGCTTGGCCGATTCCATCGGTCTTGATGAGGCACCCGTCGGCCGTGATCGCGATCGGTGTCGTGACCGACGGCGCGTGAACGGCGTTCGTCCCTTGCAGCGTGCAGTTGTGAAGAGCCAACTTTGTCTCCGCCTCCTTTGACGTCGCGTTCTTCAGGACCGCGACACACTGGTCGCTGAATAGCAAAGAGTTTTCGACTTCGACTTCTTGAGCTCCCTTGGCGGCGATCTCGATGGCGGCTCGGCCACCTCCCAGCAGGCAGTTTTGCAGTCGCACCTGAGACGGCTCGGTGACTTCGATCAAAGCCGCCCCTTTGCGGCCCTCCTCGGTGATCGAGCAATTCAGCATCCGCACCGATCCCCCCGCGAGACGAACGGCGCTCCAGGCGACCGTCGCGCCGATCTCTGGCGGATCGAACTGGAACTTCAATCCTTCCAGCGTGACCGATGCGGCAGTTGTCTTGAGCATGTAACGCGCCTCCGGGTCTTTGTCCGGCCGCGAACGGATGCCGCGCGAATCGAAGCCCACGTCGTAAGTGAACGTCGGCAAGTAGCCGTGTCCCGCTTCGACAGTCAGGTTCTTGTCGAGCAGCACATGCGGCATTTTGAACGGCCCGTCCCCCTCGATGCGAAGAGTCTCGCCAGGCTGAGCGGCTTTGATCGCTTCTTCCAGCGTGGCGAAGCGCGGCTTGTCCGCGCGGCCGCTGATGACGAAGGCTTTTTCCGGCTCCCCTTCCAGCAATCGCGAGATATCGCTGCCGAGGTTTGCCTTGCGCAGGAACAGAATGGCGAACGACGTTTGAGACAGTCCTTTGTCGTTATGCACTTCCGGCCAAGAGCCGTCGGGTTGCTGCGTCTTGATCAGGATGTCCGAGCCTTTCGCAAACCAATCGACGCCGCCAATTTTCTCCTGACCGAGCAGCACGCCCAGTCGTTCGATGGTCCACAAGAAGTACCGCGCTTGATCGCCCCCTTGGACGAATTCACCTGCTTTGGCCAGCCCCTTCGCAAAGATGGGATCTTTCAGCAGCGTGGCTCCTTCATCCGTTTTCTCGGCAGCTTCCGGCGGCGCGTCTTTCTTGTCATCCGGCTTCTCGTCCTTCTTCTTGTCGTCTTTCTTGGTGGAGCCAGTTGTCGATTTGGTAGTGCCGCCAGTCCCCGGCTTGGACTTGTTGTCGCCGCTGAGTTCACGCTCTTCCAATTGTTTGCGGAGCTTGTTGGCCCGTGCGACCGTCAGCGAAAAGAGTCCGGCGAACGTCATCGCCGAACCGGAGGGATTCGGAGCCACCGCCGCGTCTCCCTGATTGGCGACCGCCGAGGTGTATGGCCAGCCGCCATCGCTGTTCTGAGTCGTCCGAAATCGCCGAGCGATCGCCGCCATCGGTTGGTCGATATCCATGCCCGACCTCGACGCCGTCCACAGTCCGAGCACCGCGAACTGAGTGCAACTGTTGTCGCCAACTCCTTCCGGAGGCTTCGGCCGTGATTCAGGATTGGTCAGGATCGACGACGTGATCTTCGCCGGGCAGGTGTAGCTCCAACCGCCGCCGACGTTCTGACCTGCGATGAGTCGCGCACCGAGATCGCGAATCGCCTGCTTGTTGCCGTACTCATCCAGCCGCGACAGGATCACGATCGCCAGCGCGATGTCGTAGGTCGAGCCTAGCTCCTTCGTGCTCTTCTTAACGAACCGATGTCCCTTGTCGATCACCGGGTCGGACTGCGGTGTGCCGTTCTCCAGCAACGCCAACGTGCAGAGCGCCGTGATCCCGACTTCGTGAGCGGGGAACTCCCAGCTTCCATCTTCAAGCTGTTTCGACTTGAGAAACTCAACCCCCTTCAGCCGGGACTGAGTGATTTGGGATTCGTTCGGCGCGGGAGCCTGCGACCAACCAACGGTTGGCAGCGACAACACGGCCGTCAAACAGGCCACCAGAGCAGTTCGCATCCACATGATTGGTTCTCTCGTTAGATTCAAAGGTCCGTCATCCGTACCGCGACCATCAGGGAGCGGCTTGGTTTGTCATCGCTGGCCGCTTCCTGACGGTCGCGGTACGGCGATCGATCGACTCAATATCGCGGCAGGCTCGGATCAATCTCGACCGCCCATTGGTCGATGCCGCCTGCCATGCTTTGGGCTTGGGAAAATCCTTGCTGGCGCAGCCAGTTGGCGACTCGCAGACTGCGGCCGCCGTGATGACAGTGGATGACGATGTCGTCGCCGCGATGCGACTCCAATTCCGCCAACCGATTCTGAATCTCGCTCATCGGCAGCAGCTTGGCCTGGCTGATGGAGACTGTCTGGTATTCGTTCGGCTCGCGGCAATCGAGGAACACAAACTTGTCGCCGGCATTCAGCCGAGCCTTCACTTGAGCACAGGTCACTTCGACGGGAACTGCTTTCGGATCAGCCATGATGGCGGTGGAACCTTTCACCTTGAAGACCAGAGCAATCGACTGTGGCGGGATTGTAGAACGACTGCGGTCAATCCGGGAGCAACTGTCATCGAATGCTTAGAAGCGGCCTGCGAGCGTGGCATCCTTCCGCGAGTCCGTTATGTTGAGCGTCCCCGTAGATCCCGCCGTTCGATTCTCTCCGAAGATCTGACTGAAAGGTGACCACCATGCGAATCACCAGCCCGTTGCGAACGTCTCTGTTGGTTCTGACCGTTGGATTGTGTTCCGTCTTCGCGGCCGATCCGGTGACGCTGACCGAAAAGGATTATCGCGCGGCGTGGCACAAACTGACCGTGCCGGGGACGTGGGACGATCAATCGAACGGCGTGCTCGCCAAGTTTGATGGCATCGCGTGGTATCGGGCCGAGGCCAAAATCCCGGCCGAGTGGCAATCCACGCAGGTCACCATCGCGACCGAGCAGATCGATAACGCTCACGAAGCGTTCTTCAACGGCGTGAAACTCGGCGGCGCGGGAGCGTTTCCTCCGAAGTACGAAAGCGGTTTGAAGGAGTTGAAAAAATACGTCGTCCCCTCCGAGCACATTCGGTACGGCGAGGCGAACGTCATCGCGATTCGCGTCTATGATCATGACGGCAAGGGAGGTTTCAAAGGGGCGGCCCCCAGCGTCAGCGCCGGAGGGCAGACGATTCGCATGGAGGGGAAGTGGGACTTTCGACTCGGTGACGACGCGGAGTTCTCTGCTCGCGTCGATGACAAGAATGCCGCGAAGCTACCGAACGCTCCGGCGTCATTCAGCAAACTTCTGGTGTCACCCTCCAGCGCTCCGATCGGCAAGGCTCCCACGGATTACTCGCCGATCATACCGCCGAATGACGCCCTCAAGACGTTTACGGTACCGGATGACCTCAAGCTGGAACTCGTACTCGCCGAGCCGCACGTCAAGCAGCCGTTGCACATGACCTGGGACGAGCGGGGCCGGCTGTGGGTCGTGCAGTATTTGCAGTATCCGTATCCGGCCGGATTGAAGATGGTCAGTAAAGACGTCTTTTGGCGAGCGGTCTACGATAAAGTTCCTCCTCCGCCGCCGCAGGGGGAGCCGGGTCTCGACAAGATCACAATCCATGAAGACACCGACGGCGATGGAGTGCTCGACAAGCACAAGACGTTTCTCGATGGACTGAACATCGTGACGAGCTGTGCCCTCGATCGCGACGGCGTGTGGGTCATGAACCCGCCGTACTTGCTCTTCTATCCCGACAAGAATCACGACGACGTACCTGACGGCGATCCTGAAGTGCATCTGCAAGGCTTCGGACTTGAAGACACACACTCGGTCGCGAACTCACTGCGCTGGGGACCGGACGGTTGGCTCTACGGCTGCCAAGGGAGCACGACCAGCAGCGCGGTCATGCGGCCTGGACTCGACAAGCTGCCGGTGCATTCGATGGGACAGCTCATCTGGCGGTATCACCCGGCGACGCGCCGCTTTGAAATCTATTCCGAAGGGGGCGGCAACAGCTTCGGCTGCGAGATCGACGCGGAAGGCCGCGTCTTCTCCGGCCACAACGGCGGCGACACACGCGGCTTTCACTACACGCAGGGAGGCTATTATCAGAAGGGCTTCAACAAGCACGGCCCGCTATCGAATCCGTATGCCAACGGCTACTTCGCCGCGATGGGGCATGCGAACGTGCCGCGGTTCACGCACAACTTTGTGATCGACGCCGGAGCCGCTCTGCCCGACAAATATCGGGGCCACTTATTCGGAATCGAACCGCTGCAAGGCCGTGTCGTCGAGGCGGAGATCACGAACGATCGTTCCTCCTTCAAGACAAAAGACCTCGGCTATTCGATCACCTCAACCGACCCTCGCTTCCGCCCGGTCGAGATCAAAGCCGGTCCTGATGGCGCGATCTATATCGCCGACATGTATGAGCCGCAGATTGCGCACCGGCAACACTTCCAAGGATTGATCGACAAAGACAACGGCCGCATCTATCGCCTGTCGGCGAAAGTAGCTCGGCCGCCCTCGGCTGAGGGCGGCCAAGCTACGGACCTCGGCAAGAAGACGACTCCGGAACTGGTCGAGCATCTTCAGCAGCCGAACAAGTGGCAGCGTCAAACGGCGCTGCGACTGATCAGTCAGCGCCGCGATCGCACGGTTCTGCCGTTGCTGAAAAAGAACATCGAATCGAGCACCGGCCAATTCGCCCTCGAATGCTTGTGGGCGACGTATCAGCTCGGAGGACTCGACGACACGTTCGCGCAGCAGTGCCTCGCTCACAAAGAGCCGCTCGTCCGTGAATGGACGGTGCGGTTGAGCGGCGATATGCCGCTCGATCTAGCGGCCGCAGTGAACACCACGGGGCGCGGCGTGCCTGGACCACGTCAGGTCCAGGATGCCCATCTGATGGGGCATCGCTTTGGCGAGACACGCACGTCGATTCCGCTGGCTCGCAAGCTGGTCGATGTCGCCAAGTCGGAAACCTACGTCCGAGTCCGCAGCCAACTCGCATCAACGGCGAAACGTCTGCCGGCCGATCAAGCGTTGCCACTGATCGACGCCCTGACGACGCACAACGAAGATGCCGACGACATCCACATCCCGCTGCTGTTGTGGTGGGCCTTGGAATCGAAGGCGACGAAGAACTCGGCATTGATCGTCAACCTGTTCAAGAACCCGGAGGTCTGGAAACGGCCGCTGGTCGAGAAACATTTGGCTTCGCGAACAATGCAGCGATTCGCTCAGTCCGGGACGCGCAACGATCTGCTCGTCGCCGCCGAACTGCTGGCAAAGGCTCCGACTGCCGAGCACAAACAAGAACTGTTACGCGGTTTCGAGGCCGCGTTCAAAGGCCGACCGCTGAGCGGCTTGCCGGATGAACTCGTCAAGGAGATCACCGAGGCCGGTGGCGGATCGCTCGCGCTGCGCGTCCGTCAGAAGGACGCGACCGCCATCGACGAAGCTCTCAAGCTCGTCGCTGTTGAGCCGTCGGCTCCGCCCGATCCGAAACAGAAAGCCGCTGCCGAAGAGGCCAAGACACGCCGCATCGAACTCGTGCAGACGCTGGGCGAAGTTCAGCCGAGCGGTTCGGTCAATGTGCTGGTCGCGATTGCGAAGTCGTCAGCAGACAACGAGGTTCGTTCGGCCGCGCTCACCGCGTTGCTTGGCTACAAAGACGAGGCGATCGGTTCAGAAGTGTTGACCGTCTTTGCCAGCTTGCACGACGACGTGCAGTCGGTCGCGCTGACGCTGCTGACCAGCCGCCCGGTTTGGGCACGGCAACTCGTGGAAGCGATCGATGCCGGCAAGCTCAAACAAGACCTGCTGCCGATGGACGTCGTTCGCAAACTGACGTTCCTCAAAGACGAGAAGCTGGCCACTTTGGTTAAGAAGCATTGGCCGAAGCTCGAAGGAGCCAGCACCGCCGAGATGCAGGAAATGATCGCTCGATTTGCGTCGGTCGCAAAGTCTGAAGGGGGCGAACCGTTTGAGGGCAAGAAAATCTTCATGCAGTCGTGCGGCAAGTGTCACTTGCTGTTCGGTGAGGGAGGTCGCATCGGCCCCGACCTGACGGCGTTCAAACGGAACGACGTGCAGCACATCCTCACCAACGTCATCAACCCCAGCGCCGAAATCCGCGAGGGATTTGAAGCGATCGTCGTCATCACCACCGACGGTCGCACGGTGACGGGCTTCCGAGCCGATCAAGACGCTCGCGTTCTGGTGGTTCGCGGCATCGACGGCCAGAACATCACGATCTCGCGCGACAACATCGAAGAGATCGTCCCGCAGAAGAAATCGCTGATGCCGGAGGGGCTGCTCAACAATCTCACGGAGGAGCAGGTTCGGAACCTCTTCACTTATCTCCGTGTCGGCCAACCGTTGAACTCGCCGTAGCTCGCGCCGCGAAGGCATTGATGAAACTAGGCGAGCGGGGTGACGTCAGCCCCCCGGTGGTGTGCCCGTCGCATAACCAGGGGGCTGACGCCACCCCGCTCGCCAGACTCCATCTACGCGGCGGCGCGGCGGACTTCCGTTTGCGGTCGCGTTTGACTGAACGCGGCTTTGAGTTGTCGCACAACCAACTCACCGTGATGCGCGGGCATCTCCGGGTAAATCGGCAGCGACAGAACTTCGCGTGAGGCGGCTTCGGCTTCGGGGAACTCGCCGATGCGATGACCCAGGAACTCGAAGCAGGGCTGCACATGCAGCGGGATCGGATAGTAAATCATCGAGCCGACGTGATTGGCTCGCATCCTTTGCAGCACGCCGTCACGGCGGCCGCCGGTGATGCGGACGGTGAATTGGTTGTAGACGTGTTTGTATTCGCGCGGCTCGATCGGCAGCATGATTTCATCGGACAGGCTATAGGCCGCGAACAGATCGCGATAATTCTGCGCGTTGCGACGTCGGGCATCGGTCCATTGATCGAGATGCCGCAACTTAATTCGCAGGATTGCTGCTTGGATCGCATCTAAGCGACTGTTGAGTCCCACTTCGAGATGGTGGTAGTTGCCGGTGTCACCGTGGACTCGCAGGCATCGGAGTTGTTTGCAGAGGTCCGCGTCATCGGTGGTCAACATGCCGCCGTCGCCGGCTCCGCCGAGGTTCTTCGTCGGAAAGAAACTGAAGCAGCCGATCGTGCCGAGCACTCCCGCACGACGCCCACGGTATTCCGCACCGATCGCCTGGCAGGCGTCTTCGACGATCGCCGCTCCGTGCCGCACGGCGATGCGCCATAAGCGTTCCATGTCGGAGCACAATCCGAAGAGATGCACCGGCATGATGACCTTCGTGTTCGGAGTGATCGCCGCTTCGACAGCCTCGGGATTTATGTTAAACGTCACCGGGTCGATATCCGCGAAGACCGGCTTGGCTCCCAGTCGACAGATCGCACTGGCGGTCGCGAAGAACGTGAACGGGCTGGTGATGACCTCGTCACCGGGGCCGACCCCCAGCGCCATCAACGCCAGCATCAAGGCATCAGTCCCTGAAGCACAGCCAACTGCGGAACGTGAATCGCAATACTTGGCGATCTCGGTTTCGAGCGAGCTGACCTCTTCGCCGAGAATGAATTTTTGCTCGGCCAGCACGCGACCGACGGCGGCGGTGACTTCGTGAGCAATTGTCTGATGCTGCGCGACCAACGAGATGAACGGCACCGGCTCACAAGGAGCATTGCAGGAGAGAATTTGGTCGGACATCGGCGATTCCTTTCGCGGACAAGAGTTCGATCCATGAACGCGCGGACGATAGCCCGCGCAAGAAAATTCGGTCAAGAGGATTGATCTGAAGCATTTCGGCGAGCGGGGCGGCGTTAGCCCCCCGGTGGATCGCTGTGGGGTCGCCGTAGCACCGGGGGGCTGACGCCGCCCCGCTCGCCTGGTCACTACCGAGTTCGCCGATACTGTCGCGGAGTCACGAAACCGGGCACGGCATATTTTGCCTCGCGGACGACGGCGGATGTCGGCTGGGCCTGTTGGTCGAGTTCTCCGGAGAGCTGCGAAAGAAACTTGCTGCTGGCCCGATTGATGATGACCACTCGGCTCGTGGAGCGCGGATTGTTCAACGGGCGGATGATACAGACGACTTCGGACTCGCTTTGAGGATCGAAGTTACCGACCGTGTCTTGCGGGGACGCGAGCGATGCGGACAGCACGGCGGCTTTCAGTTGGCTTAGATCGGGAATGTCAGCCTCGGTGGCCTGCTTCGAGGATGCAAAAGGACTGGCGACCTCTTTCGTAATGAGTTCCGAATCGTCTTCCTCGAAGACAGGTTCGTCGGCCAATGCGGGACTCAGTGACTTTTTCGGCTTGGAATTCGTTTCTCGAGCCGCGGCCGTCTCGACGTGCGGACGCGCTTCGGCGTGCGGATACAGGTGCGATAGTTTCACTCTGTCGAGCAATTCGTGAATCGGTTTGAGGCCGGAGTACAGGCCGCGCTGATCGCGTTGATCGGCGGCGATGCAGACTCCGATCAAGCGTCCCGCCGTGTCGAACAACCCGCCTCCCGAGCGGCCTTGAATCGGCACTCCCGTGCATTCGACGTTATCCGGGCCGAGGTAGCGGTTGAGTGCGGTGACTCTGTGCTGCAGCTTGCTGGGAGGATCACCGCCGCTGCACCCGACGCTGAAGACGTGCTGCCCAACGTTCGGAGCAGTCGGCAAACCGGCAACCGCCGCGACGGGGAGCGCGCGAGTGATCGGAATCCACAACAAGCCGACGTCTGCTTCCAAGTCGTATCGGAGCACTCGGCCTACGAATGTTTCATGTTTCGCTCCGTTGAAGACATCGACCTCGATCACCGACTTGTCATCGAGCTTTCGGAAGATGTGTCCGCAGGTCAGGATCGTGGTCCGCCCCTCGCGACTTTCGATGACCGTGCCGGTTCCGAAATTGACTCCCAACGAGTCCTTGACCCGGATGCGCGGGCAAACGTGCAGCGGATCAATGCTGTTTTGAGGGGGAAGGTTTGCCGAGTCGTCGTTCTTGGCGCGAATGACTGGATCGGTCGGGCTGAGACTCTTGCTGTCCGATTTCAAATCTGAAATTTCAGATTTCAATTCAGCGGTATCGGGTTTGGACTGAAGGCTTACGGCTTTCGGCTCTCGGCTTTCGGCCGGAGCAACTGCGGTGACATTGGCCAGCCGCGCGCGTTCGCACATGCGGCGGAGTTCGCTTTCCGGAGGTTTGCCCTCGATGCGATCGACTTCCCGCCCGCCGATCAGCAGCACGAACGTGGGGATCGAGTGGATGCGATGCTGCTGGCAGACGATGGCACTTTCGTCGGCGTTGACGATCTGAATGGGAAAGTTTTCGCGCTTCAGCCGAGAGACCAGCGGAGCAATTTGCTGGCAGGGAGGACATCGGTCGGGAGCGGTGAACTCCAACACAACCGCTTCGGGTTCCGCGGCGGCGACAGCCGCGGCGACGAGACAAAACGCAACGACGTGCATGTCCGGCCTCCTTGCCTGGGAATTTGCGAACGACTTGTAATTCCGACAACGCGCACGGACGGAATTACAAAGCCACTCTGTTCCGGCTCCGCCGAAGAGTCGCTCGTTCGTCGCGAATCGGCCCTGATCACGATTAATTCGCGGCTCAGCCGCTGATCGCTCTCAGGACAGGCCGCTGCAACAGCAGGCCCTGTGCCGCGACGGTCAAATCTCATCAGGAGCGAAATCTGCCATGGAGTTCACGCGGCGAGCGATTGCGATTAGGTTGTCGCGCCCAACCCTGGCCTTGATGGCTCACCACGATCGCGACGGACCTCGCACCTTCTCATCGCCAACTTTTTAGAAAGCACCAGCCCTCATGCAACGCACGTTGTTTCTTCGCCTGTGGATCATGGTCTTTCTGCATTACTTCGTGTGGGGTGCCTGGTACGTGACGATGGGGACGTATCTTGACCAGACTTTGCATTTTGAAGGGGGACAGATTGGATTGGCTTATGGTTCGACTGCCGTCGGTGCTCTGGTCTCGCCCTTCATCGTGGGGATCTTGGCCGACCGCTTTTTCGCCACGCAGCGGATCTTGGCGTTTCTGCATCTGGCCGGAGCGGGTTTGCTGTATCTCGTCTCAACGTTAAAGGGCTTCGGACAGTTTTATCCCGCGTTGCTGGCCTACACCGTGACGTACATGGCGGGACACGGACTGACCAACGCGCTGACGCTGCACCACTCGAAGAATCCAGCGAAGGAGTTTCCGCTGGTGATGGTGATGGCCAGCGTCGGCTGGATCGCGGCGGGACTGGTCGTAAGTTGGCTGAAGGTGGAAAAAACGGAGGGGATGTTTCAGCTTGCGGCGAGCGCGGCGTTGGTGATGGGGTTGTACTCGCTGACGCTGCCGCACACGCCGCCCAAGGGGGCGAACGCTCCGGTCTCGGTCGGCGCTCTGTTGGGTTTCGATGCGCTGAAGCTGATGCGTGATCGCTCCTTCGCGACGTTTATGGTCTGCTCATTCCTGATTTGCGTGCCGCTGAGTTTCTACTTCAGTTGGATGAACCTCTTCATGAACGAGCTCAAGATTCCGAACGCCGCGGCCAAGATGACGCTGGGGCAAGTCTCAGACGTCGTGTTCCTGGTGCTGTTGCCGGTGCTGCTGCCGCGATTGGGAGTGAAGGGCGTCCTGCTGCTGGGGATCGGATCGTGGGCGTTGCGGTTCGCACTCTTCTCTGGGTTCGTGAGCAACAGCGACGCGCTGTGGATGCTGTTTCTGGGCATCTGCATCCACGGCATGTGCTACGACTTCATCTTTGTGATGGGCCGGATGTACGTCGACAAGCACGCCAGCGAAGACATCCGCGCGGCCGCTCAGGGCTTGCACGGAGTCGTCACGCTCGGCGCGGGGATGTTTATCGGCTCGTGGCTCTCCGGCGTTGTCGGCGAACACTACAAACGTGGCGACATGCACTCTTGGCAGGAAATCTGGATGATCCCCGCAGCGATGTCCGCCGTGCTAATCGTGGTCTTCGCACTGCTCTTCAAGGAGCGTCGCGAGACGACTGAGACGACTGAGACGACTGAGTAGTGGCCTGTTGATGGTCAGCTCTGGGCCGGTGGCGACGGCTCTGACGGACTCGCTTTAGGGGCGTGCTTCCACCAGCGAGGCGAGGTCAGACAGAAGGCGATCACCAAGGCGTAGAAGATCCACGCGACATAGTGATGCCGATGTCCCTCAATCCCGCGCCAATGCTCGGCCGGCCACTTGAGCTGGAACCAGGAATCGACCGTGGTTCGCCAACCTGCGGGAACCCAGGTCGGGACATCGCGGTTTCGTGTCGCTTCGTAAAGCTCATGAATCTGGGCTTTGTCCGGCTCGGACATCATACGATCCAACAGGGCATCACGTTGAGCCAAGTTCATCTGGCCAATGAATGTCATTGTGCCGGGCTGATTCGCCGCTCCCGGTTTGTAATCCAGCACTTCCTTCAGTTCCGGTGGCAGCTTCGAGGCGTCCTCTGGGAATTTGGCGGGGTGAGCGTGAGTCACCATGTAGCCTTCCCAACGATGATCGAGGCTGATCTGATGATGACGCACGAAGTAGCCGGCCACCTCGCGGTCCCCCAGCATCATTTCGGCAGCCGTGAAGGCCAGAATCGCCGCACCCAGCGTGACGATCCAGTGATAGCGGTTCATCAACTGAGCGATCAACGTACTGCAGGTCATGATGATCGCAATAGAAATAAGCAGACCGCCCAACAGCAGCTTCCAATCTCCGTGACTGGCACCGGCCACAGCCAGCATGTTGTCGAGGCTCATGGCGAAGTCGGCGAGAAAGATCATCTTGATGGCGGCAATCGTGCTGCGTCCCGCATTGTCGGCAGTGACATCCTCTTCCGACTCGCTGCGCAGCAGCTTGCAGGCGATCCAGATCAGCAGCAGTCCGCCAAACAGCCGCAAGGTGGGGACCATCAGCAGGAACGACATGATCATCGTGAAGCCGATCCGCATCACGATCGCGATTCCGCCGCCCCACCAGATCGCTCGATTGCGCTGATGTTCGGGCAACTTGTGAGCCGCCATGGCGATGACCACCGCGTTGTCACCGGACAACACGACGTCGATCAGAATGATTTGCAGAATCGAAAAGATTAACTGAAGGGTCATAGTCGCAGGCGGCTCGTTAATAAGGCGGGGGGATCAAGAGGGGCGGCAGGATAGCCAGAGGGCCCCCCCGCGAGAAGTTGTTGAGCCACGAAACGTAGGGCGGGTCACGACTCAGAATTGGGGTTCCGCAAATCAGCCGCAGGGCCCCAGCCCCGGTTAATCTCGCTTGAACCGGGGCTAGCGCCCTGCGGCTGATGTGGCCAACACCAGTCTTTTGCTCTGGCAACACCCTACGCTGCTAGGGGGCGGTTTTCTTGGTGAAGGAATAACCGAGCTGCGTGGCCAATTCGCGAGCCTTGGTGGCATCGGCTGCTCGGCCGGCTTTGTCGTAGAGTTCCGCCAGCGCTGCTGGAAACTCGGCGCGGCGAGGTGCGAGTTTCACCAGCCGCTCGTACTGCCGAATGGATTCCGCGAAGAGTCCCAATTCTTCCAGACGAATCGCGGCGAGCGCCACGAGCGGCGGCTCTGAATCATTCGCCAGTTCCACGAGGTCCGCGGCCGCTTCACGAACTTCCGTCGTACCAATCCGAAAAGATCCATTCCACAGCGATTCGAGCGTCACGAAGACCTCCCAGCGGTACTCCTTGTCCTCACGCAGCTTTTCGGCTCCCGCGTAGTTGACTTGAGTTTCTTTCGTGTCGAGCGACCACAAACGTTTCTCGCCTCGAGCGCCTTTAAGCACCAGTTCGTAATTCTTCGCGTCCTTCGTCGCCGGCCAGGAGAACGTCGGCGTCGTAGTCAGAACCGTGCTGCCGAGAATAGGTGACACCGCGATTGAAGGTGGTTTCACGGGCCCCGCGCTGCGAGTCACGGTGACTCCGCCGGCGTTCTTTTCGAGTTCGGCGAGACTGTCGCCGACGAACTTCTTAGCCTTGGTCGGAAGTTTGACCGGCTTGGCGGCGGAGGCCGGCTCGACGCCTGACTCTTTAATGGTCGCCTTGGCCACGTCCGAGATGCGTTCACAGTTTCCATTGCGGAAGGAGACAACTGCAAACGAATTCGCCGGCAGTTCCACCGCTTCGTCGGCATAGACAGATCCAAAGACCTCCGCATCGCGCGGTGTGCCAGCGACATCGAGCACACGGACTTTGCCGGTGACTTCCAAAAAGCGCCCCACAGGTTTGGCGGCTTCCGCGAGTGAACCGCTCGCCGACAACACGAGGCTGACGATGATGACGATGAAACGACTGCGAAACGCGAATTGATGTCGCAACATGTTCCGACTCCTGAATGCGGTCGAGCCGCAAAAGAGAATTTGCCCAGGCGAGCGGGGCGGCGTCAGCCCCCCCGGTTTGAGCGGCACTGACCGGGGGGCTGACACCGCCCCGCTTGCCTGAGACTAAATTTCGATCGACTGGTTGGGCTTGTCATTCGAACCGCTACCGAGCGCCGACGCCCCGGTCCACAAACTAATGGGATCCCCTTTTAACTTATCCGCTTTTCCTTTGAGCTTGAGTCCCACGGGATTCCAAGTATCGCTGAGCGTGGCACGATCCTGCTCAGAGATTTCCGCGGCTGTGGTCTCGCTGAGCAAGATATCCGTTTGCGCGTCCTTCGTCGCCGATTCCAATCGCGAGGCTGTATTCACCGTATCTCCGATCGCGGTGTAGTCCAGCCGATTTTTGCTGCCAATCGTGCCGACGATCACTTTGCCCGTATGCACGCCGACACCGATGCGGAATTCCGCAGCCCCAAGCTCCTTCCAGCGCTGGCTGAGGCCATACACGGCCTTCACCATTCGCACCGCCGCGCGAGCCGCTCGAAACGCATGATCGGGCCGCCGCTCAGGGGCCCCGAACATGACCATCAGCCCGTCGCCAATGTAGGAATTCACAATGCCCCCCTCCTCTTCGATGATCGGCACGATGATCCCAAAGTAGGCGTTGAGCAACTTCACCACTTCGTGCGGAGTATGCTGCTCTGAATACGTCGTGAAACTCCGAACGTCGCAGAACAGCACCGAGATCTCACGCTCTTCCCCTTGCAGATCGAGCTTTGAAGGATCGGCTTCCAGAGCACGAGCCACCGCTTCGGATTTCACCATGCCCATCATTCCGCGAATCCAGCGCCAGCGCAGACCAAACGTGACGCCATACAGCATCACCCCCATCAGCAGCATCGACACTATTTCGACCCGCCAATTCAGCCACGAAAACAGGCCCAGGCAGAGCAGCTTCCAGAGCCAGTGATGCAGAATCGTCAGCAATGCGCCCCAGCCCAAGCTCAGGCGAGCGAACCCGATCCCCAGCAACGGCCCGATCAGCAGCAACGTCACGGCCGTCGTCAACTTTCCCAGAGGACGGATTAGAAACGCGCGATCCTGAAGCGTGGCGACGATGTTGGCTTGAATCTCCGTGCCGGCCATGCGGTCTAGTCTGGGCGACGATGTGAAATACTGAATCGCCCACATCGCCGCCTGATTCGAGTAGGCCGTCGCGTGCTGGTCTTGATAGGTGTAAGCGGTCACGCCCACCAGGACGGTCGCGTTTTTCCAAGAGTGACGCGGGGTGGTCGCGTCTCCCCGCGCCGCTTTGAGGACGTGATGAAACGGAACCGTTTTGATCGTGCCCGGCGGGCCGACGAAGTTGATCAACAGGCGACCGGACTCGGTGGGGATTTCCTTCCCGTCCAGCATCAGCGACTTAGCGGTGAACCAGTCTTCGTCTTTTTTCTGCGAAAGCCCGAACGCGGCGAAACCAAATTGTGGCTTGGCCTCGTTGGTATTGGACTTCGCTCGCAATTACTGCCGGCGCAGAAACGTGTCGTTGTCGGTCGTCAGATTCACATACCCCAAGTCGGTCCAGGCGGGATCGATTTCGTTTTTGGTTTTCCATTGGAACAACGGAGAGAGCCATTCGTCGCCAAGCTGCCATTCGGGCAAGATGACTTTCTTCGATTGAGCGATCGCCTTCCCCAACTGGTCGGCGTCTCCGTCGGCCCCCGGCCGGAAGTAAGGACGATCCTCCGCATCGGCGGGAATGAAAAAGTCGAGGCCAATCGCACTGGCCCCTTCGGCATAGAGATACCGAACCACCTCGCTCATTTCGGGACTGATGAACGCCAGCGGCTTCTTGAGATCTCGCAACGAGTCTTCATCAATTCCGACCACGACGACATTGGCACTCGTCGAGCGTTTGCCGCGTAGGACAAAGCAGTTGTCCAACGCCCAATTCTCGGCACCGCGCATCACAACGGTTTCGTTGAGCAGGCAACACGCCAATGCACAGATCAGACCGACCACCGCGCCTCGATAAGTCGGATTCAGCATTCGCCAAAAACGCCGCATTTCTCACAATCCAAATTCAGTGACACGAAAGGAGTCGGTCCCGATACTATCAAAGTCGCCAACCGAGACACACTCGCTCGGTCGCGATGAACTGTCTCATGGAGTGGCGCATGGATCGCCGGTCGCTTCACGATTTCTTGACTCTCCATTTCTTGGCGAGCGGGGCGGCGACAGCCCTCCGGTGGTCTCGAAACAACACCGAGGAGCTGACGCCCAATGGCACTCGCTTCGTGAGCGGCACGGCGCTAGCCGCCGGTAATTTGCCGGAAATCGTCAATTCCGAATCACCGGTGGCTAGCGCCATTCCGCTCAAAGCGAATCCCATTGGGCTGACGCCCCCCCGCTCGCCTGGTTCGTTAGCACCGCTCGCCGCCCTCATCGTCGCGTGCCTGTTCGCCGTCAGTCGCGCCGACGACGAACCCAAACCAGACTGGCAACGCACATTGACCAATGAATCGGCGGCACAGGTGCGGGCTTGGGAAAAACAGATTGCATCGCTCGCACTGAAAGAGGACTTCAACGCTGCTACCAAAATGGCGGACTCCATCGCAAAGCTGCGTCGTGAACAACAAGGTGAGACTCACTGGCAGACGCGCGAGTCGCTGCTCACCGCCGACACTTGGAAGCTGCGAGCCAAGTTCGATCAGCCACAATCGGACTCGGCCAAACAACTCCAGAAATCGTTGGCCGAGATCGACGAACTCATCACGCTCGGCCAGTTTGATGAAGCGTTGATGGAGCTGGAACACGCGGCCGAGACTGCGATCAACTTGTTTGGAAAATCGTCGCTGACTTGGATCGAGGTTCGTCAGCGACAGGCACGGTTCCACTGGAGACAGCGTCAACAGCAGGCGGCCTATGACGCGATCAGCGAGGTGATCGAGTTTCAGACGAAGCAGCTTGGCAAGCGACATCCGGCGATCGCCGCGACTCAGGATCAATGGGGAGAATGGCTCGCTCTTCAAGGACAATACCGCTCGGCGATCGAGCATTATCAGGTCGCGTTGGAAATTCGCGTGGCGTGTTTGGGGCCACAGCGATCCGAAACGGCCGTCAGCCACAATCGCCTTGCGATCCCGTTGTTTCATTTGAGCCGCTATCAGGAATCCGAGCAGCACTTCCGGAAGGCGCTCACGATCTTCGGGGAACAGAGTCTGGAGGCGGCTGTTACGCAGACTCAGCTTGCGGATTGTCTGCGAGCACAGAGCCGGTTCGATGAGGCCGATCCATTGGTTCGACTGGCACTCAAGACGTTTCAAAAGGTCGCCCCGGAACCAAGTCCGGAAACCGCGACTTGTTACAACGTTCTCGGTCTGAATCTGCTCGTTCAAGGACGCGCCGGTGAAGCCGAGACGGCGTTTCGCAAGTCGATCGGATTGTGGCAGCGACTGTCACAGCAACCTGGGGCCGCTTTGGCGACGCCGATCAATAACTTGGCCAACGCACTGGCGTCGCAAGGACGCTATCAAGAAGCGCATGCCGATTATGAAGAGGTTCTGGCGCTGCTCAGTCGCACGGTCGGCAATCAGCATCCGAGCCACGCCACGGCCAGCAACAATTTGGCGAACAATCTGATACGCGAGGGACGCTTCAGCGAGGCTCAGCCATACTTCGAGCACTGCCTGGCGGTGCGGCAAGCGACGCTCTCCGACGAGCACCCGGATACGGCTCAGGCGCATTTCAATCTCGGAGTAAACTTGAATCATCGTGGCCGCGCGAACGACGCGCTGACTCACCTGCAACGGGCAGCGGACATCTTGGAGAAACGACTGCCTCGGCATCCCGATACCGCATTGGGGTTTCGCGAACTCGGCCTGTGCCTGGAATCTCGCGGCGAAAGCGCGAAGGCCGAGTCGCTCTTAAAGCGTGCGCTGGAGTTGCATCGCGAGGCGTGGGGTGAAGGGCATCCCGACACCGCTCATAGTTACGCGTTGCTGGCGCGGCACACCTCCGATCAAGGACACGAGGATCTCGCGGAGCCCATGTGGCGCAGTGCCGCGCAGAGTTTCGAGCAGGCCCGGAGACGCATCGCGCTCACGGGGATCGGCCGAGCCGCTCGATCGGCAGAGTACAGCCCGTTGGAACCATTGGCGGTGTTGCTCGCACGCCGACAGCAACCGACGGCAGCCTGGGACATGCTGGAACGCAGCCTCGCACGCGGGTTGTTGGATGATTTGGTGACTCGGCAATCACAGCGTCTTTCAGACGAGGATCGGCAACAGCAGCGTGCGTTGACGATGCAGCTTCAACAAGTCCAAGTGCGGATCGCCGCGCTGAGCGGCGGAGCATCGGCTGCGGGGGAGTCGAAAGCTCAACTGCGTGAGCGTGAATCTCGCTTGTTCGTCGAGCTGGCCGAGTTTGAACAAAAGCTGCTGGAACGATCTGCCGTCCCCGCCGGTCACTCGGCGGAACGGGAAGCGATTCAAAAAGTCTTAGCGGACGACGAAGCCGTCATCGCCTGGATCGATTTGCCGGGCCGCGAACATTCGCAGCGACCTGACGGAGAACACTGGGGAGTCGTCCTCCGGCACCGTGGAGATCCGCGCTGGGTCAACCTTTCTTCCGAGGAGAAGCCCTGGTCGAGCGATGACGAAGATGAACTCGGTTCTGAGCTCGCGAGCTCTCTGGCGAACTCCGCCGGCCGAGCGACCGCACTCTCCGACACGAGTCTTCAAAAACTGATTGCCGATTTGCGACAACAACGGTTCGCTCCGCTGCGCGAGGCGCTTGACGCGAACGATCAAGCTCCGGCCGTTCGCAAGCTGATCGCTCTGCCCTCTTCAAGCCTTCGTGGCGTCCCCGTCGAACTCTTGGTCCCGGAGAGTTGGGAAGTCAGTTACGCCCCCTCAGCAACCGTCCTGGTCTGGCTGCGATCAAAGGGGAAACGAGACGCTGCCCCGGGCGAATGGCTGGGAGTCGGCGATCCCGTCTTCGCGCCAACTCCCGCCGTGCCACCACCACGCGCGGGATTGGAGATTACTCAAGTCGCACCGCAAGGACTCGCGGCACGGGCGGGACTGAAAGCGGGGGACATCTTGCTGAGCTACGCGGACTCGCCGCTGAAGGAATTGGCCGATTTCCTCCAAGCCCAGAAGGGATTGAAAGAGGATGTCACAACGGTCGCGGTCGAGATTTGGCGAGACTCGAAACGTCAAAGCGTCAACGTCGGAGTTGGCAAGTTGGGTGTATCGATCATCGCCTATCAAGCGGCCGTCGGCGCGGCAGATGTGCGCGCCATCTCGCCGCTTCAATTCTTGAAGGACCAGTTCGAGCAGTTGCCGGGAACACGCTTGGAACTCAATGCGATCTCCACAAATCACGGCTCGCGTGTCGCGAAAACCGAGTTGTTGCTGGGGAGCGATGCCAGCGAGCAACGATTGGCTCAACTGGCGGCTCAAGAGACGCTCCGCAAGTTTCGCTGGCTGCACTTCGCAACTCACGGCGTCCCGGATGCCGAGCAACCGCTACGGTCTCGATTGATCCTGGCTCGCGACCATTTGGCCGACATCAAACTGGACGACGGCTTCGATGCGGCGGTCTATCGCGGCGAACTGTCGGCCGAGCGTGTGCTCCGCGACTGGGCTTTGGACGCCGACTTGGTCGTGTTATCGGCCTGCCAGTCCGGTTTGGGCCGATATGCCGGAGACGAAGGCTATCTGGGATTCGCGCAGGCACCGCTGCTGGCCGGCGCGAAGAACCTGCTGCTATCGCTCTGGAAAGTGGACGACCAGGCGACAGCCCTCTTGATGAAACGCTTCTACGAAAACCTCTGGGCCTCGCGTCCCGGCCTGACGGCCCCGCTTCCGCCATCCGAAGCGTTACGTGAAGCGAAAGCCTGGCTCCGACAACTCTCGCAATCGCAGGCCTGCCGACTCTGGAAAAGCTGGCAACGCGGCGAGTTCGTTCCGACGGGAGACTCGAAAGCGAGCAACGAGGCGGACGATGTACCCCGTCCGTTCCAGCATCCGAAGTATTGGGCCGAGTTTGTGCTGATTGGCTCGGCGTAGGAAATGACCCAGGCGAGCGGGGCGGCGTCAGCCCCCCGGTTCGTTCTCGACGCACCG
>SXGT01059472.1_pt1 | contig 25602 bp, 22 predicted proteins | sample 3176221 | NCBI WGS metagenome assembly SXGT01 (sample SAMN11356862, study PRJNA531348) | freshwater metagenome | isolation source: freshwater sample F1-120 | place: China: Fuxian Lake, Yuxi | collected 2017-12-25
GATGCCGTGCTCCCGCTCGGCCTTGAGGCCATCTGTAAGCAGTGCAAAATCGATCTCGGGCCCCGTGCCCACCCGGGCGCTGTCGGCTTTCAAGGTCGAGAGCTGATCCTCGTAGATCGATTTCGTGTCGTGGAGGAGCCGACCGATGAGCGTCGACTTGCCGTCGTCGACACTGCCAACGGTCGAAAACCTGAGCAAGTCTTTCTTGGAATTCTTCTCCAGGAATTCGCAGATCTGATCCTTGACAGTGGGCTGGGTCATGAGCGCTGGTGGCTTAAAAATAGCCTTCCCGTTTCTTTTTTTCCATGGAACCGTCCGAGTCGTGGTCGATGACGCGAGTGCCTCGCTCGCTGGTGCGTGCGATCATCATTTCCTCGATGATTTCCTCCAGGGTCGTGGCGTTCGATTTGACCGCACCGGAGCAGGGCACGCACCCGAGGCTGCGGAAGCGGCAACGTATCTTCTGGATCTTCTCGTTGGGCTTGGGGCCATATTTCTCGCCCGGCGTAAACAGGCCATCCAGGAAGATAATCTGTCCACCACGGATCACGCAGTCGCGTTCCTGAGCGTAGTAGAGAGGATTGATGGGAATCTGCTCAACGTAGATGTACTGCCACACATCGAGCTCGGTCCAGTTGGAAAGCGGGAAGACCCGGATGGATTCCTTCGGGTTGACCCTGGCATTGTAGATATTCCAGAGCTCGGGACGCTGGTTCTTGGGGTCCCACTGGCCAAATTCGTCGCGAAAGGAGAAAAATCGCTCCTTGGCGCGAGACTTCTCCTCATCTCTGCGCGCACCGCCAATGGCTGCGTCGAAGTTGTAGTGTCGGAGCCCGGTGAGGAGAGCCTCCGTCTTCAGGTAGCCGCAGCAGCGCTGTGTGCCGAGATCGAAAGGATTTGCATTCTTTGCGATGGCGGGCTCGTTGCGCCAGACGAGCAGCTCTGCTCCGAGCGACTTCACCATCTGATCCCGAAAGGTGTACATTTCCTGAAACTTGAAGCCCGTGTCCACATGTAGTAGCGGAAAGGGAATCTTGCCGGGTTGGAAGGCCTTCTCTGCCAGTCGAAGCAAGCAGGAAGAGTCCTTGCCCACGGAGTAAAGGAGGACGGGTCGCTCAAACTCGGCGGCGACCTCTCTGAACACGTGGATCGCTTCCGCTTCCAGGTAGCGCAGGTGGCTGAGGGTGTACCTCCCCTTCTCGGGGGACGTGTCGGGGGACGTGGTCTGAGCTGAGGGCATATTGGGAGTTTGAAAGCCAGTCATGGGAGAATCCAAGACGAAAGCTTTTTTTTCTACCACTCGAGCTACAAGCGGTCCACCCGAAAAATGATTTCGGGACCGTGCCACCTTGGTCAAAACGTCAGGCAGAAGTCACCCTAAAGGCTCTGCGGTCGTCTTCCTGTGACCTCGGGTTTGCCCGGAATATGCCCTGGCCAGGCTCCCGGGCGGCTGCGCTCGTCGTTTTTGATAGCCTCAAGCCATCAACGAGGCAGGAGAAACACCAGGCTCAGGAAGGACGGCCTGAAGGAGGGCTTGCCCTGTGACCGAGTCCAGCGCCTCGAAGTTTCCTGAGCAATTCGTCTGTCCCCTGTGCCACGGGGAGTTGGAATTTGGGGCAAGCCGCATTGTTTGCTCGGAATGTGCCGAGGAGTACGTTTACCAGGAAGGTTTTCCGAATTTGATCCGGGGCGGGGAGTTCCTTGACGAGTGGATCCCGGAGCGCGTCGAGTACGAGGCGCTTGCCGCAAGTCATCTCGCGGCAGACTACTGGATTCCGACGTTTCGACGTCTCCTGGCCGGGACCGCAGGCCGCCCGCGAGTGCTTTCGCTGGGCTGTGGAGCGGGCAAAGATGTGGACTTGCTGGCCGCCGCGGACTTCGACGTGGTCGGAATTGACTGCGGGACCCGTTGCAAGGCCTGGTCTCAGCGTGAGCAGAGGAACCGCTTCTTCGGAGCCAACGGCAAGCACCTGCCGTTCAAGAATGAAAGCTTCGACCTGGTTTACTGCGGCTGCGTGTTCCCACATGTCGGCGTTGAGGGCGACTCCCGCAAGGTTCTCCCCAACTACTTGGACGAACGGCTGGCGATTGCCCGTGAGATGGCGCGTGTCCTCAGGCCGGACGGATCCATCGTCGTTAGCAGTCCGAACCGGCTCTTTCCGCTGGATATTGTTCACGGCCGGCCCCCCGCCCACCCGTACCCTCACATCAATCTGCCGACGAGCAGATTCCTCCTGTCGAGGAGTGACTACTGGAAGCTCTTCAGGGCATCCGGCTGCACGATGTTTTATCTTCTCCCAGTTTCAGGCTACTGGCCCTTCATCAACAAGCGCAAGACCTGGCAAGGACGACTGCTTGTCTTGCCGGTCCGGGCTGTCTTTGACCTTGTCTCCCGGAGACGCTTTCGATTCTTGAGGGGTTCCCCGATCAGCCCGTGGCTGGTCGGCCTGGCGCGCAAGCAGGAGCTCGATAATTACAACAAGTACCTGGAGGTATAGATGACAACTCGAGAGCACTGTTCCTGGTGTCTTGGCACGGCAATCGTGCTGGGTCTTGTGGCATGCGCAGACACGGTGATCCCAACCAGTCGCCGGGGTAGTTCCACGACAGCGGCTGCGCAGGAAGGAGACGCGGGGGCCTTCGCGTCGAGTCTGCCCGAAAAAGCTGCCCCGGTCGCGAAGGGTGATCGGATCCTCGCGATCGACGTCAATCCGGCCGAGGATGGGGATTTCGAGAAGGCCTTCGAGCTGGCCAAGAGCGCAGGCATGCAGGCCGTGAGTCTCACGGTGAGCTGGGATGATATCGAGACCCAACCTTCCGTGTACGCCGCCGAGGCCGCGTCGCTGCCCACTGCCAACGTGTACTATCCGCTGAAGGGCGTGAAGGTGAACCTGATCGTGACACCCTTCGAGGCGGCAGGAAAGAGGGTGCCCGCCGATCTCAAGGCGCTTCCTCTCACCGACACTCGCGTCGTCGTCAGGTTCAAGAAATTCCTGGACCACGTCTTTTCACAACTCTCGGCGGTGGATCTGAATCTCGTTGCCATCGGCAATGAGGTCGACCTCGCCATTTGGGACAAGAAAACACTCTGGGGCGAGTACACCGAGTTCTCGCGCCAGGTAGTCGAGTACGTCAAGCAGAAGAAGCCGGGCGTGGAGGTCGGTGTGCCCGGTACTCTCTACGGGCTCACTGGAAGGGCAAAAACTGAGTTGCAGAAGATCAACGAGTACACCACCGTTGTCTTTGTGAGCTACTACCCCCTGAAGGAAGATTTCAGCGTCAAGGACCCCGGCGTCGTCGCCGACGAGATCGGCTCTCTGCTCGCTGTCTATCCCGGGAAGAAGATCTCGTTCGTCGAGACTGGCTATCCCTCGGCCGCTGTCCTGGGTAGCTCGGAGGCCCGGCAAGCAGAGTTCGTCCGAAACATATTCCGGCAGTGGGACGCCAATGCCTCAAGAATTCACACCGTGACGTTCGCCTGGATGAGCGATCTGTCGTCGTCCGAGATGGAGTCTTTCAGCAGGCATTACGCGATTCCAGACAGCAAGTTCAAGGAGTACCTCAGGACGCTCGGCATGCGGACGCATCCGGGCGCCGGGAGGAACAAGTCCGCATTCGACGCGTTGAAGGCCGAAGCCACGGCCCGAGGCTGGAAAGGATAGCCGCCATGTTCAAGCCGTCCAGAACTGTCCTGGTCTTGCTGAGCCTCGGGCTTGGCTGCGCTGCGAGCGAGAGCGGTATCGAGCCGAAGAGCGCGGCGGAGGCACGCGCGGAGAGCAGCCGGAAGGCTTCTGCCGGGCAGCAAGAGTCTTATCGGCTTCAGGTCGGCGACGAGATTGACGTGAAGTTTTATTATGCGCCCGAGCTCAACGAGACCGCCATCATCCGGCCGGACGGCAGGATCGCGCTGCAGCTCGTCGGGGAGATCTCATCGGCGGGATTGACGCCTGCGGAGCTCCAATCTACTCTCACGGAGAAATTCTCCTCGTTCTTGCAGAGACCCCAGGTGGCCGTTCTCCTGCGGAAGCTGACTCCTCAACGGGCGTATATCGGGGGAGAGGTCGCCACTCCCGGCGTCGTCGCGCTCCACGGACCCACCACTGTCCTCGATGCGATCGTCCAGACGGGTGGGGCCAAGAATACGGCGGAAATGGCGAGCGTGATCGTCCTGCGAAGGAACGGGACCTCGAGCCCTGTCTTCTACCGGCTGGACCTCAAGGCTCACCTCGCGATGGAGGCCAACGAGGATATTCCGCTCGAGCCCCTGGATCTGGTCTTTGTGCCAAAGAGCTACATAGCTCACTTGAACCAGATCGTGGAGCAGTACATAGAGAAGTTGATTCCAGTCGACCGGTCCTTCGGGCTCTACTACAACCTCGGACCCAATGTGATCAAGTAGGCGCGATGGCACGGAGGCGTGGAGTGGTTTCCCTGAAACCGCGGGGGGCTGCCCAACGTTCGTTGGATAGCTCTTGTGCCCCACAGCCTCCAAACTTGTGGTCGACATTCGTTCTCGGCACGACCACAATAGCATTTGTGGATCAAAAGACTTTCAGAGCTTGTTGGTGAGGAGTTTGCAAGTTGAAGTGGCACAGGATCCTGCTCGGTGTCTTTGGCCTCGGCTTGACCCTCCGCGCGCAGGGCCCGGCCGACCTTGGCCCGCGGGAAAAAACTGAGGTCTTCATTCAGCACCTCGTCAAGGTTTCGAAGCTGGATCCTACTCTCTACCGGGCCCTCGTCCTTGAGCATGAGATTGGAGCCGCAATGGCCGATTTCGCGGGGGAGCAGGACGAGGCCCATGCGGAAAAGCCTGGCCACGACAAGGACGCGGAGTGCTGTGCTGGCACTCTCGGGAGTATCGCCGTGGCACAGAATTTCATGCAAGCCGCGCTCCGTGAACTCCATCCTCCGTACGCTCAAGCCTTGAAATACTTCGAGGAAGGCCGTTTCACTGAGGCGCGGGAGATTGCGAAAGCGCTCAGTCTGAAGAGCGACCCCTACCTCGCCGCACACGGGAGCCTTCTCTTCGCCGAGGCGGAGCTGGCGCTGGCTCGGGCCGAGAAGGGAGCTGTCTTGCGTGACACGGGTGCGTTTACCAGCGTGCTCGATACTTGCGAGCGAATTTCGCGAAGTGACCGCCTCTACTTGATCGAGGACCACAGGGCCTGCGAGCTGATCGCGCTTTGTTTCGAGGCGCTTGGAAAGACGCTCCAGGAGGCGACGCAGTACGCTATCCTTCTGACCGACTACAACGATCTGCCGGGGGAGCTTCGCGATCGTGCCAGAGCGCGACTCGCGGCCCTTGAGGAAGCATCCGGCAATCCGCTGGGGACCGTGGCCTCGTGGATGAACAAGGTCAAGAAACTCCTCGACGAGGGGCAGACGGCGAAGGACCCCACCCAGTTGCAAGAAATAGATATCGTGAGCGCTCTCGACAAACTCATCGAGCTTCAGGAGGCTCGCGAACGGAAGACCTGCCGGGGCTGCGGTAGCCGCGAGTGTCGCGGCGGATGCAAGAAGGGGAGCTCCGGGGGGCCTCGCAGCCAGGCCCCCGCCCAGGTGTCAGCACTCTCGGAAGGAAGGGGAGAGACGAATCTCCACGGAGTGTCCCGGGCCGACAGAGGAACCATCTGGGGAGAGCTCAAGGAGCGCGAGGGCTCACGTGCGCTGCAGGGCTTTCGAGGCAAGCTACCCGAGCGCTACGAGCGTCTGCTCGAGCAGTACTACAAGAATCTCTCCAGGGGCAAGTGAGGACTCAGAGGTTGGCACGCGGTCGGTATTGGCCCCCCATGCGAAGATCCTTGTCTCCCGGCACCTTGATCGCCGTCCTCTCGACGGTGCTTCCTGCCGGGGAAACCGTCGTCTACCTTGACGGGCGAGAAGTCGCTGGCCGAGTTCTGGATCTCAAGGAAGAAGCCCTTGTTCTCGAAGGCGTGGATGGCCCGGTGCCGCTCCAGGACCTCTCTGCGATCGTGTTCAACCCGCCCACCACGGAGGTGGAGGCCGAGCCGAATGCAGGGCCGATCTCGGTTTTCCGCAGTGGCGAGGTCTTGCACGCAAGGGTCTTGAAGGCGGGAGTCCGCACCGCCCAGCTCGAGGTGAGCGGCCTCAAGTTGGACGTCCCCACCGAGGCCTTGAAGGCCTTTCGTCTTCGCGAGACTCACAAGGGTGATGGCAGCTTCGAGCTCGACCTGAAAAGCCCGACGCCTCCAGCCCGAGATAGGGTGTACGTCCGCAGAGGGGACAACCTCCTGCGCATCGAGGGCGTGCTAGAGTCGCTTGACGAGGAGCTCTTGACCCTCGAGTACGAGGGTCAGGCTCGAAAGCTCCGGCGCCAGCTCGTGCAGGGAGTCATCCTCGCCCCTGTGGCGAGCCCCCGGCAGGACAAGGAGTTGCCCGCCCTTTTCGAATTACGCCGTGGTGGGCAGTTCCCCGCATGGATTCTGGGCATCCGTTGTGGAGCGGAAAGGCAGCTCCTCGTGCGATTTCGGGGCGCCGGCGCCGGGGAGATGGTTCCCATCGCAACGAAGGCCGTCTCAACTGTAAGACTTGCGAGCGATCGAAGCGTGTTCCTGAGCGCACTGGCCCCGGCGAAGATCGAGGAAACACCGCTCTTCGGAGTCCAGCCGGCCTTCCCGTGGCGGAGCAATCTCGCCGTCAGCGGCAGCCCGCTCAAGCTTGGAGGCCGAACGTATCCCACAGGCCTGGGCATGACCTCGCGCTCGGCCCTGGAATATGAGATCGGCGGAAATTACAGGACATTCTCGGCCTTGATTGGCCTCGACGAATCGGCGGGCACGACAGCCGGGGTCACCTTCCGCGTGATCGTTGATTCGAAGGAGCTTTACAGCAGGGAGATGCTCCGGGCAACGAAGCCCGAGGCCCTGGTGCTTCCGCTCGACGGCGTTCGGCGGTTGCGGCTCGAGGTAGACTATGGGAGGGACGGAGTCGACTTCGGTGACTACGCCAACTGGGCGGACGCCCGGCTGGCAAGATAACGTGACTGAAGAGTCGGAACGGATCACGAGTCAAGAGACAATTCCATGACCATGTTGTTCCTCATATTGCTATCGGTGTTTTCGGCAGATCCGAGCCTGGATGAACACAACCTGCGCTCTGTTCGCTGGGTTACGTCCCTTGCGGAGGCCCGTGAGGCAGCGTCCCGGGCGGGGAAGCCTCTCCTGGTAGAATTCGGAGCGAAGTGGTGTGGCTTCTGCAAGAAGCTGGATCGGGAGACCTTTTCGCAGGAGAGTGTCGTCCGATTCGTGAATGACAGTTTTGTCGCTGTCCAGATCGATGTGGACAAGGAACCGGAGCTTGCGAGGAAGTACGAAATCGGCGGCCTGCCGACCGTCGTCTTCCTCTCGCCGGGCGGCGAGGTGCTCGCCCGTCTCGAAGGCTTCCGCCCGCCGGACACGTTCCTCCTGGAAGCCCGAAAGTCTGCGGAGACATCCGCCGCGCTCCAGAAAATCCAGAAGCTTGCGGAGAAGGCCCCCGGGGATGTGGCAGCGCAGCGGACCCATGCCCGCGCTCTTTGCTCCGTGCGAAACTTCGATGGAGCCATCAAGGTTCTCGAGGCGGCGAAGTCGGCAATTCCCGCGGGGTCCTTTGACGCGAACCTCCTCCTCGATCTGGGGGACACCTACCGGGCCGCCGGAAACAAGGCCGCCGCCCGCGCCGCGTATGGTCAACTTTTCACACTGAAGCCTGAAGCGGCCGGCGAGGCGAGAGAAAAGGCATTCTTGCCGCTTGCCGGCATACTTCTCGAGCTGAGGGACTCTGACGGCGCGCTCGGGGTCCTCGAGGAATTGCTCAAGGATCCTGAAAAAGTGCGCAAGGAACGGGTGGCTGGACTCTTCCTGCGCGCCTTCGTCCACGCGCAGAGGAAGGATACCGAAAGGGCTCTCGCGGACTTGAAAGCGGCCCGTGATGAAGACCCCGAGGGGCGCCGGGGCCAGCGCGCGGCCCTCATTATCGAAACCGTGGAGACGATAAAGTAAAGACTTGCAGGCTATTTGACCGACGAGCCGACGTGACAAACCCCATTCCCGACCCCAACACGCAGCCGCTTACCGCCCAAGAACTCTCTCCATCCTACATCAAGGCCTTTGTTGACACTGAGTTTCTCATGCGGGAGGAGCTGCGCCCCGTCCGGCTACAACTGGAGCTCTGGAAGGCCGATCTCACCCAGCGGGAGCAAGGGGTTCTCTCCACCATCGTAGTTTTTGGCGGATCTCGAATCTACGAGCGCCCGGCGGCAGAGGCCAGGGTGAGGGCCGTCGAAGCCAAGCTGCTCCTCGATCGTTGTCGGTATTATGATGACGCGCGCAAACTTGCCGCTCTTGTCAGCTCCGAGTGCCAGCGCAACGGTGGATTCTGCGACTACGTTATCGTCACTGGCGGTGGCCCGGGAGTGATGGAGGCCGCAAATCGAGGCGCGCACGACGTCGGGGCAAAGAGCATCGGACTCAACATCGTTCTCCCCTTCGAGCAGGAGCCGAATCGTTACATCACTCCCGAGCTCTGCTTCCAGTTTCACTATTTCGCGATCCGAAAGATGCACTTCCTTATGAGGGCGAAGGCCCTGATCGCATTTCCAGGTGGCTTCGGAACATTCGATGAACTCTTCGAAACGCTCACGCTGATCCAGACGAAAAAGATCAAGCCTTTGCCCGTGCTCCTTTACGGCCGAGAGTTCTGGGAGCGGGCGGTCAACTTCGAGTTTCTGGCCGATGAGGGCGTCATCTCCCCCGAGGACACACACCTCTTCCAGTACGTCGAGACGCCCGCCGAGGCGTGGGGCATCATCCGCAAATTTTACGAGTTCGACGGTGGCCAGAGGCAGGACTGATGCGGTGGAGTGTCGGCATCGCCTGGTGCGCAGTGGGGTGGTCGATGACGGGATGCACGCTGCTCCCGCTCGGTGGCTGGAGAAACTCGGAGCCTGCCGTGAGACCCTCTCCGCTGGGCCACGGGCTCACCGAGCTGCGCGCCGCTTTTCACGTGCACTGCAATCTGTCGCATGATTCCCCCGGAAGCATCGAGACGATCGCAAGAGCGGCCAAGTACCTCGGTATCGACACCGTGATCCTGAACGACCACTATGCCTGGGGAAACATCTCCCGGGCTCCGCGGGGCATGCAGCATGGCGTGCTCTTTCTCCCGGGTGTTGAGCTCCGGGCCGGCAAGAAAGGCTCCATCCTGAGCTTCGACGTGAAGGAGGACTTCTCCAATCAATTGACTCCCCAGGAGCGCGTTCGGGAGATGAGCCGGCAGGGAGCGGTGAGCTTCCTTGGCCACTGCGAGGAACTCGAGGACTGGAGCCTCTCTCCTGTTCAGGGCTTCGAGGTCTACAACCTGCACGCAGAGTTTACGCTGAAGTCGAAGTGGAGCATTGCGTGGCGATTCCTTTTCCTTCCTCCCGACTGCTTCTTCGCAACGTCGATCACGACGCCGACAGACAATCTCCATTCGTATGATCGGGAGCTCGGGCGTGGTCGTAGACTGGCTGCCCTTGCCGGACACGACGCCCACGCGAACGTACGGCTCTTTGGCCCCCTGGGCGGAACGATTGGAACCTACCCCGAGGTTCTCCGCCTCTTCTCGAATCATATCCTCGTGCGAGACTGGAGTGTTGAGGGTGTCGTCGAGGCTGTTCGAGCCGGTCGAACATTCGTGGTATTCGATTACCTGGCCGACGGCACTGGCTTCGCGATGAGCTACGGTTCGCTCCACGGAGCTCCAGACGAGCGGGCGATCCTCGGCGACGAAGTGAAGCATGATCCGAGCGCCCACCTTCAGGTCTCGGTCCCCGAGACAACTGATTCCACGCCACGGATTCGAGTTATCGAGGGTGGGCGAGAGATCGCCGTCGTCAATGCGTGGCGCGCAAGCCTCCCCCTCGAGCGCCCCGGGGTCGTGCGTGTGGAAGTTTACCTGGGAAAGCGCTTGTGGATCGTCTCCTCGCCGATTTACATCACGCCCTCGGCGCCCATTTCAAGCGGTGCCTGAAAGAGGAACCCTCGTCATGAAATCATCCTCCAGGAAGGCGGAAAACTTTGGCCAATTTTTGGCCAAGAAATCGTCTCAGGGCGTATACCTTGCCCTCATCGACGGCGAATGGCGTGTCCCTGCCTCCGGCGGAGCGCACGCCAACGTCGACCCGGCCCACCGGATGACAATCCACGGACACGTCCCCGAGTGTTCGAGCGAGGAAGTTGCCGAGGCGGTAGCCGCTGCCGAGCGTGACTTCGACGCGTGGCGGCTCACCACGGGAGACTTCCGCACCAAGGTGCTCCTGCGCGTGACCGAGATTTTGCGTGAGAGCGAGGATCTCCTTGTCCGCTCCATGACCCGTGAGATGGGAAAGACGCTTGAAGACAGCCGTCTCGACTGGCTCGAGGCCGTCGGCGTCTGTGAGGCCATCGCCCCGCAGGGTGCCAACATGAAGGGTGTCACTTACCCGAGGCTCGCCCCGGGAGTGGCGATGGAGGGCCGTGTGGCACCTCGCGGCGTGGCGGCGATCATCACGCCCTTCAATTTTCCGGTCGCGATCCCGATGGCGCAGATCGCTGCGGCTCTCGTGACGGGAAATCCAGTCGTCTGGAAGCCGTCCCACCTGACGCCGGAAACCTCGCAGGCCGTGGCGCAGATCGTGCAGGCAGCCTTCGCTCTCGAGGGTAAGCGGCATGGAGTCCACGTGCCGCCCGGGGTTTTCGGCATGGTGCTTGGAGATTCGGGGTGTGGTGATGCCCTCGTGCGTGCGCCGGCGGTGCGAACCATTTCGTTTACGGGCTCAAAACGCGTCGGCGACCAGGTCGACTCGGTCGCGTCGGGCCTCGGAAAGCGTGTCATGAAGGAGCTGGGCGGGATCAACGTCTTCTACGTGCACAAGAAGGCTGACCTGAAACGCGCGGCTTGTAACTTCCTCCACGGCAAGACGATCACGGGCGGCCAGCGTTGCAGCAGCATTCAAGAGGTGCTCCTCGACGAGGAGGTCCACGACGCTTTCCTTTCAGAGGCGCTGCATCTCGCAAGTAACGTCTTCCAGGGCCCTGGAGACTCTGCTGCGATGGTCAAGGCGGGGAAGTCGCGCGACTGCTTTGTCTGCCCACCGTTGGCAAGTGCCCAGCAGCTGCACCGCCTCGAGAGCCTCGTCCATCGCTCTGTCGAGAAGGGGGCAAAGATTCTCTACCAGGCTCGGCTGCCCAAGAGCCAGCTCGAAGAGGGGTTCTACTATCCCCTCACGTTTCTCGGGGGTGTGACGCCCGACGCTCCGCTTTACTTTGAGGAGGCCTTCGGTCCCGTCGCCGTCATCACCCAGGTTGGAGGCATCGAGGAAGCGATCCAGATCGCGAACTCGAAAGTCGGCATCGTGGCCTGCATTGACAGCGAGGACAAATCGGCCACGGAGAACTTTATCGAGCGAGTGCTGCGAACGCGCATCGACGACGGTCGACACGGCACCGGATGCTTCTGGGGCACGAAGTTTGGCGGGGATCGGGGAGCCGGTAGCGGCAACCCGTCCCTCGATGAGGACATGGTCTACGGATATTGCATCTGGAAGACCATTTATCGCGCTTACACACCCCTTGAAACTTGAAGATCGACTCATGAACCCAGTCCGGACACTTCTTTTCACTCTTGCGCCACTCCTCGCCGGAGCAACCTTCACCTGCGCTCAGACTTCCCTCGAGGCTCCCGCCCCTCGATGGTGGAAGGGCAACACGCACACGCACACACTCAACTCTGACGGCGACAGCTCACCCGGTGAGGTCTCCCACTGGTACCGTGACCACGAGTATGACTTCCTCGTTCTCAGCGACCACAACTACTTCACGGTCATCGACGAGCTCCAGCGCGAGTTTGATCGGGAAGCGGAGCGTGAAGCGCGCAAGGCGAGAGACGACAAGCGAAGCCCCAGGCTGAAGCCGTTTCTCCTGATCCCGGGCGAGGAGGTGACCGACAGATTCGACAGGGCGGAGATTCATGTCAACGCCTTTTATTCGCTCAGACTCGTGGGACCCCAAAAAGGCGGCTCGAAGCACGAAGTGCTCCAGAGAAGCATCGACGCGATCCTTGCCGCGGGCGGAATTCCCAGCGTCAACCACCCGAACTACGCGTGGTCGATCACTGCCGATGACATGGCGGCCCTGAAGAGTCTCAAGCACTTTGAGATCTTCAACGGCCATCCCAACGTTCACGGTCTCGGAGGCGGAGACTGGCCCAGCCTCGAGGAGCTCTGGGATCAACTGCTCACCCGCGACGTCCGGCTCTTCGGCGTGGCTGTGGACGATGCTCACTCGTTCAAGAAATGGGGCCCGCGAGAGTCGAACCCGGGCCGCGGCTGGATCATGGTTCGCGCCCCGGAGTTGACCCGTGAGGCGATCCGCAAGGCCTTCGACTCCGGCGACTTCTATTCGTCGACCGGAGTGACCCTCTCCGACGTCCGGCGCGATGGAAATACTGTCCGTATTCGGATCGAACCGGAGCCGGGTGATGATGCGAAATACTCCACATTCTTCATCGGGGAGCGTGGTCGGCTGCTCGCGCGTGAACGCGAGCTTGAGACCGCCTATTCGCTGAAGCCGGAGGAGAAGTACGTGCGAGCAAGGGTTGTCTCAAGCCGGGGCGAGAGCGCCTGGACACAAGCATTTTTTCGGAACTAAGGCAGAAGTTGTGCTGGACAGCCAAGATCACCGTGAGTCTTCTTCGGAAGAGCTCACTGGGTCGGCTTCGCACTTTCCCGGAGGCTCAAGCCGAGTTCCTCCTCGACCCGCGAAGCCTCGCGAATAATCTCCTCGCGCTGCGCCTGACGAAGGATCGCTCCCTTGAAAGCTTCATCACGCAAGGCGAAGTCCAATCTTGAGAGGAGGTGCAGGTGAACCCGCACGGTCGGGCTGATCAGGGAGAAGAACGCGCTGACGGGCTTGCCATCGAGAGCGCCGAATTCAACCGGTGCTTCGACGAAACAGAGAGCGATGGCCGGTTGCGAGACGTGAAGCACAATGGGATTGCGAACGTGTGGAATGGCAATCCCGTCACCGACTCCCGTCGAACCCAGAGTCGCCCGGGCGAGAAGCACGCGGAAAAGGAACTCGCGGTCGACCTCCTCCGGCAACCGCATCGTCTCCACGATCGCCCGTAGTACGCTCTCCCTGTCCTGGCCACCGATGCGGTAGAAGATTCCTCCGGTCTCAAGCGCGGTGGCGAGGCCAACGAGAGGCCCGATCGGGTTCTCCGGGTCATGCAAAATCTCCGGGGATACCTTGATTTTTCGGGAGGTGGCCCATTCCAGGAGCTCGGCGCGGTTGAAGCGATACTGTTCGTCAACTCGGTAGGCGGGGAGGTTTCCCTGGTTGATCCAGCGGTAGATAGTCTTTTCCGAGACGTTGAGGAATTTGGCGGCGTCGCGGACGTCCAGGTGCATGGCATTCTCCCGGGCCTTGGCCAACACCACAGGGGTGCTGAACAGAGTAGGCATTAGGAATCCATTGTTCCTGGATGTCAAGGACACCCGGCAACAAACCACAGATACGGCCTCAGCCCGCCGCGTGGACGTCCCCCCTCTGATGCACGGGTGAAGCAGACGGCGAGACGGGGTGGAGGGTGAAACGTGGATTCTTTTCCGAGAAATAAGAAACGCCCCACTTGTCCTGGAACAGAATGACCAGCTCACCTTCGATATCCTCGGCAAGGCGAACACCGCTGCCGAGGTACAGGTCCTGGAGCTGCTCCTTTTTCACGCCCCGGTCGAACCAGCGAATCTCCTGGAAGGGAGCGGGCTCAAGAACCGATTCGGCACCGTACTCGCTCTTGAGCCGGTAGGAGACAACCTCGAGCTGGAGCTGACCGACCGCGCCCAGTAGCGGCGAAGTGCCGCCGTCGACGAGCTGAAAAGTCTGGATCACCCCTTCGTCGAGGAGCCGGCCGAGTCCTTCACGGAACTGCTTGAACTTGGACGGGTTGGGGTTGCGAAGGTGGGCGAAGACTTCGGGCGGGAAGCGCGGAATCTCCTGGTACTTGATGTCGGGGCGGGACGAGAGGGTATCCCCGATGCGGAAGGAGCGATGGGCCACGAGGCCGACGATGTCGCCCGGGTAAGCGACCTCGACCGATTCCCTCTTCTGACCGAACATCCGCTGCGGGTAGGAGAGCCGCGTGAGCCGCCCGGTTTCTGGATCGCTGACCTGCATGTCCTTCTCGAAGACGCCGGAACAGACGCGGACGAAGGCAACGATGTCCCGATGCTTCGGATTCATGTTGGCCTGTACCTTGAAAACAAAGCCCGAGAACGCAGGGTCGCCGGGGTCGATGTTGCCGGACTCGGAGCGGCGAGGAGCCGGCGAGGATCCGTAACGGACGAAGTAGTCGAGGAGGCCCTGCACCCCGAAATTGGTCATTGCGCTACCGAAGAAGACCGGGGTGATGCGGCCCTGCTTCATGGCGTCGGCGTCGAACTGTTCACCAGCGATGGATAGCATCTCCAGCTCGTGCCGCCACAACTCGTAGGCGTCGGGGGCCATCTGGTCGCGCAACCTGGCGTCATCGGGACCCGAGGTCTCGAAGGGGGCTTTGTACATGCCGCCGATCGTGCGCTCGAAAAGGAGCGCCTTGCGATCGATCCGGTCGTAAACGCCGCGAAAATCCGCTCCGCTTCCCAGCGGCCAGGTGATCGGAAAGGCGCCGATGCCGAGGGCCTTTTCCAGCTGGTCCACCAGGGCGATGGGGTCCATGGATGGACGGTCCATCTTGTTGATGAAGGTGAAGATGGGGATACGTCGGAGGCTGCAGATTTCAAAGAGCTTGCGTGTACGTTCCTCAATGCCCTTGGCGGCATCGATGACCATGATCGCGCTGTCGACAGCCGTCAGCACGCGGTAGGTGTCCTCGCTGAAGTCCCGGTGACCCGGGGTATCGAGTAGATTGATGCAGTGGTCGCCATAATCAAACTGGAGAACGGTGGAAGTGATGGAGATGCCGCGCTCGCGTTCCAGCTCCATCCAGTCGGAGGTGGTGGCGCGCTGGTTGCGGCGTGCACGCACCGAGCCGGCGAGCTGTATGGCGCCGCCATACAGGAGCAGCTTCTCGTTCAGGGTGGTCTTGCCGGCATCCGGATGTGAAATGATCGCGAAGGTGCGGCGTCGGGCGATTTCTTCAGCAAGTGTACGGGTGGTCATGAGCTGTTTCCGGGGTCCTGGCAGGGTCCCAGAGTGTATCAGAGTTCCGTTGCGTTCTCAGGCCAACAATGCCCGCACGACCTCACCGTGTACGTCGGTGAGACGAAAGTCGCGGCCCTGAGAGCGATAGGTTAGCCTCGTGTGGTCGAAGCCCAGGAGGTGGAGGATTGTCGCGTTCAAGTCGTGCACGTGGACGGGATCCTTCACGACGTTGAAGCCAAGGTCGTCAGTCTGTCCGTGAGTGATGCCCCCCTTCACACCGCCGCCTGCAAGCCAGATCGTGTAGGCACGGTTGTGGTGGTCGCGGCCGTCGTCACCGTTTTGCACCATGGGTGTGCGGCCGAACTCGCCGCCCCAGATGACGAGCGTATCGTCGAGAAGTCCGCGTTGCTTCAGGTCTTGCAGGAGCGCCGCGCTCGCCTGGTCCGTCTCACGGCAGTTACGCGTGAGCTCACTCTTCAAGTCCTTGTGCTGGTCCCACGCCTCGTGAAAGAGCTGCACGAATCGCACACCGCGCTCGATGAGCCGACGCGCAATGAGACAGTTCTTGGCAAAGCTCGGCTTCGCCGGGTCGACGCCGTACATCTCAAGCACGCTCTTCGGCTCTCGCGAAAGATCCATGAGTTCGGGCGCGCTCGTCTGCATGCGGAAGGCCATCTCGAAGGCCTGCACGCGAGCCGCGATTTCAGGGTCGCCGACTTCCATTAGTTGCGCCTCGTTGAGCCGCCTCAAGGAGTCCAGCGACGCGCGCTGTGCCTGGGCATCGAAGCCACGTGGATTCGAAAGGTAGAGTACGGGGTCACCGCTCGAACGGAACGCTATTCCTTCAAGAACTGTGGGCAGGAAGCCGCAGCCCCAGTTGCTAGCACCGCCGCTGGTTCCCTTCGCGGAGCTCAGGACCACGTAGCCTGGCAGATCCTCGGCCTCGCTGCCGAGGCCAGAAAGTGTCCAGGCGCCGAGGCTCGGCCGACCAAACTGTTGTGCGCCCGTGTTCATGAGAATCTGCGCCGGCGCGTGGTTCACGGCGTCGGTCATCATCGACTTTACAAAGCAAACGTCGTCGACAACTTCGGCGAGCCTGGGCAGCAGCGCGGAGATTTCGGCGCCGCACCGGCCGTGACGAGCGAACTTGAACTGGGGGCCCAGAAGGTTTGAATTCGGATTGATGAAGGCCGACCGATAACCCTTGAGTAGCTCTGCGGGCGGCAGTTTTCCGCTTTGCTTCGTGAGCTCGCTCTTTGAGTCAAAGAGGTCGAGCTGGCTCGGGGCCCCCGCCATGAAGAGGTAGATCACCCGCTTCGCGCGTGGCGCGAAGTGCGGCGCGCGCGGCTCGAGCGGATTCTGTGTCGCCGGCGAGGCGCGGGCCTTCCCGGCACCCAGGAGCGACGCAAGGGCGAAGGTTCCGAGACCAACGCCCGAGTCGCGAAGAAACCACCGGCGGGCCATGATCCTGCGGGACAGCGCGGAGATTTCGTGCGGGAGGTTCACTGGGGTCAGCTCTTTGTAATGGTTTCGTCGAGGTTGAGGAGCACCCGGGCGACAATGGTCCAGGCAGCTACCTGTGTTGGGGTCACGGCGGCCGGAAGGTCCGCCCGGCGCTCAGGATTCGGAAATGCAATCTCCTTCGCTGTCAACCAGCCCTGCACGATTCGCTCCGTTTGCGATCGCAAGAGCTTGAGGATCTCCTCGATCTCGCCCGGCCGGGGGTTTCGGCTCGTGCAGAGTCGGAAGGCATACACAGCACGTTCGGGGTCGCTTGACCCGCCCTCGCGCAGGGATCGAAGCGCGAGGGCCTGTGCCGCCTCGACGAACACAGTTTCGTTGAGCGACGCAAGCGCCGCGAGAGGAGTATTCGAACGGACACGGCGGACACATGCCAGATCACCGTTGGGTGCGTCAAAACTCGAAAGTGCCGGGTCGGGAATCGACCGTCGCCGGAAGGTATAAATCGCCCTGCGATAACGGTCGCCGTCCGTCGCGACCTTCCAGAAGGTGACCGGGATGAAGCTGATTGCGAAGAGATTGTCGGGCACTGGTGGGAAGACGCTGGGGCCGCCGAGCTTTTCCGTGAGGAGGCCCGAGGCGTGGAGCGTGATGTCGCGAACAACTTCCGCCTCGGCACGAAAACGAGGCCCGCGTGCCAGCAGGCGGTTCCGTGGATCGCGCTCGAAAAGGTTCTGGGTGACCCGCGAGCTCTGGCGATACGTCGCCGAGCTCGAGATCAGGCGGTGCAGCGCCTTGAATTGCCAGCCGCGTTCCATGAATTCCACCGCGAGCCAGTCCAGCAGCTCGGGGTTGAACGGCTCGGCCGCGCGCACGCCGAAGTCCTCCGGCGTCTCGACGAGAGCCGTCCCAAAATACGATTGCCAGATGCGGTTCACAATCACCCGCGCTGTCGTCGGGGACCGGCGGTCGACGAGCCAGCGCGCCAGGCCCAGACGCGTACGTGGCGAATCGTCGGGGAACTTGTGCAAGAACGCCGGGGTTTCGGGTGAGATTTTCTTCTCCGGCTTTTGCCAGTCACCTCGCGTGAGGAGAAAAGTCTCGCGCGTATGCTCCGGCGCCCGTTCCGTGAGGTTCAACACGGACTCTCCTTCGGGGTGCTGGCGCCACAGAGCACCGATCGCCTCGTTTGCGAGCTTCCAGTCCGCGACTGTTGTCCTCCAGAAGCTGAAGATGGCGGCCTGCTCCGCGGGTGTACGCTTCTCTTTCGGAGTGCGGATCGCCTTTCTGAGCGGCTCTGAAATGGGGTCTGCTCTCGGGTGCGGGGTTGTGCTCACGCTGAAGCGCATCCGGCCGAGAAAGTTGTTCTGGGTCCCGTGGGTGTCCGCGCCGCCGTGGCGGAACTTGACCGTGATCCTGAGCAGCGAGCCTTCCGCTGGCCAGTCGTACGCTCCCAGTTCGACAACCGCGTGCGAGTTCTGGTGACGACGGCCGGGTCCGCGATCGGCGCTCCAGGCCGTCTCTTCCTTGCCGTCTGTGAGGAAGGCTGCCGGTCCAACGACGCGCTTGTCGTCCTCGCCCTTGCGAAAAAATTCCTCGAGCAGCCTTTCCGGCTCGGCGAAATCGGCAGTGGTGCCCAGAAGCGGCACCTTGACAAAGTTCTTGGGGCTGTCGAGCGACGCGGCTTCAACGGTCAGTTCGCTCAGGGCGAAGGCTCCCTTGTAGCTGCGTCCGGGTCCTCCAAAGGTCAAATCTCCATGCGTCAGTGCTTCAAGACGCACTCCATGGATGCCAGAGAGCTTCGTCCTTGCAATGGCGTAGAGGTCTTCGCGGGTGGGGCGGAAGCCGAGCGTGATGATGGAGCCGTCCGGCAGCTTGTCCGAGTGGACGACGCCGCGCTCCACGCCGTAGTCGAGAGGGTCGAGCACTTCCCACGTGGTGACTTCCTGTTGTTTCACCTTCTCCTCCCACTTGGCAAGCTCATGCTCCCACCCGGGGTTCGCCTGCTTTAGCCCGCGCTCAAGCTCGGCGACATCGTGGCGGATGCGCTGGATCTTCTCGTGCTCGGAGGCCGAGTAGACGTGAGAGGTTGCTTCATTTGCGTTGTTCAAGAAGGAAAAAAAGCCGTAATACTCGCTCTGAGACAGAGGGTCAAACTTGTGCGAGTGACACTGCGCGCACTGGATGGTGAGGCCGAGGATGCTCTTTCCAACACAGTCCATGCGGTCGAACATCGCTTCCATGCGGTACTGTTCCGCGAGGATGGCGCCTTCCTCGCTGACCATCGAGTTTCGGAGGAAGCCTGTCGCCACGAGCTGGTCCTGCGTGGCGTTCGGGAGCAGGTCTCCGGCGATCTGCTCGATCACGAATTGGTCGTAGGGGAGGTCGCAGTTGAAGGCCTTGATGACATAGTCGCGCCAGGGCCATTGCTTGCGTGGGAGGTCCTTTTCGTAGCCGTCCGAGTCTGCATACCGGGCTGCGTCGAGCCAGTGGCGGGCCCACTTCTCGCCGTACCTCGGCGACTGCAGAAGCCGCTCGAGCTGTTTCGGAAAAGCCTCGGTCGAGGTGTCGGCGAGGAACTGGTCGAGCTCCGCGGGCGACGGCGGCAGTCCGGTGAGGTCCAGCGCCAGTCGGCGCAACAGTGTCGCACGATCAGCTTCGGGCGACGGCTTCAGGCCTTCTTTTTCGAGACGGGCCAGAACAAAGAGATCGATTTCATTCCGGACCCAGTCCGCCTGTTTCACCCCGGGCAGCGAGGGTCGCGATGGCGGCACGAAGGCCCAATGCCGGGGGTAACTGGCGCCTGCGTCGATCCACCGGCGAAGAGTTTCGATCTCACCTGGCGTGAGGGTCTTCTTCGAATCGTCCGGGGGCATCCGCTTCGAGGGATCAGTCGTGGTGACTCGCGCAACAAGCTCGCTCAGAGACGAGCGGCCCGGGACGATCGCCGCCTTGCCGGACTTGCCGCCCTTGAGCGCCTCCTCGCGCACATCGAGGCGCAAGCCCGCCTTTCGTGCTGCCGGGTCCTGGCCGTGGCAGCCGAGGCAGTTGTCGGCCAGGACGAGACGCACGTCTCGGGCGAAGTCGAAGCCTTCGTCCGTGCGCGCCACCTTCTGAAACAACAACACTGAAACGAACATCAGCCAGACCAGGAGACCTTGCCTCATGGGAGGTAACGATAGCCAACAGCGACGGCGGGATCAATGATTCTCAGTCTCACGCAGTCCTGGGGGCATGCATGGAACGGTGTCCATCAGGGTATGTGGATTGGCGGGTTCGTGTCGATCACTCGCAGCGACCCGTCCCCCGCAAAGCTGTCGCGATCGAGGCGCACTCAACCGGCTCGTCTACACGCGTGTGGCTGCGGGTTCGTCACGCGAACATGGCGCGCAGTGTATGCAACGGGCCGCGCACGGGCCATTGGCATTTGGGTGCGGACATTCACTCACCTCGGGGGACGGCATCGGCCGGTACTCGGCCTCGCGGGCTACTTGCCCGCCGTCGTCAGCGCACAGATCGTTGCCACGAGGTTGTACGCGCCGTGGATTGTCACCGCGGCAATCAGCCAGCGCCAGGACCAGGCGAGGTCCGGCCGCGCTCGCCGCCGCCACACCTCTTCCCACACACGCGCCACGCCGCGTCCAGCGATCGCCGAGCAGCCCATGTGGAGCGCGACGCAGGCGGTCCAGCGCCAGAGGATGAGCCCCGGGGTCGGCTCGGGGATGTAGACGAGCAAGTAAAGCGCATTCTCCAGGGCGGCGAAGACAAGGCCGCCGGAGGCGCAAGCGAAGACGATCTGGCGGGCCGATGCGAACAGCCACGGGCGGCGCTCGACGACGATGGTCGCCGCCGCGACCTTCATCGCCTCCTCGGCCAACGGCCCGAATAGCACGACGAGCGAGAGGGTCCCTCCCGCCTCCGCCGGCGCGAGCAGTGCGCCGACCACGGCCCAGGGGCCGGCGCCGAGGGCGACGGCCGCAGTCACCCACCAGCTCGTGCCCGGGCGGCGAGCCGCCAGCGCGGCCTCGAGCCGCGCCGCGTAACTCGGCGCGTTCGGCGGCGGCTCGCCGGTGAGCGACCGCGACACAGCAGGCTCGTCCCAGACGCTTTCGTCGCGCTCATCGGCCGGGGGGTCGGCGTCTCCTGGCGACAGGTGAGGCTCCAGCCAGACTGACGGGTCGGACGCTGGGTCGCTCATGCACGCCTCATGGGGCCGCATGATAGGCGGTGCCGCTGGCGATGAGCGTCACCATGGCCGCGCCGCGACCCTTGGCGACGCCGCCGACGTCGGCCGAGTCGAGCCGGATGTTCCCGACCGCGGTGTACCCCTGGCGGTGCGCTTCCTCGAGCACGCGCAGCAACGCCTCGCGCCGTGCCCGCTCGACGAGGCTCAGGTAGCTGCGCAGCTCGCCGCCGACGAGCTTCTTCAGGCCGGTGAGGAACGTCTTCAGGTAGTCCGTGGCGATGACGACCTCGCCGACGATAAGCGTCGGAGTCTTACCGCCGCCGGCGAGGCCCGGGAACGAGCGCAAGTCGGTCACGAGCATGTGCGCCAGCGCCGCCTCCCGCGATTTCAGGCTGCGTAGGTGGTTCCGCTCCGCGGTGGAGCCGGCAAGCCAGCCCACAAGGAGGAGGCCGCCGACCATGATGAGCTCGAAGAGACCGTCCACGGGTCGGCTACGCTCCTCCTCCAGGCTCGCCCTGGGACTCGACGACGACGGCCGTGCCGTAGGCGTAGAGCTCCGCCGCTCCGGCGGTCACCGCGCTTGTGCTGAAGCGCACGTTGACGACGGCGTTGGCCTGGAGCTGCTCCGCCTGGTCGATCATGCGCTTTACTGCCTCGCGGCGTGCCTCGGTGAGCAGCTCGGTGTAGGCCTTCAGCTCTCCGCCGACGATGTTCTTGAAACTCGCGGCGATGTCGCGCCCGAGGTGCTTCGCTCGCACAGTGTTCCCTTGCACCAAGCCCTTTGTGGCAACGATGCGGAGGCCCGGGATGGTTTCCGTGTTGACGACGATCATGGACTCCTCCAGCGTACAGTCCGGCGCCAGCATGGCGCGGATGGTGATGCGCGGACATTGTCACGGAAGGCGAGGCCCGTGGCAAGGTGCTTGCCAGAGGCCGGGCGTCGCCCACCGCCCGGTGTGACGACCGAATCGTCACTTTCACGCAGGGCCCGACGTCTGTAGAATCGCCCCCATGGACCCCCAAGCCACTCCTCCAGCTCCGGCCGCCGCTCCGGCCCGGCCAACAGCGACCACCCCCCCGGTCGTCGCAGAAGCAACCCCCGCAGCGCCGCCTGCGAAGCTTCTGCTGTGCAAGGGCTCCCGAATCCAGATCGGCTCGAGGCGAGGCGTCGTCGACCAGATCCGGGGCGACTGGAAGAAGCCCTGTGACGTGCGTGTGCGCTGGGATGGCGCGAAGTATCCGGTGTTCATTCAGCCCCGTGTCCTCGAGCTCGACCAGGCGAAGGGTCGCCTGAAAGTTTTGTGAGCGGCTTCGAGCCCGTCCAACTCTCCTACACGCTGAGTCGCCGTCAGCGCCTCGTGGCGCACGTCGGCATGTGGTTGCATTACTGGCCGGGCCTGCTTCTCCTCCTCACGATCGTCGCGGTTGTGGTGGCGCTGGCAGTGCTCAAGTCGGCCTGGTTTCTCCTGATCCTCCTGGTGGGCCTTCCACCGATCAACAACCTTCACAACTTGCTTGCCGGTTTTCTGCAGCCGCTCCTCCTCGGGCCGCAGCAGGTCGAGGTCACGCTCGAGGAGAGCCGCATCGGCTTCCGCTTCGGTTCCGGTTCCGACAAGGAACCGACCTGGTTGCCGCTGGAGGAGATCGTTCACGTCGAGCGTTTCGGGGACGTCCACACACTTCTGGGTGCCGGCGGGATCGCGATCAACATCCCGGTGACCCTGGTGGACGCCAGGTATCTGGAGCACGTCCGCGCGAGCCGTGGGCCAACAGGGTGCTAAAGCCTCCATGGCCCGGCGGAGTCTGGGATCAGAATATTGGACCGCACGCGGCCGGTGATGAGACGCTTTGCAGCGGGCGAAAGGTTGCGGCTGCTCGCGCCGGAGGCGCCCGGCGCCCATCAGGCGCCGAGGAGTTTTCCGCGATGGCGCGAAGCGAAGGCCTCTGCGATCCTGGAAGGATCGCAGAGGCCAAGCGACAAAGCCAGCGCGGAAAAGAACCGGCGAGGCGCCACTCCGAATCGTGCCGGGCCATGTAAGACCGGGGTGATGGCGGCATCTCGCGGTCGAGGCTTGGCTCGAGGTTTGGCCAGGGGTGGCATCGCCGCGGAGGCCGCGCTACCCTGAGCGCCACCAACTGTCCCCAAGCGCCTTCGACCTTGCTCAGAGACCCTGATGTCCCACGTTCCATTGCATTCATCAGCTGGCGTGCGCCTCTCCCGACGCGGTCGCCTCGCCACACTCCCCGTCCTTGTCCTCACGCTCGTCCTCGTTGCGCCGCGAGATGCCATGGCTCACGTGAAGTGGTTCTCCGACTACGACTGGAGCACTCTGCCGAGGACGCTCGAGGAGGTCACGACACGGACGTTCTGGGAATTACTCGTGCTGTCCGTGGTCACCCTCATTGCTTTTGTCCTCATCGATGCCTGGGTGGAACGGCTCCCGCCGGCGCGGCGTGCCAGCGCGTGGCTCGAGCAGCGCGCCCATGCAGGCCTCCTCGTCATTCGCGTGGCGGCCTTCGCGACCCTCATCGTCGCGTGGCAGCAGGGAACTCTCATGACCCCCGACCTGCCCATTACGAGCGCGTGGGTGAGCTGGGGGCAGCTCTGCGTCATCCTTCTTCTCCTCTTCCCCGCCTCCACGACGCTCGCGGGGCTCGGCATTTTCGTGCTGTGGGGTTATGGCGCCAAGGTCCACGGGCTCTTTCACATGCTCGACTACGTGAACGTCCTCGGGGTGGCCTACTTCCTTGCGGTGCGGCCCCTCAGGAGACCTCTCCTCGCCGCCACCGCCCTGCGTGCTCTCCACGCCACCGTGGGCTTCTCCCTCGTGTGGCTCGGCTGCGAGAAGCTCGTCTATCCGGCCTGGGGGCTCGCTCTCCTCGAGCAGCACCCAGCGCTGGCGCTCGGCCTGGGGAATGAGTACTTTCTGACCGCGGCCGCGTTCGTGGAGATGACGCTTGGATACCTTCTCATCATCTGCCTTCTGAGCCGGACGCTCTCGGTGACGATCACGATCGTCTTCTTTCTGACCACGTGCGTCTTCGGGAAGGTCGAGGTGATCGGCCACACGCTCATCCACGCCTCCCTGATCGTATTCCTCCTCGAAGGGAAAGGGCACGCGTTCCGTCCGCCGGGCCTCTTCCACCGCCAGCTTCCGCTGCGAGCGGCCTTTGCGGCCGTCAATTTCGTGGTGCTGGTCCTGGGCCTCCTATGGGTTTACTCCGCCGCCTCCTTGCGCATCCAGGCCGGCGCAGGGGAGGCCAAGGCTCATGTCCACGCGCCCCTGGAGGTCGCCGACCCGACCGCGGTTCCCACCCTGAGCCTCGAGATCAGCGAAGAAGCCGCCGGCTCGACTCTTCATCTTGTCACGGCACGCTTTCGCTTCGCCCCGGAGCATGCAGACGGTGCGCACGTCGAGGGTGAGGGGCACGCGCACCTGTACGTCGACGGGCGCAAGGTAGGGCGCATCTACGCGCCGTGGCATTTCCTCCCGGCCTTGCCGCCGGGGCAGCATGTGGTGCGCGTGACCCTCAATACCAACGATCACCGAGAGTACGCGGCGATGGGCCAGGTCGTGGCGGCCGAGGTGGTCCTGAAGCAATAGCGATCTCCTCTTTTTCCACGCGCCTCACGGCCCCGGGCACGTGGCCGCGCCCCGTTCCTCGTCTGCACAACTGCAGCCAGCGCGCGCGGCGTGATGCGACGCTCAAGCTCCTCCGCAGGGGCCTCCCCATTCCGGAGGAAGAGAGCTTTATTTGAGAGATGGCGACCACGCCCTTCCTCGCGGGGACTCGGGCGTTGATCCAGGTCCGGCAAGGGCTAAATTTGGGTCGAGAATGCCGATCCAGGAGGCTCCCGTGCCCGGGAACAAGGCAAGTTGGTTGCGCTGGGCCAGCTTCGGCGCAAAGCTCGTCCTCGTCGCCGGGCTGCCGGCAGGCTGGGGCGGCGCGTACTTTTTTGCCGACACTGGGCACGCCGATGATGCGGACATGCTCGTCCACTTGGACGCGGTGCTGCCGGTGCAGAACGATGCGGACCTGCTGCGCCGCCTACAGGGCTCGTGGTGGCCGGGGGAGGACGAAGACGAGAGCCATCCTATTGTGCCATGCGCCCTCGATGCACTTCTGAACCATGGCAGGGCTTGGGAGACCGAAGGTGCCCTGGCTTGGGTGGCTCTGCGGCTGGATTCGTCCAGCCGTGGTTGTGGAGGCCCTCGAGGGCCTCCACAACGAGCTCGCGCCGGGTAGGGCGCCATGAGCTCAATAGCTTTCGCCGTCCCCTTGCCAACGAGCCCCGACGCCGAGCGTTTCTGCGCCTCGGCTTGACGTCCTGACGGGCTCCAGGGCCGCTGCTTCCTGTGAGCCCTTCGCGACCATCAGGCTTCGTCCTGCCAGGGTGGATCGATCAGCTCGAGCGGAGCTGACGTCTGCGTCGACAGGGGCAGCTCCGGGGTCCTGGCACCTGGGCGGCCAAGTCGCTTTCATCCTCGCTCGACGCTTTGCGGAACGTGGTCGAGATCGCCCCATGGGAGCCTGTTGAAGAAGCCTCCGCAGGCAGCGTTGCCAGGCCGGGGGGTCGGATGCAAGACGCGAAGGATCACAACGGTCTCGGAGCGATCGCCCGAGTCCAGGCAACGCCGCAGACGGCCCGCGGCCGCCCGAACCCGAAGGGCAAGGAAATCGGAGGTGATCTTGCCGGCCTGGATCAAGAAGTCGAAGCTCGAGGGGTCGGCCGCTCGGCGTCCCCCAGTCTCATGATCTCTCTGTGTCGCAAGTACCGCCCCCGCCAGCGCA